>Ga0209162_1000058_pt1 | contig 103511 bp, 79 predicted proteins | sample YNPNPMetaG_FD_187121 | JGI IMG/M metagenome (GOLD analysis project Ga0209162, IMG submission 187121) | Anoxygenic and chlorotrophic microbial mat microbial communities from Yellowstone National Park, USA - YNP NP MetaG (SPAdes) (version 2) ...
CCCGCCGAGCAGTGGGGGGGCGTGCTCCCGCCGGGTCTGTGACCCGGCGGCCCCCACCGGCAGGGGTCACAGGCCGTGAAATCTGTGTAATCTGTGGCAAAAAAACGGCAGCCTCACTGGCGGGGGGTCACAGGCCCCCGCCGGGCAAGGGATGCCCCACGTCGGCGTTCTGGTATGAAAATAGACAACGGCTATTTTCATGCTTTATGGTGCCCCCAAGGGGCATGTCCACTGCTTCGAACACCCAAGGGCGGATTTCCTTGACAAATGCCCCTCTACATGTTACCATGTGAGAGTCGATCCTGGCACTCTACAGCAGAGAGTGCTAAAAGACGACCGGGAAAGCAAGATGGAAGAGATCACACCCCGTCAACAGACGATTTTGGGGCTGATCGTGCAGGAATATGTGCGCACGGCGACCCCTGTGGGTTCGCGCACGCTGGTCGAGCAATACGGCCTCAACGTCAGCCCGGCGACGGTGCGCAACGAGATGGCCCGCCTGGAAGAGCTGGGCTATCTGACCCACCCGCACACATCAGCCGGCCGCGTGCCGACAGACCAGGGCTACCGCTATTTCGTCGAGCGGCTGTTGCAGGAGACCACGTTGCCGCTGGACGAGCGCCGCACGATTGCCCACCAGTTTCAGCAGGTGCGGCAGGACATCGACGAGTGGATGCCGCTGGCGGCGTCGGTGCTGGCCCGCACCGCCCGCGGCGCCGCGGTCGTCACCGCTCCGCAGACCGCCCAGGCGCACTTTCGCCAACTGCAACTGATCTCGGTGCAGGGACGGCTGGTGTTGCTGGTGCTGGTCCTCCAGGGCGGCGCGGTCAAACAGCAGATGCTGACGCTGGCAGAACCGCTCCCTCAGCCTGTCCTCAGCGAGGCGGCCGATCGGCTGAACCAGCTCTGCGCCGGCCTGACCGCAGCCGAGATCGAACCGCGCATCGCCAGCCTCCCTCTGTTGGAGGCCGACATTGCCACGTTGGCGGCCGAGATGATGCGCCGGGCCGACTCGATGACCGCCGAGGGAGTTTACCACGACGGCCTGAGCGAGTTGCTCCAGGAGCCCGAGTTTGGCGAAAAAGTGCAGGCGCGCGGCGTGCTGCGCGTGCTGGAAGAACGCAGCTTCCTGGAAGCGGTGCTGGCCGAAGCGCTGGGACCGACGGTGGGCAGCGTGCGGGTGATGATCGGCGGCGAAGGCCGCTTTGACGAGCTGCAAGCGTGCAGCCTGGTGCTCAGCCGCTACGGCGTCGCCGGGCTGGCCACCGGCGCGCTGGGCGTGCTGGGACCGACGCGCATGGGCTATGGGCGGGCCATCTCCTCTGTCCGCTTTGTCGCCAACCTGCTCTCCGACCTGATCTATGACGTCTTTTCCGGCGCTGAATCGCTGCCATCTGCCAGCAGGCCGTAACCACAGATCGCACAGTTGATCAAGATTACACGGTGAGGATGTACAGTATGGTCGACGAACAGGCTATTCCGACAGAAGAACCATCCGAAGAAGAGGCCGAGACGGGCGTGCTCGAATGCGCCGTGGAAGGCGAGCTCGAAGCCGAACCGTCCATCGAACAGCTCCAGCAACAACTGGCGGAAGCGCAGGCCCAGGCCGCCGAATATCTCGACGGCTGGCAGCGCGCCCGCGCCGAGTTTGCCAATTACCGCCGCCGCCAGGAGGCCGAGCGCGAGTTGCAGATGCAGATGGCCAACGCCGCCCTGCTGAGCCAACTCCTGCCCGTGGTGGATGACCTGGAGCGCGCCCTGGACGCAGCTCCCGACAGCGCACAAGGCCAGAGTTGGCTGGAAGGCGTCCAGCTCATCAAGCGCAAGCTCGAATTCGTGCTCGAATCGCAGGGCGTCAGGCCCATCGAGACCGCGGGGTGCTATTTCGACCCGACGTACCACGAAGCGGTAGCGAGCGAGGAAGCAGAGGGGTACGAAGAAGGACAGATCATCGCCGAGGTGCGGCGTGGCTATATGCTGGGCGACCGCGTGCTGCGCCCGGCCATGGTGCGCGTGGCCCGCCCGGCGACGCCACCCACCCCAGAGACAGACAAAACGGAGGAAGCATGAGCAAAATCATCGGCATCGACCTGGGCACCACCAACTCGGTCTGCGCGGTGATGATCGGCGGCGAACCCGTCGTCATCCCCAGCGCCGAAGGCGGGCGGCTTTTCCCCTCCGTCGTCGCCATCAACCCCAAGACTGGCGAGCGGATGGTCGGGCAGGTCGCCAAACGACAGGCCATCATCAACCCCGAAAACACGATCTTTTCGATCAAGCGCTTTATGGGCCGCAAGTTCGACGACCCCCAGGTGCAGCGGGCAATCAAGATGGTGCCCTACCGCGTCACCGCCGCCCCCAACGGCGACGTGCGCGTCTGGATGGGCGACAAGGAATACTCCCCGCCCGAAATCTCGGCCATGATCCTGCAAAAGATCAAAACCGACGCCGAGGCGTATCTGGGCGAGCCGGTGACGCAGGCGGTCATCACCGTGCCGGCCTACTTCAACGACAGCCAGCGCCAGGCGACCAAGGACGCCGGCAAGATCGCCGGACTGGATGTGCTGCGCATCATCAACGAGCCGACGGCCTCTTCGCTGGCTTACGGCCTGGGCGAGAAGAAGGACGAGATCATCGCCGTCTATGACCTGGGCGGCGGCACGTTCGACATCTCGATCCTCGACGTCGGCGACGGCGTCTTTGAGGTCAAGGCCACTAACGGCGACACTTTCCTCGGCGGCGACGATTTCGACCTGCGCGTGATGGACTATGTGGCCGAAGAGTTCAGAAAAGAGCACGGCATCGACCTGCGCCAGGACCGTCAGGCGCTGCAGCGGCTGCGCGAGGCGGCGGAAAAGGCCAAGATCGAGCTCTCCTCGATGATGGAGACCGAGATCAACCTGCCCTTTATCTCCGCCGACGCCTCCGGCCCCAAACACCTGCAGGTGCGCCTGACGCGCGCCAAACTCGAACAACTGACCGAGGACCTGATCGCGCGCTCGCTGGAGCCGTGCCGTCAGGCGATGGCCGATGCTGGCCTGAAAGTTGACCGCATCGGCCAGGTCGTCCTGGTCGGCGGGCAGACGCGCATGCCGGCCATCCAGCGCCTGGTGGCCGAGTTCTTCCAGCGCGAGCCGCACAAAGGCGTCAACCCGGACGAGGTCGTCGGCATCGGCGCGGCGATCCAGGCTGGCGTGCTGGCCGGCGAGGTCAAGGACGTCCTCCTGCTCGACGTCACCCCGCTGACGCTGAGCATCGAGACCCTTGGCGGCGTGGCCACCCCGCTGATCGAGCGCAACACGACCATCCCCACGCGCAAGAGCCAGATCTTTTCCACCGCTACCGACGGCCAGACCCAGGTCGAGATCCACGTGGTGCAGGGCGAACGCCCCATGGCCGCCGACAACAAGAGCCTGGGCCGCTTTATCCTGGACGGCATCCCTCCCGCTCCCCGCGCCGTGCCCCAGATCGAGGTGACTTTTGACATCGACGCCGACGGCATCCTCAAGGTCTCAGCCAAAGACAAGGCCACGGGCCGCGAGCAGTCGATGCAGATTATCCCTTCCAGCGGCCTGGCCGAAGACGAGGTCGAGCGCATGGTGCGCGAGGCCGAACTGCACCGCGAGGCCGACCAGCGCAAGAAAGAGCAGGTCGAGGCGCGCAACGTTGCCGACACGAGCGCCTACTCGGCCGAAAAGTTCCTCCGCGAGATGGGCGACCAACTCCCCGCTGCCGCGCGAGAGAATGTAGAGCTCAAGGTCAAGGCCGTGCGCCAGGCGCTGGCGACGGACGACGTGGCCCGCATCAAGCAAAGCACCGCTGAATTGAACGCCGCCATCCAGGCCGTGGGCGCGCAGATGTACCAGGGCGCCGGCCCATCCACCCCGCCGCCCTCTGGCTCCGCCGGCAGGGGGCAGGGCGAAGAGGGAGATGTGATCGAGGGCGAGTTTAGCGAGCGCTAGCAGGCCGGCAGAACAAGTGGAGCGAGGCCAGCGACAGGCCAGCATCAGGTCAGAGTATGAGCAGCAAGCCGGATTACTATCGCGTTTTGGGCGTCGAGCGCTCGGCCTCGCCCGACGAGATCAAGCGCGCCTACCGCCGCCTGGCACGGCAGTACCACCCCGATGTCTGCAAAGAGCCCGACGCCGAAAACCGCTTCAAGGAGATCAACGAAGCCTACCAGGTCCTCTCGGACCCCGAAAAGCGCTCCGTCTATGACCGCTTTGGCCACGCCGGCCTGACCAACGCCAGTGGAGGTTTCGATTTTGGCTTTCGCGACCCCTTTGACATCTTTGAAGAAGTTTTTGGCGGCCTGGGCGGCTTTGGCTTTCGCAGCACGCAGCGTCGGGGCCCCCGCCGTGGTTCGGACCTGCGCTATGACCTGCGCCTCTCTTTCGAAGAGGCCGCCTTTGGCGTCGAAAAAGAGATTGAGGCCACCCGTCCAGAGATTTGCCCCGAATGCAAAGGCAGCGGCGCCGAGCCGGGCACCAACCCCGTCCGCTGCAAGGAATGCAACGGCACCGGCCAGGTACGCCACGTCCAGCACTCGTTTCTGGGCTCCTTCGTCAACGTGACCACCTGCCCGGTCTGCCGCGGCGAAGGCGAGACGATCCCCATCCCCTGCCGCAACTGCAGCGGCAGCGGCAGGGTCTATGCCACCCGCCGGCTGACGGTCAACATCCCCGCCGGCGTCGACAGCGGCACCAAGATCCGCCTGGCCGGCGAAGGGGAGCCGGGCGAAAAGGGAGGGCCGCCGGGCGACCTCTACGTCCTCCTCGACGTAGAGCCGCACCCCTTCCTTCGCCGGCGCGGGAACGACCTGATCATGGAGCTGAGCATCAACGTCGCCCAGGCCGCGCTGGGAACACGGGTCACCATCCCCACGCTGGACGGACAGCCGCAGGAGGTCGAGATCGCCCCTGGCACGCAGAGCGGGGCGATCCTGCGCCTGCGCGGGCTGGGCGTGCCCTACCTGCGGCACAACGGGCGCGGCGACCTGCTGGTGCTGGTGCGCGTCGAGGTGCCCAAGAAGCTGACCGACGAACAGCGCGAGTTGTTTCGCCGTCTGGCCGTCACGCTCGACCCCGATGCCGTGGTCGAGGTCAAAGAGCCGACCTTCCTCGACCGCATCCGCGAGGCGCTGGGGCTGTGATGCGCAAGCAGACAACGGAATGGCTGGAGGTCAGCGTCACGGTCAGCGGCGAGGCAGCCGAAGCTGTCGCTGAGGTGCTCTCCCGCTATGCCCCTGACGGCGTGGCCATCGAAGCCGGGCCAGAGGGCATCGCCGCCGGGCCGGTCACCGTGCGCGCCTACCTCCCCGTCGACGAGCAGCTTGCCGAAACCCGCCGCCGCGCCGAGGAAGGGCTGTGGCATCTGGGCCAAATCCTGCCCATCCCCGCTCCAACCTTCCGCCGGGTCACCGAAACGGACTGGGCCGAGGCATGGAAGGCGCAACTGCGCATCCTGCACATCGGCCAGCGCACCGTCGTGCGCCCCTCATGGCTGCCCTACAGCCCCGCCGAAGGCGAAATCGTCATCGAGCTCGATCCGGGCATGGCCTTTGGCACAGGGCTGCACCCCACCACCCAAATGTGCCTGCTGGCGCTGGAAGAGCACATCCGCCCGGCTATGCGCGTGCTGGACCTGGGCACTGGATCGGGCATCCTGGCGATTGCCGCGGCCAGGCTGGGCGCGGCCTCGGTGCTGGCGCTGGACAACGACCCGCAGGCCGTGGCCGTGGCCCAGCAAAACGTGCGCCACAATGGCGTGGCCGACCGGGTCCAGGTGTTGTCCGGCTCGCTCGACCAGGCCAGCGGGCGCTATGAGCTGATCGTGGTCAACATTCTGGCGCAGGTCATTATCGAGATGCTCGCGGCGGGCCTGGGAACACGGCTGACAGAGGGTGGCCTGCTGGTGCTGGCCGGCCTGCTCCTCGAGCAGGAGGGAGAGGTCATCGATGCGCTGCACCGCGCCGGGCTGACTGTCCGCCAGCGGCGGCAGGTGGAGGATTGGGTGGGGTTGGAAGCGGGGTAGGAAGTTGGCAAGTGGGCAAGTATGCAAGTTGGTTCAAGGAGGGGGGTGCCAGGTTTGGAGGATGGCGGAGTGCAGCAGGCCGTTGGTGGCGAGGATGGCAGGCTGACCCACTATCCAGCTCTCTCCTTCCCAACCGCTGATGGTCCCGCCAGCCTCGGCGATGAGCAGGCTGGCCGCGGCGGTGTCCCACGGCTGGAGGCTGGTCGCAAAGTAGGCGTCCAGCCAGCCGGCGGCAACATAGGCCAGCGCCAGCGCCGCCGAGCCCAATGAGCGCACGGTGCGGCAGCGCGACGCCAACGCCTCCAGACGCCGCAGCGTCTCGGTGCGGTCCTGGTCGCTCTTGGCCCAATCCAGGCCGATGACGGAATCGATCAGGTGAGCGGTGGCGCTGACGCGGATGGCGCGCCCGTTGAGCGCAGCGCCTCCCCCGCGCCGCGCGGCAAAGGTGTGGCCGCGCAGCGGATCGTGCACCACCCCCACCAGTGGCTTCCCCTCCACCACCGCGGCCACGGCGACACAAAAGGTCGGGTGGCCACGGGCATAGTTGGTTGTCCCGTCCAGGGGGTCCACGATCCACACACGGCTGCCCCCCTCCAGCGCGCCGGCCTCCTCGGAGAGGATGGCGTCGTGGGGGAAATGGGCGCGGAGGACGGCCAGAACGATCTGTTCGGCAGCCGTGTCGGCGTCGGTCACGTCGTCGCGATAGCCTTTGGAGGCGACCTCTCGCTGCCGGGCCGCGCGGGCCAGCAGTTCGTCGCCAGCCTGGCGGGCAGCCTCCAGCGCTGCGCTCAGCATGGCGTCAATGGCCCGCGTTCCGGATGCGCCCGCTTCGCTCACGCCCCTGTGCTCCTCATCTGCCGCCTCCCGCCACGTCCAGACGGGTCACTCGATGAGGGATTCGTTGCACAGGCGAAGGACGCGCACCAGTCCCGGCGCCGGCTCTGCCCCCTCGGCGACATCGCGCAGCAGGCCCTCCAATTCGCGGCGGCAGCGGTCATAGCCGGTAACCGCCGGTTCGGCAACCAGATCGTCGTCCAGGAAACCCAGCGCAGCCTGATAGTGTGCGTCCAGCCACAACTCGTCGTCCAGCAGGTCCGCGGCCGAAGCCCGCGTGGGCAGCGTCCGAACAGCCTGAGCCCAGCGTGCCTGCTGCTGGGGGGCGCTCAGCCACCTGACCAGCAACCAGGCCGCCAGTTGCCGCTCCGGCGTCGTGCGCAGGATGACGTAATCCAGGCCGTAGACCGCGACGAGAGGCGTCTCCAGCGTCGTGGGCAGGGGGATGATCGACCACTCGAAATCCGTCCCCGCAGCGACGGCATCGTGAATTTCGGGCAGGGCCGATGTACTGTCGATGATAAAGAGAACCCGACCCGCGCCAAAGTCAGTCCGGTCGCCTTCCCGCTCGACCGTCCATGTCGCACAGCCATCCGCCACAAGCGCACGGATGAGCTCGAGTGTCTCCAGACCGCTGGCATTGCCAAAGGCATACCCTGCCGCGCCCTCTTCGAGCATCTGGCCACCGTGGTTGGCCAGCATACCGACCCAAGTCACCGCATCGATGGAAAAGGCGTAGCCACGCGCGCCTGTGCTGGCGGCAGAAGCGGCGCAGGCCATCTCGCGGAAAGCGTCCCACGTGCGGGGCGGTTCCGGGTAACCCAGCTCATGCAGCAGGTCCTGGTTGTAATAGAGCACCTCGAGGGAACGGCTGGCTGGCAGGCTGTAGAGGCCCTCGAACTGGGGCAGGACGCTGACGGCGACGAAATCCTCCCTCTCGCTCTGCGTCAACCCCCAGGTGCGGTGCTCGACATAGGGCGTCAGTTCGACCAGCGCCTGGCGGCCAACATACGCAGCGACCTGATACGGTGCAGCGATCGAGAGGTCGGGCAGAGGCCCCCTTTCGACGCGTTCCTCGATAGCCTGGTAGAGGGCAGCAGTCGAACCGGCTGATTCCCCTACCGCCGTGATACGCCAGGGATTGGTCGCGTTGAACTCGTCGAGCAGGGCCAAAAGCACCTCCTCACGGTGACCGCTGTAGGGGTGCCAGAAGGCGATCACCTGTCCCTGCGGATCGACAGAGCTCAGATCTTCGGCGGGAGGCGCATGGAGCGGCTGGCCTGCGCCGCTGGAGCAGGCAACGAGAAGCAGCACGAGCGCTGCGGCGATCAGGCGGGCCGAGAGCCGGGCAAGAGACATCCTGTTCCTCCCGAAACGTTTGTCCGCAACTATAGCACCGTCGGCAACTTGCGTCAACCAGAAATCACGGCGGGGCGCCCCATGCGCCCCGCCGCGTTTCAGCCAGCAAGAGCGGCCCTTATGGCATCAGCTCTGCCTGGAGCTCGTTGGCCTGCTCCGTCAGAGCATCCAGCGTGGCCTGGATGTCGGCGCCCTGCATAATCGCGTTGAAAGCCTGCGTCACCGCATCGCGGACAGACTGGTAGGAGATCAACTGCGGCTCATACGTGCCGTAGGGCAGCAAGGCAACGGCCTGCGCCCACTGGGGATTCTCATCCAGGTAGTCGGTCAGCAGCTCGGTGGTGCTGGCGCGGGTGGGGAAGTAGCCGCTGACGCGGCACCACTCCGCCTGAACTTGGGGCGAGGTGAACCACTTGATCACCAGCCAGGCCGCCAGTTGGGTTTCAGGCGTGGTGGCAGGGATCATGACATCGCCGCCATAGATGTTCTGGACCGGTTCGGGGGTGGTGTGTGGCACAGGGATGACGCTCCAGGTGTCCGTGCTGCCGACAGCTTCCATATCGCTCTGGTAGTAGGGAATGCCGGAGCTGGAGCCCATGGTGAAGATAGCGCGGCGGGCAGCGAACTCGGGGTTGGGATAGCCCTCGGTGTAGAAGTAGGCGCAGCCGTCGTCGTACAGTTGCTTGAGGAAGGTCATGGCATCGATGGTCGCCTGGCCGTTGTAGACGTAGCCCATGCCATCCTCGGTCAGCACGTTGCCGCCGAAGGCAAAGGTCCATGCGGCCACAGCGGAGGCGTCGTCGCGCAGGATAAAGCCGCCGGTGCCGTCGCCATTGGCCGCCGCCGCGGCGCAGGCAATCTCGCGGAACTCTTCAGGCGTGGTGGGCGGGTTGGGGAAGCCAAGCTCCTCGCCCCAGGTGTTGTTGTAGAAAATCACCTCCACCGAGCGGTTGGGAGGGAAGCCCAGGCGCGCGCCGCCAAAAGCGGGATGGACGCCCTGCTCCAGGAAGGCAGGGTAAAAGTCGGCCTTTTCCTCGGGGGTAAGGCCCCAGACAGGGTCGTCGATGTAGAGGTTTATATCGGCCAGGCCGCCGGCCAGCGCGTAAAAGGCCTGGTCATTCTGGTAGCCGACCACCAGTCCGGGCAGCTCGCCGCTGGCGATGCCGGCGTTCATCTTGTCGCGGATGTCATTGTAGCCGCCCTGGTACTCTGCCACGAGGGTGATGCCGCATTCGTTGGTGGCGTTGAACTCGGGGATCACCTGGTCCAGCCACTCCTGGCGGCCGCCGGTATGCTGGTGCCACCAGACCACTGTCTGCCCGCGCGGGTCGACGCCGGCCAGCGGGCCTTCGGTCGCCGGGGCGCAGGGCTCGGGCGTGGGCTCTGCGGTAGGCGCTTCGGTGGGCGCCTCCGTGGCGGGCTCCTCCGTCGAGGGCACCGCGGTGGGGGGCGCAGCCGTCGGCGTGGGGGTCGGCTCAGGTTTGCAGGCCACGACCATCGGCACAACCAGCGCCAGGATGATCACAAATGCCAAAAGTGTCCGTGCTTTCATTGTTCTCTTCTCCTCCCTGAGATAGATGATCGAACTGCTCTATGGATACCCTTTGTGAGTTTCTTTCTGGGCATCACCTCCTTCACAAAACGGTCATCCCTTCAAGCCGGTAAAAGCGATACCCTCGGTAAACTGCTTCTGGGTGATGAAATAGACAAGCAAGATCGGCAGAATGGTGATGACCGAGCCGGCCATTTGCAGATGGACATGGGCGCCAGCTTCGTCCAAAAAACTCATCAGGCCAGCCGAGATGGGCCGCCATTCGGGCGAGTTGGTCACCAGCATAGGCCAGGCCAGCGCGTTCCACGAGCCGACAAAGGCAAAGATGACCAGCGTCATCAGCGCCGCCCGCGAGAGGGGCAACACCACCTGAAACAGATAGCGTATGTGCCCCGCGCCGTCGATGCGCGCCGCATCCCACAGGTCCTGCGGGATCTGACTAAAGAACTGGCGCAGCAAAAAGATGCTAAAGGCGCTGGCCATGAACGGCACGGTCAGAGCAGGCCAGTTGTTGACCCAGGGGATAGGTCCGATCCGCCCCAGCCAGGTGACGGTGATGAAATTGGGCACCCAGACCACCGATTCGGGCAGCATCAGCGTCGCCAGGAGGAGGGTGAAGAGCAGGTTCTTGGCAGGGAACTCAATGCAGGCAAAAGCATAGGCGGCCAGCGTACAAAAGACGACCTGCCCAACGACCGTGATGACAGCCAGGATCACGCTGTTGACAAAGAATTCGGAAAAGTTGGCGTTCTTCCAGGCCTCGACATAGTTGTTCCACTGCGGCACCCTGGGCAGGAGAGTGTGTCCGGTGGCCTCGCCCAGCGTCATCAGCGAGGTGCTGATCATGAAGAGAAACGGCAAGATGGCAACAATCGTCCCCGCGGAGAGAATGACGTAAGAAAAGACCACCCACGGTCGAATGAGGCGGCGATTGCGGCGGGAAACAGGCGCCTGTTTAGCCATAGAACACCCTCTTCTGACCGATTCGCTGGTTGATCAGCGTCAGGACCAGCACCACGCCCATCAGCACAATGGCCAGCGCCGAGGCATAACCATAGCGCGTGTTGCGGAAAAACTCTTGAAAGATGACAATCGTGGCCGTGTCTGTCGTGCCCAAAGCGGCCCCGTTGCGCAGCACCCAGATATGGTTGAAAGCCTTGAACGTGCCAATGACGGCAATCAGGGTCAGGAAATAGGTGGTGGGCGAGAGAAGCGGCAGGGTGATGTGGCGAAACTGGGCAAAGCGGCCGGCGCCATCGATGGCAGCGGCCTCGTAGTATTCGCTGTGGATGCTGCCCAGCCCGGCCAGAAAGATCACCGCGTCATAGCCGACATAGGACCAGATGTTGTAGATGATGATCACTACCAGCGCCAGGCTGGGGCCGGCCGCCCAGGAGGGCAGCGTGACATGAGGCCCGACCAGCAGTTGGAAAATCCCCTTGGGCTCATTGAGCCAGAGAAGCGGCTCCATGCCCAACAGACCGAGCAGGCCGTTCAGCGGCGCCGTGGGGCGACCGGAAAAGATCAGCCGAAAGACTGCTGCCGCCGCCACCGGCGGCGTGACCCAGGGGATGAAGTAGATCATGCGGAAAAAGCTCTTGCCGCGGATTTCCTGGAAAAGCAGCACGGCCACAAAGAGAGCAATGCCCAACTGAAAAGGCACCGTTCCCGCCGAATAATAGACCGTGACCAGCAGCCCCTTCCACCAATTCTGGTCGCCCTGGGCGATCATCTGCGGCAGTTCGCCGATCAGCACCCAGGCCCCGATCAGCAGCAGGATCGCTGCGCCCAGCCGCAGCAAGAGGGTCGCCGTCGATGCGGCATGATCGCGGCTGGCGCGACTCCACAGCCACCAGGAGAGGCCCAGCAGCACAAAGCCAGCGCTGACCGTCACCACCTGCGACCCGATTGCCAGCGACTCGCCGTTGGCCAACGCCTCGGCATAAGCAGCGTGTATCTCCGTCCAGGTGAAACGACCCAGCACTGCCGCGCCGATCAACAGCAGCGAGAAATAGGTGAAGGTCACAAAATGATCGAGGTCATGAGGTCGACGAGTCAGGAAACGGTGGAGCAGAAAAGCCAGGACCGCTCCTGCCACGAGGATGAGCAGGGCGGACCGAAACGGCCCCTGCACGTTGGGAAGTCGCCAGGCCTCGCCAAACAACTGCACAAAGAGTTCGCGCGTCCGCTCCAGCCCCCTGACCTGCTCGCCGATGTCCAGCACCGCCGGCAAAAAGTTAAAGACAAAGCGCACGAACTGGAAGACGCCACCAGCTATGACAAATCCCGGTGCCAGCCACAGCAGCCAGGTCCGCTCGCCCCGCTGACGGGCGGAGCGGATGAGGCCTGCCAGCGCGCGCACGGCTAGAAAGACAAACAGCACCACCAGCCAGAAGGCGACAACATAGGCCAGGTTGCCCAGCGCTTTGGTGTAGTTGGCGATACCCAGATAAGGGCCGCGAAGAATGCGCCACTGGTGCAGGCTGACATAGAGCGCAAAGGCAATGGGAAACAGGCCAAAAACCCCGATGATGAGAAAGGAGGGGAAAAGGAAAACGTAGGCGGTCAGGCTTTCCCTGAAATGGCGCCAGCGGCGTCCAGCAAGCAAGCCGCTATGGGAAACCACCCCAGAATACCCATTACCGGCCATATCTCTCCTTATGGGGGCCTACCACGAGATTATATCATCGCCCAAAACCGTGTCAAGTTGTCACGCCCACGGGGTTTCGAAGCAATAAGGGCAGAGCGCCCCACCCGCCCTGCTCCCGCCGGGTTTGTGACCCGGCGGCCCCCCCTGGCGGGAGTCACAGACCCTCGCCGAGCAAGGGTTGCCCCACGTCGACGTTCTACTTTCTGAACCTCCCGAGAAGGGAAGGAAATCAGCCCGTGGCCGCCCATGACGACATGGTGCGCGGTCTGGAGAGCGGCCCGGCGGCACGGTCAGAGACCGGCCGCAGTCTCAGCGGCCGGGGGGCCAGGCAATGCCTCGCCCCTACAGTCGGCATGGCAGCTCCCTTAAACACAGAGGTACGGCGCGAGGGCCGTACCTCTGCTGCTGAAAGCTGGCCAGGTTCAGGGTTTGCGGTGACAGAGCCACCAATCCAGACAGCCTTCCTTACCCTTGCGCGCCTCGGCGTCCTGGATCGTGCGCACTGGCGGGATGATCACGTCGCTGCCGAAGAGGGCATTGTTGGGCCAGTTGGCCGGGATGGCCACCTGCTGCGCGTCGGCAAGCTGAAAGCCCTTGATCATGCGCAGGATCTCGTCTATATTGCGGCCCAGCTCCGCCGGGTAGTAGAGAATGGCGCGGATGATGCCGCGCGGATCGACAAAAAAGACCGCCCGCACGGTGTTGGAACCGGCCCCCGGATGGATCAGGCCCAACGTCTCAGCCACCGGCCCGTGGTCGGCAATCAGGGGGAACTCGATCCGGGTGTGGAGATGTTCGTCGATCCACTCGATCCACTTGATGTGGCTAAAGACCTGGTCAATGCTCAGGCCGATCAACTCGGTGTTGAGTTCGCGCAGTTGGGGGTAAATCTGCTGAAAGGCGTGGAACTCGGTGGTGCAGACGGGAGTGAAATCGGCCGGGTGGCTGAAGAGGATGAACCACTTGCCCTCCATCGCCTGCGGCAGGTTGATCGTCCCGTGGGTAGTGACCACGGTCATCTCGGGAAACCTGTCACCAATCAACGGCATGCTCATTTTGGACCTCCTTATTTGTAATGGATACTAATTGATACTAGTTACATAAAAAGATTATACCACACCCTACAGCCCCTGTCAAGGCCCTCACTCCCCCTACCCCCCGCCCCTCTCCCGCAAGCGGGAGAGAGGGGCGGGGGGCCAGAGGGTGGGGTGAGGGGGCAGAACAGCGGCTGCACAAAACGGGCGTTCGTAGCAAAAGGGTAAAGCGCCCCACCCGCCCTGCTCCCGCCGGGTCTGTGACCCGGCGGCCCCCACTGGCGGGGGTCACAGACCCCCGCCGAGCAACGGGGTGCCCCACGTTCTGCTTTATGGTGCCCCAAAGGAGCATGTCCACTGATACGAACACCCAAAACTTGCAATAGTTTGCCGCCATCGTCTGTTGTGTTATAATCTCTCACAGGTGATGCGATGCGCCGTCCATCCATCTCTCTTCTCGGCGCCGTAAGGGAGACAAGGAAATGAGCTGGACCCGCAGACAGTTCATCCGCGCGGCGACGCTGGGCGGCCTGGGCGCGCTGGCCGCCGCCTGTGGCGCGCCAACCCCCTCCACCCGCCCCACCTCCGTTCCCACCCAGGCCGGTCAACGGGCGCTGACTAACCAGAACCGTCCGGCGGTGAACCCGAACTGGAACGTGCGCTACTTCCGCCGCTACGTCCCGATTGACCACCGCCTCTGGCAGTTGACGGTGGACGGGTTGGTGGACGCGCCGCGATCCTTCTCGTTGGACGAACTGCGCGCCCTGCCGCGCGTGGAGCAGAACACGCGCATGAAGTGCGTCGAGTGCTGGTCGGCCCGCGCCCAATGGGCCGGCTTTACCTACGACGCCCTGGCGGAGCTCGTCCGCCCGCGCCCCGAGGCCGCCTGGGTCAGCTTCGAGTGCGCCGACGGCTACCACGAGTCGCTCGCCACTGCCGAACTCGCCCGCCCGCGCGTCCTCCTGGCCTACGAGATGGACGGCGCGCCGCTGCTGGACGAGTTCGGCGCACCGCTGCGGCTGATCGTCCCGCCGCTCTACGGCTACAAAGGGCCGAAGGTCATCATCCGCATGCGCTTCACCGACCACGAAGAGATCGGCACCTGGCCCACCGCCGGCGCGTACTCCCCCGAAGGGTTCATCGCCGCCGGACGGGACTTTCCGCTCGACCTCAACGAGACCCGCACCATTACCGGCGGAGAGATTACGGAATATTGAGCAGGATGTTTCAGGTTGCAGGTTGTAGCTTCAGAGAGTTGACCTGAAAGCTGTAACCCGATTCCCCAGGGAAAGGAGATGAATGAGCGCAAGGGCCATTCTGATCACGCTGTTCGTCCTTCTGCCACTGGCCACGGGGATGCTGTCGGCCTGCGGCGGCGCGGCACCCGGGCCGCTAACCACACCCACGCAGACGGATCAGCCCGCCGCCGATGGAGCAACGCTCCTGCAGGATCGCTGCACTGGCTGCCATTCGCTCAACCGGGTGACCTCGGCCCAGATGACCCAGGAAGAATGGGCGGACATCGTCGCCCGCATGGTCAACCGCGGGGCACCGCTGAACGAGGCCGAGCAGGCCATCCTGGTCGACTACCTGGCCCAGACCTACGGGCCGTAAGAGAGCTCTGCCCCCCAGGGCGCGATGGACGTCAGCTCACCCTCCCGCAGGTTCGGAAGCGAACAGCAGGCCGCCGGTCACTGCCGCCCGCCGCGGTAGATGAAATAGTCCACCCGGCGGCCTTCCACCTCCTCGACCACCACACACTCGTCCGCCCAGTCGAAAGTCTCTTCCAGCGCGGCGAGGAAAGCGGGGCACGCCTCGGCAGCCCACACGGCCAGCACGCCGCCCGGCCTCAAGAGCGAGCGCATGCGCTCCAGCGCGGCGCGGCTATAGACCGCCGCGTTTTCCTCCACCACCAGCCAGGTCGGCCCGTTGTCGATGTCCAGCAGCAGCGCGTCATAAGGGCCTGTCGCCGTCTCCAGATAGCGCGCCAGGTCGCTCACCACCACCGTCACGCGCGCGTCGGCCAGCGCGTCGCCGTTGAGCGGGCCAAAATAGACGCGCGCCCATTCCACGATCAGCGGCTCGACCTCCACCACCTCGACGCGGGCCACGCCGGGCTGCGCCAGCGCCGCCTGCAGGGTGTAGCCGATGCCCAGCCCGCCGACCAGCACGCGCAGATTCTCCCGCTCGCGCAGCGGTTCCAGCCCCAGGCGGGCCAGCTCGCGGGCGGAAAAGGCATTGCTGCTGGCCATCAGAAAGACCCCGTTCGAGATGATCTCATAGACCGCGCCCTCCGCCGTTTCCCGCCGCCGCAGCACCACCTCCCCGCGCTCTGTCTCTTCGCGCGCCAGCGTGACTATCTCTTCCATGTCCCCTTGTCCCCCCGTCGCCTACTCCCCCCTCAACATCCCCAACTGCCCTGCCTGGCCGGAGAGCAGCTCCTCCTGAGCAGGGGTGAGATCGGCCGGCCAGACCAGGTCGATGATGCGGGTGTGTTCCGTGCCGCTGGGACCGCCGCCAAAGCGCCACTGCTCGGCGGCCGGGTTCACGTCGCGCACGCGCCATACGCCGCTGGAGGGATAGCCCTCCTGCCCCAGCACCACCGCCAGGTACGACCAGTTCTGCGGGTCGTCGCCCAACAGCGCGCGCGGCACCTTGACCGTGATCTTGCTCTGGCCGGGATCGGCAATGACAACCATCTCGGCATTGACCTGCGTGGGGGCCTCGGCGCCCGGCACATAGATCCCCGGCGTCCAACCTTCGACCCAGATGGCATAGTCCCAGGCATAGTCGGCGCTCAGGGAAGCGTTGCGGCCCGGCAGGAGCGCCCGCGCGCCGCTGGCCGGCCCGTCCTGGTCGATGTAGAAGTCCAGCGTCTGCACCGAGACGCCGTTGGGCGAGTTCCACACGTTCTGCAGCGGACCGCGCAGGGTCAGGCGGAAGACGATGTTGTTCTCGTCATAGCCAACGCTGAAAGAAGTGGCGTCGAAGCAGCCCGGCTGAAAAACGGCGTCGGTCGGATAGGTATACGAGCCGGGGCCATAGTCGTCGCCCTCCGGGTCGCTCACCGTCAGCACCGGCGTGGTCAGCCCCAGGTCCGGCACGACGATCAGCGCCGGGCCGCTGACGGGCAGGAGCTGCTGGTCGCTCTGGGCCACATCCGTGCCCTGGCTGAACACCAGGCGCAGTTGGATGCGGTCGCCGCTGTCGAGGGCGGCGGTGGGAGCGATGTTGTTCAGCGGCAGGGCGATCTCGAGCGTGTTGCCTGTCGGCTCGACCGCGGCCGTGGCATAGTCCTCATAGGCCAGCCATTGGTCGCCATCGTAGACGGAGAGATCCATACCCACCATCTCAGCGTTGTTGCCCAACGTGACTTCGGCCAGGCGCGTCGCGCCAAAGCCCAGGTAGCTCTCCGCGCCGCCGTAGCGAGAAAAGGCGCTGGCCTCGCCGCCGCCGGGCGGCATCAGGTAGATGCCAACAGTGCTGCGGCAGTTGGGATTGCCGCCGCAGGTGGTCAGCGCGCCCCAGGTATAGGCCGCGTCGAGGCGCAGGTAGAGCGTGCGGGCGTCGAAACCATAGTAGAGCCGTTCCAGAGGCAGGCCAGAGGCCATGGCGCCGCTGTCCACCGAATAGTAACCCGCCGCGTCCCACTCGCCCTCACCGGCGATGCCGTCGATGGTCGGCGAGATCAGGTCGGTGGCGGCCTGCTGGGCCGGTTCGGGAGCGGCGGCGATGATCGGCACGCTGAGCCAGTCGGGCGGCTCTTCGCCCAGCGCGATCAGCACCTGACGCAGCGTGTCGCGGTACTGGCGGTCAAAGTCCTCATCAGAGCCCGAGTTCTGATCGGTGCCGTACCACCAGAACCAGTCAGAGCCCTCGGCGATGTACATCAGCGTCAGCGCCTGATCCAACGCCTCCGCGCTGGGCGGCGTGCGCACGCCGTTCTGGTACTTGAGCACCGTCTCGCGCACGCGGCCCAGATAGCTCCAGGCGCGGTTCTCCTCGTCCTCGCCGATCCAGGTGGCAAAGTTGTGGCTGATCCACGAGCCGGCCCACAGGTCGTCGATCTGACGGCTGGGCTCGTCGGGGAACATGGCCAGGTACTCGGAAGGGGTCACGGTGACGATGGTCTCGTCCTCCGAGAGCCGCTGGTAGAGGCTGTGGAGGAACTCTTTGCCGTCGTTCTCGTAATACTCCCAGGCGTTCTCGCCGTCGAGGATGACCGTGACCAGGTTGGGGCCGCTGGCACCCTCGGCGCGGAGGCGGTCGTGGATGTCGTGGATGCGGCGCACAAAGTCGGCGGCGGCGACACTGCCGGGCAGGCCGGAATAGGTAAAGCCGACCTTGTCCGAGATCACCACGTCCCGAAAGACCATGGCGACGGGGATACCATCCGCGCCGCTGACGGTGTAGGGGCGATAGAGGGCGTCGGCCTGCTGCACCACGTCGTTCACGTCGCGGCTAAAGCTGTCCATGCCCAGCGAGTTGGCCAGCACGCCCTCGTCCGAGGCCATCCAGCGGATGCCGGCGCGGCCCACCATGTTGACGACTTCCTGGGCCACCGAGCCTTCAGCCGGCCACATGCCGCGCGGGGCCATGCCAAAGTGCTCCTGGTACATCTGCACGCCCAGGTCGAGATGGGCCACAGCGTCCTGGCCGTAGCGGAAGGGCGGGACAGGCACCTCGAGCGAGGGCAGAGCTTCACGGGCCAGGTTGGTGTCGACCAGCAGCGGCAGAATGGGATGGGCAAAGGGGGTCATGGTCACCTCGATCTGGCCGCTCTGCTGCATCTGGGCGTGGAGGGGGATGACCTGTTGCAGGATGCGCAGGTGCTCGGCCATGACGATCGCCTTGTCCTCCTCCGAGTAGCCGCGGCCTTTGGCAACCAGCGACGCCAGCGGCTCCTGGGCCAAAAAGTCCGGGTCGGTCCAGCCCAGGTTGAAGAGCACCTGCAGGTCACGATAGTCCTGGGCGGTCCAGGTCGCCATCGCCGCGGCGATCTCGGCGTCGCCCGCGCCAGGCCGCATCCGTTGCAGTTCGGCATAGCGGGGAAAGCGCTGGATGATGCGCGGGTTGATGTCGAAAAAGTAGCGCAGGATGAAGCGTTGCTGCTCCTCGGTCAGCTCCTCAGCCGGGACCATCGTCATTTCCCAGTACATGTCGGTCGCCCCGGCGGCAAAGTCATCGAGCTGGCGGATCAGGCTGGGGGTCAGGTTGAAGGTGACGTGGACGTTCGGATAGTCCTGCAACATGGCGGCCATGTCGTAATAGTCCTTGGCCGCGTGAACGCGCACCCACGGCTTGGCATAGATGCCGGTCTCCGGGTCGCGGTAATAGACCGGCTGATGCTGGTGCCAGATGATGGCCAGATAGATGACATCAGCAGATGGAGCGGCAGGTGAAGCGACGGGGGTAGGCGTCGATGTCGGCGTCGGCGTGGCCCGGCAGGCAGAGAGGAGCAGGCCGGCCAGCAGGATCAGGGATAGGAATCGATAAGATTTCATCTTGTCCTCCTTTGACGAAGCAGTAAGACATAGCCCTCGTGCGGCGTCAGGGCTGCGGCAGGGAGATAGCCCGCAAAGCCGCCGTCGGCGTCGACAGCCAGGTCGGGCAGGCCGCTCAGCCCGACCAGCAGTTCCTCGACGGCGTAGGTGCCCTCTTCGAGCGCGCTCTCCGGCAGGGAAAAGGCGCAGCCGTGCTGCTCCTGGGCAGAAAAATTGAGCAGGACGAGCACATTTTCCTCCTCGCACTGGCGCAGGAAGGCATAGACCGGGCGGCAGGTGCTCTCCAGCGGCATCAGCGCGCCGGTACGCAGGGCGGGATGGTCATTGCGCAGGTGGATGAGCGCGCGGTAGCGGTTGAGCAGCGAGTGCGGATCGGCAGCCTGGACGGCGACGTTGACCGTCTCGTAATCGGCGTTGAGCGGCTGCCAGGGCCGCCCGCTGGTAAAGCCACCGTTGGCGTCGGCGCTCCACTGCATCGGCGTGCGGATCAGCTCGTCGGGCTTTTGGCCCGTCATGCCAATCTCTTCGCCGTAGTAGATAAAGGGCGTGCCGGGCAGGGTCAGCAGGATAGTGGCAGCCAGACGAGCCTTGTCGGGGTTGCCACCGACGGCGGTCATGACGCGGTTCTGGTCGTGGTTGGTGAGGAAGGTCGCATAATCACCAGCGTCATACGCAGCGACGACTTGCTCCAGCCGGCTGCGGAAAGCGGTGTTGGTGTTGACGGCAACGCTCTCGATGATCGCCTCGGCCAGGCTGAACTCGAAAGCCAGGTCGAGTTCATCCCTGGCGACGTAGGGGACGACGGTGACTGTGTCGGCCCAGACCTCACCTACGGTCACGGCTTCCGGCTCGATGCCGGTGTAATAGTCGTGAAAGCCGTCGAGCCAGGCGTGGGTGGCGGGGGTGCTCTCCTGCTGCGTGCCGTCCTCGATCAAGTGGCGCACCGCGTCGAGGCGAAAGCCGTCGACGTCCATGTCCTCCAGCCAAAAGCGAATCACCTCGTACATCTCTGCCGTCACCGCCGGGTTGCGATAGTTGAGGTCGGGCATCTGATCCCAAAAGAGCGCGTAATAGTAAGCGTTGCCGCGGCGGTACCAGACCTGTTGCCCCCATGGGCCAGGAAAGCCGGGGTTCTCATCGCTCCAGACGTACCAGTCGCGGTACGGGGCATCGGGACCGCTGCTGGCGTTGATGAACCACGGGTGAGAACTGGAGGTGTGGTTGAGCACCAGGTCGATGATGACACGGATGCCGCGGGCGTGGGCCGCGTCGATGAGGGCGTGAAAATCCTCGTTCGTGCCATAATCCCGCTCGACGGTGTAGTAATCGATCACATCGTAGCCGTGGGAGCTGGGCGACTGCATGATCGGCATGAGCCAGATAGCGGTGATGCCCAGGTCGTCCCCGCTGGACGGGTCACCGTCGTTGAGATAGTCGAGCTTTGCGATCAACCCCTGCAGGTCGCCGATGCCGTCGCCGTCGCTATCGTAGAAACTGCGCACAAAGATCTCGTAAAAGACGGCGTCATGCCACCAGTTGGACCGCTCGACGGGAGCAGGAATGGAGAAGGTAGGGGAAGGCACAGGAGATGGAGATGGCGTAGGGTTGGGAGCCAAAGAGTCACAAGCCACCAGGGGCAAGATCAGCACGAGCCATATCAGAAACGCGGCGATGGGTTTGGGCTTCACGATCCTTCTCCTCGATGGTGGTCAGGGAGCAGGCGAGAGGATGGCAGCAGCGCGCGGCGGCAGGGTCAGGCCGCTGATGCGCCCGCGGCCGACGCGCGCCGTCCCTTCTCCCCACAGGTCGCCCAGCGAGGCGCCGTTGGGCAGGAGCCGGCGGACCGGCACGTCCAGCGCGTAGGGCGCAGCGCCGTTGTTGAGCACGACGACCAGCGTCTCTTCCGCCGCCTGGCGGGCAAAGGCATAGACGCCGCGGGCGGCGTCGGCGTGGAGGCGCAGGTAGCGCCCGCGACGCAGCGCCGGATGGGCGCGGCGCAGGGCGATGGCGCGGCGGAAAAAAGCCAGCAGGTCGCGGTCCCAGCGCGACTCGTCCCACGGGAAGCTGCGGCGACAGTCGGGGTCCTCGCCGCCCTCCATGCCGATCTCGTCGCCGTAATAGACGCACGGCGCGCCGGGGTAGGCCATCATAAAGAGCACGGCCAGCTTGAGGCGCTCCCTGTCGCCGCCCACCAGCGTCAGAAAGCGGGGCATGTCGTGGCTGTCGAGCAGATTGAGCTGGGCCAGGGTGACCTCCCAGTCGTACAGGCCCAGCAGGCTGTCGATCTGGCGGGCGAACTGGACGGCGTTGAGCGGCCTGAGCTTGAAGCCGCCGGGCCGCGTGGACGTATCCAGCTTTTCCCCGCCGAAAAAGCCCAGGCAGGCGCGGGTAAAGATGTAATTCATCACCGCGTCGAACTGGTCGCCTTGCAGCCAGCGCTGAGCCGGGAACCAGATCTCGCCGACGATGTAAGCCTCGGCATTGGCCCCCTTGACCACGCGGCGGAACTCGCGCCAGAACTCGTCGTCGTCGATCTCCTGGGGCACGTCGAGCCGCCAGCCATCGACGCCGAACTCGATCCAGTAGCGGGCCACGTCGAAGATAAAGCGGCGCACGGCAGGGGTGTCGGTATTGAGCTTGGGCAACGCGGGCAGGTTCCACCAGGCCTTGTAGCCCAGGTCCCGCCGCTCTCTGGCGTTGCGCGGATAGGCATTCAACGGCCTGCCAGCGCGCAGACGCTCCTGGTCGAAGTAGAACCAGTCCAGGTAGGGCGAAGCGGCGCCGTTCTCCAGGGCGTGGTTGAAGGGATAAAAGCCGCGGCTGGCATGGTTGAAAACGCCGTCGATCACGATGCGGATGCCGCGCGCGTGGGCGGCAGCGAGCAGCTCGCGCAAAGCGCCGTCGCCGCCCAGGATCGGATCGACGCGATAATAGTCGTGGGTGTGGTAGCGGTGGTTGGCCGCCGACTGGAGGATGGGGTTGAAATAGATCGCCGTGATGCCCAGCTCCTGGAGGTAATCCAGGCGCTCGACAACGCCCAGCAGGTCGCCGCCCTTGTAACCATAGACAGTGGGCGGACTGTCCCACGGTTCCAGGTTGGCGGGCTTTTCCACCCGCCGGCTCTGGGCAAAGCGGTCGGGGAAAATCTGGTAAAAGACAGCATCCTTGACCCACTCAGGGGTGATGGGTTGAGAAGACAAAACGACACCTCCTGTCAAAGGTTATCTGCTTTCATCGTACACACTGAGGCCGGCAAACTGGGTGCCGAACCACAGCCGCCCCTCCCCGTCCTGGAGGATGGCGCTGACCTGGCCGTGGGCCAGGCCGGAATTGGTGGGGGTATAACTGCGCCAGTCCGCCCCGTCGAAAACCGCCACCGCGCCGCCGCCCTGGAGCGGCTTTTCGGTCGCCACCCAGACACGGCCCGCCGCGTCCACCGCCAGCGCCGCGACCGTGTTCCAGGGAATGTCCGAGTTGGCGGTGGAATAGCAGGCCCACGTCGCCAGGTCAAAGTGGCACAGCCCGCCGCCGCCCGTGCCAACCCAGACGCCGCCCTGCGGGTCCGCCGCCAGCGCGCGGACGCCGTTGGCAGTCAGGCCGGACGAAAAAGCCGTATAGTTCGACCACGCGCCCGTGGCCGGGTCGTGAACGACCAGCCCCTGGTCCGTGCCGATCCAGACCCGCCCTCCCGTATCAACCGTCAGCGACAACACAACACGGTTGAAATCGCCAGCGTTCTGCCAGGCCGCGCCGTCCCACACGGCCAGGCCAGCGCGGGTGCCGACCCACAGCCAGCCCCGGCCGTCGGCGGCCAGGGCGCGGACGCGCGCCTCCGGTAGCCCCATGTCGGCGGCGGTGTAACAGTCCCACGCCTCTCCGGCGACGGCGCAGACCCCGCTCTCGCTGCCCACCCACATCCGCCCGGCGGCGTCCCGCGCCAGGACAGTGACCTGGTTGTCGGGCAGAGGGGAGTTGGCGGCGCGCAAGAGGCGAAACTGCCCCGCCTCATCGATCGCCAGGCCGGCGGGCGTGCCCACCCAGACCCGCCCGCTGCCGTCCAACGCCAGCGCCGTGACGCGATTGTCGGGCAGGCTGCCCTGGGTAACCGACCAGGTTGTCCAGTGACGCAGCTCCAGGGCGTGGCGGACGCGCACAACGGCATAGCTGAGGCCGCAGAGCGCGCTCAGCGCCAGGAGGGCGATCACCAGCCAGCGCGGCGGCGCGATCCACAGGTCGGCCGGCAGCCAGTAGGTCAGCCGTTCCCACGTCTGGGCGTCGAGGTGAATGTTGTAGCGCTCGGACACCGTCTCGGCGATCGCCCCCACCGAGAAACAGAGAGCCGGCGTGACGATCAGCGTGTACTGCGGCCACCGGGTCGGCCAGAGAAAGAGAAAGAGCCATCCGCCGACGTACCAGGCGAACAAGAGTTTGTTGCGGCGGTACAGGAAGGGCAGACCGACCAGACTGAAGAGGAAGGTAAAGATGTCAAAGGGGAAGAAAAAAACAGCGGGGTGCCAGCTCGACGCGCCGCCCATCCACAGCAGCGGCTGCCACCAGGGATAAGCGGCGCGGGCAACTTCGCTTCCCCGGGCGTAGCTCTGATGATAGCGCAACGAGTCGAGCAGCCGGCCAAGGGGGTCGGGCCACAGCGTCGGGTCGAGGGCGAAAAAGACGGCCAGCGCAAGCAGCCCGTAGAGAAGGACGTTCCACGGCCTGCGTCGCTGCTGCCAGACGACGAACGGCAGCGCGGTCAGGCCGACGACGGCGTAGATGTACTTGCCGGCGGCGGCGACGCCCAGCAGCGCGGCGGAGAGCCAGAACCAGCCGCCGGTTGCGCCCTCGCCGCGACGACGGGCGCGGTCATAGGCCAGCATCGAGCAGGTCACCGCCAGCGCGGGCAGCGCCTCCAGGTAGACCTCGGCTGTGTACTTGACCGTCATCGTGTGCGCGGCCAGCAGCGCCCCGGCCAGCGGGTTGACCAGGGCAACGACCAGCACCTGCAGCGTGCCCAAGAGCACCGAGACATAGCGGTTGACAACCAGCGTCGAGAGGGCGGAGGGCGGATCGCCCCAGCGAGCGCGCAGCATCGTCCCGTCAAGGGCGGCGGGCTGGTCGGGCCAGCCCTGATACCCCACCAGGCGCAGGTTGACGGCGTAGATCAGCTTGAAGAGGGCGGGATGCTCGCTGTTGTAGTTGTAATGGGGAATGGCGGCCCACTCGCCACGGGCCATCAGGCCGGCGTAATAGGAAGCGGCCCAGTTATAGACCGGCTCATCGGCATCGACAGGCAAATTGCAGGCAGCGCCAATGCGCTGCAAGAGCGCCAGCAGCACAATCAGGGAGATCAGCAAGGCGCGAACACGCCGGCGACTCAGCACGATTTTCATGACCTGGGCAAAACTCTCAGCGGTGCTTCTGGCTGGCGGACACTGGGACACGGACCGCAAGAACGGGCAAGACCCTCTACGTCAGTCAAGCTCCCATATCCCCCCGCTCAACGAGGCCAGCTCTACCTCTCCATCCGCCGCCTCGACCCCACCCACCTGAAGCCGCAGCGTCAGGCTGGCGGGGAGGTCGATGCGGCGGGGGGTCGCGCCGCTGTGGAGGGCGACTACCAGCGTCTCCCCCTGGCCGTCGATGCGGTAACACCAGGTCGTCTCGTCAGCCTGCAGCGTGGTGCGCTGGCCCGTCCAGATGGCCGGGTGCGCCCGCCGCAGGGCGATCAGCCGCCGATACCAGTCCAGCAGCGCGCGGTCCTGCTGCTCGTCCCACGGCATCGGCAGGCGCGAAAGCTCCAGCCCGCCCCCACCCTCCCTGCTCTCGCTCTGGCTCAGGCCGACCTCGGTTCCGTAGTAGACGATGGGAGGATGGGGCAGGGTCATCTGCGCCAGCGCCGCCAGTTGCAGCCGCCGTTTTTCGCCGCCGGCCAGGTAGAGAAAGCGGTCCATATCGTGGTTGTCGACAAAAGAGGGCATGGAGAAAGCCTGGGGGAAGAACGCCAGGTGGCGCTCGACCTGCTGGGCCAGCGTCGCCAGGTCGAGCGAGCCACGGGCGAAAGCGCGCCGCAAGAGGTCGCAGAGGCCAAAGTCGAGTGTGCCATCGAGGCGGCCCAGGTAGCCGTGCAGGACGGTTGGCGGCTCGACGATCTCGCCAAAGCACCAGCAATCGGCTTTGGCGGCCTTGCAGGCGCGCCAGAACTCGCTCCAGAAGGCATGTTCGGGGCCGTTGGCGTGGTCGAGGCGGAACCCATCGACATCGTACTCTGTCAGCCAGTAGCGGGCGACGTCGATCAGATAGTCGCGCACGGCGGGGGCCGCCGTGTTCAGGCGGGGCATCGCGGCGACGTTGAAGAAGGTGCGGTAGCCGTGGGGATAGGCCGGATCGAAGGTGAACCAGTCACGGTAAGGGCTGGCCAGGTCGGCGCGGGCCTGCTGGAAGAAGGGGTGCTGGTTGCTGACGTGGTTGCAGACCAGGTCAAGGATGATGCGGATGCCGCGGGCGTGGGCGGCCTGCACCAGCGCGCGCAGGTCGTCGGCCGTGCCCACGCGCGGGTCGATAGCGAAAAAGTCAGTCGTGTCGTAGCGGTGGACGGAAGGGCTGGCAAAAATGGGAGTGAGCCAGATGGCCGTCGCGCCCAGCGCAGCGATATAGTCGAGCTTTTCGGCGATGCCGATCAGCGTGCCGCCAAAAACATCGCGCAGCGAGGCGTGGCGGGCAAAGGGCCGCCCGCCGCCGACGTTGAAGCGGTCGACGAAAATCTGATAGACCACCGCCTGCCGCGCCCAGGCCGGCGTCTCCAGCCGGTCGACGCTGTAGGCAAAGGGCGTGGGCTGGGGCGAGACGGGCAGAGAAACGCCCACGGGGGGGCGCTGTCCGGCGAAAAAGGCCGCCGTTGCCCGCTCGACGGCGATGCGGACGGGCGGCCAGTCGGCCCACAGCTCGGCGCCGTCGTCGCGCCAGCCGCTGATGCGGTAGCGCACCAACGTCCCCTCCGGCTGCGGCGGCAGGACAGCTTCCCAGCGTTCGGCATAGCCCCAGAGGAAAGGGCTCCACTCGACAGCGACCCGTCTCAGGGGCACGGTCTGCCCGACGCGCGCGACGCCGTGGCTGCCGTCAGGCTCCTGGCCGTCGGCGGTGTAGTAGCAGGCCAGGTGGTCGAGCGCCGCATCCGGCCCCACGGTGACGGCGAGCATCACCGGCTCGCCGGGCTGCGGGTCGGCGGGGGTGATGTGTGCGCCGTGCTGAATCCCCCGCGCACGGGCGCGCTCGTGGAGCAGCTTGAGCTCATCGCTGGCGAAACTGCCAAAGATGAAATCTTCCATCTATTCCCATCTCACCGCTGATGTCCCCCCGCTCCGGCGGGGTCTGTGACCCCGCCGCTCCGCCGCCCTGCCGCCCTGCTGGCGCTGGCGGGTCACAGACCCGCCAGGAGCAAAACCGCACACCCCGCCGCACCCCTCCCCGCTCCGGCGGGGTCTGTGACTCCGCCGCCCCGCCAGCCCGGGGGGGCGCTGACGCCCCCCGAAGCGAAAAATCGGACACGGACAATGAAAACGCGGATCCAGCCGGTCTTTGGTCTTACCCCTTGACGCCTCCCAGTGTCAGGCCGGATTCCAGGTACTTTTGCAGCCAGAGGAAGAGGACCAGCACCGGGATACTGACCAGCAGGGCGCCGGCTGCGTAGAGGCCCCAGGGGACCTGGATATCGTTGGCCAGTTGAGCCAGGGCGATGGGCAGCGTGTACTTGTCGGCCTGTCCGACCAGGAGCACCGAGGCCATCACGTACTCGTTCCAGCCGCCCATAAAGCCAAAGAGGGCGGTCACAGCCAGAGCCGGACGGGCCAGCGGCAGGGCGATGCGGATGAAGGACTGCACGGGGCCGCAGCCGTCGATCATGGCCGCTTCTTCCAGGTCGATGGGGATGGTGTCGAAATAGCCTTTCAGGTTCCACGTCGTAAAGACCAACGAGCCGGTCGAATAAGCCAGGATCAACCCCCAGTGGCTGCCAAACAGGCCCAGGCGGTAGAGGAGCAAGGCGATGGGCACCAACGAGAGAACGCCGGGAAAGGCCTGCACGGCCAGGAAGAGGATCAGCCCGGCCTCCCGCCCCTTGAAGCGAAAACGGGAGAAAGCGAACGCGCCGGACGTAGCCAGCGTCACGCAGGCGATCGTCGTCAGGCTGGCGACGAACAGGCTGTTGCGCGCCCAGAGCAGAAAATCCTTCTCGAAGAGCAGGACGCGAAAGTTCTCCAACGTAAACTCGGTGGGCAGGAACATGCCGGTCAGGTTGAGGGTATACAGCCGCTGACCGGGGCGGACCGAGGCCAGGAAAGCGAACCAGACCGGGTAGATGGAAAAGAGGACGGCCAGCACCAGAAAGGCGTAGGCAAGCATCTTGACCAGCGGCTTGGGTTCCTTTTTCATTCGTACGCTCCTTTCGTGATGCGGGTCAGGCGCATGCTGTAAAGGGTGGCGGCAAAGAGGATGATAAAGACAATGACAGCAAAGGCGCCGATGAGTCCATCGTTGCGGCTTTGAAAGACCTGTTTGTAGGCGTGGATCATCACAAACTCGGTCGCGCCGGGCATCCCCGCGCCACGGATGGGGCCGCCCCCCGTGATCAGCCAGACCGTGTTGAACATCTGGAAGGTCGTGATCGAGCTGAGGACGATGGCCGGCATCACCGCCGGGCGCAGCAGCGGCAGCGTGATGCGGGTCAGCTTTTGCCACCAGTTGGCCCCGTCGACCTCGGCCGCTTCGTACTGTTCCTGGGGGATCGACTGCAGGGCGCCGAGGATGATGACCATAAAGAAGGGGTAGGACATCCAGATATTGACCAGCACGACGGCAAAAAAGGCCAGCGCAGGTTGCTGCAGCCAGGACGGGCCCTGGATGCCGATGGCGCCCAGCAACTGGTTGATCGTGCCATGCTCGCTGCGGAAAAAGAACTGCCAGATGAGGGCGCTGATGTAGCTGGGGACTGCCCAGGGGACGATGATCAGCACGCGAAAGATGCCCTTGCCGCGCAGCCAGTCGTTGTTCAGCACCAGCGCCAGGATCAGGCCGAAAAGGAAAAAGAAAGGAATGCAGGCGACAACGTAGAGGATCGTGCGGAACATGACCACAAAAAAGCTGCCCGTGTCGAAGAGCTGGTCCAGTGCGGCCTGCCCTTTGAGCAGATACCACAGGCCAATGCTGGCCGCAGCAGCCACCAGCCACCACCAGCCCGTCGCCGGCGGGCTGACCATGCGCTTGTGCACCTGGCCAGAGGCGATGGCCACGCCGATCAGCGGCAAAATAGCCAGCAGCAAGCGGCCCAACGAAAGAAGCGAAGCGACAGTAAAGAGGTCCTGAAACAGGCGCACATAGTTCTGGTAAAAGGGCCGTTGGATACAATAGACCCCCATCGTATCCGGGCTGCAACAGACGGCGGGAAAGACAGGGCAAATCACATCCCAGACAAAGGCGCCATGGGGATGCTCCTCCAGGTAAGCAGCGCGGTTTTCCGCCGTCAACTGAAACTGTTGATAGTGGTACGTGTTGCGGTTGGTGAACGAGATATAGACGTTGAACAAGATGGGAAAGACACTCAGCACCAGGACGCCCAGCAGCGTGGGGGCAATAAAGAAAAGGACCACGAGATACTTGCGCAGGCCACGATATGTCACGCCCATAGCAAATCTCCCAGGGTGCTGCAGAGCAGCGCCTTCAGCGCGCTGCCAGGCCAACTCATAGACCCAGAAGGTCTAAGTGTGCGGGGCGGGGGACAGGCCCCCGCCCCGCGATGCGCCAGGTTATTGCATGTCTGCGATGGCGGCTTCTGCTGCGGCCTGGGCGGCTGCCAGAGCCTCTTCGGGCGTCTGCGCGCCGGTCCAGATGGCGGTGGTGGCGTCACCCACAGGCCCCCACAGGGCGTCCATGTAGGGGGTGTTGGCCATGGGGATGCCACGCGCCAGGGAAGCGCCAAAGCCGTTGACCGTGTACATTGCCGCGACCTGCGGGTCGGCCAGCGCCGCCGCGTTGGCGGGGACTTCCTTGGTCTGCAGGACGCGCTGGATCATCGTGTCAGCGCTGGTCCACCACTTCATCACCTCCACTGCCGCTTCGGCGTTGCCGCGGCTGACAGCGTTGGCGGTGAGCATCCAGGTCTTGATGCCGACGAAGGGGCGGCCCATCGGAGCGATGCCATAGTCGATGCCGGCAGCCTCGAGGCTGGCGATGGCCCACGGGCCGGTCCACCAGATGGCGGCCTGACCCTCGCTGATCATCGCCTGGCAGATCTCGTGCGAGGTCTCAGCCGGGGCAACGGCGGTGAACTCGCGGATCCAGTTGGCGGCGGCAAGCCCTTCGGGGGTGTTCAGGTAGACCGTGCCCTGGTCATCGACATAGCCGGGCATGCCATGGCCAAAGTAGATGGGGGCGACGTGATAGGCATCGGCGTTGCCCAGGCCCTGGTTGCACAGGTAATAGAGGTCGGGATTGGCCTCGCGGAAAGCGGTCGCCTTGGCCATCAGGTCGGCAAAGTCGTCGGGGTTGGGCAGGTCTTCCTCGGAGAGCAGGGCGCGGTTATAGACCAGGGCGATACCCTCCATCGTCTCGGGCAGGCCCCAGATCTGGCCGTTCCAGACCACGCCAGCGACGCCGGGGTCGGTGTAGTTGGCTTCCAGATAGGCCATGTCGATGCCATAGTCATCGAGCGGGACAATGTTGCCCGCCAGGGCGTTGCGGCCGATCTGGTCGTTGGCCCAGGCCAGGATGTCGGGACCTTCGCCAGCGGGAATGGCCACAGCCAGCGAGTCGGACAGGTTGTCGACCTTGGAGTAGACGAGCTGAATGCAGAGGTCGTTGGTCGCGTTGAACTCCTCGAACATGGCTTCGATGGGGGCCTGATAGTCGCCGCCATAGCCGTGCCAGATCGTGATCGTGGTCGGCGTGGTGCACTCGGTCGGGGCCGTTGTCGGCTCCTCGGTCGGGGCCGTTGTCGGCTCCTCAGTCGGGGCCGTCGTTGGCTCCTCGGTCGGCGCCGCCGTCGGCTCAGCCGGCTGGCAGGCGCTGAGCACCATACCCAGAACCAGCAAACCAGCTACCAGGAAAAACATGGACTTTTTCATTTTCTTTCTCCTCCAGAATAGGTTTCAAATGGGGTTTGATGCAGTTTTTGGGTCGCTTCTCTTCTCCGTTATGCCGTCATACCTCCTTTCTCCAGACCGTAGCTGGCACGCAGGATAGCTCAAGACACTTCATGTCGGCAGGGTCGCTCGCTGATCACGCCGATGAACTCGGCCGCACGGCGCGCGATCTGGTCAATGGGAACTGTCTCGGCGATAGCCGCCTCGAACATTGCCTGCAACTGGCGGGAGACCTTGACATATTCCGGGATCGACGGCCGCGCGCGCCCCGAAGCCAGCATGCGGCCCGTCCACGCCAGCAGCGGTTCGCTGTCTGGCGAGAGCGTCTCGTTAAAGGACGGATTGGGCGAGTTGTACCACATCGTGCGGAAAAGCTCGCCGACGATGGCTGGATCGGTCGCAACGCGAAGAAGGTCCATGGTCAAAGCCGGATGCTGCGACTGGCGCAGGATCACATAACTCGTCCCGCCCACAGTCGAGATCGTCTTGCCGCCCGGCGCGGCAGGGGAGGGCACAAAGCCGACGCGCTGGTGGAACTCTTCCCTGTTCCAGCCACTGGCCTCGAGAATAATGTCGCTCTCATAGCTCCCTCCCAGAGCCATGGCGGCTTTGCCGGCAGCAAAGAGGCGGACAGCGGTGTCTTCGCGGAAGTCGACGATCTCGATGGGGCTGATGCGATGCAAGTTTACCACGTCACGCAGGAATTGCAAGGCCCGCCGCGTGCCCGCAGCGTCGAGCACCACCGTCTCGCCGTCGAAAATGGCCGCGCCAGCCGACCAGACCAGCGGCATCAGATTATAGACCGTCGCTTCGCCAGCGGCGCTCCCGCCGGGGAAGACGAAGGGATAGGGCATACCATAGCGCTGGCGGACTGCCGGCTGGAGAAAATAGCGGCCCACCTCAACCAGCGCGTCCCAATCCTGCGGCGGTTCGAGCCCCTCGGCGTCGAACCAGTCGCGGCGATACCACAGCAGCGAAACGTCCGCCTTGACCGGCACGCCGTAGAGAAGGCCATTGAAGGAGTTGGCTGCAACAAAGGCCGGGTAGAGATTTTGGACGAACTCGTCCTGGTTCCAGCGCGAGTTCATCTCCTCGAGAGCGTAGAGGAAACCAGCCTGGGCCAGCCCGGCGACCCAGACACAGTCGACCATGGCCACATCCGGCGCGGCGCCGCTGCCGACTGCCGCGCCGAGCTGGTTGTAGAGCTGGCCGTGGCTGACCGTTTCGACCTGCAGAGAGAGGCGACACGTCGGGTTGGTTGCATTCCAGACGCGCACGACGTGGTCGAGGATGTGCGACTGGAACATGGCGTCCGAGGCCATCATCTGGATCGTCACAGCGGAAGAGGGGGATTTCTGGCAGACGAAGGTGCCCACGCCAGGGCGCTGCATCAGCACGCCCTCATGGGCCAGCTCGCTGAGCGCCTGCCGCACCGGCGCCCGGCTGATCTGATAGAGGCTGCACAACTCGTCCTGCGTGGGAATGCGGTCGCCCGGCCGCCACACCCCCTGCTGGATGCGCTCCTGGATCAGCATCTTGAGCTGGTGATAAATGGGCACGGGCGAATTACGGTCGATGCTCATCTGCCTCTGTCCACATCACGGTCTGGCATAATGGCATATTGGCATATCAAATTATACCCGATACGCTCCATTTTGTCAAGAGCCAACGATCAACTTCTTGACAGTTCAGCCTTTCTCATTTAGAATAACCAGACTTTGCAAGGAGGCATCAAGTCGTGAAAGAATACACAACGGACATGCTGCGCAATCTCGTCCTGCTCGGCCATGGCAGCAGCGGCAAGACCTCGCTGGCCGAGGCGATGCTCTATGCCAGCGGCGCGATCAACCGCATGGGCCGCGTCGAAGAGGGCACAACGGTGACGGATTTCGACGAAGAAGAGATCCGCCGCCGCATTTCCCTCAGCCTGGCCATGGCGACGGTCGAGTGGGGCGGCTGCAAGTTGAACGTCATCGACACGCCCGGCTATACCGACTTTATCGGCGAGGTCATCAGCGGCATCTGTGTCGCCGACCTGGCCCTGGTGCTGGTCGATCCGGTCGGCGGCGTCGAGGTGGGCACCGAGCTGGTCTGGGAGCATGCCGACCGCCTGGCCCTGCCGCGAATGGTCGTCGTCAACAAGATGAACCGCGAGAACGCCAGCTTTGAGCGCACGCTCCAGGCGCTGCGACAGGCCTTTGGCAAGAACTTTGTCCCGCTGCAACTGCCCATCGGCGCCCAGTCCGACTTCGCCGGCGTGATCGACCTGGTCAGAATGAAGGCGGTGATGGGCGAGGGAGGCGAACTGCGCGACATCCCGGCCGACCTGCGCGCCCAGGCTGAAGAAGCGCGCGTCCAGTTGGTCGAAGCGGCCGCCGAAGGGAACGACGACCTCATCCTCAAGTACCTGGAGGGCGAGGAGCTGACCGAGGACGAGGTGCGTCTCGGCCTGCGGGCGGCGATCTGCAACGGCACGGTCATCCCCGTCCTGGCGGTGGCGGCAACAGCCAACATCGGCACGCGGGCGCTGCTGGATGCGCTGGTTGCCTATGCCCCTTCGCCTGCTGACCGTGGCCCGATCATGGCCGAGGGCGCGGCGGGCGAGGAAGCTCTCGAGCCGAGCGAACTGGCCCCCCTGGCCGCGCTTGTCTTCAAGACGGCGGCCGACCCCTACGTGGGCAAGCTGACCTACTTCCGCGTCTACGGCGGCATCGTCGAGGCAGATAGCCGGGTGTGGAACAGCCGCGCCGAGGCAGAAGAGCGACTGGGCAGTCTCTACGTCATGCGCGGCAAGGAGCAGATTCAGGTGGCGCGGCTGCGCCCCGGCGACATCGGCGCGGTGGCCAAGCTGACCATCGCCATCACCGGCGACACGCTCTGCGATCGCAGTCACCCTCTCAAGCTGGCAGGCCCTGTCTTCCCGCATCCGCTCTTTGCCGTGGCTGTGCGCCCGCTGACCAAGACCGATCAGGCCAAGATGGGCCCCACCCTCACCCGCATCTGCGAAGAAGACCCGACGCTGCGCTGGCGGCAGGAGCCCAGCACGCGCGAGACGATCCTGGAGGGCATGGGCGAGGCCCACGTCGAGATCGCCGTGCGGCGGATGAAGAACCGCTTTGGCGTGAGCGTGGAAACGGCCATCCCCAAGGTCCCCTACCAGGAGACCATCACCAAGACCAACACCGACCAGTACCGCCACAAGAAGCAGACCGGCGGGGCGGGGCAGTTCGCCGAGGTGCACATGCGCCTGGAACCGCTGGGGCGTGGCGAGGGGTTCGACTATGGTTGGGAGGTCTTTGGCGGCGCCATCTCGTCTTCTTTCCAGCCCTCGATCGAAAAGGGCATCCGCCAGGTGCTGGAGCAGGGCGTGATCGCTGGCTATCCCGTCGTCGATGTCCGCGCCGTCGTCACCGACGGCAAGGAGCACCCCGTCGACTCGAAGGACATCGCCTTCCAGATCGCCGGCCGCGAAGCGTTCAAGAAGGTGATGCTGGGCGCCGGGCCGGTCCTGCTGGAGCCGATCTATATGCTGACGGTCATTGTGCCGGAAGAGTATACCGGCGACGTGATGGGGGATCTGAACACCAAGCGCGCCCGTGTCCAGGGCATCGATCAGCAGGGCCACAAGAGCGTCATCACGGCGCTGGTGCCCCTGGCGGAGATCCAGCGCTACGCCACCGAGCTGCGCAGTCTGACCCAGGGCCGCGGTCTATTCTCTATCGAGTTCGATCACTACGCCGAAGTGCCGCCGCACCTGACGCAGCAGATCATCGAGGCGTCCAAACAGGAGCACGAACAGGAAAAATAGGGCGACTCAGCGCCTGCCGCCCAACAGGCGATTGCGTAACCCCAACAGTCCGCGCAGCGCTTTTTGCTGCGCGGACGCTTTTTCCAGGCTCATCAGCCCCAGTTCGTAGGTTTGCATCCCCCCCTGGCGGTCGCCCGATTTCCACATCTGGGCGCCCAGGGCGAGCATGGTCTCGGCGTAGAGCTGCTTGTCTCCCAGATCGAGGAACGTGTCGGCGGCCCGCCGCAGGTATTCCTGCGCGGCCATGCGCTGGCCCTGACTGGCAAGCAGGCTGCCCAGGTTGCCCAGCGCCTGCGCTTCGCGGTGACGGTCGCCCAGGCGGGCAAAGGCGGCGCGCGCCTCTTCCAGCGCCTCCTGGGCCTGCTCCCAGCGGTGCATCAGCCGGTAGGTGACGCCCAGGTTGTTGAGCGCCTCGGCGGCCTGTCCCTCGTCTCCCCGGGCGGCGAACAGTTCCTGCGCTCGCCCGAAGCGTTGCGCCGCCTCGTCGTACAGGCCTTCGGCAAAAAGACGTTTACCTTCCTCGTTCAGCGCTACAGGGTCTCCCTGCTCGCTCATCTTTCCTCCTCAGTAGGTGATCTCCAGGATACCCTCGGCGATGCTGCGCAGCGCCCCGGCGGGCATCTCGGCCAGTTTCATTGCCAGTTCGAGATAGCTGCGGTTGATCGGCGCGCTGACAAACTCGCGGATTTCCCTGGGCAGCTCTTGAAAGACCTGATAGTCCTCCAGCTTTTTCTCCGTCGCGCCGATCCAGTCGCCCATAAAGTGCTCCAGAGGCATTTCCAGCTTCTCGGCCAGCGCCTGCAGTTCGAGCAGGGGAATGGGCTTTTCGCCGAACTCGTAGGCGGAGATACGCCGCGTCGAGCAGCCGAGCAGGTCAGCCAGCTCTTTCTGGGTCAGCCCTTTCTTGACCCGCGCCTGGCGCAGCAGTCCGCCCACGACGCGCTGGCGCAGTTCGAGGACCTCTTGCAGCGGCGGCTCTTTGCGCTGCTGGGCCAGCCGGGCGCTGTCATCCCAAAAAACTCGCACCGGCACATCCAGCAGATAGGCCAGCACTTCCAATTCGGGCAGCGACAGGGGGAGGCGGCCCTCCTCGCAGGCGGTGTAGGCCGAGACCGATTTGCCCAATGCCTGGGCGCATTCCTTCTTGGTCTTTTTGGCCCGCTCGCGCGCCTGGCGCACCGCCAGGCCGATCAGCCGGTTGCGCAGCATCATCTCCTCGTCTGACATGCTCACCCTCCTGCGGGTCGCCCCCGCACAAAGAACTCTGGCAGGTAGATTATAGCACAAGAAAGAGTTGCCCACAAAGCCGCTCTGGGGTATACTGGAAGGTGGAGGTGCAAGATGACGCAGAATCTGGCTGGACGGGGAAAAGTAGCCGTGCTGCGCACGCGGCCGGAGACGGTGCTGGAGGACTATGTCCGCCTGCTGGAGCTGGCCGGCGTGCGTCAGGCCCTGCCCCAGGACAAAGAGACCCTCCTCAAGATCAACATCTCCTGGCAGACGTGGTACCCGGCCTGTTCGACGGCGCCCTGGCAGTTAGAGGGCGTGATCCGTGCGCTGCTGGCGGCCGGCTACCGCAACCTGATCGCCGCCCACAACAACACGGTCGTGGTCGATGCCTACGTCGGCGAGCGGAACAACAAGCATCTGTACGTGACCAACAAATACGGCCTGCGCAACGTCCACCTCTACGAGCCGCAGTATCGCTGGGTGCGCTACGAACCGCCGCAACCCTTCCTGGTGCTGGACAAGGTCTACCCCGAGGGCCTCTACATCCCCGAGATCCTGATCGGGCGGAACATCGTCCAGTTGCCGACGGTAAAGACGCACGTCTTTACCACGATCACCGGGGCGATGAAGAATGCCTTTGGCGGCCTGCTGGGCACCAGGCGCCACTGGACGCACGGCGTCATTCACGAGACGCTGGTCGATCTGCTGATGATCCAGCAGGACATCCATCCCGGCATCTTTGCGGTGATGGACGGCACCTTTGCTGGCGACGGCCCTGGTCCGCGGGCCATGCGCTGGCACGAGAAGGACATCATCCTGGCCTCAGCCGACCAGGTAGCCATCGACGCCATTTCTGCCCACCTGCAGGGCTTTGACCCGCTCTCGATCCCCTTCATCCGCATCGCCCATGAGATGGGGCTGGGCGTCGGCGATCCGGCGCAGATCGAGATCGTTGGCGAGGACCCCGACTGGGTGCTTTCGCAGAACTGGGGCTTTGTCCAGGAGGACACGTTTGCCAGCCGCGGTCAAAAGCTGATCTATCACGGCGCGCTCAAGCCCTTCGAAAAGCTGCTCCTGCGCACGCCGCTCGTTCCGTGGTCCTACCTCGCCTCGAACCTGTATCACAACGTCTACTGGTATCCCTTTGTCGGGCGGCAGCGGGTTGCCGGCGCGCTGCACACGAAATGGGGGCGGCTGTTCGCCCAGTACGGCGCCGAGGCCGGCGAGGGCGGCGTGGTCATGCCAGGGATGGAGCCCAAGACGGTGACCACGCTGGCAGGACTGGCGCTGTTGGGGGTTGGCCTGGCCGCCGCTGGCTGGTGGCTGTGGTCGCGGCGACGGCGCGAATGATCGCCGGCCCTCGGCACTTTTACCGCTGAGGGTGTGGAAAATCACTCAATCGAGAGAGAGGAACATGATCGATTCCGAACTGTTGGCAATCCTGCGCTGTCCTTACTGCGTCAGCGGCGAGACCCGCAAGCCCGGCGACGACCCGGGGCGGCTCGAACTGGTCCACGGTTGCTGGCTGGTGTGCCAGGAAGCGGACTGCGGGCGCAAGTACCCCATCCGCGACGACATCCCGGTGATGCTCATCGAAGAGGGGGACAGGTGGGTGGGCGTCGCCGTGGCCGACCTGCCCGTGCCGCCGCCCGCCGAATAGCCGATGACCGACTGGCGCGTTCTGCTCTTCTCCGCCATCGCCTGTCTGATGCTTGTGGCGGGGCTGCTGGTGCTGGCGCTGCCCGACTCGTATGAGGGGCGGATGCTGGTCCAGCTCGACGCCACCCATAGCGTGCGCCTGTTCGACGTGCTGGGGTTGGGGCTGGCCGCCGCTGGCGCGACAATCGCCTGGCTCACTGCCCTCCGCTGGCGGCGCACGATGCAGAGGCAAGAGGTCTGATTGGACCTGCCCCGCAAGCCCGGCACGTACGTCTTGTTCCTGCACCTGAGAGAGAGCCGGACGGTGACGGTTGGGCGGCTGGGAGCGGTGGCTTTTCCGGCCGGTTTCTACGCCTATGTGGGCAGCGCGCGGGGGAGCGGCGGCCTGGCGGCGCGCGTCGCCCGTCACCTGCGCGACCCCAAGCCGCATCACTGGCACATCGACGCGCTGCGTGAGCATGCCCGCCCGCTCAGGCTCTGGCTGAGCGAGGGGCCGCAGGGGCGAGAGTGTGTCTGGGCCGGCGTTCTCTCTCGCCTGCCGGGCGCGTCGCTTCCTGCGCCGCGTTTCGGCGCTTCCGACTGTCGCTGCCCGGCTCACCTGATTCGCTTCGCGGCGCTTCCCGACTGCGCGCGCTTTGCCCGGGCGGTAGGGGAGGTGGTAGAGGAGGTTGTGCTGGATGGATCGCGTCTTGAGTGAGCTGTTGGCGGCCATTGCGACCGGCGATGATGAACGGGCGGAGGCAGCCGCCTGTGAGCTGGGCAGGTATGGGGATGCGGCGCTGCCGGCGCTGGAGCGCCTGCGGGCGGCAGCGGAACGGGAGCAGCGCTGGTGGGCGGTGCGGGCGCTGGCGGCGGTGGGCACGCCTGCGGCGGTCGCCGCCCTCTGTGCGGCGCTGGATGATGCCGACGCCGACGTGCGCGCCTGCGCCGTCGTCGCCCTGGCCGAACTGCGTCCGCCGGAGGCCATCGCGCCGCTGACCGGCCGCCTGGGTGACCCCTCTGCCTATGTCGCCCGGCTGGCCGCGGACGCTCTGGCGCGCTTTGGGCCGCCCGCCGCTGCCGCGCTGGTCGCCGCGCTGGGGTCGGAAAACCCGGCCGCGCGGGCCGGCGCTGCGCGCGCCCTGTCGGTGATCCAGCCGCCGGAGGCCATCCCCGCCCTCTGCGCCGCCCTCGACGACCCCAGCGCCCTGGTCACCTACTATGCCGAGGAGGCGCTGGAAAAGATGGGCGTGGGGATGGTCTTTTTCAAAGTGTGATATAATGCATCTGCATCTTATTATCGCGCCGGCTGTAAAGCTGCCGGCTTGAGGAGTTCTCGATGCGCTTTCTCGTCACGGGGGGGGCCGGTTTCCTGGGCGCGGCGCTGGCCAACCGGCTGAGCGCCGCCGGCCATCAGGTGCGCGTCATCGACGACCTGAGCGCCGGCGACCCCGCCCGCCTGGACCGGCGCGTCCTCTTCACCCGCGGCAGTGTGCTGGACCGCCCCAAGCTGTGGACGCTGCTGCAGGATGTCGACTGCGTCTACCACCTGGCGGCGCGGGTGCTGGTCTCCGAGTCGATCCTCTACCCCCGCGAGTACAACGAGATCAACGTCGGCGGCACAGTCAGCGTGATGGAGGCAATGCGCGACGCTGGCGTGCAGCGGGTGGTGCTGGCCTCCTCCGGCGCCGTCTATGGCGAGCAGGCGCAGCAGCCGGTGCGTGAGGACCTGCCCCCCAACCCTCAATCGCCCTACGCGGTGAGCAAGCTGGCCGCCGAGTATTACGTGCGCACCATCGGCGCGCTGTGGGGCATCCAGACGGTGGTGCTGCGCATTTTCAACGCCTACGGGCCGGGGCAGAACCTGCCCCCTTCCCACCCGCCGGTGGTGCCGCGCTTCCTCCAGCAGGCGCTGCGGGGCAGCTCGGTGGTGATCTTTGGCAGCGGCGCGCAGACGCGCGATTTCGTCTATGTGGACGACGTAGTCGAGGCGCTGCTCGCGGCAGCGACGGCAGTCGATGTGGACCGGCGGATCATCAACATCGGCAGCGGCGAAGCGACGAGCATCAACGACCTGGCCATGCTGGTCGCCGCAGTCACGGGGCAGGAGATCGAATTGCTGCACAGCCCGGCTGAGAGCGGCGGCGTCTCGGCCCTCTGCGCCGACATCAGCCTGGCGCGGCGACTGCTCGATTACCAGCCCCGCATCAGCCTGCGCGAGGGGCTGCAGCAGACGTTGCAAAAAGACCCGCGCTTTGCCCATGGCGCGCCTGTCCCGTGACTTTTTCGCCCGCGACACGCTGGCCGTCGCGCGCGATCTGCTGGGACGGCTGCTGGTGCGCGAGCTGGATGGCGAGCGGCTGAGCGGCCGCATCGTCGAAGTAGAAGCCTATATCGGCGAGGAGGATCAGGCCAGCCACGCCCGCGTTGGGCGCACGGCGCGCAACGCGGCGATGTACGGCCCGCCCGGCCACGCCTACGTCTACCTGATCTATGGCATGCACTATTGCCTGAACCTTGTCACCGGCGATGAGGGCTTTCCGGCGGCCGTGCTGGTGCGCGCGCTGCAGCCGCTGGAGGGGATCGAGCGCATGCGCGCCCATCGCCATAGCCAGTCCGACCACCACCTGACTGACGGGCCGGGCAGGCTCTGCCAGGCGCTGGCCATCGACCGCCGCTTCGACGGGGCGGACCTCTGCGCGCCGCAGAGCGTGCTCTTTCTGGAAGCCGGCTGCCCGGTCGCAGATGAGGCCGTCGTCAGGGGGCCACGGGTCGGCGTCCGCGGCGATGAGTTTGCGCTTTCTGCGCCCTGGCGTTTCTACGTGCAGGGGCAGAGCTGACAAAGACTTTTAACCGCAGAGGGCGCAGAGAAAAACTCTCGCCCCCGGCGTTCTCGGCGGTAAAATAGCAGAACCCAATGAAAGGAGGAAAACGATGAGCGAACGACTGCGCACTTTTCTCCCTTTTCTCTTTGGCCCATCAAGGAGCGAGGAGAGCCGGCCTGCCGGACTGCAGGGGAAGGGAGTCTGGGCGCGCCCGCGCGGCAGCAGCATGGGGGAACTCGACCGCGCCATCCAGATTGCCGGTCAGATCGGCGGGACGCACGTCCTCTACAAGGTTGCCAACGGCTCGACCTACTACAGCAGCTCGGCCCAGGCCGCTCAGCGCATCCGCAATGCCGGGCTGGTGCCTTTCGGCTGGGTCTGGCTGCTGCTGACCGATCCGCTTGGCGAGGCTGGGGTCATCGTCGAGGCTTTTGAAGATGGCTATGAAGGCGTGGTCCTTGACACCGAGATGCCGTGCAGTCGCAGGTTCAACGAGGCCCGCGCCCTGGCCGACGCAGTGCAGAGCGCCGGCCTCAATCTCAACGCCATCTACAACTGTTCTTTCCCCAACATCTCCCACCACCGCGACCTGCCCTACGACGAGCTCAACGTCATCTGCAAGGGCGGGCTGATGCCTATGGCCTACGGCTCTTTCTTTTCGCCGACGGATCCGACGCCCTGGGAGGCCCAGGCTCGCCGCGTGATCGACGAGTGGACCTATGGCCATTACGACTACTGGTGTGAGCGCTGGGGCTATCGCCCGCCCCTCCACCCCGTCCTGGCTCCCTATCACGACGAGTATGGCTCGGTGCGCATGAGCCCGGCCGAGTTCCAGCTCTGGCTGGCGCGGCTGGAGGCGCACGCGCCATCCTTCATCAGTCTCTTTACCGCGGCTGTGATCGACGATGCCCTGTTACCGCTGGTCAGGGATTTCCCGCTACAGGGCGGCGGGGGCAGCCTGCCGGTGCCAGAGACGGCGTGGGTGCATCCGCTGGCGGGCGTCGTGCTGCACCAGTCGCCGGACCCCGGCTCGGTGCGCCAGTGCGCCGTGGCCTACGGCACGGCGCTGGAGGGGCTGGCCCGGCGCAGCGGCAGCGACGGCGAGCGCTGGCTGCAGGTGCGCACCCCCGATGGCTCCACCGGCTGGGCACGCGAGGACCGCTTCACCCTGACCAATCCCGGCCTGCCGCCGCAGGCCCCCGTCCCGCCCCCACCGCCGCCCGGTCACCTGACCCACGTCTGGACCGAGCAGGAGATCAACTACCGCAGCCAGCCGGTGGTTCGCCCCGACACGCTGATCGGCCGCCTCTGTGCCGGCGCCCAGTTGCGCGTCGTGGAGAACACGGCGCTGGCGAAAACGAAGCTGGGGGTCATCGGCCAGTGGCTGAACGTGCAGTTGCAGCCCGACGGGCCAGAAGGATGGGTGGCTGCCTGGTATGTCACCGATCACGCGCCGGGCCACGTCGAGCACCCGCCGGTCAGCCACGTTCGCGTCGAGAGCGAGATCGGCCTGAACGTGCGTGCCGCGCCCGCAGCAGACGCCAGGAAAGTGTGGCACGTGCCGGATGGCACGATCCTGGACATCATCGAGGATCCCTCGCAGGCTGCTGCCAAGATCGGCGTGCAGGACAGGTGGGTGCAGGTGCGCACGCCCAGCCTGCACGAAGGCTACGTCGCCGCCTGGCACCTCAGCGCCGACGTCCCGCCCGACGACCGTCGCCCCGCTGTCGACGCCGTGCTGCCCTTTGGCACCAGCGCCTGGATCTTTGGCATCCACGGCGTGGGGGTCAACGAGACGCGCGACTTTCGCCATCTCTTCCAGGGCTCGAACAAGACGGGCTGGATGCTCTTTACCGAAAAGATCGGCAGCGACCCGGCTTCATTGGCGCCCGACCCGACGCGCCGCCAAAAGCTGTGGAACCTGGCCCGCGAAAGCGGCTATGGCGTCATTCTGCGCCTCAACTATGGCTATGAGCCGGAAGGGACGTTGCCCCTCTCGTCGCAGTACGACGCCTTTGCCCGCACCTGCGCCCGCTACGTCGAGCTCTACCTCAAGCACCCGGAGGTCAGCGCCAGCCTCTACAACTGGGTCGTCGTCATCGGCAACGAGCAGAACAACGTGCGCGAGCACCCCGGCGGGGCGGACAACCCGCAGGAACACATCACGCCGGAGCTTTATGCCCAGGCCTTCAACCTGGCTTACCAGCGCATCAAGGAGGTCCTGCCCAACTGCATCGTCGTGCCGGGGGCAGTCGATCCCTACAACACATACCCCTGGGCTAGACGGGGCGGCATGCGCATGCGCCCGCTGGACTATTTCCGCCAGATGCTGGACGGGATCGCTGCGCTCGACGGCTTTGCCTTGCACACCTACACCCATGGGCCGGTGGTCAGCTACATCACCCACAAGCGAGTCTTTACCGACCCGCCGCTGGACCCCGGCACGGAGTACGAGCACTATTACGATTTTCAGGCCTATCGCAGCTTTATGGAGGCAATCCCCAAAAAGTGGCGCAACCTGCCGGTCTATATCACCGAGACGAACCACTGGGTGGTCAATCCTGACGGCAGCGGGCCGGCCGGCTGGGTGAACCAGAACATTGGCTGGGTGCGTGAGGCCTATGCCGAGATCCACCGCTGGAACAGCACGCCGTACGCGCAGCAGATCCAGTGTCTGCTCCTCTATCGCTGGCAGGACGACGATTGGCAGTTCGAGACAAAGGATCAGGTGCAGGCCGATTTCAAGATGGCGTTGAAGAATGATTATCGGTGGAGGAGGTAGGGCATCGCTAATCGCTTATCGCTAATCGCTTATCGCGGATCGCGGGTTGGAGCGAAGAATGTCGCCCATTATGTCGAAAGGGGGTCATTCTGCAGCGAAGGATGAGGTTCCCTTCCTGTTAGGGAAAACTGTAAGCCAGAGACCAAGACGCCATTCCCCCTTGCTCGAAGGGGGTCTGTGACCCCCATCAGTGAGGCCGCCGGGTCACAGACCCGGCGGGAGCAGGGCGGTCGGGGCGCCCCATTCTTCTGTTTCGAACGCACACGGAGAACCGTTTTTTGACTTTCCTTCCGTTTTGGTGTAAACTATCGCTACAGTCGACATCACACCCATACATCACAGCACAAGGAGGAAAAAAACATGTTTCACACGATCATCATTGCAGGACACCTGGGCCGGGATCCCGAAATGCGCTACCTGCCCAACGGCACACCGGTGACCACTTTCTCGGTCGCCTCCAGCCGCAAGTGGACCGGCCAGGACGGACAGCCGCAGGAAGAGACGATCTGGTTCCGCGTTTCGGCTTTTGGCCGACAGGGAGAGGTCTGCGCTCAGTATCTGGCCAAAGGCCGCGCCGTGCTGGTGGAGGGGCGTCTGCGCCCCGACAACGGCGGCAACCCCCGCCTCTGGCAGCGCCAGGACGGCTCATGGGGGGCCAGCTTTGAGGTTGTCGCCCAGACGGTGCGCTTCCTGGGAGCACGAGGCGAGCCGGCCGCGCCCGCCGTGGATGTCCCCTCCTACGAGGAACCCAGCGAGGAAGAGATTCCCTTCTAACACCACCATCAATCCAGGGGACAGATAAGCGACTGGTCAACAGGGACAACTCGCGTTGTCCCTGTTCGTGCGTCTAGCAGATGGTCGCCAGAAGCTGGCCCTGCGCCACCTGGCGACCGGCGACATCCTGTACGCCACGGGCCACGCCATCGCGGGGAGCGCGCAGCTCGATCTTCATCTTCATCGACTCGAGCACCGCCACCACCTGCCCTTCCTGGACCGGTTGCCCCTCCGTCACCCGCAGTTCGACCACCAGCCCCGGCAGCGGCGCAAGCACCTCTGCCGGCCCGGCGCACCGCCGCGCGCGCCGCGTCCGCCGTGGCTTTTGCTGCCCCCCCTCGATGCGAGCGCGATAGGGCCGCCCCCTCACAACCACCTGACAGGCGCCATCCTCCGTCATCTCGATGTGCGCGTCGTAGGAGCGGTGACCGACCAGCAGCGAATAGCGCGGCAGCCCGTCGATCCCCTCCAGATCGACTTCCACCGGCTGCCGGTCCACCCAGACCCGCCCCTCAGCGTCGATGTCGATCTCGAAAGTGCGCTCTTCGACGACGACGTGATACTTTACCACCTGCCCCCTCCTACCTGCTCCCAGCGGCCCAGCGTCTTCCAGCGACTGGGAGCCTCGCCCTCCCCTCTGGAGCGGGCATGGCGACGCCAGTCCAGCAGCACCGCCGCCAGCGCCGCCGCCAGATGGTCGGCGCTGGCCGTCTGGGTCAGGTTGAACTGCTCTTCGAGAAAGCGGGTGTGAAACTGGCCGCCAAAGAAGCGGTGGCTGTCGAGGAGCGCGCGGAGCAGTTCCAGGTTGGTGGTCACCCCGACGATCTGGTACTCTTCCAGCGCCCGCCGCATGCGCACGATGGCCACGCCGCGCGTCTCGCCCCAGGCCACAACCCGCGCCAGCAACGTGTCGTACAGCGGCGTGACCGTCATGCCCTCATAGACGCCACTGTCGATGCGGATGCCCGGCCCGCCCGGCTCGCGCAGGCGGCTGATGCGCCCGGCGCAGGGGGCAAAGCCGCGCAAGGGGTCCTCCGCCACGATACGGCAAGACAGCGCCCATCCACGCGATTGCACCTCGTCCTGGGTGACGGGCAGCTCCCGACCAGCAGCAACGCGCAACTGCGCCTGGACGATATCGATCCCCGTGACCGCCTCACTGACCGCGTGCCCGGCCGACAGGCAGGGATCGATCGCCACAAAGTAGAACTGCCCGTCCGGCGCGAGCAGGAACTCGACCGCGCCCGTCCCCACATAGCCCAGCGCCCCCGCCAGCCGCAGCGCCGCCGCGCAGAGGCGCTCGCGCAGCGCGCCGTCCAGCGCCCGCGAGGGCGACTCTTCGACCATCTTGCGGCCGCGCCACTGGATCGAGCCCTCGCGCTCGCCCAGGTGAATGAGATGGCCATGGCTGTCGGCCAACACCTGCACCTCGATGTGGCGGGCGTTGTCGATGCCGCCCTGGTCGGGGAGAAACGTCAGCCCCACGCCGTTGACCAGGCGGCGCACGGCAGCCTCGTCGGCCAGCAACTCCAGCGTCTCCGGGCGCGGCCCGACCCAGGCCAGGCCTGCTTCGACGCAGGCGCGCGCCAGGGCGGGCGAGGCCGCCAGCAGGCCGCAGCCGGGGTGGACCACCTGCGCGTTTGAGGCGCGTGCCGCTTCGACGATGCGCTCGACGCGCAGATAGCTCTCCTCCGCCAGCGGCGCGCCGATGCAGTAGGCCTCGTCCGCATAGAGGACGTGCGGCACCTCGCGGTCGGCCTCGGAAAAGACGGCTGCCGTCTCCAGCCCCAGCTCGCGGCAGGTGCGCAGCACCCGCACGGCCATTTCACCCCGGTCAGCAACAAGGACTTTCACAGCGGGATATTCCCATGCTTGCGCGGCGGACGGCGCACACGCTTGTTCTGCAGCGAGCGCAGCGCCTGGATCAGCACCGGCCTTGTCTGCGCCGGGCGCACCACGCCGTCCAGATAGCCCCGTGCGGCAGCGATGTAGGGGTTGGCAAAGGCATCGCGGTAGGTCTGCACCAGCCGCGTCCGCGCCTCCGCCGCGTCCCCCGCCTGCTCCAGCTCGCGGCGAAAGACGACGTTCACCGCCCCCTCCGGCCCCATCACCGCGATCTCGGCGGTAGGCCAGGCCAGGCAGACGTCGCCGCGCAGGTGTTTGGAGCTCATGACGATGTAGGCTCCGCCATAGGCCTTGCGCGTGATCACCGACAGTTTGGGCACGGTCGCTTCGGCGTAGGCAAAGAGCATCTTGGCCCCGTGGCGGATGATGCCGCCGTGCTCCTGGGCCACGCCGGGCAGGAAACCGGGCGTGTCGGCAAAGGTGACCAGGGGGATGTTGAAAGCATCGCAGAAGCGGATAAAGCGCGCCCCCTTGTCCGCCGCGTCGATGTCGAGCACGCCGGCCAGCACCAGCGGCTGCTGCGCCACCACGCCGACGACGTAACCGCCCAGGCGCGCCAGCCCCACGATCAGGTTGGGAGCAAAGCCCGCCTGCACCTCCAGCAGCTCTCCGTCATCGAACACCCGCGCAATGACCTGGCGCATGTCATAGCCCAGCGCCGGGTCCGGCGGCACCAGGTGGTCGAGCTCCTCATCGCTGCGATCGACGGGGTCGGTGGGCGGGACATAGGGCGGGTCCTCGGCGTTGTTGGACGGCAGGTAGGAAAGCAGGCGCCGCACCAGCGCCAGCCCTTCGGCGTCCTCAGCGGCGACAAAGTGGGCCACGCCGCTGACGCGGTGGTGCACCTCCGCGCCGCCCAGCGCTTCGGCGCTGATCTCTTCGTGGGTCACGGCACGGATGACATCAGGTCCGGTGATGAACATCTGTGCCGTCCCCTCGATCATGAGGATAAAGTCGGTGATGGCCGGCGAATAGACCGCCCCTCCGGCGCACGGCCCCATGATGACCGAAATCTGGGGGATCACGCCCGAGGCCAGGGTGTTGCGGTAAAAGATCTCGCCATAGGCGGCCAGGGCATCGACGCCCTCCTGGATGCGCGCGCCGCCCGAGTCGTTCAGGCCGATCACCGGCGCGCCGTTCTCCAGCGCCAGGTCGAGCACCTTGCAGATCTTGCGCCCGTGCGCCTCGCCGACCGAGCCGCCGAGCACCGTAAAGTCCTGGGCAAAGACATAGACCAGCCGCCCGTCGATGCGGCCATAGCCGGTGACCACGCCGTCGCCCGGCGGGCGGTTCCTGTCCATGCCGAACTCGGTGGCGCGATGGGTCACAAAAGCGTCCAGTTCGAAAAAAGAGCCGGGGTCGAGCAGCGCCTCCAGCCGCTCGCGCGCGGTCATCTTGCCGCGCTCGTGCTGGCGGGCAATGCGCTCGGGGCCGCCGCCCGCGCGGGCAGCGGCCTCCATCTCCTCCAGCCGCGCCAGGGCGTCCTGGGTCATCATCTGGACTCCGGCGCCTCGCGCACAAACAGCGCCATCACCCGCCGCCACAGCCGCCGCAGCCGCGAGCGCAGCCAGGCCAGCGGGTAGACAAGCCGCCACAGCGTGCGCCGCCAGCGCGGCAGCGGCACCGGCTGCGGGCGCGTCCAGCGCAGGGCGACCGCCCCCCACGTCAGCCCGGCGCCAAAGCCCACGCAGACGACCAGGTCGCCGGCGTCGATCTGGCCGTTCTCCGCCGCCTCGCTCAGAGCGATCGGGATCGAGGCCGACGAGGTGTTGCCGTAGCGGTCGAGGTTCGTATAGACGCGCTCGGCGGGCAGGCCCAGCGCGCGGACCGCCGCCTCGATGATGCGCTGGTTGGCCTGATGGGGGATCAAGAGGTCGATGGCCTCCAGCGGCAGGCCGGCCTGCTGCATGACCTGCTGCGTGGCAAGGGGCACGACGCGCACGGCAAAGCGAAAGACCTCCCGCCCTTTCATGTGGATAAAGTGCAGGCGCTCGGCGACGGTTTTGTGGCTGGCCGGCAGGCGGCTGCCCCCTGCCGGCAGCTCCAGCAGCTCACCGCCGGAGCCGTCGGCGCCGAGGACGGAGGCCAGCACGCCGCCCTCGTTCTCCCCGGCGCGCAGGACGACCGCCCCCGCGCCGTCGCCAAAGAGGACGCACGTCTCGCGGGCCGTCCAATCGGTGATGCGGGAGAGAGTCTCGGCGCCGATCACCAGCGCCGTGCGGTAGACACCCGCCCGCAACAGGTGGGCGGCGATAGCCAGGCCATAGATAAAGCCGGTGCAGCCCGCCGAAAGGTCAAAAGCCGCCGCTCTCGTTGCGCCCAGCGCGTCCTGCACCAGACAGGCGGTCGCCGGGAAGAGCTGGTCCGGTGTCACGGTGGCGACGATGACCAGGTCGAGCTGCGCCGGTTTGAGGCCGGCCACCTCCAGCGCCTGGCGCGCCGCTGCGATCGACATCGTCGCCGTTGTCTCGTCATCGGCGGCCAGCCGCCGCTCGCGGATGCCCGACCGTTCGCGGATCCACTCGTCGCTGGTGTCGACCATGCGCGCCAGGTCGTCGTTGGTCAGCACGCGCGCTGGCACGTATTTGCCCCAGCCGACGACGTGGGCGTAGCTGCTCACGGCCTTTCCTCCCAACGGCGGAAGAGCAGGCAGCCGTTGTGTCCGCCAAAGCCAAACGAGTTGGAAAGGACAACGCGCGGGTTCAACTGCCGCGCCTGGTTGGGGACGTAATCCAGGTCGCAGGCCGGGTCGGGGTGCTCATAGTTGATGGTGGGGTGCACCCAGCCAGTCTCGATCGTTTTGACACAGGCAACAGCCTCAACAGCTCCCGCAGCGCCCATCAGGTGGCCGATCATCGACTTGGTCGAGCTGACCGCCAGGCGGTCGGCATGGGCGCCAAAGACGGCGCGAATGGCTGCCGTCTCGATGCGGTCATTGAGCGGCGTGCTGGTGCCGTGGGCGTTGATATAGTCCACGTCCTGGGGGGCCAGGCCGGCGTCGTCAAGGGCGCGCTGCATGGCCAGGGCCGCACCTGCTCCGTTCTCATCCGGGGCGGTGATGTGGAACGCGTCCGCCGAGGCGCCCTGGCCGATCAACTCGCAATAGATGCGCGCGCCGCGCGCCTGGGCGTGTTCCAGGCTCTCCAGCACCAGGACGCCGCAGCCCTCGCTGATGACAAAGCCATCGCGTTCGGCGTCGAAGGGGCGGCTGGCGCGCTGTGGCTCGTCATTGCGGCGGGAAAGCGCCCCCGCGTTGCTCAGCGCCGCCAACGCCAGAGGATGAGTCGCCGCCTCGCTGCTGCCGGCGATCATTGCATCGGCCTGACCATGGCGGATCATGTCCATCGCTGTGGCAATGGCATGCGTGCCGCTGGCGCAGGCCGAGACAATGGCAAAGTTGGGGCCCTTAAATCCGTAGGTGATGGACACCACGCCAGAAGCCGCATTGGGCATGATGATGGGCGTGAGGAAGGGGGTCACCCGATGGGGGCCAGCCTCTTTGAAAACGTCATAGTTCTCGAGCAGGGTAAAGATCTCGCCGATGCCGGTGCCGATGAGGACGCCGACGCGGCTGCGATCCACCGCTGCCTGGTCCAGGCCAGCGTCATCGATGGCCTGGCGGGCGGCCTCCAGCGCAAAGAGGGCGAAACGGCCGTTGCGCCGGGCGATGCGCCGATCGAAGAGAGCGACCGGATCGAACCCCCTGACCTCAGCGGCGATCTGCACTTCCAACCCGCTGGGGTCGAACGAGGTGATGCGATCCACGCCGCTGCGCCCCGCCAGCAGTCCTTCCCAATAGGAGGGCACATTGTTGCCTAACGGCGTAACTGCCCCCAGTCCGGTGACGACAACTCGTTTTCTCATTGCGCCTCCTTGCAGCAAAACTCTTGATAGAGTAACACCATAGACGGCCAAAGGTGTCACATACCCCTACCCTCCCGCAGGGCAACCACCTACCCTCCGCCAGGCCTGCTTCTGGCGTGGCGGGTGTTCTACGCCGTGCGGCGCACTCCAACGCAGAGATATAGAGCGCCCCCCCTGCTCCCGCCGGGTCTGTGACCCGGCGGCCCCCACTGGCGGGAGTCACAGCCCCCCGCCGGGCAAGGGATGCCCCACGTCGGCGTTCTGCTTCGCCCCCGATCTTTTCCCAGTTGTAACTATTCAGCCTGCCCATGCAGTGCCGGGCGGACCATAGTCCGCCCGGACCAGGCCTGGTAGACACCGGCTACACGGGGACGCCTCCAGGTGGCTCAGGTGCCATCCGCCCTGCCGGACTGTGGTCCGGCGGGCACAGGCTGAATCGATACTCCCAGTTGACCATATAGGCCGAATAGGGTACACTGTTGGCTCGGAGGAAAGCGATGAAACGAGTCATTTGCGCGCTGGTTTTGCTGGCTGTGGGGGCGGCGACCGCCGTGCCGGTTGCTGCCGCGCCACGAGCCGGCATCATCGTGCTGGAGCAGGCCGCAGTGAGCCACTTTCCCAACGACCTGACTTTGCGCCTGCGCGTGCGCAGTGACGGCGGCAACATTACCTCCGCCGTCCTGCACCTGCAGATCGGCTGGCAGGAGGCCACGCGACCGCTGCCGCTGCAGCCATTCACCCCCGCCGCCGAGGTGGAGCTGATCGGCGTCTGGAACACCGCTGGCGAGACCATCCCCCCCTTCATCGAGATCACCTACTACTGGGAAGTGAGCAACAGCAGCGGGCAGACCATCCGCACCGAGCCGGCCACCATCGAGTACGTCGACACCACGCACGACTGGCAGCGCCGCCAGGCGGAGCACGTCATTGTCTACTGGTACGGGCAGGACAAGGATTTCGGCGAGGCGATCTTTACAGCGGCGCAGGAAAGCTATGACCACGTCGCCCGCATCACCGGCGTCACCACCGAGCGGCCGATCCGCGTCGTCATCTACGCCAGCCAGCGCGATTTCTGCGCCTTTTACGCGCCCAACACCTGCCAGAGCTGGATCGGCGGGCAGACTTTTGGCGACCTGGGCATCACGGTGCAATGGGGCAGCGACCTCGATTGGTTCGCCTACAACGTCGTGCCCCATGAGATGGCCCACGTCTTTTACGACGACATGGGCGTCAGCACCTGGAGCCCCACCTGGTTCAATGAGGGCATCGCTGTCTACAACGAGCGGCACGACCACAGCGAAGAAAGGGAGCTGGTGCTGGCGGCAGCCGAAGCGGGCGAGCTGCGCCCTCTGGCTGTCATGACGCGCGGCGGCGGCGTCGCCGAAGGCAACGTCGGGCTGTGGTACGCCATCGCCTACAGCGTGGTGGCCTATATCGCCGACGAATATGGCGAGGACACGCTGGGCGAGCTGATCGGCCTGCTCGGCAACGCCACCCCCTTCGACCAGGCGCTGGCCCAGGCAACGGGACTGGACATGGCCGGGCTGGAGATGGGGTGGCGCGCCTGGCTCGGCTACCCCATCGACCAGGTGCCTACCCCCATCGTCCTGCCGACCATGGCCATCACGCCCTTTAGCCTGCCGACCGCCCCGCGCGGCCAGCCGGCAGCCACCCGCACGCCGCAACCGACTGTCCCCACCCCTACGCCACAGCCGACCACGCCCGCCATCCCCTGCGCCAGCCTGCTGATCGGCGTGCTGCCGCTGGCGCTCCTGGCCGTGCGCCGACAACGCCGCCCTGCCATCTAACCTCGATGTTCGAGCAGCTCTCCCTCTTTGCCTCGCCCCTGCGGCTGCCCTACACCGTCAGCCAGCTCGTGGCGCGCATCCAGGAGACGCTGGCCATGAACCCCGACCTCGACGATGTCTGGGTCGAGGGAGAGGTCTCCAACCTGACCCGCGCCGCGTCGGGCCACTGCTATTTCACGCTCAAGGACAGCGCCGCCGAGCTGCGCTGCGTCATGTGGCGCGACACGGTCAGCCTGCTGGCCAGCCTCCCTGCCAACGGCGACCTGGTGCTGGTGCGCGGCCGGGTGGGGGTTTACGAACAGCGCGGCAGTCTGCAGCTCTACGTGGTGCACCTGGAGCCGGCGGGGATCGGCCGGCTCTACCAGGCTTTCGAGCAGCTCAAAGCCCGCCTGGAGGCCGAGGGGCTGTTCGACCCGGCGCGCAAGCGGCCCCTGCCGCGCTTTCCGCGGCGCATCGGCGTGGTCACCTCGCCGGACGCGGCGGCGCTGCGCGACGTGCTGAACGTGCTGGGGCGGCGCTATCCGCTGGCGGAGGTGCTGCTGGCGCCGACGCTGGTGCAGGGGAAGGAGGCGCCGCCGCAGATCGTGGCGGCGCTGGAGGCGCTGAACATGCGGGACGACGTCGACGTGATCCTGCTGGTGCGCGGCGGCGGCTCGCTGGAGGAGCTGTGGGCCTTTAACGACGAACAGGTAGCCCGCGCTGTGGCCAGCTCGCGCCTGCCGGTTGTCTGCGGGGTGGGCCACGAGACGGACTTTACCCTGGCCGACTTTGCCGCCGACGTGCGCGCGCCGACGCCGTCCGCCGCCGCCGAGATCGCCACGCCCGAGCGGAGCGAACTGCGCGCCCAGGTGCAGGCACTGGCGGAGCGCGCGAGGGGGGCCGTCGAGGCGGCGCTGGCGCAGCGGCGCGACGCGCTGGCCGAAGAGGAGCGGGTGCTGCGCCGCCTCTCGCCAGCGGCGCGACTGGAGCAGGCGCGCCAGCGGGTCGACGAGCTGACGCAGCGAGCGATGGCCGCCCTCTGGCGCGAGCTCTCCTGGCAGCGAGAGCGCCTGCTCGGCCTGGCGGGCCGCCTGGAAGGCATCAGTCCGCTGGCGACGCTGGCGCGAGGCTATGCCATCGTCCGCCGCGCCGACGGCCAGGTGGTGCGCTCGACGGGCCAGGTGCATGGCGGGGACGCGCTGAACGTGCGCGTCAGCGACGGGGAGTTTGGGGTGGTTGTGGAGGCAAAGAGATGAATATCGGCATCATCGGCGCTGGGGTCACCGGGCTGACCGCTGCCTATGACCTGAGCCGCGCCGGGCACAGGGTCACCGTCTACGAGGCGCGGCCCTATGCTGGCGGCCTGGCGGCGGGCTTTTCCGACGAGCGCTGGGCCTGGCCGCTGGAGCGGTTCTACCACCACTGGTTCGCCACCGACCGCCACGTCCTGGGCCTGATCGACGAGTTGGGCGCCAGCGAGCACGTCTTTTTCCCGCGCCCCACCACCACCCTCTACTACCAGGGCCGCCTCTACCCGCTGGACAGCCCCGTGCCGGCGCTGCGCTTTATTCCCATCTCGGCGCTCCACCGCGCCCTGCGCGTGCTCAGCTTCAGCCCCATCCCCCTGGTCGACCGGCTGCGGGCGGGGCTGGTGGGCTTCTACCTGACCCTGACGCGCAACTGGCAGCCGCTGGAGCGCGTCACTGCCGACGAGTGGCTGCGGCGCTACATCGGCGAACGGGCCTATGACGTGCTGTGGAAGCCGCTGCTGATCAGCAAGTTTGGCGAGGAATACTACCGCCAGGTCAACATGGCCTGGATGTGGGCGCGGCTCTACAAGCGCACCGCCGCGCTGGGCTATTTCGTCGGCGGCTTTCAGGGCTTTGTCGATCTGCTGGTCGAGCACGTCCTCCGGCAGGGCGGCGAGGTGCGCCTCAACAGCGCCGTGCGCGGCATCTACTGCGACGAAGGCGGCATCCGCCTGGAGACAACGGCGGGCGAGGCAGTGCACGGGCAGGTCATCGCCACCTGTTCACCGCACATCCTGCGCGAGCGCACGCCCGAACTGCCCGCCGACTATGCCGCCGCGCTGGACAACCTCAAGTCGATGGGGGCGGTGGTGCTGGTGCTGGCGCTCAAGCAACGGCTCAGCGACGGCCACTACTGGATCAACCTGCCCAAGGGCGGCGAGTTCCCCTTCATGGGCCTGGTCGAGCACACCAACTATATCCCGCCGGAGCACTATGGGGGCGATCATCTGGTCTATTGCGGCGATTACCTGCCGCCTGACCACCCCTACTTTGAGTTCGACAAGGAGCGGCTGCTGGAGGAGTACGTGCCGGGCCTGCTCAAGATCAACCCGGCTTTTGAGCGCAATTGGGTGCGCGCCAGTTGGATGTTCAGCGAGAAATACGCCCAGCCCGTGCCGCTGCTGGACCACTCGCGGCACATCCCGCCGCTGCGGACACCGCTGCCGGGCCTGTGGATGGCCAATATGAGCCAGGTCTACCCGTGGGATCGGGGGACGAACTATGCGGTAGAGCTGGGCCGGCGGGTGGCCAGGGAGGTCGCCGCCTGAGCGATCACGGCTCTAACAGGCGGCGCACCTCCGCTTCCGCTCCCTGCGGGCCACTCCAGACCGTGTGCGGCGCGCCGCCCGGGTCGATCACAACCGTATAGGGGATGCCCCAGACGCCATAGGCCCGGCCCACGGCGCCGTCCCTGTCCAGCAGGACGACGAAAGTGTATCCCCTGGTGCTGATGTAGCGGGCCACTTCATCGCGGCCCTCCTCCTGGTTGACCGCCAGCACCACCACGCCCTGGCTACTGTAGCGATCGTGGAGGTCCTGCAGGTAGGGCATGCTCTCCTCGCAGGGTCCGCACCAGGTGGCCCAGAAATCGAGGACGACCACCTGACCATGGAGGTCAGAAAGGGTCACCGTCCCGCCGTCCAGGCGTTCCAGGGTAAAGTCCGGCGCAAGCCCCTCTGTTGTGACGCCTTCTGCTGGCGAGGGTGCTGGCGCAGGCAGCAAGGCAGCGCAGGGGCAGCAGGCCGCGGCCAACAACAACGCCACAACTGTCGCAATCAGCCTGTTCATCATCGAGCCTCCTTCCCGCAGGCTTCGCCGTGAGCTCAGCCGAACGGTTTGAGCGCAACAAACCTGCGGGAGGGCAGAGGGCCTCTAGGCCTCGCCGCAGAGGCGGAGCAGCCGCTGCCAGCGCAGATCGACCTCGGCCTGCAGCTCATCGATCAGGTGGCGGTTCTGCGGCTGGAAGAGGTGGCGGAAGCGCCCCTGGCGCTTGAGCCACTCCTCCACCGGCAGTTTTTCCTTCGGCTTGTAGGTCAGCCGCCACTCGCCGTTCTCCACCTCGTACAGCGGCCAGTAGCAGGTATCGACCGCCAGTTGGGTGATCTCGATCGTCTCGTCCGTGCCGTGGCGCCAGCCGCGGTTGCACGAGGCCAGCACGTTCATGAACGCCGCCCCGCCGCAGTTGACCGCCTTGCGCGTCTTTTGCATCAGGTCCTTCCACTGGCTGGGGGCAGCCTGGGCCACGTAGGGGATGTTGTGCGCGGCCATGATCGCGGTCAGGTCCTTGCGCAGTTGCTGCTTGCCGGGGACGACTTTGCCCGCCGGCGAGGTCGTGGTGTGGGCGCCGAGCGGCGTGGCGCTGGAGCGCTGGATGCCGGTGTTCATGTAGGCCTCGTTATTGTAGCAGACGTAGAGGAACTGATGGCCGCGCTCGGCGGCGCCGGAGAGGGCCTGCAGGCCGATGTCGTAGGTGCCGCCGTCGCCGCCAAAGGCGATGAACCTGACATTGCGCTCGGGGATCTTGCCCTGCCGCACCAGGCTGCGGTAGGCCGTCTCGATGCCGCTGATGGTGGCGGCGGCGTTCTCAAAGGCGCTGTGCATCCACGGCACCCGCCAGGCGGTGTAGGGGTAGATCGTCGTCGCCACTTCCAGGCAGCCGGTGGCGTTTGCCACCACCACCGGGTCGTCGATGGCGGCCAGGATCTGCCGCACCGTGATCGGCGCGCCGCAACCAGCGCACAGTCGGTGCCCCGGCGACAGCTTCTCCGGGGTCTTGGCCAGTTCTTTAGGCAGTAGTTTTGTGACCATGCGAGCTCCTTATCGCTTATCGCTTATCGCGTATCGCTGATCGCCTATCGCGTATCGCGTATCGCCTATCGCTGATCGCCTATCGCTTATCGCTCATCGCTGATCGCTTATCGGTCATCGCCTGTTGCTGAGTGCTGATCGCTTATCGGTCATTGCCTGCTGCTGAGCGCTGATCGCTTAGCGGTCATTGCCTGCTGCTGAGTGCTGATCGCTTAGCGGTCATTGCCTGTTGCTGAGCGCTTACCGTTGCTTCCAGGAATTACCTGCCTTTCGGCAACGTTCAGAACAACCAGCCTGGAGATGCCTCCGGCTCCACCGACCTGCAACATCGAACAACAAACAGCGATAAGCGATGAGCGATAAGCGATGAGCGATAAGCGATGAGCGATGGGCGATCCGCGATACGCTATTCCCTCACACTCAGATACGTCACCATCCGTTCCGCGCGGCCGCTGGCGGCCATGCGCAGCGCGTCGTGGAAGACCGGTTCGATCTCGCGCGGGGTGATGTCGCGCCCGCCCAGGCCAAAGACATAGTCGGCCATCGGCAGGCGCACGCCGTGCAGCGCCAGCGCTGCCGCCAGCTCCAGGAACAGCGGGCCGGCATTGCTCATCGCGCCAAAGGAGATCGAACGGTCCATCACCGCCACCGCCTTCAGATGACGCAGCGCGTCCGCCAGTTCCCTTGCCGGGAAGGGCCGGAAGACGCGCAGCTTGAGCAGGCCCACCTTCAGCCCCTGCGCGCGAAGCTGGTCCACGACCACCCGCGTCGTCCCGGCGGTGGAGTTGGTCACCACCACCGCCACCTCGGCGTCGTCCAGCCGGTAGGCCTCGAACAGGCCATAGTTGCGCCCAAACTCGCGGTTGAACTCGGCAGCCACGTCCAGGATCACCGGCAGGGCATTCTCCATCGCCAGCACCTGCTGCCGCTTGTGCTCATAGTAGTAATCGTAAAAATCGAGCGGCCCAAACGTCTTGGGATGGTCGATATCGAGCAGCGGCCACTGCGGCTTGTACGTGCCGATGAACGCCTTGACCCTGGCGTCATCATAGACCTCGACCCGCTCCATAGCGTGGCTGGTGATAAAGCCGTCCTGGCAGACCGCCACCGGCAGGAGAACATCGGGATGCTCAGCGATGCGCACGGCCTGGAAGGCGTTGTCATATACCTCCTGGTTGTTCTCGGAGAAGAGGACAATCCAGCCCGCGTCGCGCATGCCCATCACGTCCGAGTGATCGCAGTGGATGTTGATCGGGCCGGAGAGGGCGCGGTTGACCAGGCTCATGACGATGGGGCAGCGCAGGGAGGCGGCGATATAGACCATCTCCCACATCAACGCCAGGCCGTTGGCCGAGGTGGCGGTCATCACCCGCGCGCCGGCAGCCGAGGCGCCGATGCAGGCGCTCATCGCGCTGTGCTCGCTCTCCACCGTCACAAAAGCCGTGTCGACCAGACCGTCGGCCACGTACTCGGCAAAAAACTCGACCGTCTCTGTCTGCGGGGTGATCGGGTAGGCCGCCACGACGTCCGGGTTGATCTGACGCATTGCTGTGGCAAAGCTCTGATCGCCAGTGAGTGCTTCGAATGTGCTCATCGTCCTACTCCTCCACCTGTCCTTCCACGAGCATGCGGATGCACAGCCGCTCGTCGTCGCGGCTCAGCTCCTCGCCCGCGTTCTTGATCACCTTGGCGTTGACCGGGCAGACCTTGGCGCAGATGCCGCAGCCCTTGCAGTGCTGCAGGTCAAAGCCGAGCATCTTCTCGTTGACCGGATCGACCATAATGCTCGAGTCCGGGCAAAACAGCCAGCACTGGAAGCAATGGATGCACTCGGCCTGGCCGCGCACGGGGCGAAAGGCCCGCCAGCCGCCGGTGAGATAGTTCTCCGCATTGCCCGCTTCCAGGATCATCCCGCCGATGGGGATCTCGCGCCATCCTTTCAAGCCTGCCATAGCTCTTTCTCCTATCCTTCCTGCATTTCTTCCGCCGCGCGGCGCATGGCGCGGATGTTGGCCTCGACGACCTGGGGGGAGACCTTGTGGCCGAACCATTGACGGACCTGCTCGATCAGCGCCTGGCTCTCGAAGAGGCCGGTGGCGCGAGCAAAGGCGCCCAGCATGGGCGTGTTGGTGATGTCGCGCCCGATCTCTTCGATGGCGATACGGCTGGCATCGACAGTGAATACCTTGCCACTGTCATAGCCCGTGATGCGGCGCACCTCCTGGGGGGACATGGAGGTGTTGATCAGCAGGATGCCGTCCTCTTTCAGCCCTTCCGTCACGGCCACGGTTCCCAGCAGGGTCGGGTCGAGCACCAGCACCACATCCGGCGCCTCGATCTGAGAGTGGAGGGCGATGGGCCTGGAGCTGAGGCGGGTGAAAGAGCGCACCGGCGCCCCCATGCGTTCCGGGCCAAAGTCGGGAAAGGCCTGGAAATACTGCCCCGTGCCCAGCGCCGTCTCGGCCAGCAGCTTGCCCGCCGTGACGACACCCTGCCCGCCCCGGCCATGCCAGCGGATTTCGATCACGTCTTTCATCATAGACTCTCCTTTTTTCGAGCAAAGGATTGGCAGTCGCAACAGTGCTATTTTCCCACAAAGTGCCATTTTGCGCCAGTGACAGATGGCCCCTTTTGTCCAATATGAATGGATGTTCTCGTAGGACAACTGCGAGCAGTTGTCCTACGAAAGGAATTCAGACCCCCGCCGAGCGATGGGGTGCCCCACGCCGGCGTTCTGCTATGGACACCCGCAGTCACCGTGGTTTGCCGAAAAGGTATGGTAGAGGTAGAATGCCCACAAGATGTTGCATTGAGGGCAAAGCGATGAGCGAAGAACTGGAAAAAGTCTACCAGGCCATCCTGGAAACGCTGCGCGAGGGCCAGGCAGCAGCGGTAGCGACGGTGATCGAGGCGCGCGGCTCTACGCCGCGAGAGGCCGGAGCCAAGATGCTGGTGCGGGCCGATGGCAGCGTGGTCGGCACCGTCGGCGGCGGCGGGGTCGAGGCGCGGGTGATCGAGGCGGCGCTGGAAGCCATCGCCGCTGGCCGCTCGCGCATGCTCGAATACCACCTCGTCGACGAGGAGCGAGGCGACCCCGGCATCTGCGGCGGCGACATGCGCGTCTTTGTCGAGGTGCTGCCGCCACGGCCCCTGCTGCTCATCCTCGGCGGCGGGCACATCGGCCAGGCGCTGGCCGAGCTGGGCGCTTTTCTGGGCTATCGTATCGCCGTGCTCGACGAGCGCCCGGCGCTGGTCACTGCCGAACGTTTCCCCTGGGCGCAGACGCGGCTGGCCGGCGACCTGGCCGGGCAGGTGGCGGCGTTCCCACTGGACGCGCAGACCTATGTGGTCATGGTCACGCCGCACCACACCCTGGACGATAAAGTGCTGGCAGTGCTGGCGGAGCGGCCCGTCGCCTACGTCGGCCTGATCGGCAGCCGCCGCCGCACAGCGGCCACCTTCGAGCGCGCGCGCCAGGCGGGGGTCGACGAGGCCTTCCTGGAACGCGTCCACACCCCCATCGGCCTCGACATCGGCGCCGAGACGCCGCGCGAGATCGCCGTCAGCATCATCGCCGAGATCATTGCCGTGCAACGGGGCAAGAGATGAACCTCGAAATCCCCCTGCCCCAGCGCGAAGTGCGGCGCAGTTTCGCGCTGAACGTCTTTAACGGGGCAGCGTTCGAGTTCGCCGAACGGCTGATCGACCCGCCGCTGGTGCTGACCTGGTTCGTGGGACAACTGACTTCCTCCAATCTGCTCATCGGCCTGGTCTCCCCTCTGGGCGACGCTGGCTGGTTCCTGCCGCAGATCTTTGTCTCGACCCGCGTGCAGCGGTTGGAACGCAAGATGCCAGCCTATATCACCTCGGCGATCGTCCGCACGCTGGCCTGGATGCTGCTCGCGGCGGCAGTCTGGCTGGTCGACGACCCCCACCTGCTGCTGGCGAGTTTCTTCGTCTGCTACACCATCGCCCGCACCTCGGCCGGGCTGGCCGGTCTCTCCTTTTTTGACGTGACCGCCAAGACGATCCCGGCGCAGCGGCGTGGCAGCCTGTTCGCCTGGCGGCAGTTTCTCGGCGGCCTGGTCGGGCTGGGGGCCAGTCTGGTGGTCAAGCAGGTGCTCAACAGCCCGGCGCTGCCCTTTCCCCACGGCCACGCCGTGCTCTTTGCTCTCTACTGCGCGGTGGTGGTGCCGGCGATGGCGGCGTTCATCGCCATCCGCGAGCCGCCGGGACCCGTGGTAAAGGAGGCAGTGACGTTGCGCCAGCAGTTCCGCCGCGCTGGCGCGCTGCTGCGGCAGGACCGCGTCTTTCGCCGTTTTATGGCCGCGCGGTTGATCCTGAGCCTGGCGACGATCGCCCTCCCCTTCTACGGCGTCTATGCCAGGAACATCCTCGGCGCGCCAGCGGGGATGGTCGGCCTCTACATCGCCGTCCGCGTGGCGGCGCAGATTCTCTCCAACCTCCCGTGGGGCTGGCTGAGCGACCGCCGCGGCAACCGCCTGGCGATGAAGCTGCAGTGCATCGGCAACGGCGTCACGGCGCTGCTGGCACTGGCGCTGGTGGTGGGGGTGGCATGGCTGCGTCCACAAGGGCCCTGGCTGCCCTACCTGGTGCTGCCGCTCTTTTTCCTCGACGGAGCCATGCGCCCGGTGGGGGCGCTGACGGGGAGCAATTTTCTGCTCGAGTTGGTGCCAACGGACGAGCGCTCGCTCTACCTGGGCCTGTCGAACACAATGATGGGCGTGACGGTGCTGCTCTCGGGTCTGGGCGGGCTGGTGGTCGACGCCGCGGGCTTTGGCGGACTGTTTGGGCTGGCATGTGTGCTGTACGCGGCGGCATACATGCTGACGACGGGGCTGCCGGAGCCGCGGGTGATGGGCAAGGCGCGTACATAGGCAGACACCGCACTTGGCTTTCGTCCCTATTAGTGGTATGATTATAGAGATGCAGAAACGTCGTGCCACTGGAGGGGCCGCTGTGGGCAAGTTGCACGCACTCGTCGTCGAAGATGACCAGGACCTGGCCAGGCTGTTTGCCCTGGCGCTGGAGGACGCCGGCTTTAGCACGACCGTGATATTTGCCGGCGACGCCGCGCTCGAAAATCTGGCAGCCGCCGTGCCCGATCTGGTGGTGCTGGACCTCTACCTGCCTCATGTCAGCGGCCTCGACGTCTTGCAACGGATCCGCAGGGACAGCCGCTTTGCCCACACCAGGGTGATCGTGGTCACAGCGGGGGTGCGAGCAGCAGAGACGCTGCAGGAGCAGGCCGACCTGGTGCTGGTCAAGCCGCTCGATTTCGTCCAGTTGCGCGATCTGGCGATGCGCCTGGTGCCAGAGAAGGGAGACACAGAGTCCGACTGACCAACAGCCGGCAAAAGCGGTGTCCTCTCTCCAGGAGTGTTGAGTGAGCTACGAGTTTGTTTTCCGCCTGATTGGGATGCTGGTGCTGGCGGTCGGCGGGCTGTTCCTGGGGGTCTATCTCGCCGACCTGGCCGGCGAATCGCCCTATCTCTACGGCTCGATCTTTCTGCTCGTCGGCGCGCTGGGCGGGCTGATCATCACGCCTTACGTCACGGTGCGGCCGCTGCTTCTCCTGCAACGCCAGATCCGCCACGTCCCTCTGCAGCAACTGCTGGCCATCGTTCTGGGCCTCATCGTCGGGCTGACTATCGCTGTCCTGCTCTCGCTGCCGCTCTCGATGTTGCCGGCCCCGCTGGGCCGCATCCTGCCGCTGCTGGCGGCGCTCCTCCTCGCCTATCTGGGCGTGGTGGCAATGACGGCCCGCCAGCAGGAAATCTTCAACCTTTTGGCCCGTGGGCGCGTGCCGACCTATGCCAGGGACGAAGCGGCCAGCCTGCCGCCTGTCCTGCTCGATACCAGCGTCATCATCGACGGCCGCATCGCCGACATCAGCCGCACCGGTTTTATCCGCGGCGAGATGCTGGTGCCCGGCTTTGTGCTGAGCGAACTCCAGCACATCGCCGATTCGTTCAACACCATGCGGCGCAACCGTGGCCGACGTGGCCTGGACATGCTGCGCCGCCTGCAAGAGGAATCGACCAACCTGGTGCGCATCGTCGACCTGGATGTGGAGGATGCGCGCGAGGTCGACGAGAAACTGATTGCCCTGGCCAAGCAGTTGCGCTGCCCCATCATCACCAACGACTATAATCTCAACCGCGTCGCTGCGCTGCAGGGCGTCACTGTGCTCAACATCAACGAGCTGGCCAACGCCGTCCGCGCCGTCTACCTGCCTGGCGAAACGATAACCCTGCACGTGCTCCAGGAGGGCAAAGAGATCGGCCAGGGCGTGGGCTACCTGGAGGACGGCACGATGGTGGTGGTAGAGGACGGCCAGGCGCACATCGGCTCTGAGGTCGAGGTCACCGTGACCAAAGTCTTGCAGACCGCTGCCGGGCGCATGATCTTTGCCCGCGTGCAGTAAACCTGTCGACGCCGCGAGGAATACAAGATGGGACTCAAGCTCTATAATTATCTGATCCGTGAGAAGGAATTATTCAAGCCGCTGGAACGGGGCCGGGTGCACATGTACGTCTGCGGCCCCACGGTCTATGACCACGCCCACCTGGGCCACGCCAAGCTGTACGTGTCGATGGACGTGCTGGTGCGCTATCTCCGCCACCAGGGCTACAAGGTGCGCTATGTGCAGAACATTACCGACGTCGGCCACCTGCTCGACACGGGCGAAGACCGCATCGTGCGCGGCGCCCGCCGCGAGCGGGTCGAGCCGATGGAGGTGGTCGAGACCTACGCCCGCTCCTACTTCGAGGACATGGACGCGCTGGGGGTCACCCGCCCCAATATCTCCCCGCGCGCCAGTTGCCACATCCCCGAACAGATCGAATGGATCAAGGTGCTGCTGGAAAAGGGCCACGCCTACGAGGTCGACGGCAACGTCTATTTCTCCGTCGAGAGTTTCCCTGGCTATGGCAAGCTTTCCGGCCGGCAGTTGGAGGAGCAGGAGGCGGGGGCGCGCGTCGACGTGCGCGAGGAAAAGCGCCATCCGGCGGACTTTGCCCTCTGGAAGCGCGCCGAGCCGGAGCACATCCTGCGCTGGCCCTCCCCCTGGGGCTGGGGCTACCCCGGCTGGCACATCGAATGCTCGGTGATGGCGACCAAGTACCTGGGCGAGACGTTCGACATCCACGGCGGCGGGCTGGAAAACATCTTTCCCCACAACGAGTGCGAGATCGCCCAGGCCGAGGCGGTGACCGGCGCGCCCTTTGCCCGCTACTGGGTGCTGTGCGGCTCGCTGACGGTGGGCGGGACCAAGATGAGCAAGAGCCTGGGCAACTTTTTGACCATCAAGGACGCCCTGCGGCTCTACAGCCCCTACGCCATCCGCGCTTTCGTCCTCTCCGCCCACTACCGCGGCCCTATCGACTACAGCCGCGAGGCGATGGAGGCCGCCGAGCAGGGTGTGCGCCGCCTGCATAACACCGTGCGCACGGTGCGCGCGCGCCTCAAGAACGCCACACCTGACGCCACTGCTGACCTCTCCTACATCGCCGACCTGGACCCCTACCGCGAAGCCTTCATCCAGGCGATGGACGATGACCTGAACACGCCGCAGGCCCTGGCCGCGCTGCACGAATTTGCCCGCGCCGTCAACAAGATGCTGGACGCTCAGCAGCCGCTCAGCGGCGGCACGCTCGCCACCATCGACGGCATGTTCCGCGAGTTGGGCGGCAAGGTGTTGGGCATCATCCCCGACGAACTGACCCCCGCCGCCGTCGACAGCAAGCTGCTCAACGGCCTGATGGAGATCGTGCTCGATCTGCGCCAGGACTATCGCGCCGCGCGTCAGTGGGACAAGGCCGATGCGCTGCGCCAGCGCCTGGCCGCGCTCGGCATCACGGTGATGGACCGCCCCGAAGGTCCAACCTGGCAGTTGGAGGACTAGTGCGCGAGACACTCTACGGGCGCAACGCGGTCTACGAAGCGCTGCGGGCCGGCCGCCGCCAGTTCTACCGCCTGAGCCTGCTGGACACCGTCCATCCCACCGACATCGTCGCCGACATTCTGGCTCTGGCCGAGGCCGCCGCCATCCCGGTCGAGCGGGTGCCGCGACGCAACCTGAGCTGGCTGGAGGCCAACCATCAGGGAGTAGTGCTGGAGTGCAGCGACTATCCCTACGTCGATCTGACCGCGCTCTTGCAGGAAGCGGAACGGCGCAACGAGCCGCCCCTGCTGTTGCTGCTCGACCTGCTGCAGGACCCGCAGAACGTGGGCAGCCTGCTGCGCACTGCCGAAGCGCTGGGGGTGCACGGCGTCGTGCTGCAAGAGCGCCGCGCCGTGGGCATCACCCCCGCCGTGGTCAACGCCTCCGCCGGCGCCGTGGAGCACCTCCTCATCGCCCAGGTGACCAATCTGCCGGACACCATCGAGGCGCTCAAAGCGCGCAACGTCTGGGTGGCCGGGCTGGAGGCCGTGCGCGGCGCCAGGCGCTATGACCAGGCCGACCTGAGCGGGCCGCTGGCGCTGGTGGTGGGCAGCGAGGGCGCCGGCCTGCGCCGCCTGGTCCAGGAGCGCTGCGATTTCCTGATCGAGCTGCCGATGCGCGGCAAAGTGACCTCGCTCAACGCCGCCATCGCCGGCTCGGTGGTGCTCTACGAAGCCTGGCGACAGCGCACTGCCGCACCGCGTAAACCGGTCCCGTGAAAAAGCGCTGGCCCATCCTCATCGTCGGCCTGCTGGTCAGCCTGTTTTTCCTCTGGCTGGCCCTGCGCGATCTCGAACTCGACCACGTCCTTGCCGCGCTGCGCGGCGCTAGCTACGGGTGGCTCATCCCTGCCGTCGCCGTCTACTTTGTTTCCGTCTGGTTCCGCGCCTGGCGCTGGGGCTTTCTCCTGCGCTCCAGCAAGCAAGTCTCTACCAACCGCCTCTTTCCCATCGTCGTCATCGGCTACATGGGCAACGACATCCTGCCCTTCCGCCTGGGCGAAGTGCTGCGCGCCTATGTGCTGTGGCGCAAGGAGGGCATCAACGTCGGCACGACGCTGACCACGGCAGTACTGGAGCGGCTGTTCGACGGCCTGACGATGGTGCTCTTTGTCCTGATCGGCCTGCTCTTTGTGCCCATGTCCACCTTCCTCAGCCGGCTGGTCGCCGTCGCCAGCGCGGCTTTTTTCGGCGCGCTGGCCGCCTTCCTGTTTCTGGCGGCGCGGCCGGCGTTGCTGCGGCGGACGGCGGACATGCTGATCGGGCGGCTGGCGCCGGCGCGGCTGCGCCCGCCGCTGATGGGCTTTGTCGAGGGCGTCATCGCCGGGCTGGAGAGCCTGCGCAGCGGGCGGGACGTGCTGACGCTGTTTGGGATGACGGTCTGGGTCTGGGTGATCGAGACGTTCAAGTATTGGCTGGTCAGCTTCGCCTTCGACCTGCACCTGCCCTACGTGGGAATCCTGCTGATGGGCGGGGCGGTCAACCTGCTGACCGCGCTGCCGTCGCTGCCGGGCTATGTCGGCACCTTCGAGTTGGGCATCAAGATTCTGGAGGGCATCGGCGCGCCGGCGGCGGCGGCCGGCAGCTATGTGCTGGTGTTGCACGCCATCCTGCTCGTCCCGGTGACGCTGCTGGGACTGGTGTTCATGGGTGTGGAGGGCGTGCGCTGGAGCGAGGTGGGAGAGGCGGCGCGCATGCGCGAATGACGGCAAGGGAGCAGGATGACGTTGGAGATCTCAACACTGACCCAGGTCATGCTGCCCCAGCGAAGTTGCTGGGTGTTCAGCCGCCAGCGCCTGCTCAATCGCCTCTATGATCTGACCGACCGCAAAGCCGTGCTGCTCACCGCCCCGGCCGGCTATGGCAAGACGACGCTGCTGGTCGATTGGGCCCATGACCTCGAACATCCCGTTTGCTGGTACGCCCTGGAGCAGGGCGACAGCGATCCCCACGTCTTTCTCGAACACCTGCTGCTCAGCCTGAGCCATCGTTTTGCCGGTTTTGGCGAGCAGACACACCGCGCACTGAACGGCCCTGTCGATCTGAGCAACGGCGCTGCGGGCGTTGTGCGCACGTTGTCGACCGAGATCGCCCAGAGCATTCCCGGCTGGTTCGTGTTGGTGCTCGATGACTATCACCAGCTTGGGAACGCACCCTCTGTCGATGCCATCCTTTCCCGCCTGCTGGCTCATCAGACGGACCAGTACCTGATCGCCATTGCCAGCCGCACGCTGCCGCGGTGGCCGTCGCTGCCCTCGCTGATGGCGCGCGGCGAGGTGGCTCATCTGGATCAGGAAGAGATGGCCTTTCAGGCGGAAGAAATGTATCAGGCGCTGGCGCAGAGCGGCATCAGGCCGCTTTCTGAGCCAGAGACGGTCAGGCTGGTAGCGCAGGCTGAGGGGTGGATCACCGGCGCCTTGCTGGCGGCGCGCGCCAGCCAGTGGCCCGAACACGTCTCGGCCTGTCAGGATGCGCAAGGCTCGCTGTTGTACGACTATATAGCCCAGGAGATTTTCGACCACCTCGAGCCCGATGTACAGGATTTTTTGCTTGTCTCCTCTACGCTTCAGGCTATGAGCCCTGCGCTCTGCCAGCAGGCGTTGGGGCTGGAAGAGAGCGGCCGTTATCTGGCGCTGTTGCAGCAGCGCAACCTCTTCATCAGCCGGCTGGAAAACGACTGGTATCGCTATCACCAGCTCGTGCGCGAGTATCTGCAGACCCGCTTTCATCAGCAGGCGCAGGACCGGTGGGCTGAGATGCACTGCCGCGCCGCTGCCTGGTTTGCCGATCAGGGCCAACCCGAAGACGCCATCACCCACTATCTCACAGCCGGCGAGAAACGAAAGGCCGCTCAGTTGATGACTGCCACAGCCCAGCAGCTCTATTATGCGGGACGGGTGGAGACGTTGCTCAAGTGGAGCGAAATCGTGCCGGCCGCCCTACTCGAAGAGATGCCCCGTCTGGCCCTCTTCCAGGCGCGCGCAGCTGACGCGCTGGGCCGCTGGGATGCGGCACTGGCCCTGACGCAGGCAGCAGAATGGGGCTATCAGCAAGCTCAGGACGCAGCAGGGAGAGCCTATACGCTGCTGGAGCGCGCCCAAATCTGCCACTTTCAGGGCCGCTGGCAAGAGGCACTGGCCCTGAGCCAGCAGGCCCTTTCCCTGGCCGAAACAGAGACAACGCCGGTCGCCTACGAGGCCCATCGCATCATGGGCATGGTCTGTCTGGCGCTGGACCGGCTGAAAGAGGCGGAGTTGCATCTCCTGCAAGCCTGTGCCCTGGCCCGGCAACAGGCTACCGACTTTGAGCACTCTTCAGCCCAGATCGCGCTGGCGGACTGCCTGTGGCGGCAAGGGGATTGGGCAGCGGCCGTGGCGGTGGCAGAAGAGGCGATGGAAACGCGGCGGCGCATGGGCAATCCCGCGGCCCTGGCCATCACGCTCAACGACCTGGGCTTTTACCTTTACATAACAGGTGAGTATGAGCGGGCCCTGGAATTGCTCGAACAGGCGCTCGATCTGGCTCGCAAATCTGGTTTTCGCCGCGACGAGAGCCTGGCCCTGCTCAGCCTGGGTGAACTGTATCGTGACCTGGGCAACTTGAAACAGGCGCTGGCTTTTTGCAAAGAAGGGCTGAGCATTGCCCAGGAGTTGGGCGACCTCTATCTTTCGGCCTATGGTCGTGAGGAAGCGGGGCTGATCTACTGCCACCAGGGCGAACTGGCGCTGGCGCGTACCATGATCGAGGAAGCCATCGCGCTGGCCACGTCGCAGGGGTCGGCTTGCCAGATGGGCCGGTGCAAGGCTTCTCTGGGGATGGTTCTGGCCCAGGGCGGTCAGCACGAGGCGGCGCTGGCGATGCTGGAAGAGAGTCGGGCACAGCTAGAGGCCATCGCTGCCCCTGCCGAGCTGGCCCGCGCGCGGCTCTACACCGCCTGGGCACTTTTCCTGGCCGGTCGCCAGGAGGAAGCCTGCGTCGCTCTGGAACAGGTTCTGGCAGAGGCCACCCCTTCCAGCCGCGAATACCTCTTTGTCGTCGAGGGAAGCCACATGCTCCCCCTGTTCGAGCGGGCTTTTCTTGCCCTCAGCAGGTCAGAACTGTCGACGCTGCTCGAGCGCGCCCGGGCCTTTGAAACCACAGCCCGCGCCATCATCAGCCAGCACCCCGGCACCTCCCCTCCGGCGCTCCCTCCCCTGCGCATCTTTGGCTTTGGCCAGGGACGGGTCGAGCTGGGTCAGGCCGAGATCCCCCGCTCAGCATGGGGCGGAGCGGCTGCCCGTCACTTGCTGTTCTATCTGCTCACTCACCCGCCCTGTTCGCGGGATCAGATTGCCGCGGACCTGTGGCCAGAGATATCGCCGCACAAGGTCAAGACGGCCTTTCACACGATCAAGTTTCGCCTTCACCGCGCCTTGGGAAGAGAGGCGCTGCACTTTGACGGTTATCGCTATTCCCTACACCCCGATTTGACCTTTTGGTTCGATGTGGCGGCGTTCGAGCAGTTGGTAAAGGGCCAGACGCCAGGTTCCAGAGTGGAGCAACTGCAACAGGCCATTGACCTGTACCAGGATGATTTCCTGCAGGACGACTATACGGACTGGTGCATCCCTCTCCGCGAGCGGCTGCGCGAGCAGTTGCTGGACGCCATCGAGGAGCTGGCCAGGCTGCTGCTGGCCCGGCGGCGGGTCCGCGACGCGATCAACATCCTCCGCCGTGGCCTGTCCATCGACGACCTGCGCGAAGCATTTCACCGCCTGCTCATGTGCGCCTACGCCCTGCGCGGCGAACGCTCTCAGGCGATCTTTCAGTACCAGAGCTGCGCCGAGACGCTAGAGCGCGAACTGGGGATGAGTCCCTCGCCGGAGACGACCAGCCTGTGCCGCCGCATTGCCGAGGGACGCCCGCTGGATTTGTACAGGTAGTGCGGCCTTCGACATATCACAGCCAGGAAAGCACACCAGGCGTACCTATTGACAGAACTCTCTCTTCACCGTACAATGAATACAGATCGTAAGGGAGGGTTGAGCCATGCAAAGGCAAGTCATGGTCGAAGTGCGCGTGCCTCGCAGCACCCCTACAGAGCAGGTGCGCGAGCTGGCGGACGAACTGACCGACCTGGGGTTTGATTGGGACAAGGAATACATGGTGCCCATTCCCCGCTCGTCTGGCCGCGGGCAGTACCGTTATGTCCTGCTGCGCGGCAGGGTCGAAGAGGGCCGCGAAGCTTCCCTCCAGTCACGTCCCGACGTCGTGCGCATCTGGTCCGACGAGCCGGTCATCAAAGGCTTTGACCTTCGCTCAGAGGAAGAGAAAGCGGATGACCTGGAAAGCGAAGACGAGAGCACAAAAGCCAAGACTCCATTTAGTTTTACCTTCTAGCCGCAGGTCCCATCAATCGCCAGGGAGGTTACCCATGCCCCAGAAAAAGCGCGTCATCATCGAAGTCAAGACAGCGGTTTCCAAGTCGCCGCTGATGGCCATGGAAAAGGCGCCTGTGCTACGAAAGTGCGCGGCGTCATTCCAGTTGGACGAACGCTTTGAGCCGCTCAAGGCGCGGCGCCCGGTTCACCACTTTGCCGTCTTTGGCATGAACGTCTATGAGGAAGAGTCGGTCTTTATGCGCGGCGAGATCGAGAGCGGCGAGGAAGACGCCCTGTATGAGGACCCCGACGTGGTCGCCGTGTGGACCGACGCGCCCATTGAGCCTTTCCCCATCGTCAGGGGCGGCGCGTCGCCACAAATGACCCTGGCGCCGTCCACGGCGCCCATCCCCTGCGACAACGTCGACTGCAACTATGGCGTTCCCAAGGGCACGCTTGCCGATGTCGTCGCCTATCTGGGCTGCGACCGCATCTGGGAGGAGGGCTTTCGCGGCCAGGGCATCGTCATCGGCATCTGCGACACGGGGGTTAACCAGGACGACGTACCGCAGGTGGTCGATGGCTGGACGGCTAACGAGGCCATGCCGTGGGGCACCGACCCGCAGGGCCACGGCACGATGTGCGCCACCGATGCCGTGGGCATGTGCCCGGAGGCTCAGATCATCGACATCGGCATCCTGAAATCGAGCGGCCCTGATTTCTCCGGCTTTATCTCCGACGCCATCCTGGCCTATGAGTGGGTGCTGCAACGGCGGCAGGCTGGCCAGCCGCTGCACATCCTCTCCAACAGTTGGGGCATGTACCAGAACGAGTGGGCGCCCGATTACGCCACCGATCCGCACCACCCCTTCACGCTCAAGGTGCTGCAGGCAATCCAGGAAGGGGTCATTGTCTGCTTTGCCGCCGGCAACTGCGGCGGGCGCTGCCCCGACAATCGCTGCGGCGACGACGTGGGCTTTGGCAAGTCGATCTGGGGGGCTAACGGCCACGAGGAGGTCATCACCGTCGGCGCGGCCAACATCCAGGGCGAATGGGCGGGCTACTCCAGCCAGGGGCCAGCGGCGCTCTACGACCTCAAGCCCGACGTCTGCGCGCCCAGCCACTTTACCGGCTACACCCAGTCCGATGCCGGTTCCTCGGCCGCCTGCCCCGTCTGCGCGGGGGTGCTGGGACTGCTCAAGCAGGCGCGGCCCGGGCTGACCCAGGCGCAGGCGCGGCGCATCCTGGCGGCGACGGCGCTCAACCTCTGCGCCCCCGGCTGGGATTACCAGACCGGCTATGGCATGATCCAGGCCTATGCCGCCTACCAGCAGGCCCGCCGCAAGCGACTGCCCAACCCCATCCGCCGGCCGGCCAGCCGCGGCCCGCAGCCGCTCTAGAAACGCAGGGAGCGACCCGCCAGGTCGCCCCCCTCCCGCTTACAGCCGCTCCGCTATCGCTCGCGCCATGTCGAGCGTGCTGGCGCTGCCACCCATATCGTAGGTGCGCACCTGGCCCTCGGCCAGGACCGCTGCCACCGCCCCTTCCACCTGTGCCGCCAGATCCTTCTCGCCCAGCCATTCCAGCATCATCTTGGCCGCCAGGATGGAGGCGATGGGGTTGACCTTGTACTGTCCGGCGTACTTGGGTGCCGAGCCGTGCGTCGGCTCAAAGACGGCATAGGTGTCGCCGATGTTGCCGCTGCAGCCAAAGCCCAGACCGCCCACCATCTGCGCGCACAGGTCGGAGATGATGTCGCCAAAGAGGTTGGTCGTCACAATGACATCATAGTTGAGCGGGTTCTTGAGCAGCCACATACCCATCGCGTCGATGTTGGCGTCGTCGAAGGAGATGTCGGGATACTCGGCCGCGACCTTGCGCGCAGCAGCCATAAAGACCCCGTCGGTCTGGCGCAGGACGTTAGCTTTGTGCACCGCCGTGACCTTCTTGCGCCCATGGGAGCGGGCGTACTCGAAGGCAGCGCGCACGATCCGCTCTGAACCGCCGGGAGTGATGGCGCGGAGCGAGATCGCCGCGTCGCGCGGGACTTTGGCCATGCCCGGCGCTGCGTAGAACTCTTCCGGCACCCGCTCATACTCGACGCCGATGTACATGCCCTCGGTGTTCTCACGAAAGACCACCAGGTCAATGCCCTCGCGGTAGTTCAGCGGGTTGCCCGGATAGGCTTTGCACGGCCGCAGGCAGATGTAGAGGTCGAGCAACTGGCGCATGCGCACGATGGGGCTACGATAGGACAGTCCCTTCCCCTGCAGCTCGGGCGCCAGTTCCTTGTCGGCCACGTCCTTGCCCTTGGAGGTGATGGCCCCAAACATGGCGCAGTCGGTCTCTTTCATGATGTCGAGCGTGCGCTGAGGCAGGGGATCACCCTCCTTGCACCAGAACTCCCAACCGATGTCGGCGGGGATGTACTCGGCGTCCAGGTCGAGCCGGTCAAGGACGATCCGCGTGGCGTCGAGCACATCGACGCCGATGCCGTCTCCGGGCATCCATGCAATGCGATATTTGGCCATTTTTCTAGCTCCTCAATTAGAGTATAGGGTTCTCCTGCCTGTGTCCCGCCGGAAAGGGCTGTCATTCTGAGGAGCGAAGGCGGCGAAGCCGCCAAAGCGACGAAGAATCTCGTTGGAGATTCCCTTCGCCTCCGCTCAGGGCCGGCTTCGGCCCCTTCGGGGCCTCAGAATGACACTGGAAACGTCCTCCGGCTCCATCGGGACGGGGCATCGCCTCGCCCGCCAGGGGCGAGGCACCGCCTCGCCCCTACGGTAGCCCCAACTGCTGGCGGACGTACGGGATCAGCCCACCGGCCTCGATGATCTTGAGCACCTCCGGCGGCATGGGCGGGAAGGTGTACGTCCCGCGCGGCGTGGTGACCGTGCCGGCGGCAAAATCGATGGTGATCTCATCGCCCGTCTCGACCCCGTCCACCGCGTCACAGGTCACGATGGGCAGCGCCTCGTTGATGCAGTTGCGGTAATAGATGCGGGCAAAGCTGCGGGCGACGATCGCCCCCACCCCGATCTCTTTCAGGCAGACCACCGCCTGCTCGCGCGACGAGCCGCAGCCCCAGTTCTTGCCCGCCACGATGATGTCCCCCGGCCAGAAGTTCTGGACGAAGGTCGGGTCAAGGTCCTCCAGAGCGTGTTTGGCCATCTCCTTGGGATCGGTGATCGTATAGGTGTACTTGCCGGGAAAGATGACATCGGTATTGACGTCGTCGCCATATTTCCAGACGCGACCGGTGATCTTTGTCTGCATCTCACACCTCCCGCGGGTCAGTGATGACGCCCTTGAGGGCCGAGGCCGCCACGGTGGCCGGGCTGGCCAGGTAGGTGAACGCTTCCTTGGAGCCCATGCGCCCCTTAAAGTTGCGGTTGGCGGTGGAGATGGTCACCTCGCCGGGGGCCATGCAGCCCTGGTGGGCGCCCAGGCAGGGGCCGCAGCCGGGGTTGAGCAGCGTCGCGCCGGCCTCGATCAGCACGCTGATCAGCCCGCGCTCCAGCGCCGCCAGCAGCACCTCGCGCGAGGCCGGCAGCACCAGCAGGCGCACGTTAGGGGCGATGTGGCGGCCGCGCAGGATCTCCGCCGCCGCCTCCAGGTCCTCCAGCCGCCCGTCGGTGCACGTGCCGACCAGCGCCTGGTTGATGGGCGTGCCTGCCACCTCCGTCACCGGCACCACGTTGTCGACCGTGTGCGGTTTGGCGACCTGCGGGGCCAGGTTCGTCACGTCGTACTCGATGACGCGCTCATAGACGGCGTCGGGGTCGGCGTGGACCTCTTCGTAGGGGTGGGCGACCCGTCCTTTGAGCCACTCGCGGGTCTTGTCGTCCGGCTCGACGACGCCGTTCTTGGCCCCCATCTCGGCGGCCATGTTGCAGAGGACCATGCGGCTGGCGACGCTCATCTCGGCAACGGCCGGGCCGGTGAACTCGACCGAGCGATAGTCGGCGCCGTCGGCGCGCAGGTCGCCGATGATGTGCAGGATCAGGTCCTTGGCCGAGACGCGCTCCGGCATGTGGCCCTTGACGACAATCTTGAAGCTGGTCGGCACGCGCAGCCACAGCTCGCCGGTGGCCATCACCGCTGCTGCCTCGGTGCGCCCGATGCCGACGGCAAAGGCGCCAAACGCGCCGTGGGTCGTCGTGTGCGAGTCCGAGCCGACGATGACCGCGCCGGGCCAGGCGTGGCCTTTCTCCGGCAGCACCTGGTGACAGATGCCCTCGCCGACGTCGTAAAAGCTTCTGATCCCCTGCGCGGCGACAAACTCGCGGATGACCTTGTGGTTGGTGGCGTTGGCCTCGTCAGAAGCCGGCACGACGTGGTCGAGCACGATGACGCTCATGTCGGGGTTGGCCATCTTTTGCACGCCGATCTTGTAAAAGTGTTTGGAGATCGCCGCCGTGTTGTCGTGGGTCAGCAGCCGGTCGGGGCGGACGACCAGGATCTGCCCCGGCACGACGGCGTCCAGCCCGGCTTTGCGGGCCAGGGCTTTTTCTGCGAATGTGAGTCCCATAGCTCCTCCGTGTTGCGGGTTGCGTGTCCCGTGTTGCGTGTGACTAGACAGCGGCGCCCAGCAGCTTGCCGTAGGCAAAGAGGTCGCCAGCCTGGTAGATATCCATCTGCACCTGCGAGAATGGCTCGCCCTGGAACACCTGGCTGCCGTTCAGCACCACCTGACCGGTGGCAAAATCCACCTCCAGCTCGTCGCCGTTGTGGAAGAGGTGCGCGTGCTCTGTCAGGCCGGGCAGGGTGAGGATGGGCAGTCCGCTGTTGATGGCGTTGCGCTTGTAGATGGCGCCAAAGCTCTCGGCGACGATGGCCCCGATCCCCAGGGCGCGGAAGCAATCCACTGCCTGCTGGCGGGACGACCCCGCGCCAAAGTTCCTGCCGGCCATGACCATGTCGCCCGCCTGGGCCTTCTTAGCAAAGTCCTGCCAGCCCTTCAGGTTATCCAGCGCATACTGGCCCATCTGCGCCACGTCGGTGATGTGCAGGTAGCGGTTGTGGAAGATCATGTCGGTATCGATGTCATCGTACAGCCTGCCCTCTGCGTCGGTGAGCACCCATAGACGGCCCTTGATTTTCGTCTCTTTCATCCTGCGACCTCCTGTGTCAGCTTGCAAGGCTCGGGTCGCCCTGAGGGACAGCGATCTCGCCCCTGAGTGCGCTCCAGGCGGCGGTGAGGGGGCTGGCCAGGTAAGTGTCGCCAGCGCCCTGCTTGCCGGGAAAGTTGCGGTTGCTGGTGCTGATATTGACCTGGCCCTCGCCGGTCATGCCCAGGTGACCCGAAGCGCAGCCGCCGCAGCCGGGGTTGCTGATGATAAAGCCGGCATCGAAGAGCGTCTCCAGAACACCGCTGCGCAGCATCTGTTCATAGACCTGGCGCGTGGCCGGGACGACCGTCGCCATGACCCAGGGGGCGATCCTTTTGCCCCTGACCACGTCGGCGACGGCGGCCATGTCCTCGAAGCGGCCGTTGGTGCAGGAGCCCAAAAAGACCGAGTCGATGCGCCGGCCGGCCACCTGGCGCACCGGCACCACTTTGGTCGGACTGGGCGGGCAGGCGATCAGCGGCTCCAGGTCGGTGATGTCGACCTCGACGGTCTCGATGTACTCGGCGTCGGGATCGGCATAGACGCCCTCGACCACGGGCCACCACAGCGGATCGTCGCGCGCCGCGACGCGCTCCCGCACATAGTCCAGGATTTCTGCCGAGGGCGGGATAAAGCCGACGATGCCGCCCATCTCGGTGACCTGGCTGGCCAGCGTGATGCGCCCCGGCAGGTCGAGGGCGTCGATGGCCGGCCCGTAGAACTCGATCGCGCGGCCCAGCGCCCCCTTGGAGCCCAGCCGGCCCATGATCGCCAGCGTCAGGTCGCGGGCGGTGCAGGGATAGCGATAGGTGCCCTTCACCACCACCTTCATCGTCGGCGGCACCTCGAACCAGGTGCGTCCCGTCTTGAAGGCAAAGGCAATATCCTGGTCGCCCATGCCCTGGCCAAAGGCGCCGATGGCGCCGAGGATGTTGAGGTGGCTGTCGGTGCCGACCAGGGTCGAGCCGGGGTAGGCCACGCCCTCTTCGATGACGATGTGGGAGCCGATGCCGGCGTCCACGTCGTACACTTTCACCCCTTGCTGGCGCGCCCAGGTGCGGCAGATCTGCTGGTTGTTGGCGTAGGGGATCGTGCTGGGCGGCACGACCAGGTCGAAGGTGAAAAAGGTACGGTTCTTATCCGCTACCGGCGCGTCGCCATAGTGCGCCTGATAGTTTTTGACCACGTTGGCCCCGCCAAAGTCGCGCGCCGTGCGCACGTCCAGGTCGAGCCAGATGATGCTCCCCGGCGCGACCGACGCATCGGCAGAGGTGTGGGCGGCAAAGATTTTCTGGATGATGGTCTGTCCAGGCATATGTGTCCTCCGTGTTGCGTGTTGCGTGGTGCGTCATCCCATCTTCGCCGCCGACTCCTTCCTGGTCATCGCCCGCTGGAAGCTGTGGAAGGACATAAAGTCGGCGTGGTTGACCAGGGTGGCTTCGGTGATGCGGTTGACCTTGTCGCCCTCATCGGCGTGGGCAGCGATGATGTGCAGCACCTCGATCGGCAGGCCGCAGCGGGCAGCCAGCTCCATGCCGCTGATCGGGTGGCGCAGCAGCCGCCCGCCATAGGTCGTTACGGTCATCCCGTCGGCGCGGTTCTCGTACTCCAGCAGCTTGCCGACGTCATGCAGCAGCGCCCCAGCGACCAGCAGGTCCATGCGCACCGGCAGCCGCTCGCCATAGACCTGCTGGAAGACCTCGGCAGCGCGGACGGCGGTGAGGGTCACGGCGCGGACGTGCTCCACGTAGGATGCCGGGCAGGGGTTGAGCAGCAGGGTGAACGGGATGCGGGTCAGGTCATCCGGTGTCCACCCGCCCTCCTGCAATGCCAGCTCGTAGGTCCGCAGGCACTTTTCGCGCAATCCTGCGTCCCGGATCAGATCGAACTCTGGAAACAGCTCAAGCAATTGCTCTCTCATCGGTTCCTCCTGGAACGGGGGACAAGGGGAGCCGGGGGTCTCCGCGTCTTTGTGTCTCCTCGTCTCCCCCTCTCCCTCTCTCCTTGTCACAGAGAGCGCTCCTCCGGCCCGTTGTACTCCTGGGCGGTGGGGGAGATGCGGCGCATGGGCTTTTGGTTGGTGATCTCGTCAAAGACGTGGGCGGTCAGGCCAACGGTGCGGGCGATGGCAAAGAGGCCGTTGCCCATCTCCGGCGGAAAGCCCAGCTCGCACAGCACGGCAGCGATAGCTCCGTCCACGTTCATCGGCAGGTCCTTGCCGGTGGCTTCCCTCATCGCCTGGCGCAGCGCCTGGCCCATCTCCACGTACTCGCCAGCGACGCCCTCTTCCTGGCAGATGGCAAAGAGCTTGCTGGTGCGCGGGTCATCGGTATGGACGCGGTGGCCGTAGCCGGGGAGGCGTTTCCTCTGCTGGCGGTACTCTTCGACAATCTCGCGGGCGGTGGCGATGGCCTCCTGGCCCTTCTCGCGCTTGCGGGCGACGGCGGCCAGGAGCATGTGCATCGAATCCTCGATAGCGCCGCCGTGGTGGCGGTTGATGGCCATGATGCCGGCGGCGATGCCCGTCGTCAGCGGCGCGCCGCCGGAGGCGACCGTGCGCGCTGCCAGCGCCGAGGGCGGCGTGGCCCCGTGGTCGACGCTGGAGACGAGCAGGGCATCCATCACGCGGCCCTGCCCCGGCGTGGGCAGCTCGCCCTTCAGCACCAGATAGACCACGTGAGCAAACGGCACGCGGCCCATCAACTCATCGATCCGATAGCCGCGCACGGCTACCTTGTTCGGTTCAATTTTGGTGATCGGCTGAAACCACGTTTCCTCAGACATAAGTAACTCCTATCACGTTTTACGTTTTACGTTTTACGTCTTACGTTTTACGTCTTACGTCTTACGTTTCACCCCCCACTCCTCGCCAGCACTTCCTTCGTCGCCCGTGGCAAATCCATAAACTGCTCCACCACCGTCGCGCCGACGGAGCGCAGCCGTTCGACCTTGCCTTCGTAGGTGCCGCGGCCGCCCTCGACGATGGCGCCGGCGTGGGAAAAGCGCGTGCCGCTCCTGGCTGCCTTGCCGCCGATGTAGGCAATCAGCGGTTTGGTGAACGCCCCTTGCTCGATCAGGTCGGCCACCATCTCCTCCTGGCTGGTGCCGATCTCGCCGAACATCACCACCGCCTTCGTCTCCGGGTCCTCCTCGAACAGCTTCACCACCTCCGGGTGCGGCAGGCCGACGACGGCGTCGCCGCCAACGTGAACCATCGTCGTTGCCCCGATGCCCTCCCGCGAGAGGTAGTAGGCTATTGACGAGGTGATGCCGCCGCTGCGCGAAGAGATCCCCACCGGACCGGGTTGGAACCACGAGCGCGCCGAGGCGGCCGCGCCGCCCATCATCCCCAGCACCGCTTTGCCGGGGCTGAGCACGCCCAGGGTGTTCGGCCCGACAAAGCGCGCGCCGGCCTCTTTGGCCCGTTTGGCAATGACCAGCACGTCATAGATCGGCACGCGGTCGGGCACGATGACCAGCAGCCTGACCCCCGCGTCGATCGCTTCCAGCGCCGCGTCCTTGACCAGCGGAGCGGGGATGAAGAGAACGCTCACGTCGATGGGGCCGGCCTTTTCCCACGCCTCCTCGACGGTGTCAAAGACAGCAATGCCCTCTACCTGCTCGCCGCCGCGCCCTGGCGTCACCCCTGCCACGACCTGCGTGCCGTAGCCCACCATCAGCTTTGTCCGCGCCATCCCCTCGCGGCCGGTAATGCCCTGAACGAGAACGCGTTTGGTTTGGTCAATCAGAATAGACATTGAGTCTCCTCCGTCGTGTAGCTTTACCGCGCAAAACGTGAAACGTAGAGCATCTTCCTCACATTTTACGTTTTACGTTTTACGTTTTACGTTTTACGCTTTACGTTTTACGTTTTACGTTTTACGCTTTACCCTCACCCTCCACTCCTCACTCCCCCTCCAACCCCGCTATCGGCAGCCGCACGTGCCCGCCGCCTGCACCGTAGAACAGACAATCGACCTCGCAGGCCAGGCACTCGATACAGCGGCCCTTTTTGGCCTCTTCCGGACTGATGTTGAGCACCGGACAGCCTTCCTCGTTCAGCGAGAGAATCTGGCGCACGCACTCTTTGACGCAGACCTTGGACTCGCAGCCGACACAGACCGCATGGTCGTAGGTCACCGTGCCGCCGGTGACGGTCTCGAACGAGTAGGGCCGCCGGGGCGCCGGACGAGGCGCAGGCGGGGGAACGTCGCGCCGCTCGCCGGACTCGATCAGTTCGCGCAGGCGCTGAGCGCAAAAGTCGGGCGAGTCGTCCTTCTTGTATCCTTCCACCGGCGCGGGGATGCGCCCATTGAGCTGCTCCAGGATCTCGACCGCCTTGTCCTCGGCGTTGCCGCCCAGGCGGATGACAACGGGGACATCCAGGTGCGCCTCCAGAAACGCCTTGGCCAGTCCGCGCGCCGAGTGGAACTGCTCCTGGCTGGCGACCCCGGAACCGGAGCCGAAATAGCCGTCGATGGGACCGGTGGCCAGGACGATCCGCGCCGCCCGGTAGACCTTGCTGGCGGGCGGGTTGCCGCTGGTGTCGACAAACGTCGCCAGCTTGTAGCCCTGGCGCAGCACAGCGTCCATGCTCATCATCGACCCGCCGCCGCCGGCGCCGTGAAAGCCGATGTAGCCCTCGCCGCGCTTGAAGCCTTCTGCCATCTGGATAAAGTAGAACGTGCCGCGATAGTCGTTGGCTTCGATCTGGTAGGCGATCTTTTCCAGCCGCGTGGGCGGACGGTCGTACTCGCGGGCGATCTCGATGCCCAGCTCTTTGTGGCGAAAGACCGCATAGTCGTCCACCGTGATGCGGCAGTCAGCCGCGCAGAGCTTGCCGTCGGCGGTCTGCACCAGCGGGTTGATCTCGGCGCTGCGGGCCTCGTAGGTGCGGGCGACGTTGTAGAGAGAGACCAGCAGTGCGGCCAGGTCGCGTTGCAGCGCGCCGCTGATGCCCGTGCGACGCACCAGATTGCGCGCCTGGTGATCCAGCAGCCCCGTGTCGATGTCGACGTGGAGGGTCGCCACCTTGTCGGGATGGGCTGCCGCGATCTCCTCGATGCCCGTGCCGCCGACGCTGGAGAACAACACCAGCGGCGACTGGGCACGGTCGTCGACAATGACGCTGGCATAGAACTCGCGCGCAATCTCGATCTGCTCTTCCACCAGCACCTGCTCGACCGTAAAGCCCTTGATCTTCATGCCAAGCATCGCCGCAGCAGCCTCGGCAGCCTCTTGCGGCGTGGCGGCCTTTTTGATGCCGCCCATGCTGGCCCGACCGGTCACCCAGGCCTGGGCTTTGACCATCACCGGCCTGCCCAGCTCTTCGGCGATGGCGCGCGCTTCGTCCGGCGAACTCGCCACGCGCCCCCGCGGTGTGACAATGCCCGCCTGCTGAAGCAATGCCTTGCCCTGAAATTCGTGCAATCTTGCCATACGACCTCCTTTGAAAGCTCCCAGAAAGATGTCCTGTCGAGGGAGACAGAGTCCTTGCCAGCCCCAAGTATACCCTGACCTGGCTATTTTGCCCAGGACATTTCTCCTGTTTTTCTCAGCAGTCCGACAGGATCATCTCTAAGGCGCGATCTCGATGGTCTGCAGAACGATCAGGCCGTCGTCGCGGCCCGGCACGGACAGGCGCTCCCCGCTTTCGACCAGGTACATCCCCACCGCCAACGTATAGCTCCCTGGCGGCAGACTGGCCGGCAGGTCGAACGTGTGCGGATCGCTGACCACCTCGCCAGGGACCCACAGCGACGTGGGGTAGCCGCCTCCCTGGGGCATCCCATCGCCCTGCGCCCCCATCGTCCCGTCCGGGGCCAGCAGGTGGACCAGGACGGTGTAGGCGGTGTCGGTCTCGGCCAGCGCGCGCCAGTGCAGGGTCAACGTGACGCGGTCGCCAGCGGCCGGCGCCGCCGGTTGCAGGTCATAGCCCAGCAGCTCGAACAGCCCGCCCAGCGGGACGCCGACGGCATGGGCCATGGGCGGCGGGGCAAACGTCCGCTCCGTCGCCTCGACCGTGACCTGGCCAATCTCCAGCGGTCCCAGCACGGCCTGCCCGTCCGCATCGACGAGGGCGAGCAACAGGGGAAAGGTCCCCACAGCGGCATCGCGCCCCAGGCGCGGGTCGTAACGGTCGGCGATGACCTCGCCAGGGGTCCACTCGCCAGTGGGATACGTGCCATGCACCGGCGCGCCGCGGTACAGCGTCTCTTCCCCCAGCGTCAGGCGGACCATCAGGCCAGGCTGGGGCGCAGCGTCGGCCCGCCAGAAGAGGGTCAGGTAGAGCGGTTCGCCGGGGTGGAGCGTCTCCACGTCCTGGTTGACGCCCAGCAGGGTCAGGCCAGCGCTGCTGACGAGGTCGAGGCGGCGGCGGATGGAGAGATCAGCAGGATCGGGCGGCGCGGCGGCGCGCGTCAGCGTCAGCGGCAGGCTGGCAGCGATGCCGCTGAAGGCGCCCGTGGTGTCCAGGAGCGGCAGGCGCGAGCCGTCGGAAGCGGCGTAAAAGCCCACCTCCAGGCGGTACGTCCCCGGCGGCGCGCCAGCGGCAACCGGCAGGGTGATGTGGTCGATGATGACCTCGCCGGGGGCCCACTGCTCGGCCGGGTAGTGGAAGGGGCGCGCGCTGCCCCACAGCCCGCCCCACGGGTCGGTCAGCCGCAGCGCAGGCAGGAGATCGCCCGGCGATGCAGCCACCTGCACATGCCAGTAGAGCAGCACTTCGACGGTTCCGCCCGAGCGCGGCGTCTCCAGCAGGCGATGCCCCAGCAGCCGGATCGGGCCAAAGTTCGCGTCGACGGGATATTCGGGCTGCGGCGCTTCGCCGGCAATCAGGCGGTAGGCGGTGAAGGCGGGTTCGCCGTCGGGGGCCGGCGGGGCAGCGAGGAGCTGCGGGGCGGGGATGAGCGCCTCGATCCAGGCGCGCCCTCTGGCGGCAGAGCGCGGCAGGATCAGCAACGCATCGCCCGCTGCCGGCACGACCAGCGTCTCTCCGCCGGTGAGCCATTTGATCCGACTGTACTCTCGGGCCAACAGCGCTATTGTCGGATGACGGTAATGGATGCTGGCGACGTAGGGCGTGACGCCAGCGAGGTTTCTTTCGTTGAGGTAGCGGGCCACATCGACCATGTCACCGTCGGCGGATTCGTAGAGAGCAGGAGATGAAGCCCAGTCGCGGAAGTAGCGGGTGGCGGCAAAGGGAGCGGTGGCGAGGAGGAGGAGCAGAAGGAGGGATGCAAGGAGCAAGTCGCAAGCATGTGACTGGGGGCTTGCGTGTAACTTGTGCCTTGCCACCCTCACGCTTTCTACCAGCACGAGCGCAGGAAAAACATAGACGAACGGCAGCAGTCCAATGAGCCGCAGGTTGCTGGGGATGATCTCGCCCGTCGCCAGGGCGCTGGGGAGAATCATCACAGGCAGAACCGCCAGCAGAAAGACGGCAGAAACCAACGGCAGAATCTCCTCCTTACCTGCGCCTGGCGACCTGCCCCTCGCAAGCCGAAAGGGCCAGGCCAGGACCAACCCCAGGCCGATGAGAAAAAGGAGCGCCGTGACCGGTTCGAGGAGCGGGCGGTAAGGGATGTTGAAGCGGATATAGGGGTCGCCGCGGAGGAAAAAGGCAGCCAGGCAGGCGCGAATGCCGGCCCACGCCTCGGCCCAGGAGCTGGCGGCAACCTGGCCGACGCGCGTGGTCAGCGCAGCGGGATGAGCGACAAAGTAGGCGATCAGCGGCGCAGCGGTGACCGCGGCAGCGGCGGCAAAGAGAGCGATCTGGCCCAGTCGCCGCAACCGCCGCCCGCGCTGTTCGGCAGCCAGCAGCGCCAGCAGACCCAGGCCCACAGGAAGAGGAAAGAGGCGGGCAGCCAGGTAGGTGTAGAGCGTCGCGCCGCCCAGCACGCCGGCCAGCGCCAGCCAGCCGCGCCGCTCCAGGCGCAGTCCCCGCCACAGCGCGGCGACGGTCAGCGCCTGAAGCAGCGGCTGGGTGATCGCGCGAAAGCCAAGTCGGCTGAAAACCAGGTGCCAGAAAGAAGTTGCCAGGAACGCCGCCGTGAGCGCGCCGATCCAGCGGGCGTCCGGGCGGTGGTGGAAAAGCTCGCAGGCGGCCCAGGCAGCGGCAGCCACGGTACAGAGGCCAACAACCGCAGCAGTGAGGCGCAGCGCCAGCACGCTCTCGCCCAGCAGACGCATCCAGGCGGCAGCCCAATAGAAAAAGAGCACTTCTTTGCCGGTGTAGGAGCTGATAAAGATGGGAGCCTTGTCGCCGCGGGCGATTTCCGCCGCCAGCATGACGTTGGCCGCCTCGTCATAATGGAGACCGGGCGGCAGGGACGAGAGGCAGGCCAGGCGCAGGGCCGCCGCAACGCCGAGCAGGGCAAGCAGCGCCACAACAAAAGGCCAGCGGAGAGCGCGTTTCGACGTCATCATTGGAGCGCGCGCGGAAACAGCGCCGGTATCCCGCCCGTGTGCCAAAAGAGCACCCGTTCGCCCGCAGCAAAGGCCCCGCGCCGAATGAGATCGAGCAGGCCGCCAAAGGCGCGGCCAGTGTAGACGGGATCGAGCAGCAGGCCCTCGCTGCGCGCTGCGGTGCGGATGGCCTCCCGTTCCAGGTCGCCGACGACGGCATAGCCCGCGCCGCGATAGCCGTCCTCGACAGCAAAATCCCCGGCGGAGAAGGTCAGCGGCAGGCGAAGGCGCTCCGCCGTCGCCGTCGCCAGATCGGCCAGCGTCTGGCGCAGCGCGTCGCCCGCCGGATCGACGCTGATGCCGATGATGCGTCCGCTATAGCCGCGCGCCCGCGCTGCGACGGCCAGCCCTGCCTGCGTGCCGCCACTGGAACTGGCCAGCACGATAGCATCGAAGGAGAGACCCATCTGGGCCGCCTGGGCGAGCAGTTCCTCCATCGCGGCCACATAGCCGCAGACGCCGAGCGAGTTGCTGCCGCCGTAGGGAACGGCATAGGGGCGCCGCCCGCGGGCGACCAGCGCGGCCACGACTTCTGCCTGCCTCTCCGGCGGGGAAACCGCGCCCGACCAGACCACGTCAGCGCCCAGCAACTGGTCGAGCAGGAGGTTGCCCTCGACCTGGGCCGGCGGGTCGCCGCGCAGGACGAGCGTGCAGGCCAGCCCGAAACGGGCCGCTGCCGCCGCTGTCTGCCGGGCGTGGTTGGACTGGGCCGCGCCGCAGGTGACCAGCGTGTCGGCCCCCTGCGCCAGCGCTTCGGCCACCAGGAACTCGAGCTTGCGCGTCTTGTTGCCCCCCGTCGCCAGGCCGGTTTGATCGTCCCGCTTGACCCACAGTTCAGGGCTGCCGGGCGCCGCGCTGAGGCGGCTCAGCCGCTCCAGCGGCGTGGGCAGGTGGGCAACAGGAACACGGGGAAGGTGGGCTGTCAACATCTTGACCTCCATCGGTTATCTCTGCCATACGGTCAGTTCGACCGGCAACAGAATCCAGTCCTGACCGCTGGCCAACGGCACCCGCATCAGCGTCAGCGGGTCATAGAGGCCGACTTCGATCCGGGCCGGCCCCGTGTACGGTTCGCGCCAGGCCATGGGATGTGGGTCGATGACGATCTCGCCGGGCAGCCAGCCAGCGGTGGGGCGCGCGCCAGCGGCAGGCGGGCCGTCATGCTGGCCCACCAGGTGGCCGTCAGCGGCCAGGATGTGGGTGAAGACGGTATAGTCCGCCGCGCCGGCTCCCTCCAGCGCCCGCCAGTAGAGGGTGACGGTCAGCGGCTCGCCCTGCCGCACCGCTGTTGTTTCCAGCTCGTACCCCAGCAGTTCGGCCACATCGCCAAAGCGAACGCCCACCTGCCCGCGCATGGGCGGCGGCTCGAAGAGATGCTCGCCAGCGTTGATCTCGATCTGGCCCAGCGCGACGGATTGCTGTTCCACCTGCAAGCTCACCAGCGCCGTCCCTTCTGTGGCGGCAGGGGGGATCACCAGCCGGCGGTGCTCGACCACGGCCTGTCCAGCGGCCCACTGCTCAAGCGGGAAAGAACCGCCAATGGGCAACGTCTCGGTCAGCAGGGAGGCGCCGTTCTGGGTCAGCACGAGGGAGGCGGTGGTGACCTCTGGCAGCAGCCCGCTCAGCGACCAGTGCAGCGTCACGTAGACGGGCTGCCCTGCCGCCGCCGCCGCGCGGTCCAGCGCAGCGCCCTGCAGCAGCAGCCCCGGCGCCAACTCGACGGCCCTCTCCCAGCGCGGCACACGCTCGCCCGTGCGGTAGGGGTCGGTGGAGAGGGCCAGGGGGGCGGTCAGTGCGGCAAAGCCCACGGTGAAAGATCGGCCGCCGGGGTTGCCGGCCTCGTCCAGCAGGTCGAGGGGGCGGATGGTCCCCTGGTCCAGCGCATAGACCTCGGCGGTGAGGGCATAGGTCAGCGGCGGTGTCCCCGTTGGGAGGGGGATGACGTGACAGGTGGTGACCTCCTGACCGGCGCTCCAGCGGTCGGCGGGCAGTCCGTCCTGACTCAGCAGCCAGTCGTCGGCTGTGGCCCAGGTCCAGCCGCTGGCGTCGCGCAGGCGCAGGCCGAGGCGGAGGGGGGCATCGACCGGCGCTTCCAGCCGCCAGCGCAGCGCCGCCGTGACGGCGCTGTCGGCTGGCGGTCCGCTTTCCACCCAGGCGCCGGTCAACCGCAGCGGCCCAAAGCGGGCGTCAACGGCAGCGGGGGCAGGCCAGAGCACGGGGCGGTCCAGGCGGTAGAGTCGCACGTTCAGCCCTTTCAAGTCCCAGCGCTCGACCAGGCTGCCGGCGGATTCCAGGGCAAAGGGGGTGCAGTGTCCGGGGTCATAGGTGGCGCGGTTGACGTCCACCAGAAAGACGCTCTGGCCTGGCGCTGTGAGCGCCGTCAGACGGGCAATGTCACGGGGGTGCACCATTTCCACCTGCGCCGGGCCGCGGTAGTAGTACGGAACCGACCAGTCCTCCGGCGGCACCAGAATCAGGTCGCCGGGTGCGGCACGCGCGGCGATGGTCGCCGCCGCGCCGCGCGCGTCATCCTTGCTGTAGCGCGGGTCGAAAAAGTAGCGGTGCAAGGAGAAGGCGGAAGCACAGAGAAGCGTCAACCCCAGCAGCGCCGCCAGCCCTTTGCGGGCCGCGCCGCCGGCGGACAGGCGGGCCAGCCCGTGGCCGCAGAGGAGCAACGCGGCCACGGCGAAGAGGGCCACGTAGCGAGGATGGGAGAGCGGTTTGGCCTGCCACATCAACAGCGCCCCCGCCAGCGGGGCCAGCCAGTGGGCCAGCAGGGTCAACGTCGGACGGCGGGTCCTGGCTGCGGCCAGCAAAACAGCCGTTGCCATCGCCAGAAGGACAGCCAGAAGCGCGGCCACCGTCACCAGAAGGACATCGTTGAGCGCCGCCGTCAGCCCGGTCCACTGGAAGGTCCACAGGAGACGCACAAAGTGATCGAAGGGGATCGGCGCGGCGAACGGGTCGCTGCCGGCCATGTCGCTCAGCACCGCCGACCAGTTGAAGAGCACCGCCACAGCCCACGGCAGGCATAACAAAAAGGTGGCCCCCAGGCTGAAGGCCCACCCTCGCTGCTGGCGGGGCTGTCTCCACAGGCGCAGCAGCAGCCACAGATTGGCATAGGCCACAGCCAGGAGGAAAACATAGTGCATGTACAGCCCGCCAGCCTGCACCAGGACCAGGAGCAGCCAGTGTCGGGCGGTGGGAAGGGAGGGCGATTGGGTCAGGCGATGAAGCAGGGCAAGCAGAGCCAGGTAGAGCAACGGCAGGATGGCATAGACGCGCGTCTCCTGGGAGTAGATGACATAGAGTGGCGAGAGGGCTACCAGCAGGGCCGCCCACAGCCCGGCGCGTCGGTCGAGCCAGCGCCGGCCAAAGGCATAGACGGCGGCGACCAGGAGGGTGTTGAGCGCAGCGGAGAAGAAACGGGCGCTGAAGGCGCTGTCGCCGGCCAGGCCCACCCATCCCTTCAGCAGGATGAAGTAGAGCGGCGGATGAACGTGCGTGACGCGGTCGGCCAGGATGGCCAGCAGGCCCGAATTGGCCAGGTGGATGCTGATGGCCTCGTCCCACCAGATGGATTGGGCGTCGAGGCGGTAGAGGCGGAGGAAGAAGGAGAGGAGGAGGAAGAGGGCGGGAAACGTGAAACGTGAAACGTAAAACGTAAAACGTGTTGCGTGTTGCGTGTTGCGTGTGTTCATGGCGCAGCAACCAGGGTGATTTCGGTCAGCAGGATGCGGTCGTCGGGCCAGCGGGCGCCATCCGGGCGAAAGGCCGGCAGCCGCTCCAGGGAAGGCCAGGCGTACATGCCGACCTCCAGGGAGTATTGCCCGGCGGGAGACCCTTCCGGCACCGTCAGCACCCGCTCGTCCAGCACAACCTCTCCTGGCACCCAGCTGGTGGTGGGGCGGCTCCAGTTGACCGGCTCGCCGTCCGATTGGGCCAGCAGCGCCCCGTCGGGGCCCAGCAGGTGGAGAAAGACGCGGTAACTGGTGGTCATCTCGGCTTCGGCGCGCCAGACGAGGGTGACGGTGAGCGCAGTCGAGCGCAGCTCGCAGCTTCCAGCCTGCGGGTCACAGGTGGCGGGAGAAAGCTGAAGGCCCAGCAGGGTGACAACTTCGCCCAACCGGGCGTTGGTTTCGACGTCCAGGGGGGGGACGGCATAGTTGCGCTGCGGCGCATGGACCTGAAGCGCGCCCAGATCGAGTGGCTGACCCGGCGCTTCTCCTTCGCCGTAGAGCGCCAGCTCCCAGCGGTGCGGGCCGCTTTCCAGGCTGGCGGGCAGGCGGAAGGCGTGCTGACCGCGCCAGAGGTCGCCAGCCCACCAGAGCGTGGTGGGCCAGTCGGCGCGGACGGGGGGCAGGTCCAGCGTCATGCGCGGCACGCCGACGGCGTCGAGCAGGCGCAGGCGGACCCGTAGCTCCTCTGTCGGCGTCTCGTCGGCGCGCCAGAAGAGCGTCAGCAGGAAGGGGTCGCCGGGGGAAGCTTCGGCGCGGTCGAGGCTATAGCCCACCAGGCGCAGCGGGCCGAAAGCGGCATCGGCGTCGTGTTGGGCATCGACGCCGGTCAGAGGGCGGCGGGGGCGCGTCAGCTCGATCCGGCCAAGGGGAACCTGGAAGCCCAGCGGCTGGCCAACGGCGTCGCTGGCAGCGTAGGGGGTCAGCGTGGCGCGGTCAAAGACGCCCAGGGTGACGGTGTAGACGCCGGGAGGCGTGCCGGGCAGCGGACGCAGGTCAAAGGCGGTTACAGCGTACTCGTCTGGCGACCAGAGGCAAGCGGGCGGCGCTTCGCGCTGCCAGCGGGAGGGGCGCAGGTCAGGGTCATGCCAGCTCTGCCTTGTGCTGTCCAGCAAAGCGAGCGTCACGCGGTAATCCGGCCCGCCGGGAAGCGGGTCCTGCCAGTAGAGGCGGATAGCGGCCGGCTGGTCGGCGGTGGCCTGGGGGGGCAGGACGTCGTAGCCCAGCAGGTGGAACTGCCCGTCGAAGGTCAGCGCGGCAGGCACGTCGACACAGCGCAGGGCGTCGCCGGCCAGGTTGGCGCGGCGTAGCGGGTTGTCGACGCGGTCGATGAGGCCGAGCTTGAGAGTGACGAGGAGCAGCGCGGCGAGGAGAAGGGCGGCCAGTGAGACAGGGGGACAGGAAGACAAGGGGGGCGAAGAGGAAGAGCCGGAGCGACGGATGAGTAGGGCAGCGAGGGCAAGCAGGGAGAGGGCGGAGAGAAAGTCGAGGACCAGCCGGAAGGGAGTTTCGCCGAAGCGGACAACGATTTCGTGGCGGCCAGCAGGGACGTCAAAGACAAGCAAACCTTCGGGATCGGAGGGGGCAGGGTCAATGACCTGACCGTCGACCTGGACGCGCCAGCCAGGGTAGTCAAAGGCGCGGTAGACAGCGCGGAAGGGCTGCGGCGTCTCCACGAGCAGGGTCTGGCCAAGTGGGCGCTGTTCCAGGAGCTGCACGGTGGCTCCCTCTGGCAGAGCGGCCGGATCGAGGCGGGAACCGCTCAGCGGTGCGTTCTCCTGCGGCGTGCGTTCCACCCGGCGCGGCAGGAACTCGGCCAGCGCCGTCGTGCCCAGCGTGTCGGTGGCGCGCTCCCAGGCGATCATCCCTTCCATGGACAGGTCGGCTGGCAGTGCGCAGTAGCGGGGGTAGAGCCAGCCGAAATGGGGAAGGGAGAGCAGGAGCAGGGAGAAGGAGAGATAATGTGCAAGTGGGCAAGTGGGCAGGTGGGCAGGTGAGGAGAAGAAGGAGAAATAAGGAGACAGGGAAACAGGGAGAGAAGGACACAAGCAGGCGAGGTCGTGGGCAGCGGCAGCGGCCAGGATGGAGGCGCAGAGAGCCGCCGGGCCGAGCAGTCGCCAGGGGAATTGGACTTGCTGGAGCAGGGGCAGATGGTCCCACAGCGGACGAGAAAGGGACAGGGTCAATAAGAGGCAAAGAACCAACGCCGTGGCGAAAAAGAGCAAGGGGAGGCGCTGCTCTTTGTGGCGCAGAGCCAGGAATCCGGCGGCGGCGGCGAGGGCGGGGATCAGTCCCAGGCCGCGTGCAGGCCAGTCGTTGAGCAGGGTCGGGTCGGCAGTGCGAGGCAGAGCCAGGAGCTGCTCGAGGGGGAGGAAATTGTTGGCGTATTCGAACACCCAGGCCCCACTGACCTGTTCACTGTGAACCGCACCCAGTTCGGCCAGGGCTGGCATCCAGAAGAAGGCGCTTATGCCCAGGCCAAAGAGAAGGGCCAGCCCGCCCCAGATGGCAGGTGACCAGCCCCGCTCGCGGGCCACGATCAGGAGATAGCCGCCAAAGAGAGGCGCAAAGAGGAGAGCAAAGCCGTTGTGAGTGAGCACAAGCCCGGCAAAGCCCAGCGCGGCTATTGCCAGCCCCCGGCGCTGGTCGGCGCGACGCAGCGCCCAAAGAATCAGCGGCGGAAATAGCCAGCCGCTGGATTGAGCCAGCCCGCCGCGATAAAGGACGTCGTAGATGTGGAAAGGCACGTAGGTGTAGAGGAGGGCAGCGACAAGGCCGGCGAGCGGGCCAAAGCGGTCTTGGGCGAACAGGTACATCGTCCACGCGGCCAGCAGCCAGCCCAGGGCAAAGGTCAGGTTGAGCGCCCAGGGCCAGCTCAAGCCGAGCATGTGCAGCAGGGCGGCAGGGTAGGCCGAGAGGGGGGCGGTAAAGTTGAACAGGGGGTAACCATAGCCCAGGGCCATGTGCGGCGCCCAGCGCGAGAAGAGCACTCCCTGGCGCAGCAGCGTCTCGACCTCCATTGCCCGCCACAGGTGAAAGACGTTGTCATAGCCGCAGGTCAGGCTGTCGCTGAGAAGCGGTTGGAGAGCAGGGATGGTGAGCAGGAACAGGGAGAGGAGAGCGAAGGGCAAGTCACAAGTTGCAGCCTGGCAAGCCGGTCGCAAGCTGCGAGCGGCAAGGGGGTGGCGCTTGGAGGGCGGGTTCATGGCTCTGTCACCTGGATCGTGACAATACGGGCGGCGTCGGTGCCGTCGGCGGTGGTGAGGCGGTCGCCGCCAGGGAGGTAGAGGCCGGCTTGCAGGACGTAATCGCCGGGAGCGGCGTCGGCCGGCAGGGTCAGGGTATGCGGATCGACGATGATCTCGCCGCGCAGCCAGCCGGTGGTCGGGCGGCTCCAGCCAGCCGGGATGCCGTCCGATTGGGCGACCAGGCGGCCGTCAGGGCCAAGGAGATGGACAAAGACGTGGTAGGACTCGGCGGCGGTCGCTTCGGCACGCCAGACCAGCGTCACGGTCAGGGAGGCGCCGGGTCGCAGGTTGCAAGTGGCAAGTTGCAGGTCGCAAGAGGCAAGCTGGGGGGCCACCTGCGCGCCGAGGAGGGTGGCAAGGGCTGAGAAGGAGGTTTCGGCTTCCAGATCGAGGGGGGGAGCCTGCCACAGGTGCTGGGGGGCGTGGAGCTGCAAGACGCCCACCGCAGAGCCTTGCACGGCCCAGCGGTACGAGCCGCCTGTCAGATCGGCGGGGAGGAGGAGGCGGTGCTGGCTGCGCCAGACATCGCCAGCCTGCCAGGCGTCGACGGGCGGCGACAATTCGTAAGACACAACGGCTCTGCCCTCCGCGGTCTGCAATTCGAGCGGCGCCGCGGGCGCGGCATCGACAGCCGCTTCAGCGCGCCAGAAGAGCGTCAGGTAGACCGGGTCGCCGGGGGCAGCCTCGGCGCGGTCGAAATCGGCGCTCAGCAGCGTCAGCGCCCCCAGCGGGCGGGCGATGCGATTGCGGGCGGGCGGCTCAGCGGGCCGGCGAGGCCGCGTCAGCGTGACCTGGGCCAGGGTCAGCTCTGGCGCGGCCGGCTGCCCCTGCGCGTCCAGCACCGAGAGGGGGGCCAGGCTGTCGCGGTCGAAGAGGACGACGACCAGACGGTAGGTTCCAGGCGGCGTGCCGGCCAGTGGCTCGACCTCGTGGCTGTCCAGCGCGTACTGGCCCGGCTGCCAGGCCGTCGTCGGCGGCGGGCGGTGATAGCCGCGCGGCCGGTAGCTGTCCCGTGGACTCCACAAAAAGCCCGTCGCGTCTGCCAGATAGACCGTGGCCTGGTAGCGGCCGGCGGGCGGCTGGCGGACGCTCCAGTAGAGGTCGACGCGCAGGCTGCCATCGGCGGGCAGGCTGCTTGCACTCAGGCTGTAGCCCAGCAGCGTCATGCCGTCGGCATAGGCCCGGTCGAGCGGATGGTCGATGGCGGGCAGAACCGCGCCAGGTTGCAGCAGCGGGCGGCGGAACAGGGTCTCGCTGCGGTCGACGACGGCAAGTTTGAGGACGAGGAGAGCGAGGGACAGGAGAGCAAGGAGACAAGGTGACAAGGTGACAAGGAGACGGGGGGAAGGGGAGAGGGGGAGACAAGGAGAGGAGTAGAGGGGGAGAGGGCGGAGGAGCAGGATGACGAAGGCGAGGAGGGAAAGAACGGAGAGCGCGTCGGCGGCCAGACGCAGCGGCGTTTCGCCAAAACGGATGGCAATGGTGTGCTGGCCGGCTGGGACATCGAACTCGATCAGGCCGCTGGGGTCGGCCGGGCTGATCTCCACGGGGTCGCCGTCGATCCAGGCCCCCCAGCCGGGAAAGTAGAAGGAGAGGTAGCGGGCGCGGAAGGGCCGCGGCGCGTCGACGACGATGGTGGCGCGGTTGGGGCCGTAGTTGGACGACAGGATGGAGGCTCCGGCGGGCAGCGCTGTGGCGTCGAAACGTTCGATCGGCCCGCCGGCAACGTACTGCGCTTCCAGCGGCGAGCCTTCCGGGCGCTGCTCGACCCACACCGGGAAGTAGGAGCCTTCGGGGTCGACGCCCACCAGGCGGCTCTCGCGCTCGTAGCGGTGGATGTCGACAACAGTGGGGTGGGATGCCTGCGGACAAAGTCCATGCGGTGGATAGGTGGCCGGAAAGGCGACGAGGATGAGAGCGGTGACAGCCAGGCAGGCGAGCAGGTTTTTGGACAGGTCCCAAGTTGCAAGTCGCAAGTGGCAAGTGGCAAGTGTGGAACTTGGCAACTTGTGAGTTGAAAACAATGCCCCGGCCAGCAGAGAGACCGGCAACGCTGCCCGCCCGACAAATCGCCACGGGAACTGGACGAACGAGAGCAACGGGATACTCTCCCATAGCCACAGCGAAGCCAGGGTGCTGAGCCAGAGAAAAAGCACTGTCAGCACAACGAAAAAGGCCAGGCTTGCCCCCCGCTCGCGCCCCATAGCCCGCCTCCCCTCATCCTCCGGCCCATCCTCACCACTTGCAAACTTGCAAACTTGCAAACCTGCCCCCACCACCCCCAGCACGGCCTGCACCAACCCCAGATGAATCTCCATCGGCGGGTTGAGCAGCGAGGTATCCGCTGGCGCTGGTGAGGCAAAAATCTCGGCCAGGCCGACAAAGTTGTAGTGGAAATCGTTGTTGCGCGTGGTGCGGGACATGTGCAGTTGGGCAAAGCCCTTCTCGGCCAGAGCGGGGAACCAGAGAAAAGCCGTCAGCGCCAGGGCCAGCCCTATAGCAACGATCGCCCAACCCCAGCGACCCCGCCGCCGATAGGCCCAGCCCAGCAGCAGCACATAGACGCCCAGCACGGGCGTGAAGGTGAGGCTGGAAATGTTGTGGGTCAGGTAGAGTGCCACCAGCGACGCCACCGCCGCCAGGAACCAGCGTCGGCGCCCGTCCACCACCAGGCGGCGGAAAGTCCACAGGATGATGGGAAAGAGAGCCAGAGCAACCGACTCGGGCGCGTTGCCGCGCACCAGCGCGTCGAGGAACTGGTAGGGGGCGTAGGCATAGGCTACCGCCGCCACGACCCCCGCCCCCGGCCCCCACAGGTCGCGCGCCAGCAGATACGCCCCCACCGCGCAGCCGATGATGCTGAGGACATAGACCAGGTTCAGCGCCAGCGGCAGAGGGAGGCCCAGCAACCACAACAGCAGGGGGAGGTAGTACGAGAGCGGTTCGCGGTAGTTGAAGAACGGGTAACCGTAGCCAAAAGCCAGGTCCGGCAGCCAGCGGGAGTAGACAATACCTTGTTCGAGGGCGTGGCGTATGGCCACGACGCGAAAGTAGTGAAAATCGCCGTCATGGGTGCAGGGGGAAGCACTGTGAAGCAGAGGGGCGACAGCCACGGCGCACAGAATCACGACCGCCAGCAGCCACAGCCCTTCCCGCCGCGCGCGCTGACCTCCCGCGCTCATGGCGTGCCTCCCGTCACGACGATTTCCACTGGCAGAACGAACAAATCGCCGACGAGGGCTCCTTCAGCCTCACGGATGGGCAGGCGGTCGCCATAAGCGGCGTCGTAAAAGCCGATGGCGATGCGGTAGATGCCCGGCGGCGCGTCCGTGGCGACCGGCAGCTCCAGGCGGTTGACGATCACCTGCCCGGCGGCCCAACTGGACGGCGGCGCCGCAGCGTCGAGCCAATCGATCTGGCCGTGCGGCAGGCCGTCGGCGCCGAGCAGGTGGACGAAGAGGGTATAGTCCTCTGCGGCGGGGCCATCTGCCTGCCAGATGAGCGTCAGCGGCAGCGAACTGCCCGGCGTGGCCGTTGCTGTTGCCAGACCGTAGCCGCGCAGGTGGACGAACGGCCCAAAGGCCACTTCCAGCGGCTGAGGGATGGCGGGCAGGACGAACGAGCGCTCGCGCGGCAGCACAGTCACCTGGCCCAGCGCGGCCTCGCCGACCGCCGCGCCGGCCGCGTTGGTGACGCGCACGAGCAGGCGGTACGTGACAGGAGGCACAGCGGGCAGGACATGCAGGCGATAGCGGCTCTCGAAGCGGTCGCCGGCGCGCCAGCGCCACGTGGGATGAGGACTCAACGGCATGGTCGTCGTGAGGACGGCGTTGCCGTCTGCGTCTGCCAGTTCCAGGGTGACGCTGTAAGCGGCGCGAGGAGCGAGGGGGGCTTCCCAGAAGAGGGCCACGTCGAGATGGTCGCCGGAGAAAAGCTGCGTGGGGATCGGACGCTGGCCCAGGAGAAGCAGGTCGGCCAGCTCGATGTCGAGAGCCTGCGGGATGTCAAGCGCAGCGCGGTCGGGCGGGGACGAGGGGGGAGTCACCGCCAGGTTGCCCAGGCGGAGGCGCAGGCCGCGAAAAGCGCCGTCGGGGGCGACGGCGGCCAGCGCCGCGCCTGCGCCGTCGTAAAGGCTGACCTCGACCGCATATTCCCCCGGCGGGATGCCTGGCGGCAGACGCAGCACATAGCGGGCGTCGGCCCACTCGCCGGCAGTCCAGGCGGAGGTGGCAAAGTCGCTCTCGTTCAGCAGCGGCCATTCGATGCTGGCCCACTGGCTGCCGGCCTGGTCCCGCAGCGAGAGCAGAGCGCGGCAGTCGCTGGCGGGCGTTGTCAGCGCGCGCCAGCGCAGGGTGACGGCCAGCGGATCGGGCCAGGCGGCGCTTGGGGGCAGGGCGCTATCGACCAGCGCGAGCTGCCCGCCAAAGACGGCGCGGTAGGGGGCGGGGGCAGGCAGGGCAGGAGAGAAGCGCACGGCAAAGAGGGTGATGCTGTCTGCGCTCTGGAGCGGCTCAGCAACGGCCTCGAGCTGGCGACGCAGGTGGAGGGCCGTGATGGGCGATGCGCCCGGCGAGGCAACCAGCCAGACCGTCGAGCGGGGGGGAAGCTGCTCCGCCAGCCAGGCGGCAACGGCTGCCTCGTCTGGCAGGTCGGCGGCCGAGCGCAGCACGCCGGGGCCATCGTAGCGGCGCAGCAGGGGGCTGTCGGCATCGAGCAGGATCAGGTCATCAGCGCGGGCATGCTGGCGCAGGAAATCGGCCTGCTCCAGCCAGGTTGTCCCGCTGACAATGACAGCACGGTCGAAGAAGCCCAATCTGACCGTGTGGACGACCGCCGCGTCCTCTTCGGCAGCGGTCTGGACCACATAGTCGGCCAGGTCGGCCTGCTCCAGCGGCACGGTGCGCCCGGCGAAGAGCGCCGCAAAGGAGGGAATGCTGACAGCGGCGACAGTGAGCTGGTCGGCATCCTCCACGCGGTTGAGCCAGCGAGCGGCGGCGCCTGCTCCCTCTCCCCAGTCCAGCGACAGCACATGCGCAGCGACGGGCGGCCCGCCCAGCAGCGGATTGGCATAGCCCAGCGGACAGGTGACAAAGGGGAGCAGGAGGAGCAGTTGCAGAGCGACGGGGACAAGGAGACCAGGAGAAGGGGGGATAGGCGATGCGCGACGCGCGCCAGGCGATACGCGATACGCGATACGCGATAAGCGATAAGCGATAGGCAATAGGCGATAGGCGATCGCCGCAGCCAGGGCAAGCGGTGGAAAGACCGGCAGCAGGTAGCGGTCGTGCTTCTTGGCCCCCACGCTCATCGCCGCGCCGTAGAGGAGGGCAAAAGCAAGCAGGATCAGAAAAGCGCGGCGGCGGTCGGCCGGCATACGCCGCAGGCGGACCAGGCCCAGCCCCAGCCCGAGCAGAACGACAGGCGAGGCGCGGAAGAAGAAGACGAGGGGGTAGAAAGCAGGGCCGGGGTCATAGGCCCATTCGCCCAGGAAAAAGATGGGCCGCTGGACAGACTCGACATGCCGTTCGGCAAAGCCGCCCAATGTCCGCACCACACCCAGCGGGTCGGACCAGAGGGCGGGGTAGAGGGCAAAGACGGTCAGGGCAAGGGTGGCCAGGTAGATGGCACCGCGCAGCGCGTATCGCGTATCGCGTATCGCGTATCGCGTATCGCGTATCGCATATCGCTTATCGCGTATCGCGTGTTGCTCGTCGCTTTTCCTCTCGTTGTCTCCTTGTGTTCCTCTCTCCTTGTCCTCTTGTCTTCCTCTCTCCTTGTCCTCTTGTCTTCCTCTCCCCTTGTCTCCCCCTCTCCCCCTCTCCCCCTCTCTCCCTCTCCCTACCACCATCCCGCCGGCGAAGGCGGCGACGATGATGGCGGGCGTCTTGGTCAGCAGGGCCAGGCCAGCGCAGAGGCCAGCGAGAGCGCTCCAGAGGAGGGGCCGCCAGGTGCGGCTGTTCCAGGCAGCCAGCAGCGCCAGCAGGCTAAAGGTCGACAGCAGGGCGTCGGTGTGCAAGAGGCCCGAATGGCCGACCAGAAACGGCTCAAAGGTCAGCAGCCCTGCCAGCAACAGCGCCACGAGCCAGTCGAAGGCGCGCGCGGCCAACAGGCTGGCGGCCAGGATGCCCAGCGTCGTGACCAGGGCGACGGCGATGCGTCCGGCAGGGAGGAAAAAAGCCAGGTGGCGAAAGGCGGCAGCGTTCTCGGGGGCCAGCCAGACCAGATTGCGCAGCCAGTCGAGGTGGGCGGCGCTGGCGGCAGGGGAGAGCAGCCGCTGAACGGCGATGCCTGCCGCGCCCAGCCACATCGTCGTCACGCCGGGGTGACCGGTGACCGGAAAAGATGCCCCGGCGCGGCCCGCCAGTGCGTCGGCAAAGAGGGCGGCGCGGTAAACCCAGGCCGGCTCGTCGGGAGTGACGTAGCGGCCAAGGGGGGCCAGGCGAACCAGGAAAGCCAGGGTGATGAGGAAGGCAAGCAATACAGTGCAGGGTGCGGGAAAAGGCCGTGGCCTGGAGGGCTGGTCTGCTACAGAATGGACCATTATCCGAGATATCCAAGGGAGCGCAGCCGCTCTTCGATCTCGGTGGTTTCCTCCCTGGAGAGCGGCGTGCCGATCCCGGCGGCTTCCTCCGTTGCCGGTGCGTAGGCTATGGGCCGGTCGAACGAAAGGAGCGAGGTCAGGACACGCCCGTCCATATCCTCGGGCACGGGCACACCCATGAGGTGCAGGACGGTGGGAGCCAGGTCGAGGATGGAGGCGCCTTCCACTTTCTGTCCGCCGCGGATGGCCGGGCCGTGAGCGATGAGGATGCCATGCAGGCGGTGGCTGCCCGAGTCGCCACGGATCTGGGTGGTGATCAGACGGCTGTCAGTGGCAAAGAGCGGGAAGGCGATGGCGCGATAGTCGTCAAAGACCACGTGCAGGTCGGGGCCGCGATGGGCGTAGGGGCCATGGGCAGCCTGGCGGCCATCGATGATGCGGTCGACCAGCGGGCGGTCGCTTTCGGGGTGGCGCAATGTCTGCAGCGCCTCACACACGCGCCGCTTGACCGCCTCTTGTTCTTCTCCCGGCTCGACAATGCCGCCCGGCTCGCGCCCTTTCAGGTTGACATAAATCTGCCCGACGTGGCCGATGGAGTAGGCAAGCGTCCTCGACCAATCGACATCGGCAAAAGAAAGAAACCTGGACACTACCTTGTTGCGGGTCGATTTAGAGACCAGCCAGACATAGTTTTGCAGGCCAGCCCGCTCGATCCAATGCCAGACCGAAGCGGGGGTCAGGCCAGCGCGAAAGAGCGCCGCGCGCAGGCGGGTGAAGGCGTCTCTCTTCAGGTGCAGCAGGCCGGCGTCCAGGAGGAGGAGGTTCACGTTGACCGTCCAGTGCAGAGGGCCAAAGCCGTGATCGCTCATCACGATCACGTTGATGTCGTTGCCTGCCTGTTCGATCAGGCGGCCGATAAAGTCGTCGATCCGTTCCAGGACAGCGCGCATGCGGGGGACAAAGCGGGCCGCGGCCGCCGCATCGTGGCGGGGATGGCTGGGGTCGACCAGCCGCCACAGGGCATGCTGGAGCACGTCGGTGGCCTGAAAGTGGAGCATCGCAAAATCCCAACGGTGATCGGCCAGCAGGCGCAGCCCGTACCGGCCACGGCGCTCGACCAGGTCCATCAGGTCATCGAGGAAAGCCTCTTCATTGCCGCTCTTGTACTGCACCGACGGGTTGATGCGATAGGGCGGCAGCTCATTGCGGTACCGGTCGAGCAGGTCGGCGGGGTAGGCAAAGCGGCTCGACTGGGGGGAGAGCATCCCGCCGACGAGAAAGCCGTTGACCGGACGGGGCGGATAGGTGACCGGCACGTTGATCACTCCCACGCGCCGTCCACTGGCAGAGAGGATTTCCCACAGCGTGCGTGCCTTGATCGAGGTACTGTTGACCAGGTCGAACTGTCCGCCCGTTGGGTGGATGAAATCAAAGACGCCGTGTTTGCCGGGGTTTTTGCCGGTGGCGAAGGAGGGCCAGGCTGGCGAGGTCACCGGCGGCAGGGTCGATTCGAGGGGGCCATAGCTGCCCTCCTGCATCAGACGGCCCAGGGTGGGCAGGTGCCCTTCGTTGGCCCAGGGGCCGATCAGGTCGAAGGTGCCGCCGTCGATGCCGATGACCAGGACGCGGTTCATGGCCTCTCCTCCGGTTCGAAAACCTGGCGCACGACATAGATCGGCTTGCCCTGCGCCTCGTGGTAGGTGCGGACGATAATCTCGGCCAGCAATCCCAGGGCGATGAACTGGACGCCCAGCACAATGAGCAGGACGGCCAGCATCAGCCACGGGCTGGTGCCGATGCGATAATTGCGAAAACCCTCTGCTCCTTCGAAAAGGCCGTGGGCGATTTTGGCCGCGACCAGGTAGAGGCCGATGGCGCTGCCGCCGCCGCCCAGCGCCAGCCCGATGAGGCCAAAGAGCTGCATCGGACGGCCAGAATAGCTGAGCAAGAACGAGATGGTCAGCAGGTCGAGGATCACGCGGGGCGTGCGCGAGAGGGCGCCGTACTTGGAGCGGCCCGTGGTGCGCGGCCGGTCGATGATGGGCACCTCAGCCACGCGGGCGCCGATCAGGCTGGCGACCTCGGGGATGAAGCGGTGCAGTTCGCCGTAGAGATGGATCTGCTTGGCTGTTTCGCTGCGATAGACCTTGAGCGAGCAGCCGCGGTCATGCAGATGGACGTCGCTGGCGCTGGCGATGAGCCAGTTGGCAAGCATCGAGGGCAGCTTGCGCGTCAGGAGAGGCTCCTGGCGGTTCTGCCGCCAGCCGCTGACGATGTCATAGTTTCCCCGTTCCAGCGTTTCCAGCAGTTGGGGGATGTAAGCGGGGTCGTTCTGTCCGTCGGCATCGAGGGTGACGATGATGTTGCCACGGGCATAGTCAAAACCGGCGGCGAAGGCAGCCGTCTGCCCGAAATTGCGGCGAAAATGGACGATGCGCAGGTGAGGGTCGCCGCTCTGGAGGCGTCGCAGCACGGCCAGGCTCTCGTCGGTGCTGCCATCGTCGACGGCGATGATCTCGTAGGAACGGCCAAGCTGGTCCAGCACCGCCGTCAATTCGGCGTGCAGCGTCGTCAGCGCGCCGGCCTCGTTATAGACCGGCAGGACGATGGAGAGTTCGACAGCCGGTGGTGAACCCACGGCCTACTCCTTCACTTTGACCGCCAGCCGGCTTGCCGGCGTGGCATAGGCCGGGGGAAAGCCCGTCATCAGCCGGCCGATGTGTTCGTGCAACTGGGCGCGCAGAAAGGCGCGGGATTTTTCTGCCATCGCCATATCAGAGATCAGGAACTCGAAAATGGCGTTGGTCTCTGAGTTTTCCACATCGTTCACCAGACGGTAGGCATCCTCCAGGTTACTGACCCCTTCGAGCATCTGTTCGGGGGAGACCTGGAGCAGGTTTTGAGCCTCTACGATCATCCGTCTGTCAACGGAGCTGGCCAGACGAGCCGGCTCTACCTTTTCCCGCAAAGCCTCCAGCTCGCGGGCGTGGGCAGCTTCTTCCCGCGCATACCGCGCCCAGAAGGCGGCAATCTCCGGATGGTGGGCAAAACGGGCCTCCAGGCCGCGATATAGCGCCTCATTAGCCCGCTCCAGGCGGATGGACAGCTCGAACAGCTCGCTCAGGGTGCCGTGTTCGGTCATTGTCTTACTCCTTTCGCTCGTCGCGTATCGCCTATCGCGTATCGCCTATCGCCTATCGCGTATCGCGTATCGCTTTTTGCTCGTGGTATGTTGCCTGTCGTCTGCTATGGCTCACACGTTCGAATTGGCTGTACGCACTGTACAACTGGCGTATCTATTCAGCCTGTGCCCGCCGGACCACAGTCCGGCGGGGCGGATGGCACCTGAGCCACCTGGAGGCGTCCCAGTCTAGCCGGTGTCTACCAGGCCTGGTCCGGGCGGACTATGGTCCGCCCGGCACTGCATGGGCAGGCTGAATAATTACCAACTGGCGACGTGCGATAAGCGACATGCGATAAGCGATATGCGATATGCGATACGCGACAAACATCACAACTCCACCCCTTCCCCCAACAGCGCCTCCAACTCGCCCATGCTGGCCCGCGAGGTCAGGTCGATGCTCAGCGGCGTGACCGAGACAATGCCCTCTATGACCAGAGCATGGATGTCTGAATCCGCTTCCAGCGCCGCCCTGTCCCATTGCGCTTCATAGTCGAGCTGCACAGGCTCGGCCAGAGAGTTGCGCCGCGGGAGCACGGCCCGGTAATAGGTCTGGCGAGATAGGCGGGTCAGCCGCCAGGGGGTCTCGACGGTGGCGCTGGCCGGAATGTCGATCTTGAGGATGTCGGCGTCGAAGGGCAAGGGAGCGCTCAGAATACGGCGGGCAAAGTACTGCGTGACGTGCCTGGCAGCGCCAAAGTCGACATCAGCAGACGGGTTTTTGTGAGTCTCCTTGGGCGTTTGCAGGGAGACGGCCAGGGCCGGGATGCCGTGGGTGGCTGCCTGCAGCGCCGCGCCGACCGTGCCAGAGATGGTCACGTCCATGCCGAGGTTTTCGCCATAGTTGATTCCCACCACCGCCAGTGCTGGCTGGCGAGGGACAAGGGTGAGCATGGCGTGAAGGACGACCTGGGCGGGCGAGGCGTCGACACAAAAGGCGGCAATCGTTTGCCCTTCGACGACGAACGGCTGCGGCGCGATCGTGCCGGGCGCGTCGTTGGGGTAGCAGCGGGCCGCGCCCGACCACTGTCGGCACGGCGCAACGACGAGCAGCTCGCCCAGTCCCAGCACCGCCTCCGCCGCGGCGCGCAAGCCCGGCGAGTCGATGCCGTCGTCGTTGGTCAGCAGGATCAGCGGCTGTTGCCTCATGACAGGTGAATCATAGCAGGAAGCGCGCATTTGGGCAAGTCCCACTTGCCTCCTTTGTCCCCCTCAAGTACAATACGCGCAGCAAGGGGGAAGGATGAGCATCGTCGACCAGATCAAGGAGCGGCTGGACATTGTCGAGTTGATCGGCGCATATGTCCCGCTGCAAAAGGCGGGGCGGAACTGGCGCGCGCTCTGCCCCTTCCACAGCGAACGGACACCTTCCTTCTACGTCTTTCCCGACAGCCAGCGCTGGCACTGCTTTGGCGCCTGCGCCGAGGGCGGCGACATCTTTACCTTTGTCATGAAGCGGGAGGGGTGGGATTTTCACACCGCGCTGGAAGAGCTGGCGCGGCGGGCCGGCGTCGAGCTGACGCCGCGCACGCCTGCCCAGCTCCAGGCCGAAGAAGCGTCCGACCGCCTGCGCGCGGCGCTTGTGGAGGCGATCCGCACCTATCACCATCTGCTGCTCCACGCCCCCGAAGCTGCCGCCGCGCGCGCCTACCTGGAGCGGCGCGGCCTCAGCGCCGGGACCGTCGAGCGCTTCCAACTGGGCTACAGCCTGCCCGGCTGGGAGAGCCTGCGCAGCCATCTGACCGCGCAGGGCTTTTCCGTCGCCGAGCTGGTCGACGCCGGCCTGCTGGTGGCGCGCGAGGACGGCACAGCCTTTGACCGCTTCCGCGGGCGGCTGATGATCCCCATCTACGACGCCCGCGGCCAGCCGGTCGGCTTTGGCGCGCGCACGCTCGAACCGGACGGCGTGCCCAAGTACATGAACTCGCCCCAGAGCAGCCTCTTCGACAAGAGCCAGACGCTCTTTGGGCTGGACAAGGCACGCGAGGGGATTCGGAGAGAGGACTGCGTCGTCATCGTCGAAGGGTACATGGACGTGATGCAGGCTCACCAGGCCGGCTTTGACAACGTCGTGGCCCAGATGGGCACGGCGCTGACCGAGGCCCAGATCCGCCAGCTCAAGCGCTACACCCGCCGCTTTGTGCTCGCCCTCGACCCGGACGCCGCCGGCGTGCAGGCCACGCTGCGCGGCCTGGAGGTGGCCCGTGAGACGCTCGACCGCGAGTGGGAGCCGGTCTTTGACCCGCGCGGCCTGGTCGGCTTCGAGGGCCGCCTGGGCGCCGAGATCCGCATCCTCTCCCTCCCGCCGGGCTATGACCCCGACGACCTGATCCGCGCCGACCGCGAGCGCTGGCTGGCGCTGCTGCGCGACGCCCTCCCGGTGGTCGAGTTCTACCTGCAGACCCTGCTACGGGGCGCGGACCTGGACGACGCCAAGGAGCGCGGGCGCATCCTGGAGAGCATGCTGCCGCTGCTGCGCGACGTCGCCGACCCGGCCGAGCGGGAAGCCTACGCGCAAAAAGTCGCCCGCGCCCTGCGCATCGAGGTGCGCACCGTGGCCGACCAGTTGCGCGTCGCCCGGCGCAAGACGTTCCAACCAACAGCCGCTCCACCCCCTGCGGGACGGGCGCAGGCTGACCTGGAGGGCTATCTGCTCAAGGTGCTGCTGGCGCGTCCCTGGCTGCTGGCGCGGGTCAACGAACTGCTGGCCGAGCGGGGCATTCCTCCCCTGCGCGGACAGGATTTTCAGGACCTGGCCAGCCGGGCCATCCTGCATGCCTGGGAGCAGATGCTCGCCGCGCCGTCGCCCGACCCGCGGCAGTTGGAGGGGCATCTGCCCGAGGCATTTGCCGGGCGCCTCGCTGCGCTGTTGGGCGAGCCAGCGGAGCTGGCAGACGAGCAGTGGCTGAGGGAAGGGGTGCAGGCCGCGCTGCGGCTGCGCCAGCGCAATCTGCGCCAGTCGGCCTCGGAGCTGCGCCTGCTCATCCGCGAAGCCCATGAGGCGGGCAATCTGGCCGAGGAAGAAGAGTACGCTTCCTCGCTCGAGGAGAACGGCCGCGCCATTTTTCTGGTGCAGCAGGTGCTGCACAGCCGTGAATGGCTTGCCTCCGTCAACACAGGCGAGGCGGAGGGGACGAGATGAGCGACGAGAGAGATTCCCTCGACTTGGGTGACGATTTCGAACTCTTGTCGGAAGAGGACGAGGAGTTGTTCGATCTGGGCGCCGAAGAGGACCTGTCCGAAGAGGAGGTGCCCCAGGACGAGGAGCTGCCTGACGAAGAAATCGAAGAAGAAGAAGAAGAAGAGGAACTTGACCTGGAGCTGAAGATGGCCTCCAGTGTCGAAGACCCGGTGCGCATGTACCTGCGTGAGATTGGACGGGTAGCGCTGTTGGAGCCGCAGCAGGAGATGTGGCTTTCGACCAGCCGCGAGGCTGCCGTCGTCCTTGCCGCCACGCAGGACGAGTTGAGACTGTCGCTCAAGCGCCCGCCGACGCCGGGCGAGGTCTGGTTGCAGCTCGCGCGGGAGGCGGTCGATCTATGGCGGGCGGTGCTCCAGACCTGCAAGGAAAGAGGCATCGAGCTGCCCGACTTTCAGGTGCTCCTGGCCGAGGCTGCCGCGTTGCAGCGGGCCTTTGTGCCGTCCACGCCGTCGTACCTCTACGCTTATCTGCAGAACGGCGATGTCTCCCAGGACCCGCAGTGGGCCGAGCTGATGCGGCTGCTGTTCGAACTGCTGACGGTGCTCTATCTGCTGCCGCAATCGACGCTGGACTATTTGGGGCAGTCGTGGCGCAAAGGACATCTGCCCTCGTTGCGCACGCTGCGCAAGCACGCCCCCAGCGAGGAACTGCTGGCGATGCAGTGGGCCGATGTCGATCAGCGCGCCGCCGACGCCCAGCAGGAGCTGATCCAGGCCAATTTGCGTCTGGTGGTCAACGTTGCCAAGCGTTATCTGGGCCGCGGTATCTCGTTTCTTGACCTGATCCAGGAGGGCAACATCGGCCTCTTGCGGGCGATCGAAAAGTTCGACCACACCAAGGGCTTCAAGTTCTCTACCTATGCCACCTGGTGGATTCGCCAGGCCATCAGCCGGGCGATTGCCGACCAGTCGCGCACCATCCGCATTCCCGTTCACATGGTCGACACGATCAACCGGCTGGCGCGGGTGCGGCGGCGGCTGACGCAGGAGCTGGGGCGCACGCCGCTGGCAGAGGAGATGGCGTTGGAGATGGACCTGCTGGAGGAAGAGGACGTGCGCCAGATCCGCGAAGCCATGGCGATGAACAGGCCGCTCTCACCGGCGCTCAAGCGACGGCTCAGCCGCGCCGCGGCCAAGGTGCGCGGCATCATGCGCATCTCGCAAGAGCCGATGTCGCTGGAGATGCCGGTGGGCGAGGAAGAGAGCAGCGAGCTGGGCGATTTCATCGAGGACGAGACCAGCCTGGCCCCCGACGCGGCAACGTCGCAGCAATTGTTGCGCGAGCAGGTGCGCACGGTGTTGGACGCGCTGAGCGAGCGCGAGCGGGCAGTGCTGGAGATGCGCTATGGGCTGCTGGACGGGCGGACGCACACGTTGGAGGACGTGGGCAAAGCCTTCGGCGTGACGCGGGAGCGCATCCGCCAGATCGAATCCAAGGCACTGCGCAAGCTGCGCCATCCGGGGCGCAGCCGCCGCCTGCGCGATTTCCTGGGATAGCGGCTGGCACCTTTGTAGGACAACTGCTCGCAGTTGTCCTACGCCCATGTTCTGCCAGCCCCCGCCGCAAAGCTGCCCCACGCTCCGGCGCGGTCTGCGACCCCGCCGCCCGCCCAGCGCCACCCCACGCTCCGGCGCGGTCTGCGACCCCGCCGCCAGCCCAGCGCCACCCTCCGCTCCGGCGCGGTCTGTGACCCCGCCGCCCGCCCAGCGCCACCCCACGCTCCGGCGCGGTCTGTGACCCCGCCGCCCGCCCAGCGCCACCCCACGCTCCGGCGGGGTCTGCGACCCCGCCGCCCGCCCAGCGCCACCCCACGCTCCGGCGGGGTCTGCGACCCCGCCGCCAGCCCAACACTGGCGGGTCACAGACCCGCCAGG
>Ga0209162_1000059_pt1 | contig 103028 bp, 83 predicted proteins | sample YNPNPMetaG_FD_187121 | JGI IMG/M metagenome (GOLD analysis project Ga0209162, IMG submission 187121) | Anoxygenic and chlorotrophic microbial mat microbial communities from Yellowstone National Park, USA - YNP NP MetaG (SPAdes) (version 2) ...
CCCGGCTGACCTTCTCGTCCCGGTCGGAGAGGCAGCGGGTGAGCGTCTCGCCGCATTCCGGGGAGCCGATGCTGGCCAGGGCCCGCGCCGCCTCTTGGCGCACCTCGGAATAGCGGGAACGGCGCACCGACAACCAACGGCGGCGTCGCAGGATGCGGGAGATCTCCGGGACGGAGGAATAGTCCCCCACTTGCCCCAGCGCCCACACCGCCGCCGCCTGGACGAAGGGGGGATAGGAGCGCTTGTAGCGCATGCTGCGCGGGGGCTTGATTATCTCCAGCAGGGCCGGGCTGGTGGAGATGTCGCCGATGCGCCCCAGGGCCAGGCAGCATTCCCTCACCACCTGGTCGTCGCGGTCCTTGAGACCCTCCACCAGCAGGGAGACGCTCTCGGAGGTGCGGATTCGTCCCAGCGCCTTGACCGTCTCCCGGCGGACCTCCGGGTTGGCGTGGTTGATGAAGCGGGAGATGGACTGGATGATGGAGCGGTTGCCGATCTCCGCCAGGATGGAGATGATGTTGCGGTACATGTGCCAGGGGTCGTACCTCTCCAGGTCGTTGATGAGCGACTTGATGGCGTCCTTGCCGATGTACTCGAGGGCGTCGAAGGTGACTTTGCGCACCAGGATGTCGTCGCTCTCCTTGAGGACCTGGATGAGCGGCTGCACCGAGCGGTTCTCGAACTTGATGAGGATGTTGGCCACCTGGGTGATGGTCTCGATGTCGCCCTCCCTGAGCACCTCTATCAGGGAGTCCAGCAGCTCCGGAGTGGCGATGGAGGCGATGGCCCTCTCGGCGGCTTTTTGCTGCTCCGGTTTGCGCATCTCCGAGGGGCTGCGGTGCCTCCAGAAGGTGTCGATGATGTCCAGGGAGTCGCGGTAATCCTGGCTGAGGATGAACTGGGAGGCCAGGTTGGCCAGGCTCATAGCCAGGGCCTCGTAGATCTCGTTGAGCTCGCGTTCCTTCTCCAGCCTGCCCAGCAGCTGCGATTTAAGCTCTTGGGCCACCGCCGCTTCTTGGATGGCCTGGGAAGCCTGGATTATCTCCGGCAGCCGCTGCAGGGTCTGCGCGGTCTTCAGGCGTATCTCCGGGCTCATGTCGTTGAGGTTCTCCAGGAGGCTGCGGATGAGCTTCTCCGCCGCCTCGGGGCGGCTGGTGCGGTAGAGCTTCTCGATGAGGCGGGGGATGCTCTCGTCGACGCTCAGGCCCCGGGCCAGCTCGTCGATGTCCAGCCCCAGGCCCTCGCTCACCAGGAAGCTGGAGATCTGGTAGACCAGGGTGCTGGCCCCCGCTTCCCCCCCCGCCTCGCGCGACTCGCTGATCTTCTTCCACATGTCCGCCTGGAAGATGCGGTCGCTCACCGCCGCCTCCCAGGGCTTTCCCACCGAGGAGGTGTAGATCTCGTCAATGAGGGCGGAGAGTTCCTGGAAGCGTTGCTCCAGGGCGGGATCCTGCTCCCGCCGTTCCTCGAGGGACTTGAGTGAGTCGTGCTCGCGGATGACGTTCTCCAGCAGGTCCAGCACCTTGTTCTCGCGCAGCGATTCCAGGACCTGGCGGCGCAGCTGCAGGCCCTCCAGAGCGGGGGGGAGCGAGGCCAGCAGGTACTCCTTGAGTTCGGAGGGCTCCAGGAAGCCCACCGCCTTGCACAGCTCCGCCCGGTCCATCTCCGCCAGCTCGGCCTGCTCCAGCCCGCCCACCAGGACGGCCGTCCGCTCCAGGGCATCGAGAACGGCCCGCAGCGCCTCCTCCGGCTCCTCCAACTCGGCCACTATCTCCCGGATGGCCTGGCGCAGCAGGATGCCCATGCGCGGCGGGTTCCCCATGATGTCCGCCAGCGCCTCCTCTCCCAGCTCCTCGCGGCTCTCCCGGCCCAGGATGAACCCGATGAAGCGCTCGTCCTTGAGCTTTTCGGCTAAGCGCCTTATCTCCTCCTCCCGCAGGCGGGCCAGGGTCTCCTCCGCCTCGCCCCTCTCCTGACGGACCTGGGTGGCGACCTCCTCATCCTCGGAAACGGAGATATAGCGCCTCTCGTTGACCAAGATGTGCTCCACCTGGCGCTCCCGCAGCGACCCGGTGAGGCCGCCCGCGGCCTGCAGCCTCTCCGGCTCCTGGGCCAGCACCTCCAAAAACATCCGGAACTCCTGAGCAGTTAGTCCCGAGGAGATGGTGATGCTGTAGATATCGCGGCGGCGCAGCGAGGTGAGGAAGGCCACCACCGGCGCGCGGGCCTGGTCCTTCTCGTCCAGCTTGACCCCGTTGACCAGCAGGAGGTTGTTGGCCTCCCCCAGGCTCAACTTTCCGTGCTTCTCGAGGATGCGGCTGATGCGCTCGTATCCCGCCTCCACCGAGGTGGCGATCATGTCGCTGGTGGGGGGGTACATGTGGATGTTGACCATGGCTGCGTTGAGGGCGATGAGCAGCTCGACGGCCTGCCTGGCGAGCTCAGCGTCCAAGCCGCCCGCAGGCTCCCGGCCCTCCGACGTATCGCTGTCCTTCATGTCCTTCCTTCTTGAGCCCCGGGATCCCTGAGGTGATTATAGCAAAAGGAGGGCAGGGGCTCGGGGATACGGACTCCCTCGGCATCTTCAAGGAAGCGCGCCTTGGAGCCTTTCCGCGCCCGGTTTCAACCCGGCCGCCCGACGGGGGATCGCCGCTCCCTCAGCAAGGCGGGCGCATTCCTTCCAGGAAGCGGGGAAGCCCGTTGAGGTCGCAGAGCACCTCCACTCCAACAAATCCCCACCTCTCCGCCTCCCCCCGGAGGGAAGGCACCTGCTCGGCTCCTCCCTCCAGGATGAACCAGCCTCCCGGGGCCAGCCATCCCGCCGCCCCCTCCAGGATGCGGAGGTGAAAGAGAGTGCCGGACTCGTCCGACAGCAGCGCCTCCCGAGGCTCGTGGTCCCGCACCTCGGGGGGGAGGCTTAAATACTCTCCCGCGGGCACGTAGGGGGGATTGGAGAGGAGCAGGTCCACCCCGCCCCGCAGCTCATCCGGCAGCGCTTCGTAGAGGTCTCCCCGGAGGAAGCGCACCCGCCCGGAGAGGCCGTTGCGCCAGGCGTTCCTCTCCGCCACCCTTAGAGCGTCCGCGGAGATGTCGGTGGCGAACACCTGGCAGCGCGGCGCCTCCTGGGCGACGGCCAGGGCAATGTTCCCCGAGCCGGTTCCCAGGTCCGCCACCACCCGCAGGCTGGGTTCCTCTCGCAGCTTCTGCAGGGCCCTCTCCACCAGCAGCTCCGTCTCCGGCCGGGGGATGAGGACGGAGGGGTCCACTTCCAGCTCCAGGCGGCGGAAGCCGCGGCGTCCCAGGATGTACTGCAGCGGCTCGCGGGCCAGCCGGCGCCGCAGCAGGGAGTCAAAAGCCCTGGCTTCCTCGAGGCCAATCGGTCTTTCGTAGTGGGCGTAGAGCTCGACGCGGGAAAGGCCGGTGGCTTCCGAGAGGAGGGCCTCCGCGTTGAGGCGCGCGCTGGTGACGCCCCTCGCATCGAGGAGTTCAGCGGCCCGCCTGACCGCCTCGACCAGCCCCAGCCCCGCCCAGGCACCGGGGTCCGCCTGTGCTTTTTTCTCCCCGGCCGCGCGGCTCATGCGGTCGTCGCCCCCTCCTGCAGCTGGCGCGCCCGCTCCTGGGCGGCCAGCGCCTCGATTATCTCGTCGATGTCGCCCTGCAGGATCTCCTCCAGGCGATAGAGGGTCAGGCCCACCCGGTGGTCGGTCACCCGGCCTTGGGGGAAATTGTAGGTGCGGATGCGCTCGGAGCGGTCGCCCGTCCCCACCTGGGAACGCCGCTCCTCCGCCTGCTCCCGCTGCAGGCGGTCCTGCTCCATCTTGAGAAGGCGGGCTCGCAGGATGCGCAGGGCCTTCTCCCGGTTCTGCAGCTGCGACTTCTCGTCCTGGCAGGACACCACCATGCCGGTGGGCAGGTGGGTGATGCGCACCGCCGAATCGGTGGTGTTCACCGACTGGCCCCCCGGGCCGGTGGAACGGAAGACATCCACCCGCAGGTCCGCCGGGTTTATCTCCACCTCCACCTCCTCCGCCTCGGGAAGCACGGCCACTGTGGCGGCGGAGGTGTGGATGCGGCCCCCCGATTCGGTGACCGGGATCCGCTGCACCCGGTGCACCCCTGACTCGAACTTCAGTCGGCTGAAGGCGCCTTCGCCTTTCACCGCGAAGATCACTTCCTTGAACCCGCCCAGCTCGGAGGGGCTGGTGGAGAGCACCTCCACCTTCCACCCCTGCCTCTCGGCGTAGCGATTGTACATGCGGAAGAGGTCGGCCGCGAAGAGCCCCGCTTCCTCCCCTCCCGTTCCCGCACGTATCTCCATGATCACGTTCTTGCGGTCCCGGGGGTCGCGCGGCAGCAGGAGCGACCTCATCTCCTCCTCCAGCTCCCGCAGCCTCCTTGCGGCCGCTTCCTCCTCCTCCCGGAGGTAGATCAGCATGTCCTCATCCTGTTCCTCCGCCAGTAGGGAGCGGGCCTCCGCCAGCTCCCTTTCCAGGCGGCGGTATTCCCGGAAGCGTCCCACTATCTCCTCCATCTCCGCGTGGGTCCTGGCCATCTCGCGGTAGCGCTGCTGGTCGCGGAGCACCTCCGGATCGGCCAGCCGGGCGGTGAGCTCCTCGTAGGCCCTCTCCAGTTCCTCCAGCCGGGGAAGGATGTCCATGTTGCACCTCTCGGGATGATCAGGACCGATGGGAGGCGTGGGTTCGGCCCTCCGCCTCCAGCAACATCTTCAGCGAGGCCAGCGCCACCTCCGCCTGATCCTCCCGGGGCCGGCGGGTGGTCAGTCTCTGCAGAGCCAACCCCGGGGCCGCCAGCAGCCGCAAGAGGCGCGAGCGGCGGTGGCGGTCGGCCAGCTTCATTATCTCATAGGCCAGCCCGGCGATCACCGGGAGCAGAGCCACGCGCTCCAGCACCCGCAGCCACAGCGCTGGTCTCCCCAGCAGGGAATAGACCAGGACCGTGAGAACCAGGGCGAAGAGGATGAAGGAAGTGCCGCAGCGCAGGTGATCGGTGCCCTGCCGGAGGGCTAACCGCGGCTCCAGGGGCAGCCCCTCCTCGTAGAGGTGGATGGCCTGGTGTTCCGCCCCATGATACTGGAACACCCTGCGCACCTCCGGGAGCAGGGAAACGGACAACAGGTACAGCACGAAGACCAGGATGCGCAGTAGCCCCTCGGCCAGGTTGAAGAGTATGACGTGTTCTCTTGCTCCCGGCAACAAGCCCGCCAGCCAGGTGGGCAGGAGCAGGAAGAGGAGGATGAAGAGGCCCAGGGCCAACAGCAGGGAAAGGGCGAACTCCAGGGCTCCCGGGCCACCCTTTTCCTCCTCCGCTCCCTCTATTCCCCCCTCCGCCTGCTGCAGGGACACCTCCGCGGATTCCCGCAGGGCTTTCAGGCCCAGCTGCAGGGAAGCCACGAGGGAAGCGAGCCCTCTCAGCAGCGGGAGCCTCATCAGGGGGTGACGCAGGAACCTCGACCCCACCGGACGGCAGCTGCAATGGATGCTGCCGTCCGGACGCCGCACCGCCAGGGTCCAGAAGCGCGGCGAGCGCATCATCACTCCCTCCAGCACCGCCTGCCCCCCCACGTCCATGCGCCTGCCGGAATTATCAGGACGCAGGCGGACGAAGAGCAGGCTCAGTGACAGCAGGGCGCGCGCAAGGGCGGCGGCTGGGGGAGAGGATGGCCGCCGCAAGGGAGGGGCTATCCCTCCGGCGCTTTCTCCCCCCGGGCCTCGGCGGCCGCCTTCTTCTTGGCCCGGGACGCGGCCTGGCGGCGCTCGAAACGCTCCACCCTACCTCCCGTGTCCACCAGCTTCTGCCGGCCGGTGTAGAAGGGATGGCATTTCGAGCAGATCTCCACCCGCAGCTCCGGCTTGGTGGAGCGGGTCACGAAGGTCTCCCCGCACGAGCAGGTGACCTTGGCCTCCACGTATTCGGGGTGGATACCCTTCTTCATCTTCAGACCTCCGATCCTTCTCGCAACCAGAGGATTATACCACCACCGGCCGCGAAATCCAGCACCCGGCCGACCGACCCGTTACAGCCGTCGCAGCACGGGACCTCGCCGACCATCAGTTGATGGGCGACTTGGCGATCTCCGCCAGGAACTCGGGGTTGCTCCTGGTGTTGCGGATCTTGTCGATGAGCAGCTCTATGGCGGCGCTGGGGTCCAGGGCATGGAGCACCCGGCGCAGCTTCCAGACCACCTGGGCCTCCGGAGGTTCCATGAGCAGCTCCTCTTTGCGCGTACCCGACTTCTCGATGTCGATGGCCGGGAAGATGCGCTTGTCCGCCAGCTTGCGGTCCAGGTGCAGCTCCATGTTGCCGGTCCCCTTGAACTCCTCGAAGATGACCTCGTCCATGCGCGATCCCGTGTCCACCAGGGCGGTGGCGATGATGGTGATGCTCCCGCCTTCCTCGATGTTGCGCGCCGCGCCGAAGAAGCGCTTGGGGGGGAATAGTGCGGTGGAGTCCACGCCGCCGGAGAGGATGCGCCCGCTGGTGGGGGTGGTGAGGTTGTAGGCCCGGGCCAGGCGGGTGATGGAGTCGAGCAGGATGACCACGTCCCGCCCGTGCTCCACCAGGCGCTTGGCCCTCTCCAGCACCAGCTCGGCCACCTGGATGTGGTTCTCCGAGGGCTGGTCGAAGGTGGAGCTGACCACCTCGCCCTTGACCGAGCGCTCCATGTCGGTCACTTCCTCCGGACGCTCGTCCACCAACAGGACTATGAGGTAGACCTCAGGGTTGTTGACGGTGATGCTGTTGGCGAACTGCTTGAGGATGGTGGTCTTACCGGCGCGGGGAGGAGAGACGATGAGCCCGCGCTGTCCCTTGCCGATGGGGGCGATGAGGTCGATGATGCGCGAGGCCGTCTCCTCCTGGGGAGTCTCCAGCCGCAGCCGCTCCACCGGGTAGAGCGGCGTCAGCTGCTCGAACTGACGGCGGCCGCGGCAGGCCTCGGGGTCAGATCCGTTGATGCTCTCGATGCGCAGCAGGGCGTGGTACTTCTCGCTCTCCTTGGGGGCGCGCACCTGCCCGGTGATCTCGTCCCCCCGCTTGAGATGGAACCGGCGTATCTGGGAGAGGGACACGTAGATGTCCCCTTCGCTGGGCAGGTAGCCGTTGGTGCGCAGGAACCCGTATCCCTCCGGCAGGATGTCCAGGATGCCGGTGCGGATGGAGAGCCCTTCCTCCTCGGCCTTCTTCTGCAGGATGGAGTCGATGAGCTCCTTCTTGCGCACCCCGGTAATACGGGATATGCCCATCTCCCGGGCTATCTCCTGCAGGTCGGTGAGGAGCAGCTTCTCCAGGTCGCTGCGCTCCAGGCTGGAGCCTCCCAGCTTCCTCTCCCCTCCTTCCGGGCGCGCCTCCGCGCCGTTGCCTCCGGCTTCCGTTTCTTCCTGGAGTTCTCGCTGGCGGTTATTGGGCCTCTCCCGGAAGTTCCTGCGTTCCTGGTAGCTCTTCTGCTTCACGAAATTCCGTCTCTCTGTCATCTTCCCTCCGCTCGGCTCGACGGAAGATCTTTGATCTTCTCGTAGTCTTTCAGAAATCTCTCTATGCCTATATCGGTAAGGGGGTGGCTCACCATCTTCACCATCACCTCGTAGGGTATGGTGGCGATGTGCGCTCCCGCCCGGGCTGCCTCGATCACGTGCATGGGATGCCGCAAGCTGGCGGCGATGACCTTGGTGGGGATGTCATAGGTATCGAAGATGTCCACGATCTCCTCCACCAGCTGCATGCCGTGGTTGCCGATATCGTCCAGCCGCCCCACAAAGGGGCTGAGGAAGGTGGCTCCAGCCGCCGCCGCCAGCAGCGCCTGGTTGCTGGAGAAGACCAGGGTCACGTTGGTGGCGATGCCTTCCTTGCTGAGCACGCTCACCGCCTTGAGCCCCGCCGGGCACATGGGGATCTTCACATTGATGTTGGGGGCGATGGAGGCCAGCTCCCTCGCCTCCCTGAGCATCCCCTCGGTATCCATGCTCACCGCCTCCGCGCTGATGGGGCCGCTGATTATGGAGGCGATCTCCTCCAGACAGTCCCGCATGCAGCGGCCCTCCTTCGCCACCAGGGTGGGGTTGGTGGTGACCCCGGCGAGGACGCCCCATCCGTTGATCTCCCTGATGTGTTCTATGTTGGCGGTGTCCAGAAAGAGCCTCATGACCACCTCCTGCTTCGCCTGCCGGGTAGGGACCCCGCTTCCGCTCCTTCCCTCAAGACCCTCTCTCTTCGGACAACTCCGCGGACCGCCGTCATCCCTTGATCCCAGGGGAGCCCGCCGCCCGCGCCCGGGTCTCCTCCTCCATGGCATGAACGGTATTGAGGATGTGCTCCATCACCTCGGCGATGGTCACGTCGAGGTTGAAGCTGTCGATGATATGGACCTGGCGCCGCCTGGCCTCCTCCAACAGGTAATCCTGGATGCGGCGGATGTCCCGGAAATGCTCTATGTACCGGCGGAAGGGGCGGCTCCCCTGCGTCTCCAGTTCGCGTATGTAGAAATGGCTGCGGTGTAGGGACTCGTCAGAGACGGCGATGATGAACTGCACCAAGAAGGCTCCGGGGTAATCCGCCGGCTCCAGGAAGCCCGGCGCCACGTGGGTGCCCTCGATGATCATGTGGTAGCCCTCGGTGACGGCGCGGTTGATGAGGGCCCTCACCCCCACCAGCACCGAGGAGGTCTGCTCGCGGAAGCCCGCCACCACCGGGTCCACGTCCTCGGGGAGTGGCTGCCGGAGCGCTTCTCCCGCGGCGAAGGAAGAGGTATGGATGGTGGGCATCAATTCGTGGGAGAAGAAGGCCCGCATGACCTCTCTCACCGCGTCGGTGGAGACGATGCGCACGATCCCCAACCGGTTGGCCAGCATGGTGGCGATGGTGGACTTGCCCACGCCGGTGCTCCCCCCGATGAGGATGATCAGGGGCTTCTGCATGCCGCTCAAGGAGTGGTACTTCTCGTAGTTGGCCGCGTACCTCTCGCCCATCTCCTCCCTGATGTGCCCGTAGATCAACTTGTGCAGCTGGTCTTCGCTCACCTGCAGCGTGCCCTCCCGGATGAGGCCCTCCTCGATGCGGGCGGCTATCTCGTAGGCGGTGGAGGGGTGCACGCCGGAAGCCATGATGGCGCTGGCGGTCAAACCCTTGGAATAGGGCACCTCGTGCCGGTGCTCATCAATGATGATCACCCGCCTGTTCCTGCCCTCAGTATCTTTCACGCTCGTGCCTTTCCCCTCCGGACCATGCCGAGCGGCTTTCCTCCTCAGCGCCCCGCCCGCGCCTGCCTCGCCTTCCGCAGCAGGCCCTCGAAGAACTCCTCCACGCTGCCCCCTTCAGGTCCTCCCGCAGACACCGGGACATTGTGCAGGAACACTACCTCTTTCCCCCGTTCCCGGGCGAACCTCACCGCCACGTCCACCGCCGCCGCCTTCAGCTCGGTGAGCAGCACCTCGAAATCGCCGGCCCTTTCCAGTTCCTCCCACAGGCGCGCCCTCTCCGCCAGCGCGTTGCTCCACCCCACCACCGTGCAACCCCTTTCCCGCTCCAGGTGATCCGCCATGATGCGGGCCGCATGCCGCGGCGCCGTGCAAGTGAGGAAGATCCTTCTTCCCTCTATGGGTTTCAGGGGAAAGGGCCTGAAGACGGTCTTTATCAGCGCGATATCTTCTTTTACTGACCTTATCCCTTCCGCCAGGCGTTCCACTACATCAGCAGAGGCACCTGGTTCCTCACACATTGTAATGACCACAGCATCGGAAATCAAGAGCGGGTAGGACCCGGGGCCCTCCAGCAGTTCCGCGGGTGAACGGTCCGCGTTCACCACCAGCAGGTCCAGGTCAGCTTGCACGGGAGGCACGGCGGTCCCGCTCCCTTCCAGCAGCAGCAGTTCCACCGGCAGCTCCTCCGCCAAAGCCGTTCCCTCCCGGAAATTGGTGACGAAGGGGGTCCCGGCCATGCCCGCCCCGCAGCGGCGGCAGCCCACCGTGGGCACCCCGGCTATGAGGGCGTCCTCGATGTAATCGGATGCCGCGTGGCGGCCTCGTTCCAGCTGTCCCAGGAGGAAGTCGCAATCGATCCCGCCGGCGGGGGGCAACAGCACTTCCGGGCGGGAAGGTCCTCCCCTTCCCATGGCCACCACCGCGCAGGACACCCCTTTTCCTTTGAGCCAAAGGGCCAGGTGGGCGGAGACGGCGGTCTTCCCGCAGCGCTTCCCCGCCCCCAGCAAGGATATGGCCAGCTTGGCCGGCGGTGCCTCCCGCCGGGGCGGCTCGAAGAGGAAATCGGCACCGCGGTAGGAAGCGCCTTCCCGCAGGACCAAGGAGGCCAGGCGCAGGCGCAGACGTTGGTCCACCACCGGCTCGCCGCTCAAGTCCACCACCACCCGGGGGCGCACCGCGCGAAGAGCCTCCTGCAGGCCCCGCACGGGATCGGCAGGGAAAGAGGCCGGCAGGCCGCCGAAATCGGGGGGGGCTCCCGCGGCCACCTTCTCGGTCCCCCCCAGGAAGAGCAAAAGACAGGGCTCCCAACCGTGCTCGGCACAGAGTCCCCGCACGGCGTCGAGGGTCACCGGGGGATAATGCTCCCCGTCCACCAAAAACAATACTCTTTCCGTTTTGAGTCCCCTTACCTTCCGGCCGGGCCGTCCCCGCTGCGGGACGGCCTCTTTCCTCGTGGTTTCACGGCTGCGTCTGGTCCATGCCGGCTTTTCGGGCAAGAATCCCGATCGTTCCGACCACAGGACTTGACGGAAGCTGCATGTGCGCGGACCCCGCGGGCCGGCGCTCACCGGCCCTTCCAACGGTATGTTAGGGCCTTCGGGCCCCCACCGTCCACTGGCCGGCCCGGCTCATTCTATTTCCAGCCCGGCGATCTCCTTGACCACCCCGGAGACGACGTGCCTGCCCCCGTGCGCCCCCGGCTCGAAGCAAGCGATGACGTCCCGCTCCCCGAAGGGGTACTTGCGGTAGATGACCACTTCGTCCTCCCTTATCTCCACCAGGTTGTAGCAGGGCTTGGTATGCCCGCGCAGGCGGAGGGAGGACACGGTGCCCGCGTTGACCACGTACATGCCCTCCAGCTCCCACACGTAGGGGACGTGTTTGTGGCCGGTGAGCACCAGGTGCACCCCGGCGCAGATGAGCACCTCCAGCAGGTCGCCGGCGTCGTAGATGATGTTGCGCTCCCTGCCGGTGCCGGGGACCGGCAGGAGGTGGTGGTGCAGAGCGAAGACCTTGAAGTGGTCGGGTTTATCGAAAGCCTGAAGAATCTGCTTGTAGCGCTCCCGTCCGATACGCCCGTTATCCAGGTCGGGCTCGCTGGAATCCACCGCGAGGATCTCCACACCCGCGACCTCCATGCGGGTGAAGCGCTCCCCGAAGAGCTCCTCGAAATGGAGATATCCCACGTTGCGGGAATCGTGGTTGCCGGGGACCACGATCACCCTGGGGCATTCCAGGTTGTTGACGTAAGCGCGGGCGGTGTTGTATTCCTGCCGGAAGCCTTCGTTGGTGAGGTCCCCGGTTATCACCACCACGTCGGGTCCCAGCTCGTTTATCTCCTGGATGGTCCGGTTCAGCAGGTTGGAGACGAAGTGGTAGGAGCCGATATGGAAATCGGATATGTGGGCGATGGTCACCGGCGACTTCTCCAGCCGGATCTTTTCCTGCGGTGCCATTCTTCTTTCCCGTTTTTCTCGACCGTTCGTCCGTGTTATCTTACCGCTTTCGATTATATCACCGCGGTGGATGAGGCGCGGGCGAGGAGCCCGCTGAGAGGGCGGCGTCGCTGCCGGGACCCCAGCCGGAGGTATTCCCTTCCTCCGCTCAAGCCCCGGCGAGCAGCCCGAGAAGCTCCCAGGCGGGCAGGTCCTTCCAGGTCCCTTCCAGCACCGCCCCCTCATCGAGCGAGGAGCAGCCGTCTGGTGGGATAGCGGTCCCCCACAGGGCGAAGGGGACCGCGCCCGAGGTATGGGTCCGCACCTTCAGGGGAGTGGGGTGGTCGGGGACCACCAGGAGGCGCAGGCCTTCCCGGCAACCCGCCGCTTCCAGCAGCGGTCCCGCCACATGGCGATCGATCATCTCGATGGCCCGGACCTTCTCCTCCACCAGTCCCTCGTGCCCCGCCTCATCCGGCGCCTCCACGTGCACGTAGACCAGGTCGTAATTGTCGAGGGCCCGTACGGCGCAGCTTCCCTTGGCGGCGTAATCGGTATCCAGGTACCCGGTGGCTCCGGGAACCTTAAGGGGGACCAGGCCGGCCAGGACCCCCAGCCCCTTCACCAGGTCCACCGCGGTGATGACCGCCCCGCGCAGGCCGTAGCGCTCCCCTAGACCCGGCATGGTCGGCGTCTTTCCCTGCCCCCACGGCCAGATGGAATCGGCGCAGCGCCTGCCCTCCTTCCGCCTGGCCAGATTGACCGGGTGGTTCGCCAGCACCTCCCGGGACCGCCGGATGAGCTCGCGCAGCACCCCGGAGCCGGGGCCGCGCGGCTCCACCTCCTCCAGCCGCGCTCCTACCTCATCATGGGGAGGGGTGCAGAGCGTTTCGGCGAAATCCCCCCGGATGACCAGAAGGTGGCGGTAACTCACCCCGGCGTGGAAACGCAGGCCCTCCCCGCCCAGCTCGCGGTCCACCGCCTCGATGAGCTGGCGCGCCTCCTCGGTGGAGATGTGGCCGGAGCTGTAATCGGCCAGCCTCCCCCCCTCCACGCTCACCAGGTTGCAGCGGAAGGCGTATTCGTCCTCCGCCAGTCGCACTCCCATGCTCGCGGCCTCCAGAGGACCCCGGCCGCAGTAGTACTCGCGGGGGTCGTAGCCCATCAGGGCCAGATTGGCCACGTCGCTCCCGGCGGGCAAACCCGCCGGGATGGTCAGAGCGGTGCCACAGCTCCCCTCCCTGGCCAGCCGGTCCAGGTGGGGAGTCTCCGCATACTGCAGGGGTGTTTTCCCTCCCAGCTCCTGGAGGGGATCGTCGGCGGCGCCGTCCGGCACCAGGATGGCGTAAGCGGTCATGCTCTCACTTCCCCGGGGATCCTCGGATATTCACATCACCCGACAGCCCGCGCCCCCAGCCCGGTCAGCCGGGCACCGGACCGCGCCAGCCCTGCTCTCCTCATAGGCCCAGCAGTTCCAGTAAGGCATCGCGGTCCGCCTCGACCCTCTCCGGTTCCTCCACCACCGCCACCGCCCGCTCGGGGTCCTTGAGGCCGTGCCCGGTGAGGATGCAGACCACCAGGGCTCCTCCCGGCAGCTTCCCCTGCCGGAAGAACTTGTACAGCCCGGCCACCGAGGCGGCCGAAGCCGGCTCGCAGAAAACGCCCTCCCGCCGCGCCAGCAGCCGGTAGGCGGTGATTATCTCGGAATCGCTGACCATGTCGATGGCCCCCCCGGACTCCTCCGCCGCGGCCACCGCCCGCTTCCAGGAGGCGGGGTTGCCGATGCGGATGGCGGTGGCGATGGTCTCGGGGTTCTCCACCACGTGGCCGCGCACGATGGGAGCGGCCCCCTCCGCCTGCCACCCGATCATACGGGGAAGATTCTCAATCCGCCCGGCCTCCCGGTATTCCAGGTAACCCTTCCAGTAGGCGGTGATGTTGCCGGCGTTGCCCACCGGGATGAAGTGGAGATCGGGGGCGCGCGCCAGGGCGTCGCATATCTCGAAGGCGCCGGTCTTCTGCCCCTCGATACGGTAGGGATTCAGCGAGTTCACCAAGGTGAGGGGGTACTTTTCCGCGATCTCGCGGACCAGCGACAGCGCCTGGTCGAAGTTGCCTCTCACCGCAACCACCCGGGCTCCGTGGATGAGCGCCTGGGCCAGTTTTCCCAAAGCGATGGCCTTCTCGGGGATGAGCACCACGCAGTCCAGGCCGGCGCGGGCGGCATAGGCGGCGGCGGAGGCGGAGGTGTTGCCGGTGGAAGCGCAGATTACCGCCCGCGATCCCTCTTCCACCGCCTTGGACACGGCCACAGTCATCCCCCGGTCCTTGAAGGACCCGGTGGGGTTGAGACCTTCCAGCTTGAGGAAGACCCGCGCCCCCAGCTCGCGGCTGATGTAATCCGCCCGCACCAGCGGCGTGTTCCCCTCCAGTAGGGTCACCACCGGCGTGCCCGGTCCCACCGGCAGGAGATCCCGGTATGCCTCTATGACCCCCGGCCACTCCCGGCTAGCGGTCATCGCTGCTCCTCCTCACCTTCCTCCACCCGGATCACGCTCTTGACCCGGTCCACCGCCGGCAGCTCCTCCAGCTCCCTGACGCAGGACCGGATGCTGCCTTCCTTGACCGCGTGGGTTATGAGGACGATGCGTGCCTCCCTCCCTGTCCCATGCTGAATCACCGACTTGATGCTCACCCCGTGCGCGGCGAAGACCCCAGCGATGGCCGCGAGGACCCCCGGTCGGTCGGGGACCTCGAAGAGCAGGTAATAGCGGGAGACGGTCTCCTCCATGTCCCGGAGAGGAAGGCGGTCGAAACAGGTGCAACCGAGACCGCGCCCGCCGTTGAGGATGGTTCGGGCGGCATAGATGACATCGCCCACCACCGCGCTGGCCGCGGGAAGGCTCCCGGCCCCGCGCCCGTAGAACATCAGGTCGCCCACGGCGTCGCCGCTCACGAACACGGCATTGAAGACGTCCTGCACCGCCGCCAGGGGATGGTCCAGGGGGATCATGGTTGGGTGGACGCGCACGCTGATGCCCTCCTCCTCCCGTTTAGCTATGGCCAGAAGCCTGATGGTGTAACCCAGCTCCCGCGCGAAGCGGATATCCTCCGGGGTGAGGCGGGAGATGCCCTCCGTATAGACATCCTCCAGATGCACCCGCACGTTGAAGGCGATGGAGGCGAGGATGGCCAGCTTGGCCGCAGCGTCCTGACCCTCCACGTCAGCAGAGGGGTCGGCCTCGGCGTAGCCCAGCTCCTGGGCCTGCCGCAGGGCCTCTTGGAAGGAGAGTCCCTCCTCGCTCATGCGGGTGAGGATGTAGTTGGTGGTGCCGTTGACGATGCCCAGGATGCCGGTGATGCGGTTGCCGGCCAGCCCCTCCTTGAGGGGATGGATGATGGGGATGCCGCCCCCCACGCTGGCCTCGAAGGCCAGCACCAGCCCCCGCGACTCCGCCAGCTCCAGCAGCTCGCCCCCATGAGTGCTCATCAGAGCCTTGTTGGCGGTGATCACGTGCTTGCCTCCCTTAAGGGCACGTTCCACGAAGCTGCGGGCCGGCTCCACCCCGCCCATGACCTCCACCAGGATCTCGATCTCCGGGTCGTCCAGCACCTCCTCGACCTTCTCGGTGAGCATCCCTTCCGGCACCTCCACGTAGCGGGGGTCGTCGAAAGAACGCACCGCTATCCTCTTGATCCCGATGTCGCAACCGGTGCGGGAAGCGATGAGGGAGCGGTTGGTGGAGAGTATCTTCACCACGCCCGACCCCACCGTCCCGCATCCGATCTGGCCCACCCATATCTTTTTGGTTGGTCCCTTTTCCATGATCCTCGCTGTCTCCTCTTTCCGCCTAACGGGCTCCGCGGCCGGGTTGAGATCAGATGAGATATTTTATCACGCGGACGCCGGGCCTCCGCCTCTTCACATCGGGTCCGGGACGCGCGCTCGGCTGTGCCCTTCCAGCGGATGCGGTAAACGCTTTCCCCTCTGCTATAATCTGGCCATGAGGATAGATGCGCCCATCCTGCAGGTGGCCCTGGATTTCGTGGATCTGGACCGCGCCTTGAAGGTCGCCGAGGAGGCGGTGGAGGGCGGGGCGGACTGGATCGAGGCAGGGACCCCTCTGATCAAGAGCGAGGGCCTCAATGCGGTGCGAGCCCTGCGCCGCCGCTTCCCCGACCGGGTCGTCGTGGCGGACATGAAGACCATGGACGCGGGCCGGGCGGAGGTGGAGGCGGCCGCCAAAGCCGGCGCCAACATCATCGATGTTCTGGGGGCCGCCTCCGATGCCACCATACGCGAGTGCGTGGAAGCGGCCAACAACTACGGAGCGGAGATAGTGGTGGACCTCATCGAGGTCCGCGACCCCGCGGAGCGGGCCCGGGCGGCCGAGCAGGCGGGAGCCCATTACATCGCGGTCCACACCGCCATCGACGTGCAGATGCACGGGGGGGACCCTTTTGAGCGCCTGAAGGTGGTAGCCAACTCGGTGTGCATCCCGGTGGCCGTGGCCGGGGGCATCAACTCGGAGACGGCGGCACGCGCGGTGAAGAACGGAGCCAGCATCGTAATCGTGGGCGGGGCCATAATCAAAAGCAGGGACGCCACCCAGGCCGCCCGGGAGATAAAACAGGCCATGCTCACCGGCGAGGCGGTGAGGACCGACCTCTACAAGAGGGTGGACCTGGAAAACGTGCGCGAGGTCCTGGAGAAGGTGTCCACCCCCAACATCTCCGATGCCATGCACCGCTCCGGGGAGATGAGGGGGATACACCCCATCATGCCGGGACTACACGTGGCCGGACCGGCGGTGACCGTGCGCGCCTACCCGGGGGACTGGTCCAAGCCGGTGGAAGCCATAGACGTGGCCCGCGAGGGCGAGGTCATCGTCATCGATGCGGCCGGGTCCGGGCCGGCCCTGTGGGGGGAGCTGGCCACCCACTCCGCCATCCAGCGCAAATTGGCCGGGGTGATCATAGACGGGGCCATCCGCGACACCGTAGAGATCCGCGCCCTGCGCTTTCCCGCCTTCGCCCGCCTGATCACTCCCACGGCCGGAGAGCCCAAGGGCTTCGGGGAGATAAACGTCCCGGTAACCGCCGGCGGCGTCCGGGTCTTCCCGGGGGACTGGGTGGTGGGGGACGATGACGGGGTGGTGGTCATCCCGCGCGACAAAGTCGTGGAGATGGCCAACCGGGCCATGGACGTGCTGGAGAAGGAGAACCGCTTGCGGGCGGAGATCCAAGCCGGTTCCACCCTCTCCCAAGTCGCCTACCTGGAGAAGTGGGAAAAGAAGTGATTTTCCCCGAGCACCGGAGATGAGCGAAGGAAAGGCCCGGACCCGCCCTGTTGGATTTAATGTCGTGTGTCATTCAATTCCACCTGCTTATTTGTAAGAATACGAAAGTCTTATAGAATGATACTTTGACGGAAGGAGTCGCTGGTGGATAGAGAGCCGCGAGGGTACGAGCGTTCGGTGAAGAACGTCCGCCTGACGAGGCCCGAAAGAAGGGGGGGAAGGCGTCGGGGGGCCGGCTTCACCCCGCGTTTCTACGGGGCTCTGGGCCTTGCCCTCCTAGTCCTGCTGATCCTGGTCATAGTGGTCGCGACCCGCGGCTGCGGCGGCTCCGGTTCGCCTGGCAAGGCCGCCGCTGGCAACCTCAGCGCAGCGGAGCTGGACCGCATGAAGATCAACGAGATGGGCATGGTGATGGTGCTGGAATATCACGTCATCGGTCCCGAGGACCGCTGGTCCCGCAGCCCCGACAACTTCCGCGCCGATCTGGAGACCCTCTACGCAGAAGGTTACCGCTGCGTGAGCCTACGCGACTACGTGACCAATAACGTCCGGGTGGAAGTGGGCTGCACCCCGGTCATCTTCACTTTCGACGATTCCAACGTGAGCCAGTTCCGCTACATCGAGCAGGACGGCAAGCTGATCATCGACCCCGATTGCGCCGTGGGCATCATGGAGGACTTCGCCCAGCGCCACCCCGATTTCGGCATGACCGCCACTTTCTACGTCCTGCCCGCCATGTTCGGGCAGCCCGAATACGCCGAGATGAAGCTGAAGTACCTGGTGGAGCACGGCTATGACATCGGCAACCACACCGTAAGCCACACCGCGCTGAGCAAGCTCTCACCGGAGAAGGCGGTGCAGGAGATAGCCGGCAACATCGCCGAGGTGCGCAAGTACCTTCCGGGATACGAGGAATACAGCATCGCCCTGCCCCTGGGGGAGAAGCCGCAGGACCCGGCGGTGCTGGTCTCCGGAGAATACGGCGGGGTCTCTTATCATTTCCTGGCCTCCCTGTTGGTGGGCTCGGACCCCGCCCCTGCCCCCAACGACAGGAAGTTCGACCCCATGAACCTGCCCCGCGTGCAGGTCCTGGCCCTGGCCCACAAAGAGGGCAGCGTGGGGTCGGAAGCCTGGATGCAGTTCTTCCGGGATAACCCCGAGTGCCGCTACCGCAGCGACGGCGACCCATCCACGGTGACCATACCGCGGCACGTCCTGCCCCGGGTGAACATGGACTCTTTAGGCGATAGGAAGCTGAGGACCTACTGAGCATGCCCTACGGACGCTCCAGCCGCAGGATATTCACCCACCGCCGCCCCATCCGCCGCATGACCGGATCGGTGTCCCGCAAGGTGATGCCAGGCCGGCGGGAGGAGCCTTCCGCAACGGCGGTCGTGCGCCCGCCGCGCCCGCTGCGACCGGCGCGCCGGCGGTCTAGGCTGCGCCTGACCCGAAGGGGTTGGGCGACAGTCGCCGTGGCGAGCGGCCTGCCTTTGCTCATCATCCTGCTGGCGGTAGCCCTGCATAAGCCCCTGATATCCTATGTTTCCCTGCAAAAGGGCCAAGTCGTCACCTCCCTTCCCTTCTCCCTGGAGGTTCGCTTCGGCAAAGGAGTGCATGCGGAAGACCTGGCTCTGGTCCTGGACGGCGAGGGGCAGGTCGAGGGCTGGGAGCTGCAGGGCGACAACCTCATAGCCCTGCTGGAGGCGCCCGACGGGGAACACCGCTTGGACCTCATATACCGCGGCAAGGCGGTGAAATCCGTTCCCTTCCGGGTGGACACCACCCCCCCGGAACTGGTCGTGGACGAGGTAGCGGTGGCGGACGACGGCATCACCACGGTGCGAGGCCGGGCCGAGGGGGCTGTGGCTCTGGCCCTGGAGGGGAAACCGCTGAAGATGGAAGGGGACGGCTCCTTCTCCTTCACCGTCAACCGCTCCGAGCAGCCGCTGGTTAACCTGGCGGCCATGGACGACGCGGGCAACCTCAGCGAGTTGGCCGTGAGTACCAACCCGCCACCCAAGGTCAAGGGCATCCATATCTCCAGTTACGTGGCCGCCGACCGCAAGCTCTTCCCCGCCTTGGTGGAGCTGGTCAAGCGGACCGAGCTAAACGGCATGGAGATAGACATAAAGGACGAATCGGGAAGGGTGGGGTACGACTCCGCGGTGACGCTGGCCGATCAGGTGGGCAGCGACTTTCCCAAGGGGGGCATGAACCTGGGAAGGGTCATGGACAAGTGCTGGTACAACGACATCTACACCATCGGCCGGGTGGTCTGCTTCAAGGACCCGGTGCTGGCCAAGAAACGACCCGACCTGGCGGTGCACGACAGCCGCGGCGGCCTGTGGGGCAAAGGCGACTGGCTTGACCCCTACAGCCGGGAGGTCTGGGGTTATCTCCTCGACCTGAGCAAGGAGGCGGCGGCCTGGGGATTCCGGGAGATCCAGTTCGATTACGTGCGCTTCCCCTCGGACGGGGACATCACCACCTGCGTCTTCCCCAGCCAGGACAGCCGCACCAAGGGGCAGGTCATCTTGGAGTTCATGCAGTACATGCGGGATAACCTCAAGCCCCTGGGGATAGTCGTATCAGCCGATCTCTTCGGCCTCACCGCCTCCTCCCAGGGGGAGATGGGCATCGGCCAGGATGTCACCAGCATAGCCCGCTACATGGACTACCTCTCCCCCATGCTCTACCCATCTCATTACAACAAGGGCGAGTACAACATCAGCGTCCCCGAGGCCGACCCCTACCGGACCGTGCTCAAGAGCCTGGAGGATTTCAAGCGGAAAATGGAGGGCACTGGCTGCCGCCTGCGCCCCTGGCTGCAGGACTTCTCCCTGAGGATCACCTATACCCCAGACATGGTGAGGGCCCAGATGCAAGCCTGCTACGACTCCGGGGTAGAGGAGTGGCTCCTCTGGGACCCCGACTGCACTTTCACCGAGGCAGCCCTGAACCCCCAGTGACCGCCGGACCATGAGCATTGTCAACTCTTCGCCGCTGCTGGTAAACTGACTGATGCAGTTCGTCGCGTTCCAGCGGCGAGGGCACGATCGCATGGGGTGAAGATGGCCGAATACATCCACATGCCGGTGGGTGAGGAGATCAGGTCCATAGCCGGCTACTATAAGGTCCTGGAAGAAGGTGTGGTAGAATACAAGGGCCGCGAGGTCCTTTACCTGGTGAAGATGGCCGTGGTGGAGACCTCATGCTGCGGGGAGGGAGGATTGGGTTTCATCTCTGTCCCCGGTTACCTGGTCAGCTACCGAAGCGGCAAGGACAGCCGGGGGGCATGGGTATCGCAGGTGGAACGGTTCACCGATGAGGACGAAAAAAGGGAGGTAGCCGAGATGCTCAAAGAGAGGTACCCCCATTTCCACCAGGTGGACTTCTCCTGAGACCAATCACTTAAAGACCGCGGGCTGCACAGGGATCGACCCAGCAAGTGACCGCGCGGCAAGGGGCGGGGAGGGCTCCGTGGCAGGGGCCATCCCTCCCAGATGACCGGTGAGGCTGCAGGCTCCAGAAGTCAGTTCGAGGAGGGGAGGAATGCAATGGTAGGGATCAGTTCGTACGGCGGTTACGTCCCCCGTTACCGGCTCAACCGCTTCATCGTCTTCGGGGCCATGGGCTGGCTGGCCCCCGCCCTGCTGATGAACGCCCAGGGAGAGAAGGCGGTGGCCAACTATGACGAGGACGCATTGACCATGGCCGTTTCCGCGGGCATCAACTGCCTCAAAGGGTTCGACCGCCAGTCCTTGGATGCGGTCTATTTCGCCTCCACCACCGCCCCCTTCAAGGAAAGGCAGAGCGCCAATATCCTCGCCGGCGCCCTCTGCGCTCGGGAAAACATCCGCTCCGCTGATTTCACCGGCTCGCTGAAGTCGGGCACCAGCGCCTTGCTGGCAGCTCTGGAGTACGTCAAGGCCAACGGAGGCAAGGCGGTGGTCTGCGCCGGGGACATGCGCCTGGGCAAGATGGGCTCAGTACAGGAGATGTACTTCGGCGACGCCGGTTCCTCCGTGCTGGTGGGGGAGGGAGAAGAGGTCATCGCCGAGTTCAAGGGGTCCTATTCCCTGTCCCTGGACTTCGTCGACCACTTGCGGGGCGCCTTCTCCAAGTACGACCGGCAGTGGGAGGAACGTTGGATCCGCGACGTGGGCTACGGGGAGTTCGTCCCCATGGCGGTCAAGGGGCTGTGCGAAAAGCTGGGCATGTCCCCGGGCGACTTCGACCGTGTGGTCTATCCCTGCTACTACGGGGGCGCGCGCAAGAGCATCAACAAGCGGCTGGGGCTGGAGGCCGAAAAGGTAGCCGACGACCTCTCCGCCACGGTGGGCGACTCCGGCGCCGCCCATCCCCTGCTGATGCTCTCCCGGGTGCTGGAGGAGGCCAAGCCGGGCGAGAAGATACTGCTGGTTTCTTACGGCAGCGGTTGCGACGCCCTCTGTTTCCAGGTGACCGAGGCCATCGAGGGGCTGCAGCCGCGCGACCGCCTCTCTCGCTCCCTGGCCAACCGCAAGGAGCTGGACAATTACATCAAGTACCTGGTGTGGAGGGACATGGCCCCCGCTGACACCGGCCTGCGGGGCGAGGAGGAGAAGTTCATCCGCTGGTCGCTGGAATGGCGCAACCACCAGGCCATCCTGGGGCTGCAGGGAAGCAAGTGCAAGGCTTGCGGAGCCCAGCAGTACCCGCCGCAGCGCATCTGCGTCAATCCGGAGTGCGGAGCGGTGGACCAGATGGAGCGGGTCTTCCTGGCGGACAAGGGGGGGAAGATATTCACCTTCACCTCCGATCTGCTGGCCGCCTCCATCAATCCCCCCGCCATCTACGGTAACGTGGCCTTCAACGGGGGCGGACGCACCCTCATGGACTTCACTGACTGTACTTTGGAGGATCTGGCGGTGGGCAAGCCGGTGGAATTCAGCTTCCGCATCAAGTACTACGATGCCAAGCGGGACATCACCTTCTATTACTGGAAGGCGGTCCCGGCGAGCGAGGAGGTGGGATAGATGGCCGAGGGCATCAGGGACAAGGTGGCCATCCTGGGCATGGGATGCACCCGCTTTGGGGAGCGCTGGGACGCCGACGCCAGCGACCTGTTGGTGGAGGCCTTCACCGAGTGCCTGGAGGACGCGGGCATCGAAAAAAAGGACATCCAGGCGGCCTGGCTGGGCAGCCACATCGACGAGGTCAACATCGGCAAGGGGGGCACCTACGTCAACGCGGTGCTGCACCTGCCGCTCATCCCGGTGACCCGCACCGAGAACTTCTGCGCCTCGGGGACCGAATCCTTCCGCGGCGCCTGTTACGGGGTGGCCTCCGGGGCTTACGACATCGCCCTGGCCATGGGGGTGGAGAAGCTCAAGGACACCGGCTACGGCGGCCTTCCGGATTCCCCCGCCTTCGGACAGCTGATGGTGATGATCGGTCCCAACGCCACCGCCCCGGGCATGTTCGCCCAGCTGGCCACGGCCTACTCCGCTAAGTACAACATCCCCATGGAGCGCATCAAGGAGGCCATCACCCACGTTTCCTGGAAGAGCCATCAGAACGGGGCCAAGAACCCCCGGGCCCACCTGCGCAAGGCCATCCCCAAGGAGGCCATCGCCGGGGCACCCATCGTCGCCTATCCCCTGGGGCTGTTCGACTGCTGCGGCGTGAGCGACGGGGCGGCCATGGCCATAGTGACCACGCCGGAGATAGCCAAGAAACTCAAGCCCAACCAGGACATCGTCACCGTCAAGGCCCTGCAGGTGGCGGTGAGCTCGGGCGAGGAGGCCATGTACGACACCTGGGACGGCGCCCGCATCCTCACCACCCGGGCCGCCGCCAGGCGCGCCTACGAAGAGGCCGGGGTGAAGAACCCGCGCGAGGAGATCAGCATGATGGAGGTGCACGACTGCTTCTCCATCACCGAACTGGTGACCATGGAGGACCTGGGCATCTCACCCGACGGGGGAGCGGTGGACGACATCCTCAACGGCTTCTTCGACCTGGACGGCGGGGGAGTCCCCTGCCAGGTGGACGGGGGCCTGAAATGCTTCGGCCATCCCATCGGCGCCTCGGGGCTGCGCATGCTCTATGAGATGTACAACCAGCTGCTGCAGCGCTGGCCGGAGGACCGCCTGGTGAAGAACCCGCGCCTGGGGCTCACCCATAACCTGGGCGGGGTGCCCACCAACAACGTCTGCTCCATCGCCATCGTGGGGCTCCTGGAATAAACCGCTCTTCTCACGAAGAAGGCGCGGGCAGCCGCGTCTTCTTCTTTTTTTCGTGTCGCCGTGCGGATCGCTCCGGACCCAGAAGGTGACGCGGGGCTCCGGCAGCTCGGGCGGGATGTCCGTTGGTATCGATATGCGGCGACCCATGAGCTCCCCTTTCCCAAGATATGACCCACATCATCCGCAATATACCCAGAGGGGTATATTATTCCCCCACTGGGACATTGAGAAGGGAAGGGGAGAAGCCATGCGGACGAAGCTGGGAAGGGATTCCGCCGAGGTGCTGCGCGTTAGGTTCGACGGCCGCTTCACCCGTGACCGCATAGAAACTGCTCTTTACTCCCACGACATGGGAGAGATGCCTTCCTTCCTGGAGGCGCTGGTCCGTCCGCAGGCGGAAGCGGTGGTGCGGGCGAAGAACGCCGGGGAGGTGGCGGAGGTCTTGAGGGAAGCCCGCAGGCGCGGCTTCGCGGTAACCCCGCGGGGCGCCGCCACCAGCGGCTACGGAGGGGCGGTTCCGGTGGCCGGCGGGGTCGTCCTCGACCTCACCCTGCTCAAGCGCATCCGGGAGGTCGATACGGAGGGGATGACCGTTTTGGCGGAGGCCGGGGTGGTCTGGAACGACCTCGAGAAAGACCTGCGCGCAAAGGGGCTGGCCCTGCGCACCTATCCCTCCAGCGCCCCCTCCTCCACCGTGGGCGGCTGGGTGGCGGAGGGCGGCTCGGGCATCGGCGCCTTCGCCTACGGCCATTTCATCGAATCCCTGCTGGGGCTGGAGGTGGTGACCCCGGAAGGGGAGCTGTTGTGGGTGGAGGGGGAGGATCTCGACCTCTACTACGGCGCAGAAGGCATAACCGGCATCGTCACCGCGGCCCGCCTGCGGGTGAGAGAGGGTGGCGAGGAAACTCCGCTGCTCTTCGCCTTCAAAGAGGTGGAGGAGTTGGGGCGGTTCATGGCCAGCGCGATGCCCCTGCCCCTTTACCACCTGCAGGTCCTAAACCCGCAGTTGGCGGAGTTGAAGAACCGGTCGAGCGAGGGTGATTTCTTGCCCCGGGCCTGGATGGCCCTGGCAGTCCTGGAGAAGCCGGACGCGAGCCTGCAGGAGCGGCTGGAGGAGGCAGCCCGAGCCGCGGGAGGAAGTGCCTTGCCGGCGGATCGAGCGTTACGCGAATGGGAAGAGCGCTTCAACCCCATGCGCGTCCGCCGCCTGGGGCCCTCTCTTATCCCGGCGGAGGCCCTGGTGCCGGCGGACCGTCTCAGGGACATGCTGCGGTCCCTGGAGCGCCGCCTCCCGGAGATGGGCGTGGAGGCGGTGCTCTCCCGCGATGGATCGGCGGCCCTGCTGGGGTTCCTTCCCGCCGACGCCCGCTCCCTCGCTTTCTCTTTGGGGTTCGCCAAGTCCCTGCTCTTCCTGCGATTGGCCCTGAGGCATGGGGGAAGGCCGTATGGCACCGGCCTCTACTTCGCCTCCGCTTACGCCCAGCGCTGGGGAGAGGAGAAGGAGCAGCGGCTCCGCTCCTACAAGGCGGAGCACGACCCGCGGGGACTGCTCAACCCGGGCAAGCTGCTCACCGGTCCGAGGCGGCCCCAGCGCCTGCGCCTGCTGGACCTGATGCTCGCGGCGGCGGCTCCCTTCGCCGGGCTGTCCGGGCGCCTCTCTGTCCTGCTCCCTTCCCGATCCTTGAAAGAAGGCAGGCGCCTGCCCCAGGAGCTCGAGGAGGCCGCCTACCGCTGCGCGCAGTGCGGCTACTGCGTGGATGGATGCTCGCTCTACTCCGGCAAAGGTTGGGAGAGCTCCTCGCCCCGCGGCAAATGGTACTTCCTCAAGCGTTACGAGCAAGGCAAGTTGCCCATGACCCAGGAAATGGCCGAGAAGTTCTTGCTCTGCACCACCTGCAAGAAATGCGACCCCGTGTGCCAGGTCGGCCTGTCCATCGAGTCCTTGTGGGGAGAGCTGCGGGGTGAGCTGGTGGCCTCGGGTCGGTTCCACACCTTCCCTCCCTTCGAGATGATGGGCACCTCCTACGACCTGGAGAACAATATCTGGGCGGGCTTCGCCGAGGAGCGGGACGCCTGGCTCCCGGAGGACATCGAGGTCAAGGAGGGCTGCGAGCTGGCCTACTGGGCGGGCTGCACCGCCTCCTACGTGGAGAAGGACATCGCCCGGGGCGCGGTGCGCATCCTGCAAAAGGGGGGAGTGGACTTCGCCTATCTGGGGAAGGACGAGACCTGCTGCGGCGTCCCCTTCTTCATGAGCGGCAAGTGGGACCTCTTCGAGAAGGCGGTGCGGCGCAACATCGAGGAGGTAAACCGCCGGGGCATCAAGACCCTGGTGACCTCCTGCCCGGGCTGCTGGGTCACTCTCAACCACCATTACCGGGAATGGGCGGATAAGCTGGGCCTCCGCTGGGAGTTGGAGGTGCGGCACATCTCCGAGGTGGCGGCGGAGCTGGTGGAGCAGGGCAAGCTGCGCTTCGAGCGGGAGCTGCCGCTGAAGGTCACCTGGCACGATCCCTGCCACATCGGCCGCCACGGCGGCATCTACGAGGAGCCCCGCCGGGTGCTCCGGGCCATCCCCGGGCTGGAGCTGGTGGAGATGGAGCATAATCGGGAGGACGGTCTCTGCTGCGGCAGCGTGCTCACCCTCATCGGGGACACCCACCCCACCTCTCAGAACATAGCGCAGGAACGGCTGCGAGAGGCCCGTCTCTCCGGCGCCGAGGTCATCGCCACCACCTGCCCCTGCTGCGAGTTCCAGCTGCGGGTGTGGAGTGAGGCGGCCGGGGACGGCATGCCCGTGCGCGACTTCGCCTCCATCGTGGGGGAAGCGCTGGGGGAGGAGCTGGAGGACCCCACTCCCGATGTCATCCGCAACTGGGCCGTCTTCGAGAAGATGATCGCGATGATGACCCCCGCGGGCATGGCCTCCTTCATGCGCGAGTTCCTGGACGGCCTGCCGGGGGGAAAAGCCGCCCTGAGGGTCCTCGCCCTGGTTCCTCGTCCCCTGGTCGAGTTAATGGCGAGGGCGGCCGGGGCGGTACTGCCCCGCGTGGGGCCCCGGCTGTTGCCGCCAGCACTGCGACTGATGCTGCCCCGGATGATGCCCCTGATGGAACGACGCATGCCCGAGATGAGCGAGGCCATGCGGGAGCTGATGCCGCACATGCTGCCCGAGGTCATGTCCCGGGTGATGCCGCCCCTGGCGGGCCCCATGCTGCGGGAGCTCGCTTCGCCGCCTTCCTGAGAAGACCGGTCGTGGCGTCGCCTTGCTTAGGAGCCCTTTAAGGAGCCTTAATAAGTGCGGTGTTCCGATGAGCGCTTAGGGCCGGGCCTCAGGCCCTGCTGAAGTTGGAGGAATAGCGCAGGAACATGTCGATGGCCCGGCGGACGGATTCCTCGTTGCTCAAGCCCTTATCCTGCAGGCATTCCTGCATGCGGTGGCTGATGATGTGGATGCCCACCTGGTCCAGGGCGGCGCGCGCCGCCGCCACCTGCACCAACACCTCCTCGCAGGGCTTGCCCTCGTCCACCATGCGGGAGATCCCCCTTACCTGGCCCTCCACCCGTTTGAGCCTTCGCAGAACGGCCTTCCTGTGGTCTTCTTCCCTGGCCATGCCCTCCTCCATCCGCCATGTCCGTTCCCCTCGCCGCGGCCGTCGCGAGCGCCGGAGCGGAACGGGACCATTATATTACGAGCGCGTCTCCTCTGCACCATGCGCCGCACCTGGGCCCATGCCCGCCCTGCCCTCGGCAGCCGGGGCATACCCTCCGTTCACCGGGCCTTTCCTCACCCACCCTGCGAACCTCGCCATAAGGCCTTCCTCCACTGAGCACCACCCCGGGATATAATCATTAGTCGTCACTGCTCTTCATGGTCGCTCAAAGCCGATTCCTGGAGGGGCAAGGCGCCCGGGGGAGGTGGAAGGATGTCAACGGTGGTGGTCACCGGCTCATCGGGGTACATAGGAACCCGACTTCTTGAGCGCATGGAGGAGGACTCCTCAGTGGAGAAAGTGGTGGGCATCGACCTCAAGCCACCCGTGCGCTCCTTCTCCAAGCTGGAGTTCCACCGTATGGACGTGCGGGATCCCGGACTGGCCGACCTCTTCCGGGACAGCGGGGCGGACACAGTGGTGCACCTGGCCTTCGTGCTCAACCCCATCCACGACACCGCCCTCATGCACGACATCGACGTGGGCGGGGCGCGCAACGTGCTCAGGGCCACCGCCGCCTGCGGTGCCGGGCACCTGGTGGTGGCCAGCTCCTCCTCCGCCTTCGGCGCTTTCCCCGATAACCCCGACTTCCTCACCGAGGAGCACCCCCCGAGGAGGCGGGGCAACTTCACCTACGCCGACGACAAGTGCGAGGTGGAATGGCTGCTGCAGGAATTTGTGCGGGAGAATCCCGGGGTGCGCGTGGCCGTGGTGCGCCCCTGCATCGTCTACGGTCCCAACGTGGACAACTACCTCTCCCGCTTCATCCTGCGCTTGCCTTTCCTGCCCGTCATCTCCGGCTGCCGGCCGGACATGCAGTTCGTGCACGAGGATGACGCCGCTGCCGTCTTCCTGGAAGCCCTGCGGCGCGGAGCCAGCGGTTATTTCCACGCCTGCGGCGAGGGAACGGTGAACGTGGAGGAGATAGCCGCCATCGCCGGGAAGCGCCTGCTCCCCCTGCCCGCCTGGCTGGCCTACCCGGCGGTCGACCTGTTGTGGAAGATGCGCTTCCCCCTCATCGAAGGTCCCTCGGGCATGCTCGACTTCATCCGCTACCGCTGGGTCATCTCCGACGAGATAACCCACCGCGAGCTGGGGATCAAGCCCCGCTACACCTCGCGGGAAGTGGTGAGGATCATGGTGGAGACCCACCGCCGCGGAGGAAAGGCCCGCTGAGGAAAGCGCGGGAGGATGGTCCGCCCGCAGCCGCCCCATTATCCGGGCAGGGCTTCCTCAGCCCTCTTTTGGCGGGATGCCGCGCAGTCTCAGCAGGGCGAAGACGCCGAAGAGCAAAGTGGCCAAGGCCCAGCGCCGCGGGTCCCGGCCGCGCCGTGCGGCCATGCGCGATGCCACCACCGCCTCCAAAGGATGCATGACCGCGAGGAAGACCGCTACCTTCATCGCGGTTCCCCCGCCCTTCACCTTAGCCCCTTTCTCCATTCCGCGGTCTCCTTCAGTTCCCGCCCCCGAAGGAGCTCCAGAAGCGGTAGGCGGGGCAGGCCCGCTTGAAAGCATCGTCGCTGTGAGCGGCGCAGTAGCGGCAGGCGTGGAAGAACTGCCCCGCCAATACCAGTTGCATGAGGGCGAGGTAGCGGAGAAGGCCCCTGCGGTCGGAGCGCATACCCACCGCGGGCATCCAGAATATAAGGGACAGCGAGAGCGCCTCCAGCGCCAGACCGAAGGCGGGGACCTCCTTCTCCCGCTTGGGGAAGACCAGGCTGGTGTACTTGCCCAAGTAGTACGAGTAACACATCTGCCCGTAGCCGCTGCATGACGCGCAGATCAGGTAGCGCGGCCAGCTGAGAAAGAGGGCCCAGCCTCCCGCCCAGGCCGCCAGCTCCTTCCAGCGGCGGTTGCGCAGCAGGCCGGCCAGCCCGGCCGCCGCCCCCGCGCCGAAAAGGAGGAGCCTCAGGGCCATGACCAAGGGGTTGGGGCTGACCCGAGAGCCCTCGCAGGAGACGCAACCGCCTTCACCAGCACGATCCAGGGAACAGCTCATCGCCTCTCTCCTTTTCTTAAGAGCAGAAAGCCGAACCTATATGGGGGGAGGGCCGAAGACATCATAACACCCTTTGAAGGCGGGCTTCGGGAGTCCCCGTGCGCCCGGCCGCCGCTCAGAACTGCACGAACTTCTCCCGGCCGGCCCCGCAGATGGGGCATTTCTCCGGGGCTTCACCCTCGCGGGTATGGCCGCAGACGCTGCAGATCTGGATGGTGCCTATCTCCAAGTCCTTACCTCCGTCCGCCACCGACTTGGCCTTCTTATACATGTCGGCGTGGATCCTCTCCGCCTCCAGAGCATAATGGGTGGAGCGCGCCGCCTCCGCCTCGTCCTGCAGCTTTGCCGCGGCATGGAAGACCGGGTACATCTCCTCGATCTCGTAGGTTTCACCGTCTATGCAGGTCTGGATGTTGTCACCCTGCGAACCCAATCCGCCCAGCGCGCGGTAGTGGTTCTCGGCGTGAACACGTTCCGCGAAGGCGATGGCGGTGAACAGCCGGGAGAGGTTGGGCAGTCCCTCCCGCGCCGCCTGGTCGGCGAAGATGGTGTACTTCATGTGGGCCTGGCTCTCTCCCGCGAAAGCCTCCCGCAGGAACTGTTCGGTCATCTTGTGCATGGTCGCGACCTCCCGTTCAGTCCTCGATCCTCTCGAACTCTTCCTTGCCCACCCCGCATTCCGGGCAGACCCAGTCCTCGGGCAGCTCCTCGAAGGGTGTCCCCGGCTCGATGCCGCCGTCCGGGTCGCCGACTTCAGGATCATAGACGTAACCGCATACCGTGCACTCATACCTCGCCAGCTTGACCACCTCCAACATCCATCCATAGCCCAGCCGCTCCGCTTATGATACCCCAAAATCCGGGTACAGCACTATGAGCTCAGCTCAGCGCAGGTTGAGGGAACATCAGCGCGTTTTCAGCACAGCGTGGATTGCCGCTTTCCCCTGAGGCATCCGCCAGTATGGAAGGATCATCGACTCCGAATCATTGCTGGGTGCGGTTGAACTGCCAGAGGGCCACGGCGAAGAGGAAGACGCCGAACCCCGCCATCACCAGCAGGTCCAGCCAGAGGGGATGGGCCTGCACCGGCAGGGAGGCCCTCCCCGCCATGGAGGAGAGGGCGGAGGGGTCCGGATACCCCCTGCTGAGACCGATAGCGAGGATATCCCCGTCCTTGAACCACGCGGCGTATTGCGCGAAGGGGGAAGCCGCAGCGTTCCCCAGCTCAACTCCCCGCAGCATGATGCCGCGCAGGGCATCCACCCCGTAGGTGAGGGGATCGATCTTGGTCAGGAAATCCATCCAACCGGGCAGCCCCTGCAGGGGGAAGAAGGCCCCGGAGAGAAAGAACAGCGGCATCAGCAGGAAGTTCATGACGATGGGAAAACCCTCGAAAGAGGTCATGCGGGCCGCCACCGCCACCCCCAGGGAGGTCAGGCTCAAGGCCAGCAGCACCAGTATGGGCACCACCGCCAGGATCTTCCAAAGGGTGGAGAGGGAGAACCCGTAGAACCAAGGGGTGAAGGCCAGCAGCAGGAAGATGGCGGCCTGCAGCATAGCGGTGGTAGAGCCGCCTAGGATCTTGCCCAGGGCCACGCTGGAGCGGGGCACCGGCGAAACCAGCACTTCCTTGAGGAAACCGAACTCACGGTCCCAGATGATGGAGATGGCCGAGAACACCGCGGTGAAGAGCACGGTCATCCCCAGGATGCCCGGAAACATGAACTTGACGTAGGAGAACTCTCCTCCGCCGAAGACCTTGAAGGCGTTCTGCATGCCCACACCCAGGAGGGCCAGGTAGATGATGGGCTGGGCGAATCCGCCGATGCGGCGGGCGCGGTCACGCCAGAAGCGCTTGAACTCCCGCAGCCAGATGATATAGACGCCCCGCATGGTCCTCTGCAAGGGGGAGACCCTCGCGCCGGTAGTGATCCGATCCGCCGTTGTTTCTGCTGCATCACTCATTTGACCGTGTCCCCCTCGTCCATCTTTTCCAGCCCCTCAACGCCCCGCCCCTAGCGGGCGAAGGGCGGCCTCACCCGCGCCGCTATCCGCATCCCCGCGAGGTCATCCGCCTCCTCGTCGCGTATCTCCCTCCCGGTGAGCTTGAGGAAGACGTCGTCCAGGGTGGGGCGGTGCAGGCTGACCGACAGGATGGGCACATCCAGCTCCTGGAAGAGCCGGGGGATGAACTCCTCCCCCCGGCCTACCTCGAAGCAAAGGCAGTCCCGCTCCTCCAGGATGTTGACGTCGAACCTCGCGCGGAGCTGCTCTTCCGCTTTTGCGTCATCGCCGGTCTTCAGGCGGATGACGTCGCCCCCCACCATGTCCTTGAGATTGTCCGGGGTGTCCAGGGCTATTATCCTCCCGTGGTCGATGATGGCGATGCGCTCGCAGTGCTCCGCCTCCTCCATGTAATGGGTGGTGAGGAAGATGGTGGTGTCCTCCCGCCGCTTCATCTCCTCGATGTACTCCCAGATGTGCTTGCGGGTCTGGGGGTCGAGGCCGATGGTGGGCTCATCCAGGAAGAGCACCCGGGGGTTGTGCAGCAGGCCCCGGGCGATCTCCAGCCGTCTCTTCATACCGCCCGAATAGGTGATGACCAGGTCGTCTGCGCGGTTCAGGAGGTCCACCATCTCCAGCACTTCCCGCTTGCGCCGCTCCCTCTCCCGCGCGGGAACCGCGTAGATGACGGCGTGAAAGTCCAGGTTCTCGTTGGCGGTGAGGCGGTCATCCAGGCTGGGGTCCTGGAAGACCAGGCCGATGGATTCCCTCACCTCGTTCTTCTGCGCCTGCACATCGTAGCCATTGACGCGGGCCCTGCCCGCGGTGGGGGCCAGCAGCGTGCAGAGCATGTTGATGGTGGTGGTCTTGCCTGCCCCGTTGGGCCCCAGGAAGCCGAATATCTCTCCTCTATTGACGGTGAAGGATATGCCGTCCACCGCGGTGAGGTCACCGAACTTCCTCACCAGACCTTCCACTTCCAACGCGTATCCGTCCATGCAAGCTCCTCTCCATCAACCCGCTCTTCCCCGCGGGTATGGCATTGAACAATTTAGCAATGCTAAATAGGGATTTTCCACGGTCCCCGCTTCCTTGTCAATGTCCCTTGGGTGACTCGGGCGGGATTTCACTGTGCGGGCATCCCATTCCCCGAAGGGTCAAAGAACCGCGAGGAAGGCGCGGTCCGATGGTCCGGCACGGTCATCCCTTGAACTCAAAACCCCTGCTGTTACCCGCCGGTATAGCCCTCGGCGAAATCCCACTCCCTCTGGGGGGTGGTGACCCCCCGGGAGCAGCTCCCCCCGTCCCAACCCCGGTAACTGAAGTACATGGCCCGCTCAGCCACCACCGGGACGTCGTTGGTGGAAACCACCCGGGTGGAGAAAGCGGAGGACTCCATCCCCTCCACCTGGTCCACCGGCACGGTGAAGCGGCTCCCCGGCGGCACGGTGAACTGCCTGCTGATCAAGCCCCCGCCCTCCAGCATGAAGTCCACCCTGACCTGGGCCTCCCTTCCTTCATCGGGATTGGCCAGCAGCAGCCAAGTGTCGAAATCCCCCGTGGTGTAACCCTCGGCGAAGTTCCACTCGTACCAGGCCTGGACAGCTCCCGCCGAAGCGTGCCCTCCCTTCCGGCCGCGGTAATCGAAGTACATGGCCCGCTCGGCCACCACCGGGACGTCGTTGGTGGAAACCACCCGGGTGGAGATGTTCCCGGGTGGGGCTTCCGCGTTGAGGTGCACGGTGCGCCGGCTGCGCGGGGGTACCGCCAGCGGTTTGGAGATCGATTCGCCCTCTTCCGGCAGGAGATCGAGCTGCAGCCGGGCTTCTTCCTCCCCGGGGTTGGCCAGCAGGATCCAGGTGTCGAACCCGGGGCCGGTGTAGCCCTCCGCCAGGAACCAGCGGGTGGACGCCTCCTGGATGCCCACGCCTCCGCTGCCGCCCTTCCGCCCATAAAAATCGAAGTACATGGCCCGCTCGGCCACGAAACCCACGCCGTTCCTGCTCTCCGCCCGCATGGACACGCCGGTGGAGCCGATTCCCGGGACCCCGTTCACATAAACGGTGCTGCGGCTGCGCGGAGGGAGATCGTAATCCATCTCCAGCGCCGCTCCCTCCTCCCTCAGGTAGGTCACCCTCACCTGCGCGGTGAGTCCGGAAGGATTGGACATCAGCAGCCAGGTATGGAACCCGGGGCCGGTGTAGCCCTCTGCCAGGAACCAACTCCCGGCTGGCCGGGGCGCGCCGATGGAGGCATCTCCTCCGGGGTAAGAGCCGATGAAATTGTAGTACATGGCCCGCTCGGCCACGATACCCCGGTCCGAGGTCGCCTGCATGGACACCTCCTCGTAGGGGAGGAGGTCGTCCACGGAAACCGTGGCCCTCCCCCGTGGGGCCACGTAGTAGCGCCGGCTCACCGGCTCGCGGCCGTTGAGCAGGTACTCCACGTCCACCGCCGCCGCCTCATCCCCCGGGTTGGAGAGGAGCAGGTATTCGTCGAAGCGGTCGTAATAAGGTCCCCCCACCACCCGGCGCCCCCAGGCGAAATGCGACTTCCAGTAAGAGTTGGTGTCCAGGCTGTCCAGGCTGATGCCGGCGTTGGAGCCGGTGGAGTGGATGAAGATGCCGTTGCCCACGTACATCCCCGCATGGCCGATATGCCCAGTGGAGCCGCCTCCCTCCTCGTCATACCAGAAGATGGCGTCCCCTGGCTGCAGGGCCTCCCTCTTCACCAGGAGGTAGCGGCCGTCCCGGGCCTGATCGTCGGCCACTCTCTTCAGGGGATATCCCATACGCATGCTGAGGGTGTTGTAAACGAAGCCGGAGCAGTCGAAACCCCCCTCGGCCTCCGATTCCCCGCCGTACAGGTAGGGCTGGCCCAACCGTTCGAAAGCGTATGACACGGCCTGCAGCTGCTCTTCACGGGCCGAGGGCAGGCGGCAGCGCTCCGCGGTGAAGGTGCTGCGGATGTAGTCCTTGCGCCACGATTCCAGGCCGGCCAGCTTCTGCAGGGTGTAGGCGAAGTTGCCCCTCGGGTAGCCGCCCTCGGGCCATACGTGCACCTCAAAGGCATAGGACCGCTCGTAATATTTGAGATGGAGGTCGTGGAACACCACGATGCTCCCCCCATAATACGGAGTTCCCGGGCTGATGCCCTGGACGTTGGCCGCCACGTCGTCCATCCCCAGGCCGTGGGTCACCCCTATGGCCAGGCGGGCATAGGCGACAGGAGCATCCGGCGCGAAACGGCCGTCCGGCAAGGTGTCCAGCAGCCCGTGCTTGACCGCCAGGTTGGCCCAGCGGAAGCGGGGGTCGGAGGGGGGGAGGTCGGGGAAGTTGATGGAGGCGTCTGCCTGTTCCTGGGCGTGCCCGAAGGCGTGGACCAACCCCCGCGCCGCGTCGGCCCGGGAAACCTCATCCAGGGGGCGGAAGCTCCCGTCCTCGTACCCCTCCATCCAACCCCGGCTCACGCAGTAGTCTATGGCCGACTGGATGGCGGCGGGCTCCCCGGAGACGTCGCTGAAGGAGGCCTCACAGGCCCGGCGCGGTGCGGGCAACAGCACCGCCGCCATCAGCAAGGCCGTGAGCAGAGAGGCCGCTTCAAACGCACCCCTGGAGCGGCGTGCGGACTTTCCGAACCAGGACCGGCCGTTGCGCCTCACCGCATGTGCTCCCCTTCTCCCTGAATCCCTCGCCGAGTTCCCCCATAGATCTTCTCGACCCCTCCGACCGGGCCCTTGAGTGGCCGCGATCCCCATCCTCGGCTATTCTCCCGGTGGGATCATCTGTCCCGCCCCGGGAAAAATCTTCTACATGTAATCATTTTCAACCTGTAAAGTATCTGGCGTCAAGCAACGACGCGGCCGCCCCCCTCCAATCCGCCTTACCCATTGCGGTGGAGTGGATTTCTGCGGATGAATAGCTGAAGCGCTCTCTACCGCCGGCGGAGGTGGCGGTGGGGAGGGGGTTCATTGCGTGAAAGCGGAGGGTTGACATCGGAGTACGGCCCTTTATAATAGTTAGTTAATGTTAACTAACTTAAGGAAGGAGAGATGGGTCGTCCCGGTAGGACCGGAACTAAAACAGGCGAGGCCCCCAGCCGCAGGGAGCAGATAATCTCCACCACCATCGAGCTTCTCTCCCGCCATGGGCTTCCCGGCACCACCACGGCGCGCATCGCCCGGGAGGTGGGGATATCCGAGCCAGCCCTCTACCGCCATTTCCGCAACAAGGAGGAGATATTGCTGGCGGCCCTGGACGAGGTGAGCGCCCGACTGCTCCAACTCATGAACGAGGCCGCTTCGTCGGAGAGGCTGGTGGCGAAGAAGCTGCACCGCATGAGCGCCGCCCTCTATGAGTTCGTCATGTCCCACCCCGAGGAGGCCATAGCCCTCTTCGAGGTGTTCTCCGCTTCCCGGGACAACCACCTCAAGCAAGTGCTGCAGAACAGGTTCCTCGGCTCGCTGGCCATAGTTGAGGAGATGCTCGAGCAGGGCATCAGGCAGGGCGAGCTGCGACCAGACATCGACGTGGCCCTCACCGCCTGGAAGGTGGTCTCCCTGGGGATCACCTTGAACTTCGCGGCCATGCTCGGCCTGAGCCACGTGCTCACCGAGGAGAGGGCCCTTTCCGCGGTGGACCAGCTGTTGGAGGACATAGTCCTGCAAGAAGAGGAAAGGAGTGAGAAAGGATGAAGGCTCTGGTGATGGGAGGAGGCATGGCCGGACTGGCCACCGCCATCAACCTGCTGGACCTGGGCATCGAGGTCGAGCTGATCGAGGCGGATGAGATCTTCGGCGGGCGCGCCAGCTCCTGGCTGGACGAGGATGGGGATATGATCGACAACGCCCTGCACGTTTTCTTCCCCTACTACGTCAACCTCATCAACTTCTTCAAGAAGATGGGCATCTACGAGAACATCGCCTGGAAGAGCACCGACTTCTATTACGCCATGGACAACGGCGAGCAGGCGGTGATGCGCTTCGCCAAGCTGCCCGCCCCCTTCCACGCCGCCGCCGCCTTCCTCAGCCTCTTCCGGGCCTACAAGGGCATCCCCAAGTGGAAGATGCTCTTCACCGCGGCCTCCCTGGGGAGCGCCGTCCTCTTCTCCAAGGAGAAGATAGAGTCGCTGGACAACATGACCCTGGCCCAATACAACGCGCGCCGCGGCCCCCACGATGCCATGAAGCCCCTGGAGCCGGGCATCAACGGCCTGACCTTCACCCCTTCCTGGATGGTCTCGGCCAAGGTCATGGTCAACTGGTTCAAAAAAGTGGGGGCCTCCTACGAGACTTCCCGCGTGGGCTTCGCCAACGGGGGCCTCGGAGATATCTGGGTGGGCAACTGCCTTGACTACATCCACTCCAAGGGCGGCAAGACCGAGCTGAAGAAAGCGGTCACCGCCATCAACATCGAGAGCAACCGGGTCAAGAGCGTCACCGTGAACGGCAGCGAGGAGCGCACCGCCGATCTCTACATCTCCACCATGAGCCCCTATTCCCTGCGGCGGGTGCTGCCGCCCGAGTCCTTCTACTACGAGTACTTCCGCGACCTCATGTATTTCACCTATGCCCCCTCCCTCTCCCTGCAGGTCTGGTTCGACCGCAAGCTCACCGACGTTGACGTGACCTTCTTCTCCAACGACTGCATCTTCAACACCTACGCCGATCTCTCCAACGTCCTCCCCCACATCTTCAAGGGAGGCACCATGTTCGAGATGGTGCTCTCCCCCGCCGACCACATCGAGGGACTGCCCGATGAGGTCATCTTCGATATCGCCATCAACGACATCAAGCGCCTCTTCCCGGAAGCGCGGGAGGCCGAGGTGAAGAAGTGGAAGGTGGTGCGGGAGCGGCAGGGGGTTTACCGCCCCTATCCCGGCATGGAGAAGCACCGCCCCTTCCAGCGTTCTCCCTACGAGAACCTCTACCTGGCCGGCGACTACACCAAGACCCACGTTAGCTCCGGCGGGATGGAGGCGGCCATCTGGACCTCCAACAAGTGCGCCGAGCTCATCGCCCAGGACAAGCTGGGCAAGACCATCAGCCTCAACGAGGAGTTCAATGCTGACCGGGGGCTCACCCCCTTGATCAAGGTGGCCAACCGGGTCGCTCCGGCGCTCATCGGCATCCTGCTGCTGAGGAAGCTGGCAAGGCAGGTCAGGAATTAACCATCAGCAAGGCGGATATAAAGAGCAGCCGTATGCGTCTTGTAAACTTCAAGGCCTGAGCACACGTCTGTCAAGGCCTGGCCCCAGGCACCATCAGTGCGATGGTGGTGCCCCGGCCGGGGGCGCTCTCGAGGTGGAAGGATCCGCCCAGGAGCTCGGCCCGCTCCCGCATGAAGCCCAGGCCCAGGCCAGATGAGCAGGAGGAGGGGTCGAAGCCCCGGCCGTTGTCGCTGATGCGCAGGAGCAGGCTGCCGTCGCGGATGCGCAGGCTCACCTGCACCCGCGAGGCGCCGGAATGACGGCAGACGTTGTTCATGGCCTCCTGCACCAGGCGGTAGAGGGAGTTCTCCAGCAGGCTGTCCAGGGGCAGGTCCTCCTGGATGTCCCGCTCCAGCTGGAGGCCGTAGGTGGCGGCGAGGCGGTCGAGCAGGGCGGCCAGGGCCCGGGGCAGCCCCAGCACCTCCACTGAGGAGGGGCGCAGGTCGGTGATGATGCGGCGCAGTTCCCCCAGGGTGGAACGGGAGCTCTGCAGCATCACCTGGAGCTCCCGGCGGAGGTGTTCGTCCCCTCCACGGGCCAGGAGGGCCTCGGCCCGGTAGATTATCTCCAGCAGGGTGGAGGCCATGGAGTCGTGCAGCTCCCGGGAGATGCGGGCGCGCTCCTCCTCCTGTACGCGGGCCAGGCGGCGCATCAGCTCCCCGGAGCGCTCCCTCTGCTCCTGGCTCTCCCGGTAGAGGCGGGCGTTGGCGATGGCCACCGCGGCGAAGTCGGCGATGCCCTGCATCACCCGGATGTCGTCGGGGGTGAAGCGCCTTCCCGGCGGCTCCTCCACCAGTATCCCCGCCAACACCTCGCCCTTGTACACGACCGGAACGCCCATGATGCCCTTGATGCCGTATCTGCGGGCGAACTCGTTGTTGGCGCGGGGGTCGGTCGTGGCGTCCTCGATATAGACGGCCTTCCCCTCCTCGATCACCTCCCGGGAAGCCGTCCCCATGAACTCCAGCGTCGGCCGGTTCTCCGCGGCGAAGACCACCTTGGGGTCGTCCGGGTTGAGGGAATGGGCCAGGGAGACCCTCCCGCTCTTCCTATCAGGCACCAGCACGGTGCATCCATCTATCCCCAGGGCTCGCATGGACATCCTGATCACGCTGTCCAGCGCTTTTTCCATCTCCAGTTCCGAGGTGATCAGCCCGCCCAGCCGCCGCAGCATGTCCAGTTCCTCCTGGAGCTTCCGTTCGCGCCGCAGGGTCAGCTCGCGGGCTATCTCCCTGCCCATCTTCCTGCCCACCAGCCCGAGGAAGTCCCTGGCCTCCTCCTCCAGCGGCTGGGTCTTTTCGCCCCCCAGCAGCTTCACCAGGCCGATGACCCCTTTCCCGTCGGATAAAGGCAAAATGACCATCCTCTCCGGTAGCTGGAAGAGGGAGGGGGCGTGCAGGCCCAACAGCTCCTCTTTTCCCGCCCCCGGCCCCTCCATGAACTCCCGCAGGGTCATAGGCCTACGGAGTTCGGAACAAAGAGCGGCTATCCTAGAGATCTCCACCTCCATCTGGGATCTCTGAACCATGCCCTCCCTCATCCTCAGCCATCCTTCGCCGACACGGTAAACACGGGGCCAGCTGTTGTCGAATACGGCGAGCATGCCACCCTGGAACCCCAAGCCGCCCACCAGGAGCTCCAGCGACTCCTGGAGCATGCGGTCGAGGTCCAGGTGGACCTGTAGTATCTCCAAAAAAGAAACGAGAAAGTCTTCCATGGGCCACTCACCCCCTTCCTCCACCGCCGTCTTCCGCCTGACGTGAGAGGGGGGCTTCCAGCAGCAGGGTGGTGCCCCGGCCGGGGGCGCTCTCGAGGTGGAAGGATCCGCCCAGGAGCTCGGCCCGCTCCCGCATGAAGCCCAGGCCCAGGCCAGATGAGCAGGAGGAGGGGTCGAAGCCCCGGCCGTTGTCGCTGATGCGCAGGAGCAGGCTGCCGTCGCGGATGCGCAGGCTCACCTGCACCCGCGAGGCGCCGGAATGACGGCAGACGTTGTTCATGGCCTCCTGCACCAGGCGGTAGAGGGAGTTCTCCAGCAGGCTGTCCAGGGGCAGGTCCTCCTGGATGTCCCGCTCCAGCTGGAGGCCGTAGGTGGCGGCGAGGCGGTCGAGCAGGGCGGCCAGGGCCCGGGGCAGCCCCAGCACCTCCACTGAGGAGGGGCGCAGGTCGGTGATGATGCGGCGCAGTTCCCCCAGGGTGGAACGGGAGCTCTGCAGCATCACCTGGAGCTCCCGGCGGAGGTGTTCGTCCCCTCCACGGGCCAGGAGGGCCTCGGCCCGGTAGATTATCTCCAGCAGGGTGGAGGCCATGGAGTCGTGCAGCTCCCGGGAGATGCGGGCGCGCTCCTCCTCCTGTACGCGGGCCAGGCGGCGCATCAGCTCCCCGGAGCGCTCCCTCTGCTCCTGGCTCTCCCGGTAGAGGCGGGCGTTGGCGATGGCCACCGCGGCGAAGTCGGCGATGCCCTGCATCACCCGGATGTCGTCGGGGGTGAAGCGGTGGCGGCATCCCGGCTCGTCCAGCTGGATGGCCCCGATGACCCGGTTCTGTACCACGATGGGCACCCCCAGCAAAGAACGGATATCGAGGATGCGGGCCAGTGGTTTGTTGACCAGGGGGCTGTTGAAACAGTCCTCGATTATCAGGGGCCGCCCTTCCCGCAGTACCACCCTCCCTCCCTCCAAGAGGTCGTCCACCCCCTTCAAGCTCCCGAAGAAATCCTTGACCAGGTGGTCATCAGCCACGTTGGAATAGAAGAGCTCCAGCCTCTCCCCTCTCTCGTTGAGCAGCCCCACCAGACATCGGGACACGCCCACGATCTCCAGAGAGGATTCCACGATGTTGGAGAGTACCTCCTTGACCTCCAGGCCCGAGGTTATCAACCGGCCCGCCTCCAGGAGGAGGCCCCCCTCCTGCGAGAGCTTCCTCTGCCTATCCAAAGCGGTTTGCCTCTCCAGTTCCATCACGATTTGTCTGAGGAGGACGCTCATGAGTATGCGGTCCTCCCTGCTGCCATCCCCTTCCCCTTCCCCGGCCAGCACCAAGAAGCCGTTGAGGTCCTCCCTGGCCGCCAGGGGGAAGATATGGGCTTCGCCGGGATCGCAACGCAGGGCGCAGCGCAGCATGCCCTGGAGTCCCTCGATGCCCCGTTCGGACACGATTCGCTGAAAGCTCTCCGCCTCCCCGAGGCGGCGCAGCAGCCCCAAGATGACCTCTTCATCCTCTTCCCCAATCGGGGTTTCCCGGTGAAAGAGCTGAAGGGGCTGGGGCTGGAAAAGGACGAGCAAGCCCAGCGCATAATCGAATCTATCGACTAGGAAGCGGAGCGAGCTCTCCAGGAGTTCCTGAAGGTCTTCCGCTCCCTCCAGCAGCCTGAGGAAAGAAGATACGCGGTTTTCGCTCAAAGCCCCGGCTCTCCGCCTTTCCCCTCCTGCCTTGGCCGGATCTTTGTTACGGCTGCGCCGATCTCGCCGATCAAGCGGTCCACAGCCTCGCGCAAGCCCTTGGCCGCTTCGCGCCACTCATCCTCGCCCATGTCTCCCTCCTCGAACAGCTGCGCGAACCCGCGTACGGAGGTCAGGGAGGTGCTGAGGCGGTGGCGCAGCAGATCCACCGTCTCTGTTTCCGGTGCCGTCGAAAACCCTCTTCCCCTAGCGCTTCCCGCCGCTCCGGCGGCCTGCGGGGAGAGATGGCCGGGCTCGACCGCGGATCCCTCTGTTTCCGCCTTTTCCGCCTCCTCAGCCGTCCCTGCGGTCGCTGCCAGCAGGTACCCGGCCAGGGTCAGCCCGGGCCCCAGGACGTCCTCCGCACCGTAGGGCAGGCCCCGCCCCACCCCCACCGCCAGGGCCAGGAGTCCTTTCACCCTTCCCCGCCAACTCGGCAGCAGAATGAGCACGCGGTCTCCTGCCTCCCGGCGGTGAGCCGCGAGGAAATCATCCAGCTCGCGAAGGTAGGCCGGTGTCGGTGCCTCTTCCCGGCGTATGCCTTCTCCGGCCGGGGGTTCCAGCCAGGTCCATCCTCCCGCGGGCAGCCGGTTGGGCCTCACCCTCCAGGCATCCACACCCATAGCAAGATCCCTTTCGAAGCCCCTCCAGCAGAGCGGGACCAAGTCCTCCCCCTCCAGGCGGTAGAATGCGCCGGCGCCCGCCGCCGTGAGCTCCATGAACGCCTCCAGGCATTCCCGCACGGCCTCATCCTCCTCCGGGGCGGAGAAGGCGCGGCTCAAGCCCTCAAGGAAACGGCTCGCGCGTTCCGCACCCTCCACCCTGCCCTCCAGCTCAAGCGCATCCGAGAGGTCCTCCAGGCCGGCAACGTAATCGATGCCGTAAGCCGTGGGCTCCATCTGCCGGACCCTTATCCGCAAGGTCTTCTCAGCTCCCCGCTGGCCCCGCCGGGTGAAGGTCTCCCCCTCGGCAGGCCTGCCTCCCTCCTTTCCGCCCAGCAGCCCGCGCAGGGTATCGGCTCCCTCCTCCCCCAGGGCGTCTCGCAGGCCCATCCCCTCGAGGCGCTCCCGCGGTACTCCCAGCAAAAGAGCTGCCTCGCGGTTGGCGCAGACGATGCTCTCCCCCCGACCGCAGATCAGGGCATAGGGCGCCTCCTCCAGTGCCCTCCGCAATCCGGACGCCTCCCTTTCCATCTCCTCCCACCGCCGGAAGCGGTCGGTGTGGTCCCTGCCGACGACCAGGAAACCGCGTTCGATCCCCCTGATACCCCTGAGAAGGGTGATGGTGACGGACAGGACTGATCTTTTCCCCTCCCCCGTCCGCAGAATAAACTCCCCCCGCCAGGGAGCCAGTCGGGCCGTTTCCAACGCTTGTAGGAGGTTTACAACGTCCTCCTCCCGCTCCAGCCGACCAGCGAGGCGTTGGCCCCGCAACTCATCCTCCCCTTCGGCGCCCAGGATCCGGCAGAACGCCGCGTTGGCCCGCAGGATGTGGCCCTCGGCATCCAGCAGGCACACGGGATCGGCCAGTGCTTCTTGTTCGTCGGGAATTGCCGCTTCCACGTCATCCAGCAGCCCGGGTATGGGCAGGGTGCGGGGGCGGGCTACCCTGGCCGGGGGCGCAGGGGCCTCTCTCTCTTCTCGGCTCCTCAGGTTCAGCAAAACTCCCGTCTTTCCCGTCCCGGCCAGAGGATAGGGAGCCGCGGATGCCCGCATGGGCATCAGTCGTCTTCCCACCTTGAAAGGGAAGGCGTAGTTCTCCACCGCCCTGCCCCGGGCCGCCCTTCGCAACAGCCCGCCCAACACTCGCTGCAGCTCCGGCCCGACCTGGGAGAGCTGCTTCCCCCGCGCTTCCCGCTCACCGGCGGCGAGGAAGAGGCTGGCGTCTCCAGATGTCTCCAGGATGGTCCCGTCCTCCGCGAGGATGAGGATGGCGCTCAACAGAGGCTCTCGCAAAACATTCCCTCCGTTCGCCCGGGGCGCCGGCCGCCCTTCCTTTCCGGTGGGGTGCCCCCGCGCCCGCCGTTTCAGCTCGGATCCGCACGGGGCTACACGCGGATCGACTCGATACGATTATAACTTCCGGGTCCGTCCATGGTGTCCATCCGCCGCATTGACGCTCCGCCGGGGCCGCCGCTAAACTGTTTAAGGCTCGCCCGGAGGCGAAGCCGCAGACAATACGGCAAGGTGAGGGGATGGGTTCAAACGTCTTCAGGTTCCCGGTGCAGCTGGTCTTCGGCGAGGGATGCCTGGAGGAGCTGAAGGCTTTCGTCTCCAGCTTCGGGAAACACGCCCTGCTGGTAACCGGCTCCGGGCCCACCCGTTCCCTCCCCGCCGTGGAAGCGGTTCATTCCATCCTTCATTCAGAGGGCATATCCTGCACCCATTTCCACGGGGTGGAAGCGGATCCCTCGGTGGAGACGGTGGAGGCGGGAGCCGGCATGGCCCGCGAGAACGGCTGCGATTTCGTCATCGGCCTGGGGGGCGGGAGCCCCATGGACGCGGCCAAGGCCATCGCCGCCCTGCTCACCAACCAAGGTCCGGTCACCGAGTGGGCGGGGGTGGGTAATCTGCGCAAGAGGGCGCGTCCCATCATCTGCATACCCACCACCGCCGGCACCGGTTCCGAGGCCACTTCCATCGCCGTCATCACCGACCGCAAGCGCAGGCAGAAGATGTCCATCGTCAGCCAGCAGATCTACCCGACCCTGTCGCTGGTCGATCCGGCTCTCACCGTGGGCTTGCCTCCCCATCTGACCGCGGCGACGGCCATGGACGCCCTCACCCATTCCATCGAGTCCTATGTATCCCGCCGCTCCTGGGCCCCCACCCAGGGGCTCTCCTACAGAGCGGTCCAGCTCATCGCAGCCAACCTGGAGAGGGCTTGCGCCGACGGCGAGGACCTGGAGGCGCGGCGCAGCCTGAGCATGGCCAGCATGATAGCCGGCGTGGCCTTCACCAACGCGGGTCTGGGACTGTGCCATGCCATGGCCCACGCCCTGGGCAGCTTCTGCGGAGTGTCCCACGGCGTGGCCAACGCCGTGCTGCTGCCCGCGGTGATGCGGTTCAACCTCCCTTCCCGCCCGACCCTCTTCCGGGAGCTGGCCCAGGCGCTGGGGGAGGATGTCTCCGGCATGCCCGCGGAAACCGCGGGAGCCAAGGGCATTGAGGCGGTGGAAGATCTTCTCTCCCGCCTGCCCTTGCCGCAATCCCTGAAGGAGCTGGGGGTCAAGCCCAACAGCCTGGAGGTCCTGGCCTCGGAGGCCTTCCTCAATACCCGCCTCCGTTCCTCCAATCCTCGGGAAACGGTGCTGGAGGACGTGGTGGAGGTATTCCGCGCGGCAATGGGATGAGAATCGCACGAGCACCCCTGTGGCCCGCGATCACCGGAGGTACCCGCCTGCTATGCTTTTCTTATCAGGCGATCTGTGCTATAAAGATAACGTGCACGTAGCTCCCGAGGAAGAAGCGAGATTGCGGGGATCTCCGCCGGAACGGAAGTGAGGCTTTACTCGGGAGCTGACCTTTTTCACCGGATTTTCCACCATTGTTGCCTACCGGAAATTTGGGTCGCCTTTGCTCCCCCCCCATTCTTTTCGTCGCCTCATCGGCCAGGTGCAGGAAAGGCGCTTGAAGGGAGGGGCTTCGTTTTCGTGGCCTTGTACCGCGAACTTTCCCGGTCCGAGGGGAGCCCGCCTTTCCCATCAATCTGAGGCGCCATCAAGGCAAATTGGCATTTGAGGGATGAATGGTCACGGCAGTTCGCTCAGGGAGATCGCCGGGGGCAAGCGGAGCCTTTTCGCCCTTCACCATCAGGTCGCTTCCGGTGAAAAACGGTCAGGCCATGCTCTACCATGCGCCATATCATGTCCGGAATCCCCCACAGTGTTTAGCATATACCCCAGTAGGTATAATAGAGAGCGGGTAAGAACGGAGAGACAAGGCGATGATGACGATGCTGGACCGCATACCCTGGGTGGACACCACCAAGTGCGACATCACGCAAAGATGCGAGGGGTGCAAGGCCGCGCGCCTCTGCCCCCACGGAGCCTTCTCCGTGGTCAATTCAGAAGGCGCCTGCCGGGTTTTCATCGACCTGGAGGCCTGCAAGCGCTGCGGGGAGTGCGCTCATGCCTGCGAGCTGGGCGCCGTGAGAATGATCTGACCGCATCGCATGGGATTAAACGGAAGGAAGGACGGGAAGGGTGCGAACATGGCTGAACTGATGGACCGGGAGCTGTTGAAGAGGTATCACTGCGCGGTGGTCAGGAGCAACCGAGAGAGCCTGGAGAAGCTGAAGGCGCGGATGGGTTCACAGTGGGCCGGAGAATTGCGGGGAAAAGTGGGCATCAAGGGCGAACCCCGGGAATTCTGCCGGTCACTGGAAGGCTTCCTGCGGGACGACCTCCGGCTCTGCGAAAAAGCGGAAGTCGCTGCGGGCGAAGAGGAGCTTGCTGTTTCCATCAAGGGCTGCCACATCTGCCACGCCAACGAGGAGCTGCGGCGGGAGGGCAGCCCCACCATGTGCCCGGTCATCCCCACCGGCCTGCAGGCCATCTCCAAGGTGCACGGGCGCAAGGCCACCCTGGAGGGGGTGGATAAGCCGGGCCCCGTGGGGGAATGCACCATCAAGTACAGGTTAAAATGATGCGGGAAGAAAGACGGCCGGCGACCCAGAGCATACGGGTCAAGGCCCAGTTCAAAGAAAGAACGGCGAAAGGAGGGAGGACCGCATGAAGCGCTTCATGGTCCCCCGGGTGGCCCATTGCTCCGAGGGTTGCCCAGGACGGACCTGAGCAGGTCCTAAAAAGGCTCGCGAGCGGGGGCGCGGGTACTCTGAGTCCGCGCCCCTCTTCCTTCTTCGCCCAGGGTATCACTCGGAGGCCCAGCGGGACCTGCGAAGTAGGCGCCGGCGGGATATTCCAGGACATCTGCTATAATTACCCCTGTCCCGCGGGAGGAAATCGGTCGCGGACTAGTTCCCGCCGACTACCCGCATTTGGAGGGAGACGGCACAGGATCCCCGGGCAAGTCTGGGAGGAGGGACAGGGAACGCTCATGGCCGGGAGTCAGTGGGACCGCATGCCCCCCAAGCAGATACGCCTCGCCCAGGAGCAGAAGCTGCTGTGGTTCGTGAACCGCGTGCTTTTGCCGGGAAGCCCCTTCTACCGGAACATGCTGCGGGAGGCGGGGGTCCAGCCCCGGCCCTTGCGCACCATGGATGATTTCCGCAGCCTGCCCTTCACCTGCAAGGCGGACATCGCCCCCACCGCCGAGGATCCCGAGCGGCCCCTGCGATTGGTGCTACGACCACCGGAAAAAGACGGGAAGAAGCGCTCTCTCAAAGAGAAGTGGAGGCGGCTGCTGCTGGGGGAGCAAGGGTACCGCAGGGCCATAAGGCACGATTACGGGCCGGTGCACCTCCATTTCACCACCGGCCGCACCTCCCTGCCCACTCCCATCTTCTATACCCCCTCCGACCTGGATCTGCTGCGAGAATGCGGATGGCGCATGGTCGAGGTTGCCGGCCTCAGCGAGGAAGACCGCGTCATCAACGCCTTCCCCTTCGCCCCCCACCTCTCCTTCTGGATGAGCTTCTTCGCCTGCGAGGCCCGAAAGACGGCCGCCCTGCACACCGGGGGCGGCAAGACCCTGGGCTCGGGGCGCATCCTCGATGCCCTGGAGCGTCTGGGTGGGAGCTGCCTGGTGGGCACACCCGGTTACTGCTACAACCTGCTGCGGCTGGCCGCAACGGAGGGCCGCGACCTCTCTTCCCTGAAGACGCTGGTGCTGGGAGGGGAGCGGGCTCCGGTGGGGATGCGGGCCAAGATGCTGGAGCTGGCCAAGCGGGCGGGAGCGGAGGAGCTCTGCATCATCGGGAGCTATGCTTTCACCGAGGGCCGGACGGCCTGGATGGAATGCCGGGAATCCTCGCGAGAGGGCAGGAGCACCGGTTACCACCTCTACCCCGACCTGGAATACATCGAGGTGATCGACCCCGAGAGCGGCGAGCCGATGGAGAAAGGAGAGGGCGGCGAGGTGGTTTACACATCACTGGGATGGCGCGGCAGCGCCCTGCTCCGCTACCGCACCGGCGACGTGGTCAGCGAGGGGATCTCCCTCGAGCCCTGTCCCGCCTGCGGCCGAACCGTTCCCCGCCTGGGACCCACCATCAAGCGGCTTTCCGATTACAAGGAGTTCCACCTGACCAAGCTCAAGGGCACCCTGGTCGATCTCAATGCCTTTTATCCCTTACTCTCCGGTCACCCCGGCGTGCAGGAATGGCAGTTGGTCATCCGGAAGCGCAACGACGATCCTTATGACTTGGATGAGATCTATCTCTATGTCACCCCGGTCGAGGGATTCCGGGAGAAGTCCCTGAAGTCGGAGTTGGAGCGGCTTATCCTGGAGGAACTGGAGGTGGCCCCGACCAGGATAACCTTCCAGGGGCTGGATAAGATGCTGGAGAGGTTGGGCATGGAGACCCGCGCCAAGGAACTGCGCATCCTGGACCAGCGGCCGGAACAGCACTGAAAAAAAAGGGGGGGTGCCGTGCCTCCGGCATGAGGGATGGCGGCGCCTCCGACGAAGGTTTCAACGGGGGGTGGGCAGATGGTCGTCCGTTGCTCCGCTTGCGGCAAGGAAAACCTTCCGGGGGCCAGGTTCTGCGGTTCCTGCGGATCCTCGCTCGCGGAAGCGCCCCGGGAGGAGGGGGTTCCGCCTTCCGAGGCGCCCACCGTGGTGCTGCCAAAGACCGTTCCTCCGATGGCTCAAGCCCCGTATCAGCCCCCACCATTCCCCTCTCCGCCGCGACGCACCCCCACCGCACCCCTGCCGATGGCGCAGGCGCCCTTCCCCGGTACGGTCCCTCCCCAACCCGCCCCGCAGAGCCGCCCTTCCCCCCAACCTTCCTATATGCAGGCGCAGTACCCCTCTCCTTTCGCACCGGCCACCTATCCAGTCCCCGCTACCGCCAGGAGACGCAGCTCGGTCTACTATGCAGGCGCAGCCGTGGCGCTGATCTGCGGCATCCTCATAGTGGCCTCGAGCTTCATGGGCTGGTTCGGCTTCGGAGGTTACTACGCGAGCGGATGGGACATCATGCGGGGCATGAGGGAAAGCGGCCGCAACCCCTTCGTCAACGCCGTTGAGGGCGTCTCCGGCGCTAAGCTGGTCTTCTCTGGCCTGTGTACCCTCATCGCTGGGGCCCTCTTGGCCCTGCTAGCCCTCATCGCCATCCCCGCGGCCTCGCGGGGCATGGGGGCCCTGCTGCTGGTCATCTCCCTGCTGGCGCTGGCCATGGCCGGCATCAACTCCTATTCCTTCCTCTCGCTGAGAATGGGCATCAGCATGGGCGCGGGTATGGTCATCCTCATCGCCTCCTCCTTCTTGGGGACGGTGGGAGGTCTGATGACCCTCGCGGGCTGAAGGGGGGCGCCAGGGTGGACAACCGATGCCCCTTAGCTGTGCTCACCAACCTCGCTTCCGGAGCCAACCGGCAGGGCAGGCACAAACGCTACCGGCTCCAGGAGATCGTGGGAGAGAGGGCGCTGGTGCTGGAGACCGAGACGGTGGAGGAGATCGATGGGGCGGTGGAGCGGATCCTTTCCTGCGGTGCCCGCCTGGTCTGCCTGAACGGGGGCGACGGCACCGTGCAGCGCACCCTCACCCACCTCATCAACATCCTAGGGGAAGAAAGCCCCGACCTGCCCCTCATCTTCCCCCTGCGCGGGGGGACCCTCAACGTCCTGGCTGACAACCTTGGCCTGAAAGGGCGCCCCGACCAGCTGGCCCGCCTGGCCGTCCGTACGCTGCAGGCTTCGGACGACCACCGAATGCTCCCCTGGGCTTCCATCCCCACCCTGCGCCTTACGCGCGAGTCCGCTGGGGGCATTGAGCGCGAGTACGGTTTCTTCTTCGGCAATGGCGCCCTCTACCGCTTCGATCAGGTCTATTACCGGGAAACGCGAGGCGGCCCCCTGGCGGCCGCCGGCCTTTTCCTCAAGTGCGCAGCGGCCGGCGCCCTGAAGAAAACCCGCTACGCGGCCGTCTTCGGCACTTCGCCCATGCGGGTGCGCATAGACGGCTTCAATATGCCCGCGGAACGCTTCACCATCGTGCTGGCCATGGCCTTCAAGAAGGTGGTGCTCACTTTCGACCCCTTCCTGGAAGGCGAGGGGGGGGAGTTCTATACCCTGGCCACCAGCCTGCCCTTCGGCAGGATGGTCACCCGGCTGCCCCGGCTGCTCTGGGTAAGGGGCGACCGGCCACCTTATCCACCCGAGGTCTACTGGAACCGCAAGAGCTCAGAGGTCGTCATAGAGGCCCGGGAAGGTTACACCCTGGACGGCGAGCTCATCGAGCCGCAGGATCCCTACCGCCTGACCATCACCAGGGGCCCCGACGTCCGGGTCCTGCGGGTGAGCTGAGGGCCCGCCGGGACCCCGGCCGGATCCCTCCCCGGGAGCGGCGGCCGAATCAGCCGGTTCTTCGATTCATCCCCGGTTTATTCCGGTGGGGAATTGGTTAAATCACATATAGGCATGGTCGACCGACGCAAACCCGGTCTCGAGTCGGTGATACAGAACAACGGAGGTGGATATCGCGTGAGGATAGCCATGGTCGCACCGGTGTGGATACCGGTCCCTCCCGAGGGATACGGGGGCATCGAGAGGATGCTCAAACTCCTGGTGGACGAACTGGTGGATATGGGGCAGGAAGTGACCCTTTTTGCCGCCGGCCCCTCCCGCACCAGGGCCCGCCAGGTCATCACCTTCGAAGTGGCCCCCACCGAACACATGGGGGAAACCCTCTATGATGCCTGCCACGTAGGTCAGGCCTTCCGCGAGATATGCGGCGGGAGGTTCGACTTGGTACACGACCATTCCGGCTTCATCCCGGTGGCCTTCGCCGGCCTGCTCCCGGTGCCCCTGGTGCACACGCTGCACGGCCCCTTCGAGCCGCCGGTGAAGAGTTTCTACGAGACCTTCGCCCGCGACGCCCATTACGTCACCATCAGCCTTTACCAGCAGACCCGCTGCCCCGGCCTCAACTACGCCGGGGTGGTCTACAACGCGGTTGATCTCGAGGAGCACCGCCCCCTGGGGGACAAGGACGATTACCTCGTCTACGTGAGCCGCATCTGCGAGGATAAGGGGGCCCACCATGCCGTGCGCATAGCCCGGGAAACGGGTTGGCGGCTGGTACTCGCGGGCAAGATCGACCCCGGAAAAGACCGGGAGTTCTTCCGGCGGGAGGTGGAGCCCTGGGTGGACGGAAAGACCGTCATCTACGAGGGAGAGGTCCCCCAGAAGCGGAAGGTGGAGCTGATGGCCCGCGCCCGCGCCTTCCTCTTCCCCATCCAGTGGGAGGAACCCTTCGGGCTGGTCATGGCGGAGGCCCTGGCCTGTGGCACCCCAGTGGTCACCACCCGTTGGGGGGCAGCGCCGGAAGTGATCGAGCACGGAAAGACCGGCTTCCTCGCCGAATCCCCCGACCAGATACCCGCCCTGCTGGAGCGGATCGGTGAGATCGACCCGGCCGTGTGCCGGTCCGAGGCTGAACGGCGCTTCAGCCCCCGGGCCATGGCCCGGGGTTACTTAGAGGTCTACCGCCGGGTGCTGGGTAAAGCCAGCTCCACTGGTGATGCCGCCCTCACCGCTTGAGAGGCGCCCCGTTTCCGCAGCGCTCCCCCATCAGTAACCGCGGGGGATGACGAAATACATGGTGCGCTCCGCCACCACCGGGACGTCGGAGCCCACGGTCATGCTGAAGGAGGCCTCCTCCAGGCCGGGGAGATCGTCCACGTGCACGGTTACCCGGCGGTAGGGGGCGATGGCGAAGTAATAATCCGTGGGGCCTAAGCCCTCCCGGTAGAAGCTGACGATGACGTTGGCAGTTTCGCCGCCCGGGTTGGAGAGCAGCAGCCAGGTGTCGAAGGCCTCTCCGGTATAGCCTTCGGCGAAGTACCACCGGGTGGAAAAGTGGGTTGAACCCAGGGTGGCCTGGCCGCCGCGGTGGCTGTCCAGGCTGTAGTACTGCGACCTCTCCGCCACCACCGGGACGCTGGAGTGCAGGCTGATGGCCATGTCCTGGTAGTCGAGGCCGGGTAGGGAATGGATGGGCACGGTGACGCGGGAATTGGGGGCTACCGCGAAGGTGTAACGGAGATTTTCGGAGCCCAGGAAGAAGTCCGCGTCCACCAAGGCGACCTCATCTCCCGGGTTCCCCAGCAGGAGGTAGCTCTCGAAGAAATCGCGCGTGCAACCCTCGGCGAAATGCCATTCCGTGGAGGGGCCGCCCGCCCCGGCGGCGACATGTCCACCGTCAGTATAACCCTTGCGGAAGTACATGGCCCTTTCCGCCACGATGGGAGCGCCTGCGGTCACCCGGATGGAGAAGGCGGCTTGCTCCAGCCCGGGCAGGGCATCCACGGGGACGGTGTAGCGCGAGTGGGCGGCGAGGGGGAAGTCGAAGGGGGCGATGCCTCCGTTATCCAGAAGGAAGTCCGCGTGGGCGATGGTGTCCGCGGAGCCGGGGTTGGAGAGCAGCAGCCAGGTGTCGAAGTCGTCAGCGGTGTAGCCCTCGGCGAAGAACCACTGGGTGGAGGCCTCGGCGGCGCCGAGGGTCACCGACCCGTCGGACTTCCCCCCGTAAAAGAAGTACATGGCCCTTTCCGCCACGATGGGAGCGCCTGCGGTCACCCGGATGGAGAAGGCGGCTTGCTCCAGCCCGGGCAGGGCATCCACGGGGACGGTGTAGCGCGAGTGGGCGGCGAGGGGGAAGTCGAAGGGGGCGATGCCTCCGTTATCCAGAAGGAAGTCCGCGTGGGCGATGGTGTCCGCGGAGCCGGGGTTGGAGAGCAGCAGCCAGGTGTCGAAGTCGTCAGCGGTGTAGCCCTCGGCGAAGAACCACTGGGTGGAGGCCTCGGCGGCGCCGAGGGTGGAATGGCATCCTTTGACCACCCTCCGTGAGAAGGAAGCGTAGGTGATTTGGATGGGGGTCCCGTCCGGGGCCCAGTAGAAGGGCCAATAGGCCTCCGCCGGATGCAGCCTGACGCAGCCGTGGGAAGCCACCGCGCCCAGGCCTTCCTCGTAGCGCCGGTTGCCCCGAGGCCAGGCGTGGATGCCGTGAGCCGAGGTGAAGCTCATCCAGTAGTCGCAGGTAACCCCGCCCAGACCTCCATGGGTGCGGTAATGGCCGAGCACGCGGAAGTTGCCGGCGGGAGTGGAGCCCGGCCTCACCCCGGTGGAACAACGCATGATGTTAACCAGCTGGTTCCCCTCGTAGAAGTAGATGCGCTGATCGGTGAGGGAGATGACTATCCTCTTGGCGCCCACCGCTACACGGTAGGCCGGTTCCAGCCTCGCCGCCACCGGGGAAGAGAGGGGGCCTTCCTCCCATTCCTCGTTCAGCCGACTGACCCTATAATAGTAGGTCACTCCCGGCTGTGTTTCCTCGTCCAGGAAAACCGGATAGTCCTCCATGGAATCGGCAGCTCTGCCCCCCACCTGCACATAGGGGCCCTCCTCGCTCTCGGAGCGGTAGACCTGGTAAGCGAAGTCCCCGGGCCGCACCTCCCAGGTCAGGGCGATGCGACGTCCCGCATCCTCCGGCCTCTGCAGCACCCGCAAGCCGCCGGGCGCTTCCATCTCCTCCCCGCGGGCGGGCTCACCCGCTCCCGGCAGGAGCATCAAGGTCACCGTCACCAGGGCCGCGGCCGCGACCAGGCAAACACGACCAGGCACAGCTTTCTCCGTCCCCGGGCCTTTTTTTCTCATACTGCTTCTTGCCCTCCTTCCCGAGACAGCGCGTGCAGCAAGTATTGGTTAAGATTATAATTTTTCTTGGAGGACTTGAACAATGCCTTCTTCAACCCGGGTATCAATCTGAGGTCAATCCGGGGTCAGCTACCAAAACTCCGATCCTCCTCGGCCCCCAAAGGAAGGCAGTCAATTTCCTTTAATATGTTAGAAATTCGCAAAGGAGAGGGAGGCCCCGGCAGCCCGGGGCCCGTTTTTAAAGATCTGTGTCTGGACCTGATTGGAGGCCTTGATTGGAGGTGTTGTGCCCCACCTCAATCCTCCAGCATGTTGAACCGCACCGTCTCCTTGCGGGTGTTGAGGATGGCGTAGTTGCCCTCGGTGATGGTGCCGGGGTTGATGACGATGCTCTTCCCCACCGCTTCGATCCCCTGGGAGCCGTGGGCGTGGCCACAGAAAACATAGGCGGGCCGGTAGTTCTCGATGAGCTCCCGCAGTTCCGGGCTTCCCACGTGCCGGCCGTCTATAACGTCCGTATCCTCGGCAAGAGGGGGATAATGGGTGAGGATTATGGGCTCCTGCGGCAGGTGCTCCATGATCTCGAAATGGTATTCCATCTCCCAGGCGGGGAAGCGGTTGACCAAGCCGTTCTCGCGCTCGTCTGCGGTAATATCTCCCCCGAAGCCCACCAACACGAAATCCCGGCCCGCGTTGATGAAGCTCTGGTGCACCAACCCGACGTGAGGAGCGACCCGGGCCTCCCGTAGAGTGGATCTGAGGAAGGAGTCGAAGGGGGCGTCCCGGTGTCCGGGGACCACCCTGACGGTCCCGCGGAAACGCGCCAGTTCCTCGATGAAGCGGCGGTAGATCCGGGCTTCCTCCGCCAACACCTTTTTCAGCCTTTTCCGCCAGTCGGCGGGAACCTCCTTTCCCCTATCCATCTCTCCGGCGAGCTTCTCCCGCTCCTTTCCCTCCACCACGTCACCGGTGAAGAGAACCAGGTCGGGTTTCCACACCCCCACATCCTCCATTATGCGCTCGAGCATTTGGAAGTCTCCCCGCAGGTCTCCCAGGACCAGGATCTTCATGCTCAAACCTCCCCTCTCGCCGAGCCAGCAGCTCCGTTCCCCCTTCCGCGTGTTATTTCTTTTCGGAAGAGCCCCGGGCGCCCTTTAACCTGATGATACCCATTCCGCCCGGCGGCGACTCCCCCTTCCTGTCCCCGACGGAAAACGTCCCGGAGGGAAGCAGGCGCCTGTTTGGCCTCGAATGTCTCGTTCGGAAACGGGAGGCGCCATCGTTCCAAAGGAAGGGAAGACATTGTCTTTCCTCGGGCGCGGCCGGCCTTATGCGATAATCTATCTGGGGATGTTGGCACGCATCGTGGGCAGGAGGCGCTGAGGAAATGCCCGGAGCGGCCGGCTCGCTGCGCATCGGCACCTCGGGATGGCATTACAAGCACTGGCGGGGGGTGCTGTACCCTGAGGACCTGCCCGCCCGGGAATGGCTCAAGCGCTATGCCGAGGTCTTCGACACGGTGGAGCTGAACAACAGCTTCTACCGCCTGCCTCCCGTGGAATCCTTCCGTTCCTGGAAGGAGGCCACTCCGCCCGGCTTCCTCTTCTCCGTCAAGGCCAGCCGCTTCATCACCCATGTCAAGCGGTTGGAGGACAGCGAGGAAGCCCTCCGGCTCCTGCTGGAGAACGCCGGGGGGCTGGAGGAGCGGCTGGGCCCCGTGCTCTTTCAGCTGCCGCCGAGCTTCCAATCAAACCCCTCCCGGCTGGGCCGCTTCCTGTCCTCCCTGCCCCCGGGGCTGCGCACGGCCTGGGAGTTCCGCCACCCCTCCTGGTTCGCCCCTCCCGTCTACGAACTGCTGCGCGAGAGGGACGCGGCCCTCTGCGTGGCCGACTCTCCTCGTTTCCCGGGAGTCCGCGAGATCACCGCATCCTTCTCCTACGTGCGCTTGCACGGCGGAAGGGTCCTTTACAGCTCGGAGTACACCGGGGAGGAGCTTGCGGAATGGGCGGATTGGATGGGAGCGCTCCTGGAGGAGGGCTTGGACCTCTTCGTCTATTTCAACAACGACGCCCGGGGCTACGCCGTCTCCAACGCCCTGGCTCTACGGGAACTCCTCCGGAGGAGCCGGTCGGCTCCATGAGATGGATAATGCTCCCGCCTTCGGCAGCTCTTGGATTAAAGAACAATGCGCAGGGTACGCCCCATAACAACTGTTTCCCGGACGGAAAGGATCCTGGCCCGGCTCAGGCCTGCCTGGCGCGGTCTATCTCGGCGATGCGGTCGGCCACATAGCGCTGGGCGGCGTAGAGGTCGCTGAAGGTCTCGCCCTTGAAGCGGTAGTCATGCTTCCTCCCCTTGATCCGCACCATCTCCTGGCCGGTCTGCTTGTCCACGCACCGGTAGAACTTGACCCGCACGTAGCCCTGCATGCCGAAGAACTCCCGGTCCAGAAGCACCTTGGCCATCAGCCACCTCCCTCCGAGCTCCGCCTGCGCACCGCACCCATGCGCTCCCATGATAGCACGGCTTCCGGGAACCGGGCTGCCTCCGCAGAGCAAGGCCCGCCCCACGGTAAAGGGCCCGGTCCTCCCGGGCCCGCCCTATCCTCAAAGAAGCCGGAGGCGGCCTCTATCCGTAGTCCTCCTCGACCAACCCCCCCACGCAGACCCCGGAACCGACGGTGGTGGGCACCCCGCCCCCCAAGTGCACGCTGGCTCCCGCCAGGTACAGCCCCTGGAAGAGCCGGGAGCGCATGCGCGGGCGGAACATGGCGGTGGAGAAGAAGTCGTTCTGCAGCCCGTAGACCGCCCCGCAGGGGTGCAGCAGCTGTCGCTCCAGGTCGTAAGGGGTGTTCACCCGGGCCACGGTGATGTGGTCGCGCAGGTCCAGGTGGAAGAAGCGCTCCATCATGTTTAGGGTGTCCTCCAGGTACTTCTCCTTGATGGAGTCCCAGTCACCCTCCGCCAACTTGTAGGGAGCGAAGGTCACCAGGTTGAGGCAGTGGTGGCCCTCCGGGGCCATGGAGGGGTCAGCGTGGGAAGGCCAGGAGATGAGCATGAAACCGCCCGAGGGGATCTTCCCGTTGACGTAGTCCTCGAACCATATACGGTTCATCTCCTTCAGGTTGGTGTAACAGAAGGTGTGGTGCCCGGGCAGGTCCGGCTCGGTGTCCAGTCCCAGCATGATCATGGGCGCGGGTATGGAGACGGGGAAGGTCTCCATGGCCCTCACTGCCCAGGAGGGCAGGTTCTCGCGCCCGATGAGTTCGAGATAGAGGACGCGGGCGTTGATATCCGAGACCACCATGCGAGAAGTGAGTTTGGTGCCGTCGGCCAGCTCCACCCCGGTCACCCTCTTGCCCTCGGTGAGCACCTTCCTGACCCGGGTGTTGAAGCGGATCTCCCCGCCGAAGTCCTCGAAGGCGCGGGCGATGCCCTGGGGGATGCCGATCATGCCGCCCCTGGGGTAGAAGATGCCCTCGTGCTCCGAATAGGCCAGAAAGACCACGTAGCCGGGGCACAGAGCAGGGGGCAGCCCCAGGAAATAGGACTGCAGGCTCATGGAGGAGCGCACCTTCTCGTCCTTGAAGAAGCTGGTCAGCACCATCTCGAAGTTCTTGACCATGTAGGGCAGGTACTTGACCAGGGCCGGACTGGTCATGGCCACCTTGAGCATGTCCTTGAAGGAATACATGGGCTTGGCCATCACCTGCCCGAAGGCCTTGTTGATGGCCTCCGAGCCCACTTTGACGAAGCGGTCCCAGTTGCGGGCGTCCTCCTCGGAGAAGCGGGCGATGACCTCGCGGGTGCCGTTGACGTCCACGGGGTAGCTGAACTTCTCGCCGTCCTCGGTGACGAACCCATAGATGGGGTCGATGGGCATGAAGTCGATGTAGTCGGAGGTCTTCTTCCCCAGCTTGGCGAAGAGCTCGTCGATGACGAAGCTCATCTCCACGATGGAGGCGCCGATGTCAAAGCGATAGCCCTGCACGTCCATGGAGGAGCAACAGCCGCCCACCTGCCCGGTGTTCTCGCACACCAGGGTGCGGAAGCCGTTCCTCTGCAGGATGGCCGCGGATGAGAGCCCTCCCAGCCCCGCTCCGATGACGATGGCGTCGTAGTCGTACATGCGGGTCTCCTTTCGGGCTTCTCAGATGAGGTAGCGGTAGGGCAGGTAGGGCACCTGTTTGCCCAGGTGCTTGATATAGCGCCTGGTGCTCTCGCTGGCGGAGAAATAAGCCGCGACCGCCCCCGCGAGCAGGGCCACCCCCAACGCCGCACGGATCTTGCTCTTCATCTCTCATCCCTCCTATCCATGATCCCTCTAGCCGTGGTCCCTGAGGATGTACGACGATGTTATCACCCCGGAGGCCAGGGTGGTGGGAACCCCTCCTCCCAGGTGGGTGCTGGAGCCGGTGAGGTAGAGGTTCTTTATGGCCCGGGAACGCGAATGGGGTCGGAACAGCGCCAGGGTGGTCATGTCCGAGAATAGCCCGTAGATGCCTCCCTGCGGAGAGAGGAGGCGCCTCTCGAAATCGAGGGGGGTGGAGACATCCATGATGGTGATGTGGTCGCGCACGTCCGGCAGCACGTACTTCTCCAGCTCGTCCAGGGCCGCCTCTCGGTACCAGTCCTTGATGCGGTCCCAGTTGTCGCCCAGGGGGGCGTAGGGTGCGGGCGCGTTGCAGAGGAAGTTGAGCACGTGGTGCCCCTCCGGCGCCAGCGAGGGGTCCGCCTCGGTGGGCCAGCAGATCAGGCTCATGGCGGTGCGGGGGATGACTCCCTTCTTGTAGTAGTTGTTCCAGACGTCGTTCATGGCGTCGATGGAGCCAGTGACCACAGTGTGATGGGCGTCCAGGTCGGGCTTGGCGTCCAGGCCCACGTAGATCATGGGGCAGGGCATGGACACCTCGTAGCTGCTGATGGCCTTGAGCGCCCACTTCGGCAGGTTCTCCGGGCGGATGAGCTTGAGATAGGTGACCTTGGCGTTGAGGTTGGAGACCACGAAGCGGGAACGCATCTCGGTGCCGTCCTCCAGCCGCACCCCCACCGCCTTGCCGCCCTCGACGATGATGTTCTCCACCTTGGTGCCGGTGCGCACCTCCAGCCCGAAATCGGAGGCGGCGTTGATGATGCCCTGGGGGATGCTGATCATGCCGCCCTTAGGGTAGAAGATGCCCATGTGCTCGGAGAGGGCGATGAAGCCGAAGATGCCCGAACCCAGCTCCGGAGGCGCGCCGGCGAAGTAGGACTGGAAGGCCACCGAGCCCTGGATGACCGGGTTCTTGTAGTACTTCCGGACCACCCCCTGATGGGTGCGCAGGAACAGCGGGGCATACTTGATCACCTGGGGGTTCTTGGCCACCATGGCCAGGGCCTCGGGGATGCTGTTGAGGGGCGACAGCATCACCGCGTCCATCATCTTCTCGATCATCTCCATGCCCATGTTGGAGAAGGCCTTCCATCCCTCCACGTCCTCCGGGGCGATCTGCTCGATGACCCGGGTGGTCTCGTCGATGTCGGTGGGGTAGGAGAACTTGCGCCCGTCCTCGGTTATGAAGGAATAGATAGGGTCGCAGGGCACCAGGTCGATGTAGTCCTCCCGGCGCTTGCCCAGCAGCTCGAAGACCCTCTCCATGGGCTGGGTGATCTCCACGATGGAGGCCCCGATGTCGAAACGGTATCCCTCCCGCTCATAGGTGGAGCAGCACCCTCCGATGAGATCGGACTGTTCCAGGATGACCGTTTTGAACCCGTTCTTAGCGCAGAGGGCGCCGGTGGAGATGCCCCCCAGCCCGGCACCTATCACTATCGCGTCGTAATCCGCCATGTGGTCCTCCTTTCCCTCCTCGCCCCGGAGCGGCTCGCCTTTCCCCCACCCTTTTCCATGCCATTCCGCAGGGACTGGCTCTCGCCTACCGGTTTGTGGTCAGTTTTACTGACTTTTCGGTCCTATTATACTTTCCGCTTTCCGTCCTGTAAAGGGATGGGAGGGGCCATAAGGCCGCCCCCGGCGGCCGCCTTTCAGGCGGGTCCGGCCAACCCGTGCTGCATGAAGTCCATGAGGGAGACGAAGAACTGGAGTACGTCGAATTCCTCCTCGATGAGGTAGAGGTTGCCGACTATCTCGGCGATGCCGATGAGGGCGAAGGAAACCGTCTTGGGGTCCACCTCCCGGAAGAGGCCCTCCTTGATGCCGGCCCGGATGTCCTCGGCCAGAAAGTCGGCTACCCGGTTGAATATTTCGTCCGCCTTGCGGCGCAGCTTGTCGTTGCCGCCCAGGACTTCCGACACGATCCCCACGAACATGAACTGGAGGTCCCGGTACTTAGAGATGAAGGTCAGCCCCTTGAGCCCCAGGCGGGTCAGGGCATCCCGGGCCTGCGCCCCCGCTGCCTCCGCCTCGGCCAGCAGGGTCTTCAGGGTGCGTTCCATGGTGGCTATGAATATCTCCTCCTTGCCGGAGAAGTACTGGTAACAGGTGCCCTTGCTCACCTCCGCCTCCCGGGCGATATCATCCACGGTGGCGTTGTGGTAACCCTTCTGGGAGAAGACGTTGAAGGCAGCATCGAGGATGGAGGAGGCGCGCCTCTCCTCGTCGCTCATGGCGACTAGATTCTCTTCCTCCTCCCTCTCGTGGGCCTCCTTGCCGCGGGCCTCGCGCTTGAACCTCTCCCACTCGGACAGGCCCTTGAAGGAATAACGGTCCAGGATGCTCTTGATGCTGGATATGGAGAGGCCCTCGTCTCGCATGGTCTTCACGATGAGCAGCCTGCGCAGGAATTCTTCGTCGTAGTAGGCGACATTGGGCTTGATCTTGCGGGGTTCCGGCAGCAGGCCCCGGGACATGTAGAACTTGATGGTGCTCACCGGCAGGCCCGACCTTTCCGCCAGCTGGCGCATGCGCATGAGGCCCCCTCCGCCGCCCTTGCCCTCCGTCCGCTTCGCTGATCCCCGCACCTTTTCTTCCCTTCGCTGCTCCTGGTCGGCACCGGCTTCTTGCCGACCGGCCCTCAGGGCGGATACCCGCTGCCCGCTCCCGATCGGTTATCAAGAATAAAGAATAAACGTCCGGTCGTTTGCGCTAATCGTTTTAATGATAGAGGGAAAGAACCCCGCTGTAAACGCCGCGTGCGGCAACCGGGAAGCGATCGACCGGGCGAGGGCTTCGGAAAACCTGCCCGCCAGGAGCCCTCCCGATCATCGCCGCTTCATCCTCCGCCCATCTGCCCGCTTTACTTCCCCGTCCAGCTTGCCGATTAGAGGTACTGACCCGAGAGTCCAGGGAAGGGATGAGATGAAGAGGCACCTGCGGCGCTGCAAGGAGTGCGGGATACCCCTGGCCTATGCGCGGTACCTGCGCTGGTATCCCAACGGCACCATCATCGGCATAGACCGCGGCAGGACCCGCCTCGCCTTCCTGGAAACGGAGCTGATCAACTCCATCATCGAAGGCATCTCCGACTTCATCGGGCTGGACATCCAGCCGGTGGTGGTGGAGGCGGAGCGGCGCATCGGGCATCGCTTCATCGAGACCATCGTACCTTCCGCCTACATCAAGTTGGGGGTCTACCGGATGCCCCGGGACATCTCGGTGATAGAGCCCCCCTCCCGCTACATCTTCGACCACGTGGCCGGACTGGGATACGGGCGCTTCTTCCTCCTCTCCTATAAAAGGCGCAGGCGCATGACCGTGCTCTGCCGCAATCCCTACTGCGACGGCATGCTCATCGGGGATTCCCTGGGGGTCTGGGAGTTCCTCGAGCAGAAGCAGGGTGCTTATCAGGGGGAGAGGGAGAACGGGATGCTGCGCATCACCCTCATGGAAACCCGGGAGCCGCGCCCTCACTTAGAAGAGCGGCTGGCCCCCTCCGCTCCCGTCTATATGCCCGGTAAGCTGGATTACCGTATCTGTCCAGGTTGCCGCCTGCCCGCCTTTCCGGGCCATACCTACGAGTGGGACCTGGAGGAGGGCATCATCACCGACCGCCGCACCTCCATGCGTATGGCCTGCGTGCCCACGGCCTCGCTGGACGCGGTGTTCAGGGAGCTGGAGGAGGAGTTGGGGCAGGAGATACCCCGCCTGATCAATGACCTCACCAAACGTGAGGTGTGCGAATTCCTGTCCTCGCTGAGCGGGGGCGGGGAGGAGGGCTTCCGGGAGCAGCTCCGCGAGATGCCCCTCCGGGGCTTCGGCAACCCCTTCATCGAGCGGTTGGACTCCTCCTCCTGCGTGGTGCGGGTGGAGAACCCCTTCAGCCCCGCCCTGCTGGAGGGCATCCTCTGCGGGGCCGCCTCCCACATGTGGGGCAGGGAAGCACTCTGCCGCTCTGAGAGGCAGCACGGTGCATTTGCCTGGAGGTACCATATCTCCTGATGCCAACAGCTCCCGGAGGGAGGTAAGGGTGCCGCCCGCCGAGGTCCTCCGGGGCCGCCCTGCCTAGGTTCAGAAACCGGCCCGGGCGTATAATGCCGCTTATGAGATCCGAGAAGCCGACCGTGGTCCGCTCTCTCCTCGGCGTGGCCCTATTCCTCGCGGCAGTCCCGCTGTTCCTGTGCAGCCTCTGGGGCTGCGGCGGAGAGAAGGGCGGGGGGGCCGGAAAGCCGCCTGCTCCCCAGGAAGAGGTGGTGGATTCCTTTCTGCGCGCCCTGGCCTCGGGGGATGGGGAAGCTCTGCTCTCGGCGCTACCTCCCGCTTCCGTGGAGGCCATCCTCGGCGACCTCACCACCCTGTCCAGGGAGGGACTCGCCTCGGTCCTCCTGCAGGCCCTCAAGTCCCGCTTCCCCTGCACGGGGATGGGAGAGGTCCATTACCGGACGGAGGAGAGGGGAGAGGGGTCGGCCGTGGTCTACTATTGGGGCACCTTCGAGATGGCGGGCGACGGCGGGACCACCTCGTTCCGGGAGATACCGGAGGCGGAAGCGCGGAGCTTTCCCTTGGTGCTTGTGGAAGGCCGCTGGTACCTGGATATCTGGACCCGCTGAGGGCTCCGGCCTCCACGGGGTCACTTGCCAGGTCGGGGAGGGTAGCCGGGCGCGCCGCAGCTGCTATTCCCCGCCCCCCTCAAGCCCTACCGGGGGAAGACCATGCCGGCGAAGGTGACCGCGGAACCCTCCCGGGGATCGAACCAGCGGTCGTAATGGATGATGCGGCCTTTCCTGCCCTCCAGCGCTTTCACCAGGACGTAGATGGGGGAGAGGCCGCAGATGTGGCGGCTGTCCCCCTCTCCCATCACGTAGGCGTAAAAGCCTTCGGCGTCACCGGAAGCGGCAAGGCCCAGCATCTCCCGGTCCTTGCCGCTCACCGAGGAGAGGATCATCGCATCCACCGGCACGGCGCTGCCGAAACGCTTTCCCACGTGGGCGAGGTCGGCGGCCGCCAGCAGCATGACCTCTTCGTCCAGCGCCGACAGCAGGCCCCGCAGTGCCTTTACGAAGGAGCCCACCTCGGGGTCTTCGGCGGGAGAGCTCCCCCTCTCCATCAGGTCGTGAAAGGAGTTGCAGGTGACCGGGATGATGCGGAACCCATCTACGCCGCCGAAGGCCGCAGCCAACAGGGGGAGCTGCATCTCTATGGAATGCTCGGAGCGGTGAGAGAGCTCGTCTCCCAAGCTATCCATGCCCGCTGCCCGAGCCAGCTCACCGGCCAGGGCAGCGTCCGTTTCCACCAGGCCCAAGGGGGTCAGGTAATTCTTGGAGGTGAATGCGAAGCGGCCCTCCATCTCCCCGTGGCAAGTCCCCAGCACCACCACCAGGGGGCGGCGGGATGGTCGGGAGCGGGCCAAGCAAGCGTAGGTCTCCGCGTAGCACCTCCACCCCCTCTCCGGGTCGATGTGCGGGGCCACCAATCCCCAAGGCATGCCCGGTTCAACCTCCTCTCCGCGGGCGGAACCCAGGAGCCGCCCGAGGAAGTCCGCCAATTCCCGCGGATGGGCGGGGTAGCTGCGCCCCGCGAGGGTCATGGGGCGGTTGGGAAGCTGCAGGTACTCGCGGTCGCGGACCTCCTTGACCCGCCGGAAGAAGGGTCCGTCCAGGATGAGCTGCTCGTCCAGCCGCTGCAGGATATCGGCCAGCTGGTCGGTGGTGATGATGTCCCCGAACCGGCGGACGTAAGCGGCCTGGATATCCCGCAGGGTGCGGCTCCCGTCGCACAGGGCGGCGATGAAATAGGCGGCGGGGGAGATCACTGTCACGTCTCCCATGTAACCCTGGGGATCCCGCAAGGCCACCATGTCCTTTCCCTGGTGCTTGACGGGGAACGCCTCCAACCTGCGAATCCTGGGATTGTCCATATCCCGCGAAGAAGGTCTCTACTTCCAGCTGGTGCGCTTGCGGGCCTCCCTCTCCCAGCCCACGTCCAAGGCCAGCCAGGCCTTGGCCCGGATGAGCTCATCGGTAGAGGGGTTGGCAACCAGGGCCATGAGGGCCTCGATGCCCCGGGGGTCTCCCAGGCGGGTGACCGCTTCGATGGCCTGGTACTGTACCTCGCGGTCGGGGTGTCCCAGCAGCTCGATGAGCTCATCGAGCTTTCTCTGCTTCTCCAGCTTCCCGATATCGGGCCTTCCCGGTCTGAAGATGGCCATCTCTCAGTTCACCGCACCGCTCATTCCGTCGCCCGCGGGCCACGGATCTTGGATTCTCTCTGGATTATACAACACCCCGATAAAACACCCCGCTTGCCCGCACCCCATGCCGCGCCGGCCCGAAGGGGATCGCGCCTTCTTCGGTATCAACGATTCCGTGAAACCCTTTCCCTGAGCCGGCTGTAGGCCGCCAGGTCCGAGAGCAGATGCCCCATCTTCTCGGGGGAGTTGACCACGCATACTCCGTGTCCCTGCGCCTCCTCCAGTTCCCCGGCCAGGTTCATGGGGGCGATGAGGCACAGGAATACCGGCTTGCCGTGCTTGCGCCCCAGCTCCGCGAACTCCCGGGCGGGGAAGGTGGGGCCCGCCCCCAGGCCTGACGCGAAAACGGCCACGGCGCACCCCACGTCCTCCTGTTCCAGGGCGATGTCCGCGGAGCGCAGGTAAAGCGAGGTGTCCGTCCAGGCCTGGGCGAACATGTCCAGGGGGTTGTCCGGCTCGGCGTGGGGCGGCAGGAACTCCCTCACGCGGGCAGCCCTCTCCTCGGAAAGCCGTGGGAGGCGCACCCCCTCACGCTCGCAGATATCGGAGATGATGATGGCCGGCCCCGCGGTATGGGTGGCCATGAAGACGCCTTTGCTCGGCGGCCGACCGAACATGTCCAGCGCCTTGGCCAGTCGGACCATCCTCCCCGTGTCCTCCAGCCGGAGAATACCCGCCTGGGCCAGGGAGCCCCGGTAGACCGCCTCGGAGGTGGCCGCGGTGCCGGTATGGCTCAGCGCCACCCGGTGGGCGCTCCCGGTGAATCCCGAGCTCACCGCGAGCACCGGCTTGGACGCGGCGCACTCCCGCGCCTTCTCCAGGAACTCCCTCGCCCTATCCACGCCTTCCAGGAAGAGGCAGACCACCGTGGTGTGCGGGTCGGCCTCCAGGTACTCCAGGTAATCGGGGAAATCGAGCGCGGCCCGGTTCCCCGCGCTGACGAACTTGCCTACGCCCACCATCTCCTCGGTGAGCCCGCAGAGCAAGGCGGTCCCCACTCCCCCACTCTGGCTGACCAGCGATACCCTGCCTCGGCGGACGAAGGAGAGGGGGGAGGCGAAGGTGGCATTTATGGGAGCGTGGGTGTTGAACATGCCGATGCAGTTGGGACCCACCAGCCCTATCCCGTTCTCCCGCGCGATACCGGCCAGCTCCTCCTGCCGGCGCGCCCCCTCGCCACCCACCTCGCGAAAACCACCGGCGAAGACCACCGCCGCCCGCGCTCCTCTGGCCGCCGCTTCCCGGAGCGACCCCGCCACCTCCCGCTCCGGCACCGCGTAGACGAATAGCTCCACGCCCTCCGGGAGCTCGGACACGCCGGGGTAGGCCCTCAGCCCTTGGATGGTCCCGGCCGCGCGGGGATTCACCGGATATACCGGCCCGGAAAAACCGGAGGAGGTCACCGCCGCCAGCGCATGGAATCCAAGTTTGAAGGGATTGTCGCTGGCCCCCACCACCGCCACGCTCTCCGGGTAGAAGAGCGGGCGGAGCTTCCGCAGGACCTTTTCCCGATCACGCACGGCCGTCACCCCCTCCAGCTCCGTTGTCTCCTCGCTCGGATGGCTTCAGCGGGCGGGCCTACGTCGGATGTGCGTTCCCTTCCCGGCCTCGCTGGCCTTCCTCATCAAAGCGACGGCGGACCCAGCAGGACCACGTGGTCCCCCGCCAGGAACAACCGCGCTGCGGTCTGCGGACCGAGTGGAAAAGTCCGCTCGTCCCCGGTAACGAGTACGTCCCAGCGGCGCGGCCCCTGGCGCATGAAGCGGACCCCGGCTGTCTCCTGCACGAAATAATACCAGCCGCCCTCCGGAAGCTTCAGGGAATATTCTTCGGCCGGGGATATCCCCGATGCCGGCTTGCATATCACCAGGGCAGCCGCAAATCCTTTACCCTCCCCGCTCCCGGCGATCGCCGCCTCCCCTTCTCCACCCTCCGGGAACCTTGCGAAACGCAGGTCGTCGCCGCTTCCTCCCGTTGCGGTGATGAACGATTCCATCTTTCCCGGCAACGATCCGATGGCCGGGTAGCTTCCGCTCTCGATGGCGTAAACGGGGAAGGAAACATCCACCGCCACCCATCCCACGCCGTTGAGGTAGACCTGCGCCAGGAAGCGGTCGAGGCAGAGGGCTTGACGGGCCGGGATGCCCAGCTCCCGGCAGAGCATCACCAGGAGAAGGGAGCGCCCGTAATCGTCGCCGCCTTCGCCACGGAGGGCACGCAGCACCGAATCCCGGGCGTATTCCTCCGCCCATCCCGTCCCCGGTTCCGGAGGCAGGTAGGCGGCGGACGAGGCGGGAGCCCTATAGAAAAGCCCGCTCCGCTTGACCAGGAAGACCAGCACGCTGAGCATGTCTTCCCGTAGCTCCTGCGGCAACTGGTCGGCCGTTCCGCGCAGCCCTTCCAGGTCCCAGGGAAGCCCCGGTCCTTTCTCCAGAAAACGCTCGGCCTCCTCGGGGAAGCGAGCTGGGAAGGTGAGGACATCCCCCGGTTGATAGCGCCAGGCGAAGAGGCTCTCCGCCGTTACCAGCGCCTCCACCCCGATCTTTTTACCCTCATCCTCTAAGCGCAGTCCGTGCCCGCCGCCGGGCAGTTCGACCAGCTCCCACGAGGGCTCCTCCGAACCGGTAAGCACCTTGAAGTAATACCAGAGCGGGTCCAGCGAGGCCGATTCGGGAAGTTTTAGGGACACCGGCCCCGCATCCCCTTGGTCAAGACGGAGCTTGAGGGAAAAGGTCCGGCTGACCGGCTCGCCCCCGGTCGAGGGCGGCTCCCCCAGGTGGATTTCCCGCCCGCATACCGCATAGATGAAGCCCGCTTTTGAGCAACTCAGGCGGTCCACGCCTTTATCCAGGTCGGCCAGCTCTTCTTCCGGCCCCCCCTCGCGCCATATGGTTATCCGTCCGGAGGATCTTCCCAGAAGGATTTCGCCCTCCCTGTAACCGCAGGCGCTGGTCACGGGGTCATCGAACCTGTCCACTTCGACCAGGCCTCCCCCCTCAAGCCGGTAGATGGCCTGGGTGCTCACCAGCATGGGGCCGGCCCCGGCACCGTCCACCAGGGCCACCACTCTCACCGACAACTCCCCCGGCACCGATAACTCGCGCCCCCCGGGGTCCACCCCGTCCAGCAGGAACACGCGGTTCTCCCAGAGCAACCCCAGACGCTCACCCTGTGGCCCCGTGACCAGGGAGATAACCACTCCCTTCCCCCCGGCAAAGGGGCCATCCTTCTTCTGGGCCGAAAGCTCGAAGCAGCCCTCCGCTGTCCCCACCCACAGCCTGTTTTGACCCTCCTCACCCACGGTGAGCACGCCGGCTTCATCCATCACTTGCTGCAGGATGCCGTCGCCTGCGAGCCGCCTCAGACCCCGGTCGCCGCAGGCCAGATAGACCCCCGCGGGCATCCCCGTTTCCCCGCCCTCTTCCGGGAGGTGCGGCCAGAAGTCGAAAATCCCTTCCCCAGCTTCCGGCAGGGGAGCTAAGTACAGGTCGGGGTCCAGGGTGTGCATACAGCCAGAGAAATCGAGCAGCCAGAGGACGCCTCGGGGATCGGCGACCGCCTTCTTGACCTCCAGGGACGTGGAAATGGTCCGAAAGGAATATTTTGCGGAAACACTCCCGTGTGGAGACGGCGGAGTGGATGCCATCCCGCATCCGGTGACCGCCAGGCAGGTGGCCCAGAGGAGGAAGAGGGCGGCGATGGCGGCGGAAGGCCGCCGGATCCTTTTCTCTACATTCATGTGAAGATGATACATCTGCCGGGAACAGCGTTGTCTTTAACCAACCCGGCACACGGAGCCGCACGCAAAGCGCCCGTTTCGGGCCACCCCCGAAAAAAGAGGCGCGCGCGGGATGAGTGGGTTCCCGCGAGCGCCTTATTATCGCTGGTTCAGGCCCGCTCCTACTATCCCTCAGCGGCCTCGGCCTGGGAGGAGCCCGGGCGGAAGGTGGCCCTGCGCATCTTGTTGAAGACCACGTTCACCGAGCGGGAGAACACGTTGGGCTGAAGGGCCTCCACCAGCTTGGTCACGAAGCGCTGGTTCTTGTTGACCGATGCCGCCACCAGTTCGGGGTCGAGCTCCCGGAGGAGCCGGGTGAGGAACTCGGGGTTGCGGTTGATCACCGTGGCGAGGGCCTTGGGGTCTAGGTTCCCCACCAACTGGGACAGGAACGCGGCATTCTGGTTGACCGCTTCGGCCACCACCCTCGCGTCCAGCGTGGACATGGCGCCGGAAATGAGTCCGGGTTTGCTGGCCATCCTGCCGGAGAAAGCGCCGATGGATTCAAAGAGCCTGCTCATCCTCTACCTCCCCTTTCAGTCACCATATCTGACCTTACAGTCAAAAGCGATAATCGCTTTTCCAAATCAATTATAATACACGTCTTAGAAGATTAAAAGGGCTATTTTTCAGGTGATTCATCATCAATAATCTTTTTTATACCTTTTAGTCGAAATTGATCGCTATGTATTTCTGCCATTTCTCAGAGTCGGTTTCGTGCATGTAGGCGGAAGACCCTCTTCCGTTCGATAGGAGTTCAAGGGAGCCGTGTTGGCGTTGACTGCAAACCGGAATATCCCCAGCGCCAGTGAATCCCGGAGACGGGGGGACTGGGAGTTGGCGCATGCTCGTATCCGGTTCAAGCCGGCACACCTCCTTGACAGGCCTCTGAAGCGGGGAAGATAATCGAAGGCGTTTCCTTGACAAGCAAGGCAGGACCAAAGGCGATGAAGGGGAGGAGTAAGCCCTCCAGGGACGCTACAGAGAGCCGAGCCGAAGTTGAGAATCGGTGCGTCCGGGTGGGCTGAAGATGGCCCTGGAGCTGCCCGTCGAAAGGCGATGCCGAGTAGGCGAGGCCGGATGCCCCCGTTACCATGGGCTAGGGTATCGCGTCCATCCGAAGGCGCCGTACCTGAAAACCAGAAAGCGGTTGGCCCGCCGGTCTTACGCATCGCCGGCGGGCCGTCTTTTCGCCGGAAAGGTGGTGGTTGCGATGCTATGGATCATGTCCGGCACCTCCCGGGTTCAGGAGAGATGACCGAGAGGAGAAGGAGGTGCAAAAGATGGCCAAGACCATCGCCGAGATAAACGAGAAGATAAGGGAAGGCCGGGTCGTGGTGGTCACCGCGGAGGAGGTCATCGACCTGGTGGAGAAGGAGGGGGCCGAGGCGGTCGCCGAGAAGGTGGACGTGATCACCACCGGGACCTTCGGACCCATGTGCTCCTCGGGGGCCTTCCTCAACCTCGGCCACAGCAAGCCGCGCATTAAGATCCACCGGGCCTGGCTGAACGGCGTCCCCGCCTATGCAGGGATCGCCGCCGTGGATCTGTATATAGGAGCCACCGAGCTCCCGGAGAGCGACCCCCTCAATGAGGTCTTCCCCGGAGAGTTCCGCTATGGCGGCGGTCACGTCATCGAGGACTTGGTGGCCGGGCGACGGGTTAGGTTGGAGGCAACGGCTTACGGGACGGACTGCTACCCCAACCGCCGCTGGGAACGCGACATCAGCCTCGAGGAGCTGCCCTATGCTTTCCTCTTCAACCCCCGCAACTGTTACCAGAACTACAATGTGGCGGTGAACCTGTCCGACCGGGTCATCTACACCTACATGGGGATGCTGCGCCCCGAACTGGGCAACGCCAATTATTGCAGCGCGGGCCAGCTCTCCCCCCTCCTCAATGACCCGTGCTTCCGCACCATCGGGACGGGAACCCGCATCTTCCTGGGAGGAGGCATCGGCTACGTGATGGGGTACGGAACCCAGCATAACCCGGAAGTGCCCAGGACCCCTAGAGGAGCACCTCGACTCCCTTCGGGGACGCTGGCGGTGATGGGAGACCTCAAGGGCATGAGTCCCCGGTTTCTGGTCGGATCCTCCTTCCTCGGCTACGGCTGCACCCTGAGCGTGGGGCTGGGGATCCCCATACCCGTGCTGGACGGAGAAGTGGCCAGGGCGGCCGCGGTGCGCGACGCGGAGCTATTTGCCCCGGTGGTCGATTACTCCCACGATTACCCGCAGGGCACCGGGAGAGTGCTCGGCGAGGTCAGTTACGCCCAACTGAAGAGCGGCAAAATCATCCTAGAGGGCAAGGAGGTGCCCACCGCACCGCTCTCCAGCTACCCGCGCGCCCGTGAGATAGCCGGCATCCTCAAGCGGTGGATCGAGGAGGGGAGCTTTCTCCTGACCGAGCCGGTGGAACTCCTCCCCTGCCCCGCCAGGGACAGTTCCAGGGAAGGGGGTGGCCGGGGATGATCCGCCGGAGAGTGGTCCTGCACTTCCCCCACGAGCAGGTGGACAAACCCATAGTGAGCCGGCTAGTGCGGGATTTCGAAATGGACTTCAACATCCTCAAGGCCCAGATCACCCCACGGGAGGAGGGGCTGATGGTGCTGGAACTGGTGGGCGAGGAAAGCAACTTCCAGCGCTGCCTGCGCTACTTGGAGGAGCAGAAGGTGACCATCCAGCCTCTCTCGCAGGACGTGCGTCGTAACGAGGAGCGCTGCACCCATTGCGGCGCCTGCACGGGCATCTGCCCGACGAACGCCCTGCGCCTGGACCGGGAGAGCATGGAGGTCGTATTCGACGACGAGTCCTGCGTGGCCTGCGAGCTGTGCGTGCGGATCTGCCCGCCCCGGGCCATGGAGATCCACTACTGAGGATGTGTCACCGAAGATGCTGCCGGAAGCCGCGGGCGGGGCGGGCTGACCTAGCGTGACCCCCCGAGCAGTCGAGGCACCGGGTTCGCTGCGGGGGCAGCCTGCTGCCCGGATAAATGCCCCTGGGGGCGCCTTCCCTCAACCCACTTGTTCAAGGGTGTTGTCCAGCCGGCGCAGGCACTCCTCTTTTCCCAGGACGAAGAGGACGTAAGGTAGGGGTGGGCCGGAACGGCGGCCGGTGAGGGCCAGCCGCACGGGCATGAGTATCTCTCCCGCCTTCAGCCCCAGGGCTTTGAGATCCTCGGTCAGTGCGGCAAGGAGCCGTCTTGCCTCCTCCAGGTCCAGCCCGCCCCGCCCCTCCAGTTCCTCCCGTACCCTCATCAAGGCCTCGCGGGAGGTGGAACGGGTGAGGAAAGCCACCGATTCCGCGTCGAGGGGCGCTGGAGACGAATACGCATCGAGCAGGCCCGGCAGCTCCGACAGGACGCGCAGGTTATCGCGCACCGAGGCGACCATGAAGGGGAAGAGGGGGTGACCGGCGGCTCCGGGCGCGAAGGGGGCGGACAACTCCACCAGGCGGTTCAGATCCGCCCGCCGGATATGCTGTCCGTTCAGCCAGTCCAGCTTATGCAGGTCGAAAATGGCTGGGGAGCGGGAAAGGGCCTCCAGGCGGAACTCCCCCACCAGCTCCACCGGCGAGAACACCTCTTTGCCCCCCTCCGGAGACCAGGAGAGCAAGGCCAGGTAGTTCATGACCGCCTCCGGGAGATAGCCCGCCTCGCGGAACTCCCGCAGAGAGGTGGCTCCGTGGCGCTTAGAAAGCTTGGTCCCGTCCGGCCCCAGCAGGAGGGGATGGTGGGCGAAGACGGGCACGCGGTAACCCAGCGCCCGGTAGAGGAGGACGTGGCGGGCGGTGTTGGTGAGGTGGTCATCACCCCTGATCACGTGGGTGATGCCCATGGCGGCATCATCCACCACCCCGGAGAGGTCGAAGCCGGCGGTACCGTCCGAGCGGAGGAGGATGAAGTCCCCCAAGGCCCGCGAGGAGAAACTCATCTTCCCGTGCAAAAGGTCGGTGAACTCTATGTCTCCGGGCGGGACCCGGAAACGGAGGGCGGGGCGCCTCCCCTTCGCCCGGAGCCGCTCCCCCTCCTGCCGGCCGAGCTCCCGGCAGGTCCCGTCGTAGACGGGCGGGCGCCCCTCGGCGAGGGCTTTCTGCTTCTTCGCCTCCAGCTCTTCCGGGGTGCAGTAGCACGGATAGACGAGCCCGGCCTCCGCCAGACGGCGAGCTTCCCGCAGGTAGAGGTCGCGCCGGCGACTCTGGCGGTAGGGTGCATGAGGGCCGCCAACGTCCGGCCCCTCGTCCCAATCCAGGCCCATCCAGCGCAGGCCTTCCAGGATGGCTTCTTCCTGACCGGGAGCGGAGCGCTGGGGGTCGGTGTCCTCGATGCGCAGGACCATGCGCCCCCCCATACGCCGGGCATAGAGCCAGTTGAGAAGAGCTGTGCGTGCCGATCCCAGGTGCAGCTCACCGGTGGGGGAAGGCGCGAACCTGACCCTGATCTCCTCCATAGCAGGCGTATTGTAGCACAGGGCTGCCCCGTGCCCCCGGACCGCCCCCTCAAATGCTGCCCTTCCCGCCGCGGCAAATCCCTCTTGTCACCGTCCCGGCCTATAATGCCATCCGGTGGGGCTCGTAGGCATAGCAAGAGGGGACAGGGTTGACGGGGGGAAACCCCGGGAGGCCTTGGCGGAGAGGTGGTCCGTTTGAAGGCGAGGAGCCTGTTCGTCTGCACGGGTTGCGGTTCATCATCGGTAAAGTGGCTGGGCCGTTGCCCGGAGTGCGGGGAATACGGGACCATGCTGGAGGAGCGGGTTCGGAGCGGTCACATTCCTCATGCGGACCGCCCCCGCGCCTCCGCCCCACCACGCCCCCAGCCCCTGGACCAGCCCTCCGCGCAGGCGGAGGAACGGACGCCCACCGGACTGGGTGAGCTTGACCGCGTGCTGGGAGGAGGGCTGGTGCGCGGCTCGGTAATCCTGGTCGGAGGGGAACCCGGCATCGGCAAGTCCACCCTCCTGCTGCAGGCGGCCCACCGATTGGCGGAAGGCGGCCACCGAGTCCTCCTGGTGAGCGGGGAGGAATCCCCGGAACAGGTGCGCATGCGCGCTTCTCGGCTTTCCGCCCTCTCCCCTCACCTCTTCCTCCTATGCGCCACCGAAGTGGAGGACGTCTGCCAGGCGGTGGACGAGATCGACCCTGCTGCTCTCATCATCGACTCCATCCAGACGGTATACAGCCCGGAGCTCGATTCCGCTCCCGGGGGGGTCAGCCAGGTGCGCGATTGCGCTGCCCGCCTACAGGCGCTGGCCAAAGAGCGCGGCATCCCTACCTTTCTGGTGGGCCACGTGACCAAGGACGGGACGCTCGCCGGCCCGCGGGTGCTGGAGCACATGGTGGACACGGTCCTCTATTTCGAGGGAGAGAGATACGATTCCCTGCGGGTTCTCCGGGCGGCCAAGAACCGCTTCGGCTCCGCCGCCGAAGTGGGCGTGTTCGAGATGGGGGATGGAGGCCTCAGGGAGGTGGAGGATCCCTCCCTGCTCTTCTCCCGCCTGCGGGGCGAGGGCGTACCGGGCTCGGTCCCGGTCGTCACCATGGAAGGGAGGCGACCCCTCCTGGTGGAAGTACAGGCGCTGGTGACCCCCTCCTCCCTCCCGGTCCCCAAGCGTGTCGCCGCGGGGCTGGACCAGCGCCGTTTCACCCTGGACCTAGCGGTGCTGGAGAAACGCGCGGGCCTGCGCTTCACCGACCACGACGTCTTCACAGGAACGGCAGGCGGTCTGAGCGTGGCCGAACCCGCATGCGACCTGGGCGTCTGCCTCGCGGTGGCTTCTTCCCTGCTGGACAGGCCCCTACCAGGGGGGATGGCCGTTTTCGGCGAGGTGGGCCTGGCGGGAGAGATCCGCCCGGTCAGCCAGGCGGAAGCGCGGTTGCGGGAGGCGGACCGCTTGGGATTCCGAGAGGTGATGCTACCCGCAGCCTGCGAGGCCTCCTCCTCTCCCGGGCTGCGCCTTTCGCGCATAACCAGCGTGAAGGAGGCCCTCGCCGCCTGCGGGCTTGATCCCTGAGCGAAGCCCTTTTCTGCGGCCTGGGATTCAGGCCGGCTTCCAGCGGGTCCCGCCCTCCCGGCGATCCTCCAGCTTTATCCCCAGCTCCTCCAGACGGGAGCGGATGAGGTCGGCGGTCTCCCAGTCCTTGGCCGCGCGGGCGCGGGCGCGCAGCTCCACCAGTAGCTCGATGAGGGACGGAGGGGAGGGTAGCCGCTCCCCCGCCGCTGGGCCGGCCTGCGCTGGGCTCCCCGCAAACTCCGGTGCCGCCTCTTCCCCGCAGCCGTATAACTCTTCCTCCTCCGGTTGCAGCGGCGAGAAGAGGCCCAGGACCCGGCATAGCTTGATCAGCAGGTCCCTTCCCTGCCCCGCGATTATCTTCCCTGCCGGTGTGGCCATCACCGCCTGTTCGTCCAGGTAGGTATTGAGCGCCTTCACCAGCTCGAAGATGACCCCCAGCGCCCTGGCGGTGTTGAAATCATCGTCCATGGCCTCCTCGAAGCGCTCCTCCAAGTCCATGAAGAAGCCGGTGATCTCCACCTCGCGCTGGGTGCGGACGGGCGAGGTGACCCTCCCTTCCTTCTGTAAATATTCCGAGAGGGCGAAGAGGCAGTCTTCCAGCCTCCCGTAGGCCCGCTTGGCCTCCTCCAGGGCCTCCGGGCCGAAATCGATGGGGTTGCGGTAATGGGTCTGCAGGACCAGCATGCGCAGGACGTCGGGGTCGTACTTCTCCAAGATATCCCGCACCAGCACGATGTTGCCCAGCGACTTGGACATCTTCTCCTCGGAGATGTTCACAAACCCGTTATGCAGCCAGTAACGCACGAACGGGGATTCCCCCGCGTAGGCCTCGCTCTGGGCGATCTCGTTTTCATGGTGAGGGAAGATGAGGTCCTGCCCTCCCCCGTGGATATCGAATCCCATCCCCAGGTGCTCCAGGGACATGGTGGAGCACTCGATGTGCCAGCCCGGCCGCCCGGGTCCCCAGGGGGAATCCCAGGCCGGTTCCCCCGGCTTGGATCTCTTCCAGAGGGCGAAATCCATGGGATGGCGCTTGCGGGGGTCCACTTCCACGCGTTCCCCCGCCCGCATATCCTCCAGGCTGCGGTGGGAGAGCTTGCCGTACTCGGGGAAGGAGGTCACCGAGAAATACACGTCCCCATCCACCGCGTAGGCGTGGCCCTTCTGAACCAGCGTCTCGATCATCCCGATCATCTTCTCCACGTACTCGGTGGCCCGCGGGGTCACGTCGGGGGGGAGGACATGCAGTTTACTCATGTCTTCCTTGAAGGCCTCCTCGTAGCGCCGGGCCACCTCCTGGGGGGTGGTGCCCTCCTCGGCCGCCCGCCTGATGATCTTGTCGTCCACGTCGGTGAAGTTCTGCACGTGGAACACCCGGTAGCCCTTGTAGCGAAGGTACCGCTTGATGACATCGAAGACCAGGTAGGCCCGACCGTTGCCGACGTGTATGTAGTTATAGACGGTGGGGCCGCACACGTACATGCCCACTTCGCCTTCGCGGCGGGACTGCAGTTCCTCCTTGCGGCCGGTCATGGTGTTGTAAACGCGCAGCAACTCAAAAATCCCCCTCGATCGCGCCGCCGTGACCCATCTCCAGCCGGGCTAGCTCCTCCTCGGCCCGCTGCAGTTCCCTCTCGGTATGGGCCAGCTCCTCCTCGGCCCTGCGCAGTTCCGCTTCCGTCCGCTGCAGCTCGTCGCGGGTGCGTTCTAGTTCCTCCTGGGTCTCCACCAGGTAGCGTTCCAGGCGGTCCAGGCGCCGCTCGAAGGAGTCCAGCGCCTCCTGGAGGGGATCGGGGATGTCCTCGTGGTGCAGGTCGATGACCCTCCTGCCGCCCTGGGCCACCACCCTGCCGGGGACTCCCACCACCGTGCAATCGGGGGGGACATCGCGGATGACCACCGCTCCCGCCCCCACCCGGGCATTGTCCCCCACCCTGATGGGGCCGAGCACCTTGGCTCCCGCGGCGATGACCACGTTGCGGCCGATGGTGGGGTGGCGCTTCCCTTTCTCCTTCCCGGTGCCGCCCAGGGTCACCCCCTGGTAGAGGGTCACGTTCTCGCCTATCTCCGCGGTCTCCCCGATGACCACTCCCATCCCGTGGTCGATGAAGACACCATCGCCGATGCGGGCGCCCGGGTGGATCTCGATTCCGGTGAGGAAGCGGTTGAGGTGGGAGATGAGGCGGGGGACCAAGGGCACCCGGAGCTCCCAGAGGGCGTGGGCCAGCCGGTGCATCCACAGGGAATGCAGGCCGGGGTAGGCCAGCAATAACTCCAGCAGGCTGCGGGCCGCGGGATCGCGTTCCCGCGCCGCCTGGATATCCGCCTTCAGTTTCTCTATCATGCGAATCCCTCCCCGGTTCGCGCCAGGCAGGACACGGCATGGAAGATTATACCCTCCGCAGGTGGTGAGGTCTTGCCCTCCCCCAGGATGGGGAGGAAGTCGGCCTGGTGAGGTGCTATGCGGAGCTGCTCGCAGCCCCGCCGCTTCTTTCGAGCCTCAGGGTACCGGGACGATCTCCGCTCCGCTCTCCGGGACTTCCACCTTCTCGAAGGCGATCTTGCCCTCCTGGTCCACGGTGATGCGGATGACCTCGCCGGGCACGATCTGCTTGGAGAGTATCTTCTCGGAAAGAGGGTCCTCCACCAGCCGCTGGATGGCACGGCGCAGGGGGCGCGCCCCGAAGACGGGGTCGAACCCCTCCTTGGCCAGGAGCTCGCGGGCCTCGGGAGAGAGGATGAGATCCACGTCCTGGGAGCGCATCTGCTCGATCACCCGTTTCATGAGCATGTCCACTATCTGCAGGATCTCCTCGTGGGTGAGCTCGTGGAAGACGATGATCTCGTCGATGCGGTTGAGGAGCTCGGGGCGGAAGGTTCGCTTCAGCTCCGAGAGCACCCTCTCCTTCATCTTCTCGTAATCGATGCCCTGCTCCGTCTGGACGGTGAAGCCCAGCGCGGTGGCCTTGCTGATGTCCCGCGCCCCCAGGTTGGAGGTCATGATGATAACGGTGTTGCGGAAATCGACCGTGTGCCCCTGGGAGTCGGTTAGGCGCCCGTCCTCCAATATCTGCAGGAGCATGTTGAAGGCGTCGGGGTGGGCCTTCTCTATCTCGTCCAGCAGGATCACCGAGAAGGGCTTGCGCCTCACCGCCTCGGTGAGCTGGCCGCCTTCCTCGTATCCCACGTAACCGGGGGGAGATCCTACCAGGCGGCTCACCGAGTGCTTCTCCATGTACTCGGACATGTCTATCTGGATGAGGGCCGACTCGTCGCCGAAGAGGAACTCGGCCAGGGTGCGGGCCAGCTCGGTCTTGCCTACGCCGGAGGGCCCCAGGAAGATGAAGGAACCGCTGGGGCGCTTGGGGTCCTTCAGCCCGGAGCGGGTGCGCCGGATGGCCCGGGAGACGGCGCTGACCGCCTCGTCCTGTCCCACCACCCGCTGGTGGAGCGCCTCCTCCATGCGCAGCAGCTTGGCGCTCTCCTCCTCGGTCAGCTGATAGACAGGGATGCCAGTCCAGGAGGAGAGGATCTCGGCGATGTGGTCCTCAGTGACCTGGATCTGGTGGGATCCGTCGGGCAGCTTCCAGTCCTTCTCCCGCTCCGCTATCTCCTCGATGATGGCCCGCTCCTTGTCGCGCAGGGCTGCCGCCTTCTCGAACTCCTGGTTGGCTATGGCCGCCTGTTTTTCCTGGCGCACCTTCTGCAGCTTCTCCTCCAGCTCCCGAAAATCGGGCGGAGCGGTCATGGCCCGGATGCGCAGGCGGGAGGCGGCCTCGTCGATGAGGTCTATGGCCTTGTCGGGGAGGAAGCGGTCGGTGATGTATCGGGAAGCCAGGTTGGCCGCCGCCACCAGGGCCCCGTCGGTGATGGTCACCCGGTGGTGGGCCTCGTAGCGGTCGCGCAGCCCCTTGAGTATCTCGATGGTGTGGGCCACCGTGGGCTCCTCCACCATTATGGGCTGGAAGCGGCGCTCCAGGGCGGCGTCTTTCTCCAAGTGCTTGCGGTACTCGTCCAGGGTGGTGGCACCCACCGTCTGCAGCTCGCCGCGGGCCAGGGCCGGCTTGAGGATGGAAGCGGCGTCAATGGCGCCCTCTGCCGCTCCCGCTCCCACCAGGTTATGCAGCTCGTCTATGAAGAGGATGATGTCCCCGCGGCTGCGTATCTCCTTGACCACCTTCTTCAGCCGCTCCTCGAAATCGCCCCGGTAGCGGGAGCCGGCCACCAGCGCCCCCAGGTCCAAGGTGTAAACTTGCTTGCCCTTGAGCAGCTCCGGCACCTGGTTGGAGACGATCAGCTGGGCCAACCCCTCAACCACGGCAGTCTTGCCCACGCCGGGCTCCCCGATGAGCACGGGATTGTTCTTGGTGCGGCGGGAGAGCACCTGCATGACCCTCTCGATCTCCTTCTCCCGCCCGATCACCGGGTCCAGCTTGTTCTGGGCGGCCAGCTGGGTGAGGTTGCGGCCGAACTGGTCCAGCACCAGGTTGCCGGGTGGGGTCGCCTCCACCGTCTGGCCCGCCTCCTTGGAGGAGCCGGCCACCCCGGTTAGTAGCTGCACCACGGTGTTGCGGACCCGCTCGAGGTCGGCCCCCAGCTTCATGAGCACCTGGGCGGCCACCCCCTCCCCCTCACGGATCAGTCCCAACAGGATATGCTCGGTGCCGATGTAGTTGTGGCCGAGCTGCAGCGCCTCTCGCAGCGAAAGTTCCAGCACCTTCTTGGCTCGCGGGGTGAAGGGGATGTGCCCGGTGGGTGGCGAGGAGCCCCGCCCGATTATCTCCTCCACCTGTTCGCGCACCGCCTCCAGGCTGATGCCCAGGGACTCCAGGGCCTTGGCGGCCACTCCCTCCCCTTCTTGGATGAGCCCCAGCAGGAGATGTTCGGTGCCGATATAGTTGTGATTGAGCATCCTCGCCTCCTCCTGGGCGAGGACCACAACTCTTCTGGCCCGATCGGAAAACCTCTGGAACAATTTCATCAACCTCCGGTGAGCAGTATCTCGTAAAGAATTATATCATCCCGTTATCACCCGGCCCGCCACCTCTGTCCCGGCAGGACCATCACTCCAGTCCGATTTATCGGCAAGTCCCCTCCTTTTCTTTCAGCCGCCACTCCGCCGCCCGGCATCTCGCGGCATCTCTATCTAGGTCTCCTTCCCGGTCTTCATAAGGAGTTATTCCCGCTATCCTGCCTTTTAATCGGGCGCCCCGAGGAGGTGCAGCTGGGGCGCCGGCGGACATGGGCCCGGAGTCGTGCCGATCCGGGGGCAGAGAAGGTATTCGTATCCCGGCTTCAGCCCGGTATCAGGTCCATTCGGGGCGCAGATGGGGGAAGAGGATGACGTCGCGGATGGAATGGGCGTCGGTGAACAGCATGACCAGGCGGTCCACCCCCAGCCCCAGGCCGCCCGCGGGGGGCATTCCGTATTCCAGGGCCCGCAGGAAGTCATGGTCCACTCGGTGGGCCTCCGGGTCACCGCCGGCCAGCCGCTCCGCCTGCTCCTCGAAGCGGGCGCGCTGGTCCAAGGGGTCGATGAGCTCGGAGAAGGCGTTGGCTATCTCGCGGTTGGCCACGATGAGCTCGAAACGCTCAGTCAGGCGGGGGTCATTCCGGTGGCGTCGGGCCAGCGGGGAGACCTCCAGGGGGTAATCCATGACTATGGTGGGCTCCCACAGTTCCCCCTCCACCAATTTCTCGAAGAGCTCGGTGATGATCCTCCCCGGCCCCCAGGCAGGCTCCAGGGGGATGTTGTAGGACTCGGCCATCCGGCGCAGCTCCCCGGGATCGGTGTCCAGGTCCACCCTCCTGCCCGCCGCCTGGCTGACCGCCTCCAGCATGGTCACCCTCCTCCAGGGCGGGGTGAGGTCCAGTTTTCTCCCCTGGTAAGTGAGCTCGGTGCCCCCGCAGACCTCGCCGGCCACCTCCGACACCATCTCCTCCAAAAAGTCCATCAGCTGGAGGTAATCGACGTAGGCCCAGTAGAACTCGAGCATGGTGAACTCTGGGTTGTGCTTGTAGGAGATACCCTCGTTGCGGAAGTTGCGGTTCAGCTCGTAGACCTTCTCCAGCCCGCCCACCAGGCACCGCTTCAGGTAGAGCTCGGGGGCGATGCGCAAGTAAAGGTCTATGTCCAGAGCGTTGTGGTGGGTGACGAAGGGGCGGGCGGCGGCCCCGCCGGGGATGGGGTGGAGCATGGGCGTTTCCACCTCGAGGAAACCATGGCGGTCGAGGAAGTCGCGCAAAGCCCGCACGGTGCGCGAGCGCACCAGCATCCTCTGCTTCACCTCCGGGTTGGCGATGAGGTCCACGTAACGCTGCCTATAGCGCGTCTCTGCGTCCTTGAGCCCGTGCCATTTCTCTGGGAGGGGGCGCAGGGACTTGCTCAGCAGGCTGAACTCCTCCACCCGCACGGTCAGTTCTCCCCGGCGCGAGCGGAATACCTCGCCGGCGGCGCCCACCCAGTCCCCCGTGTCCAGGTCCAGAAAACTTTCATATTCCTCTCGCCCCAGGCGGTCCACGGAGAGGTGGAGCTGGATCCTGCCCGTGGAATCAAGGAGGTCGGCGAAGGAGGCGCCTCCGTGCCTGCGCAGGGCCATGAGCCGCCCCGCCACGCTGGCCCGGCAGCCGCTATCCTCACCGGCCGCCAGATCCCGGTATCTCGACTGGAGATCGGCGTTGCTGTCGCTGCGGGGCCATCCGAGGGAAAAGGGCTCGATGCCGCGGGAGCGCCACAGCTCCAGCTTCTCCCGGCGCCGGAGCATCAGCTCGTTGAGCTCCTCCTCTGCGCGGTTTCCCGTGCTGCCCTCGGAGTCGGAGACCACCCGGACCTCGCTTATCTCTCTATCCTCACTATCGCGTACCGCAGGAGGCCGGCCGGCGTGCTCACTTCGACCACCTCCCCTTCCTCGCGGCCCAGGATGGCCTTGCCCACCGGGCTCTGGTCAGAGATGCAGGTCCGGTTGCCCCGGGCTTCCGCGGAGCTGACCAAGCGGTAGCTGAGTTCTTCTTCCCTCTCCAGGTCCCGCAGCACCACCGTGGTGCCCAGGGTCACCACACCGTAGCGGAAGTCGTCCTCGCGGATGATGCGGGCGTTCTCCAGGATGCGCTCTATCTCCACGATGCGCCCGGCCACGAAGGCCTGCTCGTGCTTGGCGTCATCGTACTCGGAGTTCTCCATGATGTCGCCGTGAGCCCGCGCCTGCTCGATGCGCCTGGCCACCTCCCAGCGCTTGAAGTTCTTGAGGTAGTCCAACTCCTGGACCAGTTTCTCGTAGCCCTCAGGGGTGAGGACGATGTCGTCCTCCTTCTCCTCGCGGTATCCCTGTTCCTCCGAGTCCATCACCTATCTCCCCGTTCAAAAAAATATCGCCCGCCACCCTGACGGCGCAGAACGTGAATATATTTTATCTGGAGGGCGTGGTCCCCGTCAACCTGATGTCCTGGGCAGGCTAACCCCTTGCGGTCCGTTCTCCCTCGGGTGGTGGCCGGCGCCGCATATGGGGGTCCTTGTCCGCCCCCAGTCCGCGCAGACCCCCTGCAGGCAAAGCGAAGGAGGCGGGGGTATAATTTGGGAGCGCCGGCGGCAGCCGCCCGGCAGCGGCATGGAAAAGCCGCCCCTCGTGCGGGGAGGAAGGGAAGCGGCCTGAGGACGAGGAGGTGTCATCCCGGTATGGATCTCAAGGGCAAGCGAGTGGTGGTCATCGGGACGGGGATCGGCGGGGCCGGAGTCGCCGCCCTGCTGGCCAAAGAGGGGGCCGAGGTGCTGGCGCTGGAGCGCAACAGTTTTCCCGGAGGCAAGTCCGCCACCTTCGAGAGGGAGGGCTTCCGCTACGATACCGGGGTGCACTGGGTGGCGCGGGGGGATAAGGGACCTCTGGGCGAGATCAGCCGGTTGGTGGGAGGCGACCTGCGCTTCCGGGTGATGGAGCCGGCCATCCGCATCATGGTCGGCGGCAGGTCCTCCGACCTCACCCAGGACATCGACAACGAGAAAGAACTCGATCGCGTCTTCGAGGAACTGGGGGTGCTCCCAGAGAACCGCGAGGGCGCCAAGGAGTTCTTCCGCGATGTGATGAGGCCGCGCACGCCCGAGGAGATAGCGGAACTGGACGGATACCCGCTCTCGGAGTACCTCTTGAGGTTCACCCAGGACCCCCAGTTCATGCTCCTTATCTCCGGTTTCATCGGGATGTACCTGGTCATATCGCCCAAGCAGGCCTCCACCGGCGAGTTCATCCTCAACTTCGCCAGCCAGGCCCGCGAACGCAACCTCTCCTATCCCCTGGGTGGCATGGGCGCCATACCCCAAGACTATATTGATGCCCTACTGCGGATGGGCGGCGAGGTCCGTTACTCCACTCCGGTGTCCCGCATCCTCGTGGAGAACGGCAGGGCCAGTGGGGTGGAGACGGAGGCGGGGGAGATCATCCGGGCCGACCTGGTCATCAGCAACAACGGCATCAAGGAAACCGTGGAGATGGCCGGTCGCCACAACTTCCCTCCCGATTACCTGGAGATGGTGGACCGCCTGCGGCTGTCTCTGGGCGTGGTGAGCATCAAGTACGCCTTGGATGCCGAGGTGGTCAGCCCCCACTTCATCTATTATTTCCCCACCCCCGACCTGATGGACACCCAGGTGGGGCTGATGTGCCCGGTGCCCTCCGCTGCCGATCCCTCCCTGGCCCCACCCGGCTGCCAGTTGGTACTGGCGGGCGCGCCCACCACCCCCTACCTGGATGACCCGGAAGAGGCCGACGCTCTCTCCGAAGAGATGCTTGATAAGATCGAGAACACCATGCGCTACCTTTTCCCCGATATCGAGAAGCACGTGATCTGGAAGTTGCGCACTAATACCCGCTATACCGCCAGCATCTCCGGGCGCAGAAGCGGTGAGGTCATCGGGGTGGCGCAGAATCGCCATCAAGTAGGGAAGAAACGGCCTTCCAGCCGCACCCCGGTGGAAGGCCTCTACCTGGTGGGCGCGGACGCGGGTGGCCGCGGGGTGGGCACGGAGATGGCCGCGGACAGCGCCCTCAACCTCTGGCGGATGCTCCAGGGTTCCTGAAGCCCCGGCGAACGGGGCCGTCCCTCGCTTGCGCGTCCTCCGAAGGCAGCCGGGCGAGTCGCGGAGCGGTTGTGGGCTTTGCAGAACAGCAGCAAGCCGGGGAGGGTCAGCCCGGCTCAGGCACCATCGCCCCGTCCCGCCAGGGCGGTCTGCGCCGCCTCCAGACCGGAGCGCAGGGCCCCCTCCACGCAGGAGACCAGGAACATATACTCCCCGGCGAGGAAGAGGCCGGGCACGTCCCGGTAATGGTCTTTGCGCAGATAGTGGATGGCCCGGGCCTGCCCCGGGGGATCCAGACAGATGGCTTCGGGCCAGCGCGCCACCACCGTCATCAGGGGCTCGTCAGGCATGCGCCCGGGGACGATGGCCTGCAGCTCGCGTATCATCATCCTTTTCAGCTCCTCGTCCTCCAGCCTCTCCAGCTCCCGGCCCTTCCTCCCGTAGGTGAGGGAATGCACCAGGCCGCCGCCCGGCGGCGCGAAATCGGGCGACTTCCCGGCGGCATCGGAGAAGCCGGGCTGGATGAACCCCAGCGACCTGGGGATGGCCACCCCGTACCATCCCTCAGGGAGGAGGCGCTCGCGCAGGGCGAAGATGAAGTGGACGGTGGAGGAGTATCTCACCTTGCGCAAGGGGGCAGCCATGCTCTCCGGCAACCCTGGCAGCAACTCCAGGGCAGTGGTGGCGGTGGTCGCGCAGATCACCGCGTCGGCCTCCTCCCGCCCTCCCGCGGTCTCGACGCCCACCGCCCTCCCTTTCTCGAGGATGATGCGCTGCACCGATTCGTTCAGTCGCACGCGGTCCGCGCAGGACTCATACATGGCCCGCATGAGCGAGCCGATGCCCCGGCGCAGGGCCACCAGCCCCGGCGAAAGCCCGAAGACAAGGGCGAGGATGTGAGCTGCCCCCACCTCCTCCGGTTCGCCCAGGGTGAGGATGGAGGTGAGCGGCTGCATGCCCCATTCCAGGGCCTCCCTTCCTCCGCGATCGAGGGTGAATTCGGCGATGCTTACGTCGCAGAGGTCCAGGACCGGCTCCGGGTCCATGCTGGAGAAGTCAAAGTGCTTGCTGCGGAGGAGCATGGCCGGGACCATCCGCGCCAGCTGCAAGGCGGCTTTCCAGGGAATGCCCCGGAACCGCAGGAGTTCGCGGCGGTGGCTCCACAACCCCCGGAGATCGCGGCCAGCATAGAGGGGGTGCAGCTTTCCGTCCCGGAAGACCGCTGCGGTGAAACCGAAGGGGATGATGTCCCCCTCCATCCCCAGCTCGCGGCAGAACCGGAAGGTGGTCGCGCAGAGCTTCGCCGAGAACTGCGCTCCCAGGTCGAAGACGTACCCGTCGCGGGTGAATCCCCGGGCCCTGCCCCCGGCCTCGCCCTCTTTCTCATAGACGACCACTTCGCAGCCCCGCTCGAGCAGAGCATGGCAGGCGGCCAGCCCCGCTGCTCCCGCTCCCACTACGATGACCTTCATCCCTTCCTCCCTCCTGTCCGCGCTGATGGCATCTTTATGCCGTTGTTAGCCCCCCGGCAAGACATCGACCGAGCCGAGCTGCCGTCCCTTAAAGGGTTTTCCGACGCCTCATTTTACAATTCATCCATGAACCGCCCACAGGAGCCCCGGGAACATAAGGCAAGATGATCGAGACGGACCAGTCCGCCGGCAGAGAAGCGTGCAGAAAAAAGGAAACCTCCGCTTTCCTGCACCGTCAAAAGGAAAGGCGGCAGGGAACAGGCGGGTGTCGCAGCCGTTGGGGGATCTGCTGAACGCCAGGAGCCATCATTTGAGATTAGAATTGACTTTGGCGGGTGAAAGAGATACGTAGATCTGAGACTGCGAGGTGATTGGGATGGAGCAGGGCGACAAGAGAGTGCCGGGCCAGATCCCGGGAAGCGGAGGGAGTGGGATGGGGCTGCCGCCAGGACATGCGGCCGCGGGAAGCGCATCCTCGCCCGCGCCTGGCGCAACCGTCCTTCCGCCCCCTCCGCCTCTCCCTCCTGCCCAGGGTCTTCCCCGGCCTTCGGCGGTCAGCAAAATGGGGCGAGGCAGCGTTTTCGCGGTCTCCCTGGCCACCGCCCTAGTGACCACCTTAGTGATCCTGTTGGTCCTACCGCTGGCCTTCGGCAACAACCCCTTCGATTTCCTGCGCGGCAAGGGAGAATCTAAGACGGTTGTGCAGGAACCGGTGAGCTTGACCCAAGAGGCGGCGGAGCGGGTGGAAGCTTCGGGCACACAGGCAGTGGTGGCCGCCGTGGCCAAAACCCTCCCAGCGGTGGTAAACATCGAGGTGGCCACAACCTTCGGATCAGGGGTCGGCTCCGGTTTCATCTACCGGGAGGACGGTTACATCGTCACCAACAACCACGTGGTCGGCGAGGCGCGCGGCATCAAGGTCTCGCTCCTGGACGGCAGGGTCCTGGAAGCCCGAGTGGTCGGCAACGACCCCGACAACGACCTGGCCGTGCTGAAGATAGACGCCTCGGGCCTTCCGGTGGCGGAACTGGGCAGTTCATCAGGGTTGGTGGTGGGGGAGCTGGCCGTTGCCATGGGCAGCCCCCAGGGCTTCGAGCAGAGCGTAACCAGCGGCATCATCAGCGGGCTGCACCGCAACATCTCCGGGAGCGTATCTCTCCTCGACGTCATCCAGACGGACGCCGCCATCAACCCCGGGAATTCCGGAGGCCCCCTGTGTAACGTCTCCGGACAGGTCATCGGCATCAATACCGCCATCGTCAGCGAGAGCGGCGGTTACGACGGCATCGGTTTCGCTATCCCCATCGACACCGCCAAGCCCATAATCGACGAGCTGATCTCCTCGGGCAAGGTGGTCCATCCCTGGTTGGGCATATCCGGCTCCACCCTGACCCCGGAGGTGGCCCGTCTTTACCGGCTCAAGGCTGAGAGCGGGGCGCTGGTCACCGGGGTCTACCGGGGAACCCCCGCCGACCGGGCCGGTCTCCAGAGGGGGGACATCATCGTGGAGGTTGACGGCAAGGCCATCGATTCCATGGACACGCTAATCCTGGAGATCAGGAAGCACAGGGTGGGGGACCAAGTCAGGGTCAAATTCTACCGGGAGAACGAACTCAAGGAAGTGGAGGTAACCCTCGCGGCCAAGCCGTCGTCCCCGTGACGCCTGCCTGTAGTTCGGACGGGGCCTGATGCACCGGCACCTGACGGCTGCGCCTTCGCGGCTCCTTTAACGCCGCTCGTCCTTCCTGTATCATATGCGCTGCCAGGGAGCCCGCCCCTCCGGGCGGGCGGGCACGACCTCATCCCCCGGAGGTGGGCATGATAGCGAGGACCCTGCACGACATGATCGAGGAGGCCTTCCGGGCGGCCGTGGGGGCGGGAGAGCTCTCCCCCCAGGAGCTCCCCCCCTTTGTGCTCGAGCGACCCCGGGTCAAGGAACACGGACACTGGGCCACCAACCTGGCTCTCCTGCTGGCCTCCGGCCAGGGCCGGAGCCCCCGCGACATCGCCGGGACGCTCATCCGCCACCTCCCGGACCCGGAAGGGCGCCTGGAGCGGGTGGAGGTCGCAGGCCCCGGTTTCATCAACTTCACCCTGGGGAAGTCCTGGATGCGGGAGGAGCTGGTGCGCCTGGCGGAAGCTGGGGATTCCTACGGACGCTGGGAACTGGTGCCGGGGACCCGCCTTCAGGTGGAATTCGTCTCCGCCAACCCGGTGGGCCCGCTGCACGTGGGGCACGGCCGCTGGGCGGCCCTGGGCGACGCCATCGCCTCGTTACTGGAGGCGGTGGGGTACCGGGTGGAGCGGGAGTTCTACATCAACGACTACGGGAACCAGATGGAGGTCTTCGCCGCCTCGGTGGAGGCGCGATACCTCGAGCTGCTGGGGCTGGAGGTGGAATTCCCCGAGGAGGGTTACCGGGGAGAGTACATCCGCACCATCGCCGAGGAGATCCTGGCCTCCCAAGGCGACGCTTGGAAGAGCCGGCCCTCCCCGGAGCGGCGCGAGGCCTTCCGCGAGTTGGCCTACGCCCAGGTCCTCGAGCATCTCCAGGCGACCCTGCACCGCTTCGGCGTCGACTTCGACGTATGGTTCAGCGAGCGCTCCCTGCACGAGAGCGGGGCCCTGCAAAGGACGCTGGACGAACTGCGAAAGATGGGGTTGGCCTACGAGAAAGACGGCGCCCTGTGGATGGCCACCTCGCACTTCGGGGACGACAAGGACCGCGTGCTGGTGCGCTCCAACGGCACCCCCACCTACTTCGCCTCGGACATCGCCTACCACCTGAATAAGCTGGAGAGAGGCCTGGAGCACATCATCGACCTCTGGGGCGCCGACCATCACGGCTACGTCAAGCGCATGCAGGCGGCCCTGGAGGCGTTGGGACATCCCGGGGCGCTAGAGGTCATCATCGGGCAGCTGGTCAACCTGAAGCGGGGCGGGGAGCCGGTGCGCATGTCCAAGCGAACCGGGGAGATGATCACCTTCGAGGAGTTGCTGGACGAGGTGGGGCGGGACGCCGCCCGCTATTTCTTCCTAACCCGCAGCCAGGATTCCGCCGTGGATTTCGACATCGAGCTGGCCAAGCAGCAGAGCCAGGACAACCCGGTCTATTACGTGCAGTACGCCCATGCCCGCATTTGTTCCATCCTCCGTTACGGCAAAGAGCAAGGATTCGACGTGGACGAGGCCATCCCTCCCCCGGAGGTGCTGGAGCGGCTGGGCGAGGAGGAGGAGCTGGACCTGGCCCTCAAGCTCTTCGAGTACGAGGAGCTGGTGCGCTCCTGCGCCCTGGACCGGGCGCCCCACCGCCTCACCCGCTATCTCGAGGAGACCGCCGCACTTTTCCATTTCTTCTACACCAGACACCGCGTCATCACCGAGGACCGCGAGCTCTCCCGGGCCCGCCTCTTCCTCTGCAAGTGCACGAGGCAGGTCATATGCAACTGCTTGTCCCTGCTGGGGATAGGCGCCCCCGAGTCCATGTGAAGGGAGCTCGACCGTCAAGCGCGCAAGGTCCACGGGCAAGAACGCTTTCGCTGCTCCCAGCCAGGCGAGGCGAACCCGAGGATAAAGGAACAAAGCCCGAGCGTGGCAGCCGTCCCTATTCCCCGGCACAGCCGGGGAAGGGGGATATAATCTGGGCAGAGGCCCTACCGGACTAAGAGGGAAGGGGGACATGATGGAAAAGGTCATCCGCATCGCCGGCTTAGTCGCCAACTGCTGGCTGGTCAAAGGAGAGCGTCTCTACCTCGTGGATACCAACACGCCCCAGTGCGCGAAGAGGTTGCGGAGGGCGCTGGAGTCCGCCGGGGTACAGCCGGGCGACCTCTCCCACATCCTCATCACCCACTACCATTACGACCACACCGGCAACCTGGCCTGGCTTAAACGGGAGAGCAATGCTGAGGTGATGGCGGGCGCCGGGGACGCGCCTTTCATCCAGGGAGATGTGCCCGCAACGGGACCATCCGACCTCAACCGGGTCGGGAGGATGCTGCGGAGGTTGCCCCGCGGCCTGTTGGAATCCTACCAGAGGTTCGAGCCCTGCTCGGTGGATGTCTCCCTGAAGGAAGGGGATGTTATAGAGGAACTGGGGCTTGAGGTGATCGAGCTGCCCGGCCATACCCCTGGGGGCATCGGGCTGCTGGACCGGCCCAACCGGCGCCTCTTCGTGGGCGACCTGGTTTCCAACTACTTCGGGCGGGTGGGCGGCCCCACCATCTCCTTCAGCTGCTCCCGGCAGGATATATCGTCTTCTTTACGCCGCCTGGCTGGACTCGAGGTGGACTATATGTACCCGGGCCACGGACGGGTCATCGGGCCCCAGGCCTCGGAACAGGTGGCTTCCTACGCGAAGAAGATGCTATAGCCCTCAGATGGCGTCAAAGCCCCTCTCGCCGGTGCGCACCCGCACCGCTTCATCCACGCCGGCAACGAATATCTTGCCGTCCCCCTCACGGCCGGTGCGCGCCGCCTTGACCATGGCCTGCACAACGCGGGAAACGTCCTCCTCCAGCACCACCACCTCGCACTTGATCTTGGGCAGGAAGGAGCGCTTGTATGAGGCGCCCCGCCAGACCTGCCTCAAGCCCTTCTGCTTTCCGTGCCCTCTCACCTCGTAAGCGGTTATGCCGGGGTAGCCGATCTTCTCCAGTTCCGCGACGACCCGGCCGATGACCTCGGGTCGGAACACGCCCTCTATTTTGCGTATACCCGTTTGGGCCCTTCCTGCGGCCAACATTGCTCACGCCCTCCTTCCCTCGACGACGGCCAGCGGTTCGGGCTCCAGCTTGAAGCCGATGCTCTCGAAGAAGCTGCCGTCGCCTTCACCGTAGGCGGTGATGCCCATCTCGTGCACGTCCAGCCCCTCGATCTCCTGCTCCAGAGGCACGCGGATGCCCTGGATGCGGTCCTGCAGCCTGAAGAAGGCGTAAGAAACCCCGAAGACAAAAGTGGCGCAGGCGAGCGCACCGATGAGCTGGGCCCAGAGTTGCCCGGGGTTGCCGTAGAAAAGGCCGCGCACCGCTCCCTCCACGCCGTTCAGCCCCGCCCCGTAGGAGCCGTCGGCGAACAGCCCGACGGCCAGGACCCCGAAGATGCCGTTCATGCCGTGCACCGCCACCGCTCCCACCGGGTCATCTATGTGCAGGCGGTCAAGCAACTCCACGCCCAGACAGACAATGAACCCGGCGGTGACCCCGATGACCAGGGCCGCCCAGGGCGCCACGAAGGCGCAGGGGGCGGTTATGGCCACCAGCCCCGCCAGCATGCCGTTGGCGCTCATGGAGGGATCGGGCTTGCCGTGCCTTCTCCAGACGAAGAACATGGCTGCAAGGCATCCGGCGGCTGCGGCCAGCATGGTGTTCACCGCCACCGCCGAAAGCCTGAGGTCTCCGCCTGAAAGGGTGCTGGCCGAGTTGAAGCCGAACCAGCCGAACACCAGGATGATGACCCCCACGATGGCCATGGGTATGTTGTGGCCGGGCATGGGCCGCGCTTTACCTTCCGAGTCGTATTTGCCGAAGCGCGGGCCGATGACCATGGCGCCGGCAAGGGCGCATATTCCGCCCACCGCGTGCACCACCGATGAGCCGGCGAAATCCACGAAGCCGTTGCCCAGGCCCAGGTTGGCGCCCAGCTGCGAGAGCCAGCCGCCACCCCAGACCCAGTGGCCGTAGGCCGGGTAGAGGATAGCGGACATGAAAAACCCGTACACCAGGAAGGCGCTGAACTTCCACCGCTCCGCCATAGCTCCCGTCACGATGGTGGCGGCGGTGTCCATGAACACCAGCTGGAAGAGGAAGAACATCATCACCCCTGTGTCGTAGAAGCCGCCGCTCCCGAAAAAGCCCTTCAATCCCACGACGGACCAGCCCTGGGCCAACTGCGCCCTGGCATTGAGGATGTCACCGCCGCCCAGGGTGGCCAGTGGTCCCACCCCGCCGAACATCAGAGCGAACCCCGCCGCGAAGAACCCCACCACGCCGACGGCGAAGACGATGAAGTTGGTCATCATCACGTGGTTGGCGTTCTGCCTGCGGCAGAAACCGGTTTCCACCATGGCAAAACCCGCCTGCATGAAGAAGACCAGGATGGCCCCGAGGAAGACCCAGATGAAATTGATGGATATCTTGTTGTGGCCCACCTCTCCCGCCAGGCTCTCAGGGCTGGTGATGTCGGTCTCCGGCGAGAGGTCGCTCGCCGTGCCTGTATCCCCCCCGGTGGAATCGGCCCGGGCATACTGCAGCCCCGCGAACGACATGAACAGGGACGCCAGCAGCAGGAACGCAAACAATTTCTTCATTTTGCCGCGATTCATCTACGCCACCTCCTCTTGCCCATCACATCCATCTCTAAATCCATGGTCCACGGCCCCATGATAGAAAGGGGGTGTTTCACCTGCGTTTCCCGATTGTTAAATCGAGGTGAATTGATAACGGGTGGCGTGTTTGTCCCCTTGCCTTCAACCCTGAGTGCGTCGTTCCATGCCGCCCACGGTCGCCATTGCGCGAAGACGGGGGGCGCGGGCGTCGCGCCGGACGAGCCCTGGGCGTGGGGCTATCGAAAAGGGCGGCCGCAAAGAGCGTGGCCCATGGAAATTAGAATCATATGGGCTGACCCTGGTTAGAGGTCTTGATGGGAAGAGGGGATGGAGCAATCGCTGAGGTACTTGATGAAGGGATTGGATAGGGGCATGCGCCAGTCCCGACCGAAGGCCCGCTGGGTCAGTTTGATGCCCACCGGCGCCTGGCGGCGCTTGTACTCGCTGGCCTCGATGCGCCGCACCACCGAGAGGACCAGCTCGCGGTCATAGCCGAGGGTCGCTATATCCTCGATTCGCTTGCCTTGCTCGATGTACGCTTCCAGTATGGGGTCGAGTTCCTCATAGGGGGGCAGGGAATCGCTGTCCAGCTGGCCCGGCTTGAGCTCGGCGGAGGGCGGCCTTTCCAATATCTCCCGCGGTATCAGCTCTCGCCGCGCCTTTTCATTGATGTAGCGCGCCAGCGCGTAGACGTCCCGTTTGAGCAGGTCCTTGATGAGAGCGAAACCGCCCACCATGTCGCCGTAGAGGGTGCAGTAGCCCATGGAGAGCTCGCTCTTGTTCCCGGTGGACAGAACCAGCCAACCGTAGCGGTTGGAAAAAGACATGAGCAGGTTGCCGCGGACGCGCGCCTGCAGGTTCTCCGCCGCCACCCCTCCTTCATCCAAGAAGGGCATGGCCCGGTGGTAGGGCTCCACCATCTCGTCTATGGGGATGGTCAACATCTGGATGCCCAGGTTGGCCGCGAGCGTCTGCGCGCATTCGTGGGAGAGGCGAGAAGTGTAAGCGGAGGGCATGAACAGGGCGTGCACCCGCTCCTTCCCCAGCGCCTCCACGGCCAACGCCGCCACCAGCGCCGAGTCGATGCCGCCGGAGAGCCCCAGCAGGGCATCGGTGAAGCCGTTCTTGCGGAAGTAGTCGCGCAAGCCCAGCAGCAGCGCCTCGAAGATCTCCTCCCTCGGGTCCTCCAGCACTGCCTCCTCGCTGGCCGGGCCGCCGCAACTCTCGATGCTGTCACCCCCATTTTCCGGCGAAGCGGAGTTTGGGGCTCCTTCGCTGCCCGCTCCGCCGTGGTCGGCGAGATGGACGACCTCCGTTGGCCGGATGGGCGTGACCTGCCTGAGGTGCCTATGAATCGGCCGCAGGAAGCGGCGGGCCGCGAGGCAGCCGGGTTCCACCTCGAAAACCAGCAGCGCTTCCCGGAAGGCCGGCCCGCGCATCACCACCCCAAGGTCGGGGTGGTAGACGAAGGACCGTCCGTCGAAGACCAGTTCGTCCTGGGCTCCCACGGCATTAGCGTAGACCAGAACCGCCTGCCCGTCTTGGGCCCGCGCCTGGACCATCCTCTCCCGCACTTCCTGCTTGCCTCGGTAGAAGGGCGAAGCGGAAAGGTTAACGATGACCTCCGCTCCCCCGTAGGCTACCTCCTCCTCCAGGGGTCCTCCCGTGCACCAGATGTCCTCGCAGATAGTCACCCCCACCCGCACGCCCTCCACCACCAGCACCAGGTTGCGCCGCCCCGGGTTGAAATAGCGGCTTTCATCGAAGACTCCGTAATTGGGCAGGAAGGATTTGTGGTACACGTCCGCCACCTTCCCCCGGTGCAGCACCGCCGCGGCGTTGAAGCAATCCTCGTCCCGGTCGATGAAGCCCACCAGGCAGGCGGTCTCCCCGCTGGCCCGCGCCAGCTCCTCAAGGTGAGCCAGGTTGCTCTGGACGAAGTCCATGTTCAGGGCGAGGTCCTCCGGCGGGTAGCCGGTGAGCGCCAGTTCCGGGAAGCAGAGCAGGTGCACGCCCTCTCGCTCCGCCCAGCGCATGGCCTCCAGAATACGCTCCGCGTTCCCCTCCAGGTCGCCCACTGTGTAGTTCTGCTGGGCTATGCCTATCCTCAGCCTGCCCACGTATCTCCTCCGAAACCGCCACCGCCTTACAAATTGTCACTTACCCAGTATAGCCCCTCATAGCGCCGGAAGGTAGTTCTCCAGCTCCCAGGGGGTCACCACGGCGCGGTAGCGCTCCCATTCCACCTTCTTGTTCTGGATGAACTTCTCGTGAGTAAAGCCTCAGAGCACCGGGAGGTAGTTCTCCAGCTCCCAGGGGGTCACCACGGCGCGGTAGCGCTCCCATTCCACCTTCTTGTTCTGGATGAACTTCTCGAAGACCGAGTCGCCGAGGCAGCGCCTCAGCAGGTCGCTATTCTCCGCTATCTGCACCGCCTCCCAGAGGTCCTCGGGCAGCATGCCGATCCCCAGCTCCCTTCTTTCCACCTCGCTCATCTCGTAGACGTTCCGCTCGGTGGGGGGCGGGAGTTCGTAGCCCTTCTCGATGCCCTCCAGCCCTGCCGCCAGCATTGAAGCGAAGGCCAGGTAGGGGTTGCAGGCGGGGTCGGGCGAACGGAACTCGATGCGTGTGGCTTTCTCCTTGCCCGGCTTGTACTCGGGGACCCGGATGAGGTCGGAGCGGTTGCGCACCGCCCAGGTCAGATAGACCGGGGCTTCATACCCGGGGACCAGGCGCTTGTAGGAGTTCACCCACTGGCTGCAGACCACACATATCTCCGGAGCGTGCCTGAGCAGGCCGGCGATGAACCTCTTGGCCACGTCGGAGAGATGGTGGCGGTCATCGGGGTCGTAAAACGCGTTGGCGTCCCCCTTGAACAGGGACATGTGGGTGTGCATGCCGCTGCCGTTCTCCCCCTGCAGGGGCTTGGGCATGAAAGTGGCGTAGTAGCCGTAGCTCATGGCCACCTCCTTGACCACCAGCCGGAAGGTCATGGCGTTATCGGCCATGGTCAGGGCATCGGTGTAGCGCATGTCGATCTCGTGCTGCGAGGGGGCTACCTCGTGATGGCTGTACTCCACGCCGATGCCCATGGCCTCCAGGGCTAACACGGTATCCCTTCGCAGGTCGCTGGCAACATCCAGCGGAGTCAGGTCGAAGTAGCCGCCGTGGTCCAGCACCTCCGGAGCATCCGGGCTTTTGAAGTAGAAGTACTCCAGCTCCGGCCCCACATAAAAGGTGTACCCCATATCCGCCGCCCTGGCCAGGTTGCGTTTGAGGATGTAGCGGGGGTCGCCCTCATAAGGTTCGCCCCCCGGCCTGAGGATGTCGCAGAACATGCGGGCCACCGCGCTGTGCTCCTTGGGGCGCCAGGGCAGGAGGACGAAGGTGGATGGGTCGGGCATGGCCAACATATCGCTCTCGTCGATGCGCGCGTAGCCTTCGATGGAAGACCCGTCGAAACCCATCCCCTCTTCCAGGGCCGTTTCCAGCTCGTCGATGGTGATGGCAAAGCTCTTGAGTATGCCTAGGATGTCGGTGAACCACAGCCGAATGAAGCGAACGTCGTTCTCCTTGGCCACCTTCAAGACGTATTCCTTGTCCTTCTCCAATTCTCTTTCCTCCTTTCCGGTCGCCTTCGCCTCACGCCGCAAAGTGTAAACGGCCTCTGTTTCTGCATCTTTTCCGCCATGTTAAATACTCGTTAATAAGATCAACAGGGGCATGGGAAATCCCCGGAGAATGAGGTAATCCCAGCGTCGAGGCGGCGCTTCCTGGCCTGCCTCAGGGCTCAAAGAGATAGCCGGCCCCCCGCACCGTGCGGATATAGGAATGCTGGGGGGTGTCAATGCGGGCCCGCAGCCTGCGGATGTGCACGTCAACGGTGCGGGAGCCGCCGTAGTAACCGTAACCCCACACCTGCTCCAGCAGGACCTCCCGGGTGAACACTTTTCCGGGATGGGTGGCCAGGAAACGCAGCAGCTCATATTCCTTGAAAGTGAGGTTCAAGGGCTGCCCGCGGAAATATGCCTCGTAGCGGTCGAAATCAAAGGCAAGGTCGCGCACCCGGTAGAGATTGCGGCCGGTGATGCGGTTTTGCCGGTAGAGAAGGTGCCATACCCGCGCCTTCAGTTCCTCGGGGTCGAAATCCTCGAAGACGAACTCGTCGAAGGGGGGAGGCGCTTCGAAGTCAAAGGGATACCCGCGGGGGAGCAGGGCCAGCAGAGGAGCGTTGTCCCTCAGGCGCCGCAGCTCTGTGAGCAGCTCCCGCCGCCAATCCTCCCCTCCAGGCTTGAGGGATGCGATGACCAGGTCGCCCGAGAGCTTCTCCTCCTCGCACGCCTTCTCCCAGTCGACCAGGCGCAGCTGCCAGGTCGTGGAGAGCGCAGCGGAAACGCGCTCCCGCCCCTCATCGTCGGCGATCACCAATATCACCATGACCAAAGGCTAACACAGCAGCGGCGCCTTTTCAGGCAAAGCGGGGCGAAGGGATTCTCTAATAGGCGTAGAGGCTGCCGTAGGGCCGCCTGGAGCGGGGGGTGAGCTTAATGAAATCCTCGGCCATGATCTCCTCGGGGTCACCGCCGAAGTGCCCGCAGAAGCGCCCCACCAGGCCGCGCAGCTCCTCCCGGTCCCCCTCCTCCAGCTCGGCCGCCACCACGCCCTTGCCCAGGTTGTGGGGATCGATGTCGCCTCTTAAGTAGATGACCCCCCCGTGCATGCCGGTTCCCACGTGCCGGGCCGGCAGGCTCTCCCGCGGCGGACGGTCCAGGCCCAACACCACCACCACGCCCCCGGCCATGTATTCGCCCAGGAAATCCTGGCAGCTGCCGCCGATAACCAGCGCCGGCCGGTGTTTCATGTACTCCTTCATGTGGATGGCGGCGCGATACCCGACGCTGCCGCGGATGAAGATGCTCCCGCCGCGCATCCCCATGGCCACGATGTCGCCGGCTCTTCCGTGCACCACGATGCTGCCGCTGTTCATGGTGTTGCCCACGCCATCCTGGGCGTTGCGGTCCACCACTATCTCCGGACCGTCCATGAAAGCGCCCAGGTCGTTGCCGGGGACGCCGTGGATCTCGATGCGCACGGGCCGGCGGACCCCCGAGCCGATGTAGCGCTGGCCGTAGACGTTCTTTATCTCCATGAAGGTGGCCCCCTCCAGGGCCGCCTGCTTGACCATGGCGTTGAGTTCGCGGTAGTGGAGCTCGCTGGCGTCGATGTGCACGTGCCCGTTATCCCTCCTGAACACCCGAGGATCACCCATCCTTTCCAGGTCTATCTTCACCTTCCCGGCCCCCCTCGTGGCCGCCTTTTCCTCCTATCACTTCGACAACCTGTAAATATTCCCTTCATGCACCGCCAGCTTCTCGCCCAACCTGACCATTAAACGCGCCCTTAACGTCAACGGCTTCCTCCGGCCCTCATTCTCCCGCATGCTTTATCCCCAAAAGGTCCAGTTCCTCACGGCTTAGCCCAACTCCCCGCAGGCGCAGCCGGTTCCCCCGCAGGCTCTCGATGGCATTGATGCCCATGCCCCCCAGCATCTCCATTATCTCGTGGGACCAGGCGTTGATCATGTTGACCAGGCGACGCGCCGCCAGCTCCGGGTTGAGTCGCTTGGACAGATAGGGGTCCTGGGTGGCGATACCCCAGTTGCACTTGCCGGTATAGCATTTCCGGCATACGTGGCAACCCATGGCCACCAGGGCCGGGGTTCCCAGGTAGACCGCATCCGCCCCCAGGGCGATGGCCTTGATCACATCCCCCGAGTTGCGAAAGCCTCCCGCCACCACGATGCTGGCGCGGTTGCGGATCCCCTCGGCCCGCAGGCGGTCGTCCACCGCGGCCAGGGCCAGCTCTATGGGGATACCCACGTTGTCCCGTATCCGGGTGGGGGCGGCCCCGGTACCCCCGCGGATGCCGTCTATGGCCACTATGTCCGCGCCTGCCCTCACTATGCCGGAGGCGATGGCCGCGGAGTTGTGCACGGCGGCTATCTTAACCGATACCGGCTTGGTCCAATGGGTCGCCTCCTTTAGGGCATAGATCAGCTGGGCCAGGTCCTCTATGGAGTAGATGTCGTGGTGGGGCGCCGGGGAGATGGCGTCACTCCCCTCGGGGATCATGCGGGTGCGGGATATCTCCAGGGAGACCTTTTCTCCAGGGAGGTGGCCCCCTATCCCCGGCTTGGCTCCCTGGCCTATCTTTATCTCCAGGGCAGCCGCCGCCTCCAGGTAATCGGCGTGAACGCCGAACCTCCCCGAGGCCACCTGGCAGATGGTATGGTCTCCGTATTTGTAGAGGTCGCGGTGCAGCCCTCCCTCCCCCGTGTTGTAATAAGTCCCCAGCTCGGAGGCGGCCCGGGCTAGAGCCTCGCAGGTGTTATAGCTGATGGCCCCGTAGGAGATGGCCGAGAACATCATGGGGGTTTCCAGCTTCAGCTGTGGCCCCATACCCTCTGCCTTGGGCCGGCTCTTCCCGCCGCGCATCTCCAGGCGGTCCGGCTTCGCGCCCAGCCAGGTGCGCAGTTCCATGGGTTCGCGCAAGGGGTCTATGGAAGGATTGGTGACCTGGCTGGCATCGAGCACGATGTGGTCCCAGTAGATGGGAAGCTCCCGCCCGCACCCCATTCCGGTGAGGAGAACGCCCCCCGTCTCTGCCTGCTTGTAGGCGTCCATGAGTTGCTCCATGGTCCAGTTGTAATTGTCGGGGATCTGGGTGGGGTTGCGGCGCACGACGAGGGCGCGGGTGGGGCAGAGGGTCACGCAGCGGAGGCAGCCGCAGCACTTGCTCTCGTCGGCGAAGACCTGATCCTCCTCCTCGTCGTAGCGGTGGACGTCGAAGGAGCACTGCCGCACGCATACCTCGCAGCGGATGCACCTGAAGTCGTCACGCTCAACCTGGAACTCGGGGATGATATAGGATTTCATCTTCCCGCCCCCACCCGCTGGATGGCGATCTCCTCCAGCTCGGCCACGATGGGCTCCCCGCCCGTGGGGATCCAGGTGCGCTCCAGGCCCTCCTCGATAAGGTGCATGGGGGCTTCCTCCGAGGATATGTAGATCATCCTTCCCGCCACCCCCGCCACCAGGGGACGGAGCCGGATGCGGTCGGTGAGGCCGATCATCCGGGTGCGGTTGGAGATGATGATGCTGAAGGGGCCGTTCATGAGCAGGCTCCCGTAGATCTGGCGCAGGGCCGTGGCCCGCGCCCGCTGCTCGCGGGGCATGCGGTCGATGTGGTCCCATAGGGGCGCCGCCATCACCATGGCCAGGTCCTCGATGGCGAGCCCGTGCCTCCGCAGCAACAGGTCCACCGCGTAGGCGATGACCTCGGTGTCGGTATGGAGGGTGCAGATGTAGCCGAACATCTCCAAGTACCTGCGGTTGATGCCGTAGGAAGAGATCTCCCCGTTATGCACCACCGACCAGTCCAGGATGTTGAAGGGATGGGCCCCACCCCACCATCCCTGGGTGTTGGTGGGGAAGCGGCCGTGCGCAACCCAGGTGTAAGCCTCGTATTCCTCGAGGCGGAAGAACCTACCCACGTCCTCGGGGAAGCCCACCCCCTTGAACACCCCCATGTCCTTTCCGCTGGAGAATACGAAGGCCCCGTCGATGTTCACGTTGACGTGCATCACCGCCCGCACCACGTAGTCGTCTTCACCCTCGTCTTCCCTCAAGCAGGAGGGCATGGGTTGGACGAAATAGCGCCAGAGCAAAGGAGGGTCGGAGATCTCGGGGGTGGACCGGACGGGGATGGGTTCGGCCTCGGCCAGCTCGAAGCCACTGCGGATGAATTCCTCGGTCTCGCGACGGGCACAGTGGTCATCGAACATGAGCTGCAGCGCGTAGAGGTCTGCCCGGTCGGGATAGATGCCGTAGGCGGCGAATCCCCCTCCCAGTCCGTTGGACCTCTCCTTCATGTTGGCGATGGCCCGCATCACTGGTTCGCCGTTGGTCCTTCCGCCACCGCGGTCCATCATCCCGAATATCGAGCATCCGGCAAAATCCTTATCGTCGCGGAATAAAACGTGGCGCAGCATGTTCAGGCCCCCCTTCCGGCCCTGATCCCCGCCTCGCCCTCCAGGATGCGCGAGCGGCGCACCGCCTGGGGGAGGTACACATGGCCGAACGACCTCGAAAGGAGCGTGCCTTTCAACCTGCGCAGGGGCATCCTTTCCTGGATCAGCGAGGTGTAGATGCCGGCCCGCTCGATATCCCCGGCCACCAACATCCCCACCAGCCGGTCGTTATGGATGACCACCTTCTTGTAGGTGCCGTCGGGAAAATGCTCAGTCATCTCCCGGAAGGAGGGATCAGGAGGGTTGACCACCCCCGCCGAGAGCACCGGCAGGCCGAAGAACTCCACCGAGTTCATGGAGAGTGAGCCGGGGTAGGGGGCCTGCCGTCCAGCCATGTTCCAACCGGCGTACTTCCCCTGCAGGGTGGCATTGGGCCAGAGGGCGTTGACCCGCGGCTCCTCCCAAACCATGTCCCAGGCCTCGGCCGCGTCTCCGGCCGCATAAACTCCGGGCAGGTCGGTCATGAGCGATTCGTCCACCAGGATGCCACGGTTGACCGAGGGTCCTCCTTCGCCCACCAGCTCCAGGCGGGGCTTCACCCCAGCCGCCACCAGCAGGAGGTCGAAACCCACCTCCGACCCGTCGTCGAGGGCGGCGATGCCCGAACCCCTCCCGCGCGGCTCGATCCCCATTAGCTTGCAGCCGGTTATCACCTCCATGCCGCGCTCCCTGCAGCGCTCCTCCACCATGCGGGAGGCCTCGGCGTCAAGAGCGTTGGGGAGGATGCGGTCCATCATCTCCACCACCGTCACCCGAGCGGAGCGGGCCAGGGCCGCCTCGGCCGCCTTCATCCCGATGAGCCCAGCCCCCATCACCAGCACCCTGCATCCCGGGTGGCGGGTCGCGCGCAGCAACGCCCTTGCATCATCCCAACCTATGAAGGTCTTCCAGGGCACCTCTTTGAGGCCGGGAACGGGGGGAACGGAGGGCTCGGAGCCCGTGGCCAGAAGGAGTTTTTTCCAGGCTAGGGCTCGCCGCTGCGAGGTCCTAAATCTCTTTCGCCGGTAATCTATCTCCAGGACCTTCTCCCCCCGGAAGAGCTCCACCGCCAGCCGCCGGTAGAAAGAGACGCCTCTGTAGACCATCCTGCGTTCGTCAACCTCCCCGGCCACCAGGTAGGAGATCAGCGGCCGCGAGTAGGCGAGGCGGTCCTCCTCAGTGAAAACGGCCACGCTTCCCTCGGGGTCGGCTTCCCGCAGGGCCGCGGCGGCATTGACGCCGGCAGCCGAATTTCCCACGATGACGTAGTCAAAGCCCTGGGCCGCCACGCCTCATACCTCCTCCATCACCAGCGCCTCGTTGGGGCAGTTGGCCACGCAGGCGGGGACCTCCAAGTGGGGGCAGAGATCGCACTTGGCCACCACCTTCCTCTCCCCCACGTCCCGCCTCACCGCCCCGTAGGGACAGACCAGAACGCAAGTCCAGCACCCCACGCACTTGTCGCGGTCGTTCACCACCGCCCCCGTCCGGTCGTCGCGGTGCATGGCCCCACTAAGGCAAGCATCCACGCAGGGGGCTTCGTCGCAATGGCGGCATTGTAAGGCGAAGGAGAGGTGGCCGGACTCCTCCACCTCCACCCTCTTCTGGGGTCTTCTCTCGCGCTTGAAAGCCTTGATGATGTCCCGCGATTCCGAATGTTCTACGATGCAGTGGATCTCGCAGAGGCGGCATCCCGTGCAGTATTCCTCGCGTGGATAGATTCTGATCATCTTCTCTCCTAACCTGATCCTTAACGCTACGCGGCCATTATAGACCTCTCCGGCCTGCCTGTTGAAATCCTACGGTCAATATCATAGAATCATATCGAGATTAGAAAATCGCTTCTTATTTTAGTTGTGATTAAACGAGAATTCAAGGATATATTATGAAAATCATTTCTAATGATAGGTTGGCAGGGGGGACACTGGAGCGCAAGGAACTGGAGATCCTGGACATCCTGCGCGAGGCTAACCGCCCCCTGGGCGCCCGCCAGATCGCCCGCAGGTTGGCGGAGAGGGGCATCACGCTGACTGAAAGGGCCGTGGGTTATCACCTCGCCCGACTTGATGGACTGGGGCTTACCAGGCTGGAGGGGGGGAAGGGCCGGGGCCTGACGACCGAGGCCTTCCTGGAGCTGGAGAGGTCCCGTGCCATCGAGCGCGTGGGCTTCGTCAGCGCCCGCATCGATTCCCTCGCTTTCCGCTCCACCTTCGACCCGGCGATGCGCGGGGGCACGCTCGCGGTCAACTTCTCGCTGCTGCCAGCCAACCAGCTGGAGCGAGCCCTCGAGGTCATGGGGGAGGCGGTCCGCGCCGGCTACTGCCTCTCCGAGCTGGTGCTCCTGCGCAGGGAGGGGGACCGGCTGGGGGAGGTGGCCGTCCCCGAGGGCCATTGGGGGGTGGGCACCGTGTGCAGCGTGGCCCTCAACGGCGTTCTGCTGAGGAGGGGGATACCCGTCGTCTCCCGTTTTGGAGGGCTGCTGGAGATCGAGCGGGCGCGTCCCTTGAGGTTTCAGGAGATAATCGGCTATGAGGCCTCCACCCTGGACCCCATCGAGATATTCATCAAGGGCGGGATGACCCGAGTGAGGGAGGCAGCGGCCGGGGGGCGCGGGGTGGTCTGCGCTTCTTTCCGCGAGGTGCCTGCGGACGCCGGGGGACTAGTGAAGGAGGTGATCGCTGAGATGGAGGAGCTCCGCCTCGGCGGAGCAATATACCTGGGCAGAGCGGGGCAGCCGTTCCTGCAGGTGCCCGTGGGCAGGGGACGGCTCGGCCTGGTGGTGGTGGGAGGCCTCAACCCGCTGGCTGCCGTGGAAGAGGCGGGCATCCCCGCAACCAGCAAGGCGCTGGTAGCCTTGGTGGACTACCAGGAGCTCGTGCCCCTGCGCGAGCTCCGCCTCTGAGCGCCGCTCCCCTCATCCGTTACCTGCATCCCTCCGCCTCCCGCGGGGAAAAGCGGTCTTTCTGTCGTTGCCCGCGTTTATCATCGAATTCGGTGATCCTTCATGGAAGATAAGCAGGATGAGTTCGCAGCGGCGAGGGAAGAGCTGGAAAGGGCCTATCGCATGAGTCGGGATGGCGACGAGTTCCTCCGGGAGATACTGCGCATCTGGGCCGAGCACGGTTTCATCTCGGCCGAGATGGAATGCCGGCTGGACGGGCGCGAGGCGGTCTGAGGCCCTTCGCCCATCCTTTCTTTCCTCAACCCCGGTAAAGGGGGCTCATGGAGCGGAGCCGGGCCACAATGCCCGGAAGTTCCTCTAGGAGGAAGTCCACGTCCTCTTCGGTGTTGTCCCTTCCCAGAGTGAAGCGCACCGAGCCATGGGCCTCCTCATGGGGTATGCCCAGCGCCAGCAGCACGTGGGAAGGCTCCAGCGACTCGGAGGAACAGGCAGAGCCGGTGGAGGCGGCCACCCCGATGAAATCAAGGTTGAGGCAGACCGATTCCCCCTCGATGTAGCGGAAGCGGAAGTGGGCGTTGTTGGGGAGACGCCGGGTGGGGTGCCCGTTGAGGATGGCCTCGGGTATGCGCTCCAGCACCCCTTCGATGAGCTTGTCCCGCAGACGGATGAGGTGGGCATTGCGCTCCTCGCGCTCCGCTGAGGCCAGCTCCATGGCCCTCCCGAACCCGACGATGCCGGGGGCGTTCTCCGTGCCGGCGCGCCGCCTTCTCTCCTGGGCGCCGCCGTGCAGGAGGGGGTGGAGCTTCACCCCGCGGCGCACATACAGGCAGCCCACCCCCTTGGGGCCGTAGAGCTTGTGAGCCGAGACCGCCAGCAGGTCCGCCCCCAGTTCGTCCACCTTCAGGTCAAGGGCGCCGGCTGTCTGGACCGCGTCCACGTGCAGGTAGACCCCCGCCTCGCTGGTCACCTTGGATATTTCCTCGATGGGCATGATCGTCCCGATCTCGTTGTTGGCGTGCATCACCGATACCAGGGCGGTGCGGGGGGTGATGGCCTTGCGCACCTCCTCGGGATCCACCATACCTTGGCCGTCCACTGGGAGCACGGTGACCCGGAAGCCCTGGCTCTCCAGGTAATGGCAGGTTTCGAGGACGGCGTGGTGTTCCACCGCGGTGGTGATGATGTGGTCGCGCTCATCCTTGAGGCGGTAGGCCACTCCTTTGATGGCGAAGTTGTCGGCCTCGGTCCCGCCACTGGTGAAGACGATCTCCTCGGGCTCGGCCCCCAGGGATGCGGCCACTTTCCGGCGGGCCTCCTCCAAGGCCTCGCGCACCTCCGCCCCCGCCTGGTAGATGCTGGAAGGGTTGCCGTAGCACTGGGAGAAGTAGGGGAGCATGGCCTGCAGGACCTCCGGGTGGGTCGGGGTGGTCGCTGCATGATCCATGTAGATCGTCCTCATGGGCATCCCTCCTGCATCAAGCGGCTTCGTCCTTGCCTGTCCGGGTTGGCCGGGGGGCAGCGGGCCGGCGGCTACCTTCCGCCCCATTCGCCAACCTCAAGACCGCCAACCGCTGGCCTCCTCGTTCGCTGTTTCGCGCCTTCCTGTCTTTTCTATATGTAATACATCTGCGCACCGGCCGCATCCAGCTCCTCCTGCCGCTCCACCAACTCCTGCAGGGTGATGCCTCTGAGGTAATCCCTCATGGCCTGTCCCAGCCCCTCCCAGGCGGAGCGGGCCGCGCATGCTGTCGAGCGAGAGCACGATGCCGCCTTCCCGTCCAGGCAGTCGAGGGAGAGGGTCTTGCCGTCGGTGGCTTCATAGATCTCCAGAAGGGTTATCTCCTCCGCCGGCCTGCCCAGGTAGTACCCGCCCCGGGGGCCGCGGACGCTGCGTAGCAACCCCGCACGGCGGAGGCCGTTGACCACATGCTCCAGGTATTTTTCGCTGATCCCCTGGCGCTCGGCTATGTCCCGCATGAGCACGGGAACTCCTTCCCGCTGATGGGTGGCCACATCGAGCATGGTCCTGAGCCCGTATCTGGGCCGGGTGGGCAGCCGCAAAGCGCAACCTCCCGCATCGGCGCGACATACTTCTCTTTCTCTATAGGGAATATAGAGATGGTTGGTGGATGGGTCAACCTCCCCGGCCTTTGCGGCAGCGGGCCGACCTCAACGCCTTCAGGCGGTCCACGGCCAGGGGCGGGGCCGCGGCGCAGGCCAGCACCACCAGCCAGGCGGAGACGCTCAGATGCTCCGTCCTGAAGGCCTTCATCAGGGGCGGCACCCAGAGGACCAGGGCCAGCATGGCTAAAGACCCCAGCATCGCCAGCAACAGTGGAGCTGGCATGGCCGGCCTCAGCCGCAGGAAGGAATGTTCCTCGGAGCGACAGTTCAGGGCGTGGAGCAGCTGGGCGATCACCAGGACGGAGAAGACCATGGTCTGCGAGGCAACCAACCCGCCCT
>Ga0209162_1000063_pt1 | contig 102608 bp, 72 predicted proteins | sample YNPNPMetaG_FD_187121 | JGI IMG/M metagenome (GOLD analysis project Ga0209162, IMG submission 187121) | Anoxygenic and chlorotrophic microbial mat microbial communities from Yellowstone National Park, USA - YNP NP MetaG (SPAdes) (version 2) ...
ATGGCTTCGACGAGCTCGGGCAACCGCGTTTCTACGGCTCGCCGCCGGCGACCCTTTCATTTCACTGCACACGGGACTACTCGCCTCTGTTTCCCGTGGGCAGTGTGTTCATTCCGGCCCGCAACGACACGGGGCAGGAAACGCACTTCGGTCCGCTCACGCGCACGGGATGGCCGATTTACGAGGTGGTAAGCCGGCCTGACGAGACGACGGTGGTCGTGAAATACAACGGTTACTTTCCGGTCGACGGTCCGGTCGACGGTGACGCGAACACCCCACGGAGCTGGGAGCGGGCGTCAGCCGCCCAGTGGCCCGTATGGGTGATCCCCCCGGCGTCTGAAGACGTTGTCGGCTCCGGGTCTTCGGCGAGGCCGGTGTTCACCAACAAGTCGCCGATCCTGGCGGTGGCCCGGCGGTACATCCGCCTGCCGAATCTGAGGCCGCGATGAACAAGGTGACGCGAACGTTTCGGCGAGGCTGCGCTGCGTGTCCGGACCCCGCACTCGCGTGCGGGTTGGAGCGCGGCAGGTTTTCGGCGCGCCCGTTCGCAGCGGCTCCGACGGCCGTACGCTGGGGCGGGGCCAGCGTGGCGCGGTCGACGTATCGCGCCTTTACGCTGGTCGAAATGCTCGTCTCGTTGGCGGTTCTGTCGCTGGCGCTGGCGGTCGTGGGTGTGGTTTTCACGGTCACCACGCGGACGGCCGGGCAGGCCGCCGCCTATTCCGAAGCGCTGCGCTGGGTGCGGCAATTCACCGAACAGATCCGTGAGGACCTGCGCTACTGCGACCCAGCCCGCAGCCTGCTGGTGATCGTAGGACGTACGCAGCCGGCCGCCCTGCGGCCCGAGGACCTCGCCGCGGGCAAGCATTACCGCGTGCTGATCGGCGACCCGGCGGATGTGCCCAGTACCTACGACCCCGAGCTTGCTCCGAACCTGGATCAGGCACAGGTGGAGGACGCGCAGTACAGCGACCCGCGAGCTGATCTGCTGATGTTCTTCTCGGACCGGCCCACGCTTTCGCAGGCGCCGGTGAGTCTCGAGCGCGCCGCCGACGATTTCCAGCGCGCGGTGGCCAGTGGGGCCAAGCTCGCACCGATCCAGGTCGTGTATGGACATGCGTCGTTCGGACAGGCCGACAGCAGCGGCACGGCCATTTCGCCCACCGTGCGGCATATCGAGAACCCCGCTGGACTGAGCCCTTTCCCCGCGGTGCGTTGGGTGCTGGCCCGTCGGGCGGTCATCCTCGATGCGAACGCACCCGCCAACAAGGACACGTTCGGCAACTCGTATCCGTATTGCGGCGACGAATGGGCGCGGATCACCACCTATCAACCCGATGAGGCTCTGGGGCTGTCGGGCGATACGGCACGACTCGACCTGGCGGCGTTTTTGCGCGACTTTGAAACTCCGCCGGGCGGGTTGCGGCCAGCGCTGTTCACAGCGTATCCGCAGAATCTGAGCACCGACGCGTACTGGAACGCGGTTTCGTCATTCGGGCTACCGTTGGCGGAGCGGATTCGAAGGCTCCTGTACTACTACGGCAGTACCGGCGAGGCGCATCACCACGTCGCGACGGTACTGGAGGACGTGCCGGTGGCGCTGCGGGGCAACCTGGGTCTGCGGATTCTGCCAGGTTGTGTGTGGTTTCAGGTCGAGTTTCTGATGCCTGAGGATCCGCGCAACAGCATCGAATTCACCGGCAGCCTGACGGACCCCAACGCTCAGAGCAAGCGAACCGATATGCCGCGCTGGACCGCCGTGTATCCGGGGCGTACGTACATCTTCGTGCCGGACACGGAAACGAACCGCAGCATCGTCCGGGCACAGATCAACCCGGTCACACAACTTCCATATTCCAACAGTCGCCTCAGCCAGTTCGCGCGGTTGGATCAGGCAGAAACGGAAGACTCGGACGGGGACGGGCGGCCGGACGGCGTTCTGTCGCAACGGCTGGTGCGGCTGTGGCCGTATGCGCTGCGCATCACGGTCCGGGTATACGACCCGCGGGGACGCTTGGACCAGCCGATCGTGCGCAGTGTCGTGCACCGTTTCGACTGACGCCGCACCGGATAGCGCCCCGGCGGCGGGCGTGTTATTGCAGGCGTTTCGGGTCGCGATTGGGATGGTTTGGTAAGTTCATGTTGTACTGATAGTTGCGTAATTGCCCGGGGAACCTGGGAACATTGACGGCGCGGCGACAATGAGAATGGTCGTGGACAATCAGGCGGTCGTCTAAACGACGGCAGGAGCATCATGAAGAGTGCCGGAAGACATCGTGCGCGACGGGCGACGATCCTCGTTTTGATCGTCGGGCTGCTGACCATGCTGTTCATGGTCGTGTCGGCCTACATCACCCTTGCGCGGTTCGACCGGCTGACTGCCCGCCTGACGAGCCAGGGTGACACTACCGCCCAGGTCGTGCAGAGCCTCAGCGACGTGCTGGCCGGTATCGTGTCGCGACCGGCCGACGGCGACCCGGCGGCCACGCTGATGGGTGTGAACTACGCGCTCATCCCCGGTGCGCCGGGGGCGCGGTGGCTGGCTGCTCTGGACCCGGTTCGCGATCCGAACGCGATTCCATCCGGATCCGGCTACAAGCCGGACGATTTCTTCTACCCCGCGGTAACGAGCCTCTCCGGGGCCTCTGTGACACGGCGACGGATTGGGTCACTGATGTTCGGCGATCCGAACACGATCGGCGAGATCAATCCTTACTTGCCCTATTCGGACCCCAACCGCTACACGATCCTCAACGCGCGGCAGCCGTTCATGGATGCCGACGGCGACGGGATCGCGGATGCCGACTTCCGCGGCGCGGCGCTGGGCACGGAGCTGGCGAACGCGGTCGTGGGCCGGGCCGTGACCGTCGACCCGAATCAGCCATTCGAGCCCAACGTGTGGGCGTTCTTCGACGCGCAGGCCCGCTACGAGGTTGCGGTCCGTATCATCTCGCACGGCGGGATGGTGCTGCTCGACAACCCCGGCGACCAGTTGGCTTGGAACACGCGTTTTCTGACGCACATGTTCAACGCGTTGCGTCAGCCGAACGATCAGGACACCCTCGATCCCGACGACGTTGCCCATCGCAGCCTGTTGAGCTGGGTGGGATCGGAGCGAGCCGCGAACGAGCCGGCGCTCCGGCATCGCGGCGGGTTGCTGACGAGCCTGCGCACGGCGCGGACCAGCAACCTGTCGGCGCTGGCGCCGTCGCTCCGCACGCTGGGCCAGTGGTTTCCGAACACCGTGTACCCGACTTGGCCGACGTCGGAGAAGCCGAATACCTACGAGCGTTTCAATCTGGGGGTGGGCTTCGGCGCTGAGTGGCGCGTCTGGTACCAGGCCGCGTCGCTGGATGCGGACGAATACAATCGGAACGTCGGGACCCCCAGCGATCCGCGCTACAGGTACGTTCCGCGCCGGCTGCTGACGACGGTGAACAACAGTGACGAGCTGGCGCGGAAGCAGCAGCGCGACCCGAACGTCGACAACGGTCTGACGTTGGGTATCCGGGCCGGGCAGCTCAAGTTCTACCTCGGGCGCATCCAGAATGCGTTTTCCAACGGCTACTACGACCCGGTGCTGGGCGGCGCCATCGTTCGCGAGTTGGCGGGCTACTACGCAGAGATGTTGTCCGGATACACCGGCTGGAGACCGGGCGGGCTATGGGGACACTATATCCCGGGCATACGTTCGGAGCCGGTGTCGCTGCGGGAACAGGCCCTCATGCTGGCCGTGAACACCGTCGCATTCGCGGCGCCGCGTGACGCTAACGGATACATCGCACCGGTCTGGTATGACGATACCGAGACGGTTCCGGGCCCTCTGCCCGTGTACGTGACGAAGCGCTACTACGGGTATCTGCCACAACCGCACATTACGCAGGTGGTCGCCTCGTACGGGAGCGACGCGACGGATCCGAACGATCCGAATGTGCCGGGGCTGGGGCTGGCGCTGGCGGTCGAGCTATACAACCCGCATGATTCGCTCTGGTGGCAGACGCCGGACACGCACGCGCTGGACCTGAACCAGTTTGCGCTTACGGTGGACGTGGTAGCCGGTCAGCCCGTCGGATATACGGGGCTGATTCCGCTGGCGGGGTCGCACCTGCGTAACCCGAGCGGGCCCTGTGCGAGCGGTCGGCTGCCCGGGCGGACATTCATGGCCATCGGAATCCCGTATGAGGGGGCCGATGGGCACCACGACCCGTTTGGCAGCCTCTACGTGGATGCGTCCGTGCCCGGCCGCGCCTTGTCGTACCACGGCGGCGAGGGTATCGAGGTGCGCCTGTGGCGCCGACATGCGGAAGCCGGGGCCGACATCTGGTACATGGTCGACCGGATGTACCTCGATTCGAGCTCGTTAGCCGGGGCCGGTGTTGCCCCGAATAGCGCCTGGTACGCCAACATCGAGCGTGACACGGGCTACGAGCCGTATTTCGGTCAGTACACTGGAGGCAGCTACAGCGACCTCCGTCCGCGGTGGCGGACGATTGCCGCGTTTCCGCCGAACTCGCAGAACAAAACGGTCATCAGTGGGGACACGGTTCCCACCTCGGTGCTGGCCCAGTTGCGTCAGCCGGTGCCGGAAGGAAGCCTGTACTTCCACTTCGGTCCGTGTACGCCGATGTACACCATGAATGCGGGGGCCGGCGCCTACACGCTGCACGGGGCACCACGGCCGGCTTCCTTCCCGACCGTCGGCTTCCTGCTGTTCGTGCCGCGCTTCTCGCACGTGTGCAAGCCGGCCGTCCAAGCCTATAAGTGCATGGGCGAGGTTCTGTACGAGCAGTGGCATTTGCCCGACAATCCGGACGTCGTTGTGGCTGCACCTGCCGATCTGGGGCACATGCCCGTCTTCGACAACACGCAGCTGGTCAGTGGCGACAGCAGTTTTTCGTCGGAATCGTTGGGCCGGGTGCCGTGGGGCTTGCTGGTGTACGACTATTTCACGACGCTGAGCCCCAATGGTCCGGACGGCCAGGCCGGGACGACCGACGACGTGGATCCGTACCGCGTTCCGGGGCGCATCAATGTCAACGTTGCGCCGTGGCCGGTGCTGGCCAATCTGCCCGCTTTCAGCCCGGCTGTGCTGCCCAACTGGGGCTCGCCTGCGTTTTACAGAGCGGACTCGGGCGTGCTGGCGGGTGCCGGGCTGGACGGTACGCCGCGCAGTGCGTTGCATCGGTTTGATCCGAATGGCGCGGTCAACGGGCAGTGGTACCGGCTGGGGGCGCGTCTGGCTCAGGCGGCCGCCAGCTACCGCGACCGGATACAGTATGCCGCGGAAACGCTGCCCGCCCCCTGGTCGAAAGCGTGGCTCCGTGGCATTGATCCGAACAGCGCGGATGGCACGGCCGAGTACCGCCCGACGGCCATTTACGAGTTTATTCGTGGGGCGGGCCCCAATCCGCTCAGCGGTCAGAAGTATGGGTTCCTGACGCTGGGCGAGCTGGCCAACGTGGTGGGGTTCGACGGTTCGACGGATGCGGAACTGGCGACCGGACCGCTCACCACCGCCTTAGGTCGGGGCGATTTCATGCGGGCGGTCAGTGCGCTGGCCCTGCTCGATACGCATTTTCTGACCACGCGCACCAATACGTTCACCGTGTATGCGTCGGTCACGGACCGCGAGAAGCCGCAGTCCAGCGCCCGCGTCCAGTTCACGCTCGACCGCAGCCGGTTGCTGCCGCGCATCGAATGGCTGGACCTCAACCAGAACGGCATCCGCGACGCCGAGCCGACGGATCGCTATGAACTTATTTACGGCGTTGGCATGCCGGAATTCATCGGCCAGCGCAAGACCGCGTATTTCAACACTCGGTACGACGAGTAGGGCTGGCAGTCGCACGCCGCGCGGCAGGCTTTTTCGTTACATTCCTGTCGCTACGGACGGGTCAGCTCCGCGATGTCCGCGGCCGTCAAGCGGTAGAGAAGAAGTGAGTAGCCTACGCGTTCGTCCGGCGGACGCTCGCGCAGCCGCACGATGAGCCGCTTCGCGCGCAGCTCGGCATACTCGCGGGCGGCCTGATCGCGTTGGATCCGCACGTCGGGCGGGTCGTCCGGCGTTGGCTCGCGGGCGGCAATACGGGCCAATTGGGCGTACGCGCGGCAGGCCTCAGGAGTCCAGAACGTGGGTCGCAGCTCCGGGTCGTACACGCCGACAAGCTGAGTAGCGCTGACAGCGTAGGTCCCCGGGGTCAACTCCGCGACCGGGCGGAACGGGAAGTAGCTGGGCAAAGCCTCACACGGCAGGTAGTGCGTCGGCACGGCACTGCCGAAGTACGCGAGCTTGATCGGCTCGGCGGGCTGTTTCCGGGCGTAGTCAGCCAGTCGGAGCAGGTCCTGCCCCCAGTCGAGGTTGCTGTCGGCCAAATAGCGGTAACCGTTGGCGGGCCCGCCGACCAGTTCGTTGAAGTAGGCCAGGTAGTGCGGGTGAATCCGCACGTGGGCGACGGCCAGCCACGCGAGCGCGACACCGATCAGCCCGCGGCCGACGCGGGTGGTCAGCCAGCGTGCCGACGCGCCGGCCAGCGCCAGCAGCGGTGGATACAGGGGCAGCAAATGCCGGTGTCCGATGTTCACGGTGCCCTGAATCACGTAACCGGCGTACACGACGATGAAAGTGCTCACGCCGGCCAGCAGGATGGCGTCCCGTAACCGTGTACGCCGCAAGACCAGGGCAACGAGCCCGGCGAGGATGAGAAGCTGCGTGGGCACCGGGGTCTTGATGAGAAAGGCGATCGGAAAGTACGAGCGCCAGCCGGTGTCAGAATACTGGCCCATCAGATACGCCCGGCGTTCGACGGTAAAGAAGAGTGTTCGCGCGATGCCGAACAAGTAGGCTTCGGGCAGAACGTGGTGATCGGCGGCCCAGTGCAGCAACGCGGGCAGCCATCCGGTCCGGGGTTGGCCGGTTTTGTCGCAGAAGGCGATTTGCCAGAGCGCGATCATGATCTGGCGCGTCTGCTCGAAGGCAGCCTCGACGTTGGGATCGGCGTCGTCGGGCGGCGGGGCCAGGAGGGTCGGTCGCCAGCGATAGCCCGCCCAGATGCCGGCCCAGACGACCAGGCCGATGAAAGCGCAAGCGCCCAGCAGCACCCCCACCCGCTGGCGACGACGCGTCAGAAGGCGCGGGGGGTTATCCGCAGCGGCCGTATCCGCCGGGCTCGGAACTTCCAGCGGCCGCCGCCCGATGAGCGCCCAGAGGATCATCACGCCGAGGGCAGGCAGCACGAGCGGCCACGAATACTTGGTAAGCGTCGTGATGGCCAGGGCAACGGCGGCGGCGATCAGGCGCGGCCATGATGCGCGGCGCAGCAGCCATCCGCAGGTCAAGAGCGAAAGCGCGATGCCGAAGGTGACCGGCATGTCCGTGGTGACCAGGCGGCCGTGGGCGAGCAGAGTCGGGCTAAGACACGCCAGGACCAGCGCGAGCAGCCCGGCCTCCGGGCCGAACAGCATGCGCCCCAGCGCGTACGTGACCAGGCAGACCCCCAGCAGCAGCGCGACCATCATGCAGCGAGCGGGAACCACCAGGCGTTGGGCGTCATTCAGTTCGAACAGCCAGTGGACGCAGAAGGCCGCGTCGTCTGCTTCACGCCAGCCCTTGTGATTCGCGTCTGGCCAGCGATAGTCCATGAAGAGCAGGGGCAAAATGGCCCACATGCGGCCCAGCGGCGGGTGATCCGGTGATATCCGGTAGTCGCCGTTGCGCCACGCGTTGACCCCGGCTGCCAGATGGAAGGGCTCGTCGAAGGTTACGCTGTCGCCCACCAGCGACGAGATGGCCCGCACCGCGGTGAACACCAGCAAGAGCGTGACGGCGGCGTAATGCAGGCGCGGGCGGCGCAGCAGCGGCACGGGGACGCCGGGTGGGGTCGGCTCGGCCATGGGAAACCCTGCGGCCTACGGCTGGGCGGAGCGGCCGCGGGCGTTGGCGGTGGACAGCCGCTGTTCAACCCAGTCGCAGAGGGGATCGAAGCCCTCATCACGCATGGCGCTCACCTGCCAGATCGGTCGCGGGCTGTCGAGCGACTCGCGCAACTGGCGGGCGGTCGTGTCGGCACCCGGCAGGTCCGCCTTGTTGACGACAAACCCGGTGGCGACTTCGAAAACCCCGGCCTTCGCGAACTGGATGGCGTCGCCGGCCCCGGGCATCACCAGGAGCAGGACCTCATCGGCCAACGAACGAACGTCCGTATCGTTCTGCCCCGCGCCCACGGTTTCCACCAGCACCACGCGGTGACCGGCGATGCCGAGCAGGCGGGCGATCTGTGCGCAGTGGGGTGCCAGTCCGCCGGATTGGCCGGCGGAGGCCAGACTGCGGATGAACAGGCCGTCGTCGGGTTCGCTGCCCACCATCCGGATGCGGTCGCCGAGCACGGATCCGCCGGTGATCGGACTGGTCGGATCGACGGCGACGACGGCGATGCGGTGCCCGCGTTGTCGCAGATGCTGGGCGAGCTTACCGATGAACGTGCTCTTGCCGACGCCCGGGGAACCGGTGATGCCGATCGTCAGAAAGTCGGCTTCGCGGCTCAAGAGGTCGGCGAGCGGTCCGGTCGTGCCCTCGGACAACATGGTGATGGCCCGCGCCAGCCCCACGGGCGTGCTGATCTGAGGCGGGACAGCCGCCGGGGTGCACTGGGCTCGACGCCGCTCGGCGAGGTTCCGTACCGCATCGACGATCACTTGCATGGGCGTCCCGGGATTGAACACACCGTCGATTCCCGCTTGCCGCAGAGGCGCGTGATCCTCCTCGGGTATGATGCCCCCGACGATCAGCGGCATGTCGGGAATGCCCGCTTCGATGCATCGGCGGCGCAGCTCGGGCATGATCGTCATGTGGGCCGCCGAGAGCAGACTCACACCGACGACGTCTACATCCTCCTGCACGGCGGCCTGCACCGTCGTGGCCGGCGTTTGCCACAGGCCGGTGTAAATCACCTCCATGCCGGCGTCCCGGAGATTGCGGACGATCAGCTTGACGCCACGATCGTGACCATCCAGACCGATCTTTGCGATCAATACGCGCACAGGGCGGGGCATAACGTCTCCGCTCACGGACTCGGCGGGCCGGCCCACAGGGCCGCCCGAAAGCCTGAGCCTACTTCCACCGTACGGGGTTGACAAGCGGGGCACCTGCACGCCGATTACTCGGGGCCGGCCGGCACCTTGTCTGAGCCGAGCAGTCGGGCGACCTTGTCTGCGAATTGCCCGCGGTACAGGGTGTCGAGCGCGGAGCGCAGATGCCCGTCTGCCGAGATGACGACTAGCCGGGTCAGCACGACGGTCCCCAGATCCAGCGCCAGTTCGTCATCGCGGTACGACCACGAAACCGGATGCGTGCCCGTGCAGGAAACCTCGAAAACGTCCTGCGGGCGGAGCCATGCTGGCGGCACAACGCGGACGGCTGCCGATTCGATCGGACGCACTACTGTGCCGCTGCGGTCGACCGCGAAATTGTCGTTGACGACGATCAGCAACAGTGTGTCCAGACCGGCCAGCAAAGTCCGCGTCCACAGCCGCGGCGGGGCCTTCACGGGCACAACCGCCGGGCAGCTCCGCACGAGCAGCGGTCCGGCGGTGCGTACTTCAGCACCCAGCAGGCCGATTTCTTTCCACAGCGCGACCGCGTCCGGGTCACGACCGCCCACACCGTAGTATTCGTCATACGGGGTGTACCACCAGTAGGAAATCCCCTTGGCCCCGCCGGCCAGCGCGTAGTAAAGTTCGATCCGTTTTTCGGCTGGTGTTGCAAACCGGAACGGCTGGTCTTTGTGGTCGTGCCGGACGGCGTTAAGAATGACATGCACCGGCTTCGGACGGGCGGCGGCGCCGCACACCAAGGTAGCGGCGTAAACGCAGGTCGGCTTTACAAAATGCGCCAACCAGCCGGGCCGCGCGCCGTACAAGAGAGCGAGCTGCTCCTGGTAATAGGGATCCGTGGCCAGAACGTCCGCAAGCTGCCCATAGGTATACCAGTTTTCGGGCTTGTAGCTGTTGTTCACGTTCAAGAGTTGTGGTGTCAGCGGGTCGCGGACACGCAGCGCTTCGCTATGTCGCGCCAGCGCTTGGGCCAGACAGCCGAGCCGTCGGTCGGGTGGCAGGTCCGTGCAGCGGTAATCCTGCGCATCGGGCTCGTCCATGAGGAAGTAGTAAACGGGATTCTGTGCGTCGCCGATCCATTTGACCATTAGCCGCATGCCGATGGTTCGGAGAAACTCGGCGCCGGCGTCGCTGGTGAGGAAGGGGTTCCAGTTGCCGCCCATACCCATGTGCACGTTGATGTTGTGTTCGCTCAGATCGGTCAGACACAGGCGGGCGTTTTCTTCCGGCGTGCGGCCGGAGTTTGTGTAACCCCACATTCCATACACGAATTCCTGGCTCCAAACGCGCAGACCTGCGCGGGCGATGGAGCCGTCCGAGCAGCCGACTTCAAACAGATGAAACGAGCCCGGTCTGAGCGGTTGGTCCGGTCGGATCACCACTGGCAGGGTGTCACACTGGCCGGCGCGGTGCATGGGTTCTGTTCGCGCCCCGGACGCGGCTTGGGAATCCGCCGGGGATGCGGCGCTGGAGGGGGCGCCGGGCTCGTGAGCCGTCGTCTTGTCCGGCGCTTCGGGGAACACCGCCGCGTTGCAAACGACCCCGTCAATCCAGCAGCGCTCGGGCCTTGCCAGCACCCGGTCAGGGCGACGCACGTAGATCGTCACCTCGTCCAGCGCCTGCGAACACGCTACGGCCGCAATGAGTGGTTCGGCGGCCGGCGTGGTGACAGGTGCCGTGACAACGCCCGCGTTGCTCACAACAGCGACGGACACGTTTTCCGTCTGCGGATCGCGTCGCAGGCGGATCACCACCTCTCCGCAGGCGCGCGGCGGTATGGTGCGGGGATCGGCCTTCCACCAGACAGGTTCGCCGGCCGCCAGCAGACGCGCGCGTTCTGCCTCTGGCAAGCGCGAGTAGTGCAGGCTCGCCGGCCGGTGGCCGCCGATCTCATTCTCGGCCGGCGCAATCGCCTGCGAGAGGCTCACGCCGTCGAGCAGTACATCGGTCACCTCGACTTCGCGATTCGAACCATTCCTCAGGTAGACAAGGACATAGCCGCCGAGCGGGCTTTTCCGCTGAAGCGATTCCAAACTCTCGCCGGCGGCGTGCAGGCGGGCCCAGTTTTCGGTCCACAGCGGCAGGAATTGCGGGAACGCCTGATCCGCGCGATAAACGGCGGCTACCACGGTAAGGTCCGCCGCCGAATCAGCAGCCCCCAGCAGCCCCGCGACAAGAAAGACTCCACCAGACCACATCGTCTCGATCTCCCGGGTGCACCATTGGCAGCGTCGCGGGCGCAGTGTACCCGGGCCGACGGACGGGATGCATAGCCTTGCCGGGGCCCGAATGCCGGGTAAGCCAAGCCGACTGAAAACGGTACTGCGGCCTACTGTCGCTTGGAGTCAGAAGGCCATCTCAGAACGAATTTCCGCGAAAGGCGATGCGGGGCCGACAGCCCGCCCGGCCCGGGACGAGTTGTGCGGGCCGCGGCTGCGCGGTAGTCTTCCAAGGTACGCGGTTCGGCGGAAAAGCCTGGTGCGGACGGCGCCTGCGCGGGCCGGCGGCCGCGTGTCGGGAACGCTGCCGCCGAGCGGGCGACGGGGCATGGGTGTGCGTAAGAAGCTGACGATTTCCGGAAAGACTGCGCTTGCGTTGACTGCGTTGCCGGTTTTCGGCGTGGTACTGGCCGCGCTGTTCTGCTGAGGCCACCCGCTTGCGGAGCTCGGTCCGAGCTTATTTGTGATCGCTACGCCGGTGGCGCTGGCCGCAAGCATCCTGGCTGTGCGCCGGGCTTCGGATCGCGTTTTCGCGAAGGTTGCATTGGTTCTCGCCGCTCTGGAAATGGCCGCCGTGCTCAGCTTCGTGGCGTTCGGACTGTACGTGTGGCGGCGTTATTATGCGTGACGGCGGCGATGGGCACCTGATGGGCGGTGCACGCCGCAAGGGAACGAACCCGGCAGAACAGCGCACCGATGCGTGTTTGGCGTCTTGAGTCCGACAGCGTGCGGCTCGGCGTTACGGAGGTCGGCGGACAGCTCGATGACGTGCGCTTCCAGACTGCCCGGGGGACGTTCGCCCCGCTGCACAAGGCCCCGTGGGCCGATGAACCGCTGAGCGACGACATTCCTCCCATGCTGCGGCTTCTGCGCGGCGACTTCTTCTGTGCCCCCTTCGGCGACAGCGACCGGCTGCCGGATGAGCCGCGACCCCATGGCGCGACCGCCAATGGTGTTTGGCGGCGGGTTAGGGGGACCGCGACGGACTTGGTGCTTGAGCTGTCTGGCCGGGTGCACGGTGCGCGGGTGCGGAAGCGGGTGGTCCTGCGGCCGGGGCATCCGGTTGTGTATCAGGAACATCAGTTCGTCGGGGGCGACGGCCGCTTGCCGATCGGACACCATGCGATGGTCCACGCGGACGAGCCGTTGCTGCTCGGGTTTTCCCGCTGGGTGTGGGGCGGCACGCCGCCGACAGCGCTGGAGCCCGATCCGCAACGGGGTCGGTCTGTATTGAGGTATCCGCAGACTTTCGACGACCTGGGCTGTGTGCGGCTTGTGGATGGGGGGATGGCGGACCTGCGGCGTTTCCCCGCGCTGGAACGGCACGAGGACCTGCTCATGCTGATTGCGGACGATACGTTGCCGTTCGCCTGGTCAGCCGCCACGGCACCGCGCCAGGGCTGGGTCTGGTTCGCATTGCGGTCGCCGCGCGTGCTGCGCGGTACTATCCTGTGGATGAGCCACGGGGGGCGCTACTACGCGCCATGGCTCGGCCGCCATTGCGGGTGCCTCGGGATCGAGGAGGTGACGTCATTCTTCCACCTCGGGCACCGCGCGTCGACGGAAGAGAACTTTCTGTCCCGCGCGGGCTACATTACGGCGGTCACGCTTGCACCGGTCACACCCCTCGTCGTGCGGTACGTTTTCGGACTGACGCCGGTCGAGCCTGGGTTCGGGTGCGTGACGGCGATTGAGCCGGGCGACGGGGAGATTGACCTGCGGGATGACGCCGGGCACCGGGCGACTGCCCCGGTGGAGTGGTCTTGGGTAACCGCGCCGGCCGCCGACGGTGGCTGCTGACGCCTGTCCCCGGTCGTTGGCTCGGGCGGCGGGGGGATGACTGAAACCGGAATTGGCAAACTGGCCGCGCGCTCGATCAGAACCCACCACGCGGGTGGCGGGACGTCACCGCACTGGCATGCAGGGTTCAGATAAAGCGCGGCCGAATCGTGGGATTGTGATATAGGGGCGCAACGAAGCGGCCCGTCGCACGCGCGACGGGCCGCGGGACCGACGAAGCAGCAAGCTCAGGAAACCAAGTGAAGAAGAATCGACCGGCAGGGTGGCCCTGTGGTCGCACTACATCCAGTTGTAGGTCGTAAACGGACGACCCGTCACGTTCTTGGTGGTGGCGACCAACCAGCAGTTCCCGTTGCCACGGGTAACGTCCTTGATGGCCGCCCCGTACTTGCGCCGCAGATACTGTCGGCACACGGTGGGCGAGGCAGTCGCCCAGCGGGCGCCGAAGTAGCGGGCGAACTCATTCTGATTGAACTTGTACACGCGGACGCCGTTGTTGACGTACCGGACCCACTTGTTGGCAGTCGCAGGCGAGAAGTAGGTCCGGTTCCCGCCGGCAAACTGCGAATAGATGTTGCGGTAAGAACCGATCCGCCACTGGCACTCGTCCCGCGCGGTCCGGAACTTCGGCGAGCTGCACGCGTAGTAGGTCGTGGGTCGGCTGGTACGCTTGTACTGGGTGCTCCAGTAGCTCTTGTTCCAGTTCGTGTTCGTGGTCTTTCTTGGCGGCATTCGTCGCTCCCCTTGTAGCTTGCTGTCCATCGTGGCGAAATAACACACTCGTGGTCTATATCGGGTAATTCCCGCAGCAAGTTAAGCGGAAGCTGCGCGGCGCGTCGCTCGATCGGTGCGGCCGGCGTGGACCGCTGCAATTTGGCGACCTTCGCTGGTCAAGGTACACTGCCCGCTACGCCGAATTCGGCGCAGTGCGTTTCCGGGAGCCGTCATGAGCAATGGTGGCAGTTACGACCCGCACGCGGTCGAAAAAGAGATTTATCGCTTCTGGGAAGAAGGCGGCTACTTCCGGGCCGTCGCGGATCCGAGCCGCCGACCATACACGATCGTCATCCCTCCGCCGAACGTCACCGGCGCGCTGCACATGGGCCATGCGCTGAACAACACTCTTCAGGATGTCCTGATTCGACATAAGCGCATGTGCGGGTTCGTGACCCTCTGGCTGCCGGGGACCGATCATGCGGGGATCGCGACGCAGGCGGTGGTTGAAAAGCGCCTGCGCGAAGAGCAGGGTCTGACCCGCCACCAGATCGGACGCGAAGGTTTGGTTCGGAAGATCTGGGAGTGGAAGGAAGATTATAACGCACGCATTCTCAATCAGTTGCGAGCCATGGGATGCTCATGCGACTGGTCGCGGACGCGCTTCACGCTCGACGAAGTGTGCGCCCGGGCCGTCTATGAGACCTTCTTCCGCTTTTTCCGTGATGGCCTCGTGTACCGCGGGCTGCGACTGGTGAACTGGGATGCGGCCCTTCAAACCGCGGTGGCCGACGACGAAATCGTTCACGAAACCGTCAAGGGCAGTCTGTGGCACTACCGGTATCCCATCATTCCGGGCGACGTCGCCAGCGTCGACGGAGCTTTGGCCGCCAAGCTTGTCGCGCGGGCTGCCCTGCCGGATGCCCGCCCCGGTTACGACTACCTGACCATTGCCACGACGCGCCCGGAGACAATGCTCGGTGACACCGCTGTGGCCGTGCATCCCGACGACCCGCGGTATCAGCATCTGGTGGGCCGACGGTGCTTGCTTCCGCTGCTGAACCGGCCGCTGCCGATCATCGCGGACCCCATTCTGGTCAGTCGCGAATTCGGCACCGGCTGCGTCAAGGTGACCCCCGGTCACGATCCGAACGACTACGCCTTCGCCCAGCGGCATGGCGTCGAGATGATCAACATCCTGACATCCGATGGACGGATCAACGAACGCGGGGGGCCGTACGCGGGCCTGGAGCGGTACGCCGCCCGGAAGAAGGTCGTGGAGGACCTCGAACGGCTGGGTCTGATGGAGAAGATCGAGCCATACGAAACGGAAGTCGGCCACAGCGACCGGAGCAAGACGCCGATCGAGCCCATGCTGAGCGAGCAGTGGTTCGTGCGGATGGAGCGGCTGGCCGAGGCGGCGATGGAGGCGGTGCGGGACGGTCGGATCCGGTTCTTTCCGGAGCGATACGCGAAGACCTACCTCGACTGGCTGGGCGAGAAGCGCGACTGGTGCATCAGTCGGCAGCTCTGGTGGGGGCACCGCATTCCTGTGTGGACGTTCCGGGGGCCGGCGGATGCGGGCGGCTTGCGAGAGGTGGAGGAGCGTTTCGCCGCGTGGATGGCGGAGGGCAAGCTGGTTCGCCAGTCGTTCGAGGAGTCAGGCGGCGTGGCGGGCGTGTCTGCGACGACACAGGCGGTGCCGGCCGCGCTGGCCGGGTACTTCTGCCCCCACCCGACGATTCAGACCGAGTTCGCGCGGGTCGCCGAGGCGAGCGGTTTCGAGCAGGACCCCGACGTGCTGGACACCTGGTTCAGCTCCGCGCTGTGGCCGCACAGTACGCTGGGGTGGCCGGAGAACGGTGGCCCGCGCGGCGGGAGCCGGATTTCAGACCTGGAGTACTTTTATCCCACGGACGTGCTGTGCACGGCGCGCGAGATCATCACGCTGTGGGTGGCCCGCATGGTCATGACCGGCCTGTACAACGTGGGGCGCATTCCCTTCCATCACGTGTACATCCACCCGGTCATTCAGGACGGTCAGGGGCGCCGGATGTCGAAATCCCTGGGCAACGGGGTCGACCCGCTCGACATCATCGAGCTGTTCGGGACCGACGCGATGCGGTTCACGCTGACCCAACTGGCCGGCGAGACGCAAGATATCCGCATGCCTGTGAAGGCGATCCGGACCGCCGACGGTCGCACGATCAACACCAGCGACCGGTTCGAACTGGGGCGCAATTTCTGCAACAAGCTCTGGCAGGCGGCGACCGGCTTCATCTTTCCCAACCTGCGCCCAGGTGAAGAGCCTGCCGAGCCGGTCGCCGTGCATCAGCTGACTCTGGAAGACCGCTGGATTCTCTCGCGACTGGCCGCGACCATCGCAGAGACCAACCGACGCCTCGAACGCTACCAGTTCAATGAGCTGGCGAACACCCTCTACGCGTTTTTCTGGGGCGACTTCTGCGACTGGTACGTCGAACTCGTCAAACCGCGCCTGTACCGCCAGGACAACGGAGCCCAGGAGCGCGACGGGGACGTCGCCCGGCAGGTGCTGGCCACCGTTCTCGATCAGGTCCTGCGGCTGCTACACCCGATCGTGCCCTTCATCACGGAGGCGCTGTGGCAGCAGCTCAATCAGCGCGCTCCGCGCCGCGGCTTGCAGACTCTCTGGACTGGCGAACCGGCCTTGATCGCGGCGAAGTGGCCGGAGGCGGCGGCGTTCCCGCGCGATCCGGAGGTGGAACGCGAGATGAGCGCGCTTCAGGATGTGATTCGCGCCTTGCGCGACACGCTGGCGCGCATCAACACGGCTCGTGCCGCCGGCGGGCAGCCCGCGATCGGGAAGCTCCCGCGGGCCGTCATCCGTGCGGAAACAAACGTGGTCGCTTCGCTCCGCGCGCAGCAGGCGGTCTTGGAGCGGCTCGGTCGCTGTATGGCGATCGACATCGACAGCGACGCGGCCAAACCGCCAGAATCGGCTACGAGCGTGCTCACGGGTGTTGAGCTGTACGTGCCGCTCGCAGGACTGATGGACCTGGCGGCAGAGCGGTCGCGGCTCCAAAAAGAACGCGACGAGCTCCACGGGCACATTCAGCGGCTGACCGGCAAACTGGCCAACGCAGATTTTGTCCGCAAGGCCCCGACGGCGGTGGTGGAGCAGGAGCGGGCGCGTCTGGCGGAGATGAACGCCCGACTGGCGGTGCTGGAGCGCAATCTCGCCGATCTGGAGCGTTGAAGCGCGCTGACGCACGGGCTTCGGCCGGTGGTGCGCCGGCAGCGTCGCGGACACCGCTGAGGCAGGGGTTGTCCGCCTAGCACTCCGCGCTACAATGGGCACCGAGATGAGAGAGCGATAAGGTCGCCCGGCGACCATCGGAGGTTGCGTGTGACCCCCCGCAAGAATCGCCCCGTTCTATTCGAGCTGGCCTCGCGTACCGGTCGCGGTCGGACCTGGTCGGTGGCGCCGTCCCTCTCGAACCGGTCCGCGACGCCCGCGGCACAGCCGCAGACGGCGGCGAGCCGGACGACAGAGGTGGCTGCCGGGACGAGCCGGAAACTCATGCGCATCGCGGGCGGCCGCGTCCTGCTCGACCTGAGCTGGCCGCATCTGGTCGCCGCCGCAGCGCTCCTGATTGTCGTTCTCGTGGCCACGTTTGAGGCCGGGGCGCGGAGCGCGCGTCCCGCGGCTGCCAAGCCCACCAATCTGGACGCGATTCTGCACGCGCGGCCAGAGCCGCCGTCAGCGGAACCGGAACCGGTTGCTCCGCGCTCCACGCCGCGCCCCGGCGGTGGGGCGCCCGCCGCCACACCTCAAAGCCTGGTGCAGGAGGAGTCTCCTTCGGCCGCGGAGGCCGTGCCGTCCACGCCCGCGGCTGAGGCGAGCCCCGCGTTCGAATTCCAGCCCGGGTGTGCATACGTCGTGATTCAACATCTTTCGAAACGTCCGGTCGGTGTGCAGGCGGCCGCAAAAATCCGCGAGTTTCTCGCCTCCAAGGGAATCGCCACTGTCGTGCGTCCGGGCGGCGGAGACCTCGAAGTGATCGCCACCGAGCCTTTTCGCACGCGGCAACCGGACAAGGCGGCGGCCGCACGCGAGCGCGAACGAGCAGTCAAGTTCATGGAGCAGATCAGGAATCTGGGAAAGGAATACAGCATTGTCGGCGGGTATTCCTTCGACAAGTGTTATCTGCGCGAGGCGCCGTAGCGCCGGCGGGGCACGGTTCGGATACTTTGCACGTGTCGCGACTGGAGAAGCTCCAAAAGCTCGCTGCCGCCGACCCGGGTGACCCCTTCGTCCACTACGGCCTGGGGCTCGAATACGCGCAACTGGAACGCTGGGAAGAGGCGCGGGCGGCGTTCGCGCGCGTGCTCGAACTGGACCCGCACTATGTGGCCGCTCACCTCCAGAAGGCGCGCGCCGAGCTCCGGCTCGGCCGGCGGGATATTGCGCGGCAGTCCTTGCAGACCGGCATTGCCGTCGCAACCAGCCGCGGTGACAAGCATGCCGCCGACGAGATGAGCAAGCTGCTGGAAACACTTGGTATCGAGGGGGGCTAGTGCGCCGGCGCCGTACGTGCTCCCTGTCCGGGGGCCGCGGACGTGCTTGGCCGCGGCGGCCGACGTAGCCCGCTTCAGGACTTGAGGGCCAGCGGAGTGGACCGCGCCAAGCGCGCGGGCACACCGGCAACGACGGCGTTCGGCGGGACGTCCCGGATGACGACCGACCCGGCCTTGACGCATGCTCCGCGTCCCACGGTGCGACCGGGAATGACCGAGGCGCCGATTTCGACCGTCGCAAAGTCCTCGACCTTCACGGTACCTGCGAGGCGGACCGCCGGTCCGATGAATGCTCCCACTCCGATGACGTTATCGTGCTCGGTCAGCGCGCCGGCCGACACGACGGCATGCGGGCCAAGACGAGCGTGCACGCAGATGTTCGCACGCGGGCCGATGATCACGTGTCGCCCCAGCGTTGCAGAGGGAGAGATGCTGGCCAGCGGATGGATGGCGGAGATCAGTTCCATGCCGTGCGCCTGAAGCGTTTCCGCGTAGGCCGCGCGCGTGACATTGTCCCCGATGGCGACGACGATGTGCCGGATCCCGGCGCGCAGCAGTTCTTCGACCCGTTCCAACCCGCCCTCAACCGGCAGACCGGCGACCACCGCTCCGCGCTTCGCGCTGTCCGAATCCAGAAACACGACCGGATGGTACCGGCCGCCCTGGAGAAGAATGTCCTGCACTTCGCTGCCCAGCCCGCCAGCACCGTAGATCGCGACGTCGATCATGTGGACACTCCCCTTTCATCTATCGGCGGCCTGCGCCGCGCGGCAATGTGGGCGGGGATATAAGATGTGGTACGATGCGTTGCGCGGCGGCAAGGGTGGTCCAGCCGCGCAAAGGGAGTACGGACATGCTTCGCTGGATCGTCGTAAGCGTTCTGACGGTTGCGATGCTCGGGCCGGGCGAGCCTGAACCTGCCACCCGGCCCAAACAGGCGGAAAGTGAGCCGGCCAGTCGCCCCGCCGGTGCGGCGAGCACGTTGCGTCGGCCGGCACAGTCGGAGATTCTGAGAAATCTGCTGTCGCGTCAGGACCGACCGACGCCGATTCTGCCGAGAGCGGATGCTTTACAGCCACCCGCAGTAGCCGGGCTGGGCCCAGACGGACGTCCGCTTCTTGTTGAAGGCACGGCGATCGTGGAGCGTCCGGGGCGATTGGTGCGAGAAGGTGGGCGCGCCAAGTTCGTTTTCTACCTGGACAGCGACAGCCAAGCACCGCGCGCGATGCCGGTGCTGGAAAGCCAGTTACTCGAAACGCTGGAAAACGAAGTCCAGGCCGGCTTCGACGAGTTCATCGTCTCGGGGGAGGTAACGCGCTATCGCGGCACGAATTACCTTCTGCTGCGCAAGGTCCTGCGCCGGACGGGGCAAGGAAACCTGCAACCGTAGTGAATAAACGCCAGCGGTCGAGCGCTTAGCTCCATTCCGCCCGACGCTTTCCGGGCGGTGTAGCCACAACATGTGGACGCGGGGAGAGTCTGGCCACTATATGTAGGCATTTGGGCGATTCAGTCGCAAACTCGTTGCACGTTAACGGAAAAGCTGTAAAAATTGATAAAATAGGACGTGCATTTCAGGAGAACATGTGCTATACATATTATCGACCGGTCGGGAAAGATGGAAGGTCCTCGGATCTGTTCCGGGGCCGGTGTGAAGGACTTTGGGGTTTCGCCGTCGGCGAACCCAGCCGCTCAGGGAGGAGCAGCGGAAGCAACGCTGCATCGGCGGCACACGGACGTTCTGCCGGTGCATTGCTAATTGCCAAATCGAGTGGCCCGCAGGCCCGGCGCTCCCAGGCCATCGGCAGGATCTGGCAATCTTCATCCGAGATTCGATGGCCCCCTCGCTCGAAACCCAACCCTCCCGGGACGCCTCCTGCGGCCACTCTTTTTTTGCGCGGGCCGGCGGGCATGTAGTCAGACGCGCTGGAATTCTGCCGGATTGCTCTGGTTGTTGACACGCCCGTTCCGGTGCACGGCCGACGAACCCGCCCCGTTTCGAGACGGCGCCCGGCGGTGCCGATAAAGGGTACAGAGTAAACGGCCCATGAGCGATGTAACCGGCCCGCAGTCTCCGTCCGCGCCCTCCTCGCCGGAAACGCCGCCGAGCGCTCCAGCCCTGCAAGAGTTGGCTGCGCACATCGAGGCGGTTGCCGGCCGGGCCCGGGGGCTCTGTGCCGAACTCGACGAGATCCGCACAGCCATCCTGGCACAGACGGAGGCGTACCGCCGCGAGGAGGCCGAACTGGCTCAGGCGGCCGAACGTGTCGCGCGGCGACAGGCCGCCGTTCAGGAGCAGCTTGCGGCGCTGGAGCGCAGTGAGAGCGCGCTGGCGGAGCGTGAGCAGAAGGTTCGGCAACGGACGCAGGAGCTCAAGCAGCGTCGCGCAGACATTGATCGCGCAGAGGAAGAGCTGCGGGCCCGGAGCGTACAGGTCAAGAAGCAGCAGGAGCACCTGGACCGGCAGGCCAAGACGCTGGAGGAAACGGAAGCTGAGCTGATCCAGCGACAGGCTGCTCTGGAAAAGCGGGCCCAAGAGCTGACAGAACAGCGCGCGCTGCTGGCGCGCGACGAACAGCGGCTCCATCAGCGGGAGGCCCCCTTGGCCGCCCGGGCCCAGGAAATCGAAAAGCGGCGTGCCGCGCTGGCCAGCGAGGAGGAAGCACTGGATCGGCGCGAGGCGGAATTGGCCACGCGGGCCCGGGCCTTGGACGAGCGGCGCGCCGCCCTGGCTCAGGAAGATCAGGAACTTCGCGAACGCGAGGCTGCGTTGGCGGGCCGCGCCGAGGCACTGGAGCGGCGGCGCCAGGAACTCGCGCTGGGCGCGGAGAAAGTCACCGCGGCCGAGACAGCCGAACCGCAACACGCCGACCAGACGCAGTTGCGGCTGGCGGCGGTTCAACAGCAGGAGCAGGCGCTATGCGAGCGTGTCGCCGCGCTCGAGGAACAGGTCCGCCAGGTTGACGAGCGGGCGGCTGCCCTGGCGCGGCGCGAAGCCGAGCTGCGCGACACGCAGGCGGAACTGGATCGGCGAGCAGCGGAGTTAGAGGAACGGCGTCGCCAACTCGATGCCAGCGCGCAAACGCTGGCCGATCTCGAAAGGACGCGCACGAGTCAAGAGGCCGAGGTCGAGCAATGGCGTCAGCAAGTCGAGGCCCGGCGTGCGGAACTGCGTCAGGCCGAGGCGGCGCTTGTCGCCCGCTTGCAGGCTGCGGAGGCCCGGCGAAAACAGTTGGATGCGGAAGAGGAACGCCTCCGGGACCGGCAGGCGGCCGTGGACGAACTCAAGCAGGAACTTGACCGTGAGGAGGAGGCGCTGAGCACGGCAGCGGCCGAAGTGCTCGCCCGCCGGGGGCGGGTGGAAAACGAGCCAGACGCGGAGTCGCACTTCGTGGCGCAGGCCGATGGGCAAGCGGACGTCCCGCTGGCCGAACAGCCTACTGGCGAGGGGGTGAAGTCCTCGACCGACCAACGCGAACCCCGAGGTGAGGCAGGTACGGGCCGGATGTTCGCGCCATCCGAGTCCACACCCGGAAACAATGTGCCGTCCACGCCGGCCGTGGGGGCGGATCAGCCGGTCACGGCGGGCCCGGCTGGGCCCGAGGAAACGTCGCGGCCCGCCTGGGCGGGGACCGTGGACGAGTCGACGCTGACCGAGGAGCAACGGCGGAAGCTGCGTGTACTGCGGCGAATCACCGGAGGACGGGTCAGTGACGCGGAGCTGCTGGCACGCATCGAGGCCGAAGCCGGCCGCAGCGCGGCGCCCGGTGGCGAGCGGAAGAAAAAGAGCCGCTGGTGGGGCGGCTAGCCTGTTATAGGCCGCAAAAAAACGCGCCTCGGCTGCGGAGCCGCGCGCAGCTTCACGATGAAATAAGCAGGTGGTCGCTGCGCTGCGGGTCAGATGGTCGGCGCGAGACCTCGCCGCATCGGGGCCCGTCGCCGCGCCGCCGGACGGTGGGAAGGCCATGCGTCACATGATGTTTGTGCTGTGCTTCACCGTCGGGGTCAGCCTGATGATTTTCAGTGGGTATGTGCCGCGTTCTGCGAGCGCGCGCACGGACGTTGTGGCCGACGGCACCAGCTCCAGGGCCGGGCGACCCCACGGCGGCGATGATTCGATTGGGCCCGCACGGACCAGCAGTCCGCGCTCTGTTTGGCCGCCGGTGTCGACAAATCGGCCGGCGAGGCGCGGCGGCGCGACCGCGGGAGACGGGAACCTCGAGGAAGAATCCGAACAGGCGCTCGACACGGACGAACAGGCGGAGATCCAGGAGAACGTGGCGCGGGCGTTGCAGGACCTGGACCGGGACCTGGAAGACACGCTCGGGGCGGCGGAAGAGGGTCTGGACGACGTTGTCGCAGTGAAGGCGGAGGCCGGCCCAGATCGGATCGTCTGGATCGGGTGGGACGATATCGCCCTGGATGGCAGTCGCAGCGTCGGTGAGGACCTGACGTGCGTTTGGAAGCAGATCAGCGGTCCGACGTCACTGCGCATCCAGCAGCCGACGCGAATGGTGACGCGAGTCAGCGGCTTTCCGCTAAGCACTGACATGGGCTGGAGTCCCCTGCTGTATGAGTTCGAGCTGACGGTGACGGATCGGGACGGAAGAAAAGCGACGGACACCGTCGGCTACGTCATGCTGGCCGGTCCGGAGCTGACCATCCGGCCATCTGCACAACGCCGTTTCGAGCTTCGTGACGGATACGTGCTCGGACACTACACCGCGTGGACCAGCGCGGCCGGGGAGACGGCGACGTTCGAGATCGCGTCGCCGACTGGGCTGTTCTTCACGCAGATCAGCGGGCCCGCGTGCGACATCGGCGGCGGAGAGAGCGGGGACCAGTTCCTATACCGGGTGATGGTGTACGGCGAACCTGGTCAAACAACGTCGTGGGTTGAGTTCCTGGTCGACACGGACGAGAAAGTTCCCGGCATAGTTCAGCTTGGTGTGAACTGGGAGTAACCCCGGCAACGCGCAAGGTGGGCGCCAACCGGCGGCGCGAGGGCAGGACACCATGGGCACCGTGCTCTGGGTTGTCGGATTCGCGTTGATGCTGCTGAGCTTCGCGTTCCTCGCCGCCCCCTCCGAGAAGCGCGAGCAGCCGCGGATCAGCGTGGAACGGCGGCGGCCGATGGAGGGCCAGCGAACGGGTCCGGATGCGCCAGGGCAGCAGTCCGCGCGGTAAGGCGCGCCCTGCTGCGCCGCAAGCGGCGATTGAAGCCGGCTCGCGACCCTCTCTCCTCCGGGTCGCAACACGCTTCCGACTGGCGTCGGGGGTTCGGAACAAACGCCGAACCCCTCACGCAAGTGAGGGGTCGAGGGGCGCCTTCACGCAGCAGGCGTTTGCGCGCCCACCGAGCCCCCAGGTCGTGTCGGCGACGTGAAGCAAGCGCGCATCGCTGCCGGGACTTTGCGCCGGCATGATGAGGCGCATCCTGCCTGGATCGCAGATCAAGGCGTGGCCGGCGAGTGCGTTTTGACGTCGGCCGCCGGCCCTTCCTCTTCGATCTGGTCACCCGCCGGTAGCGCCACCACCCGGAACGTCCGCTGGGCCGTGTAGCACTTCCGGAACGTATCGCGCACCTGCTCGGCGGTCAGCGCGGCGTATCCCTCGGGGATGTTCTTCAAGTCGGCCAACTTCATGCGATGCAGGTCGAGATGCTGAAGGCGTTCGAACCAGAACTGCGGCTCGCGCAACTGCTTGTCCAGATGGTTGGCCGTCTGCTTCTTCGCGTTCTCCAGCTCTTCCGGAGTTGGGCCGGACTCGGCGAACGCTTGGTAGATGGCCTCCACTTCGCGCAGCACGTCGTCCCCCGAGGCCGGTGCGCACGGGGCTCCGCTGAGAAAGAGACCGGAGTCGTCATAGATCTCGGCCGGCACGTTGTTGGCCCCGATCCCGTACACCAGCCCCAGGTCCTCACGCACCCGTTTGACCAGCCGGCTGTCGAGAGTCAGCGCGGCCAGGTTCATGGCCCGCACGGCGACGACGTCGTCGGCCTGAACGCCGATGAAGCCGGTGATGACCATCGCCTGCGGCGTGGTCGTGGTGACGCGTGTCCGTTGCTCGAGCGGGCCCGCCTTGCGCGGCAGCTTGCGGAGCGCATTCAGATGGGTCGCCTCTCGAGCGCGCTTCGGCAAGGAGCCGACGTAGCGTTCGATCAGCGGCAGGGCCTCCTCCCACTTGATTTCGCCGACCACGGCGACCTCGATGGGGGCCGTGCGGCACAGACGTTCGAACCACTCCTGCGCCCGATCCAGGGACTGCGCTTCGATTTTGCGCGGGTTCATCAGCGTCCGCCGCGGGTCGCCGCCGCTGACCAGATCGAGCAATGCCTCGATTGCAGCGAAACGGGGCTGGCGGCTGTTGTTGGCGTAATCCTGGAGGGCCTGCTCACGCCACTTGTCGAAGGCGGTCTGTTCGATGCGGCCATCGGTAAGCAATGCATGGGCCAGTTGCAGGCCGGTTTCCAGGTCGACGGGCGAGCCGGTGACCAGGACAGTCAACGAATCGCCCTGGGTGACGCCCCGAACGGAGATGTTCTTGCCGGTCATGATGTCTTCGACATCGGTGGACCGCAGTCGGCTGGTCGCCGGCTGGGAGAAGACCAGCGACGCGACGGTAGTTACGCCGGCGTTCTCGGCGGTCTCTTCGATTTCCCCACCCGCCAGGGCGATGCTGACCAGCACCGTATCCTTGCGATAGTCCATATAGCGGTGATGGACACGCACACCGTTTTCGAGCCAGCCGCTGGTGATTTGCAGCTCCGGGTCGGTAGTCGACTCGACCAGCTTCCCGGGCGTCGGCTCCTTGTCGAGCAGCGTTGTCGGGCGTTCTTCCCACTGCGGGGGCTCAGGCTTGCGGGCGGTCGCGGCCCGCGCCGCGGCCAGCACTTCCTCCTCGGTCGGGAGTTTCACCCCCTCCTTCTGCGGCAGCGTCACGACGTACGCGAAAGTGCCCGGCTTGAAGTTGTCGGCGAACGCGGCGTTCACCTCCTCCAACGTAATCGTGGGCAGAAGCCGCTTCAGAATCTCCAACTCCTGGGCGGCGGACATGATCGGCTCGCCGTCGTTCACCTTTTCGCGCATGGTCATGAGCAGGCTCTGGGCGTCGCGGGTCGGCTCCGTCCGCACCGCCCGCTCGGCGTCGGCCAACAGCTCCTTCTTGGCGAGCTCCAACTCCTGCGGCAGCAGGCCGTGGACGCGCGCCCGTTCCACCTCGACGATCAGCTCGTCCAGCATCTTCTCCCAGTTCGCTGGTTCGCCGAGGGCTGAGGCGTTGACCAGCATGCCTTCGTGGAAGAGGTTCATCACCATGGTTGCGGCCCGGCGATAGCTGGCCTCTCCCTTCTTGACGCGCTCCGAGAACCTGCGGGCCAGTATCCAGTTGCCCACGTGTTCGACCAGATCGACCCGCGCTTGCTCGACCGTCGTGGTTGCGGGCCGGCCGGGCAGAATGTTGTAAAGGTCCACGTCGCAGCGCTCGTAGTCCGGGTCGGAGAGCACGATGGCGCGTTCCTGGGTGAATGGCCGCAGCTCGGCGCGCCGATCCTCTTCGGCCGGGGTGGAGGACTTGTACTGCCCGAACCACTTCTCGATCGACGGCAGGTAATCCTCCAGCTTGCCATCGCCGACGATCATCAGCGTGACGCGCTCGGGGCGGTACCACGTGCGGTAATACCGCTCGAACTCGCTCCGCGGCGCCTTCTCGATCACCTCGGCAATGCCGATGGGCAAGCGCTTGGCGATCCGCATGCCCTCGAACATCCGCTCAAACAGCTTGTCCTGAATCCGCTGCTCGGCACTCATGCCGGCCCGGAGCTCCGCGGCAATGACACCGCGTTCCTTGTCCAGTTCGTCTTCGAGCAGCAACTGTCGGAAGGCATAGTCACTAAGCACCTTCAGGCCGTCATCGACCGTGGGAACCTTCGGATCGGGCAAGAAGAGCAGGTACACCGTCTGATCGAAGCTCGTAAAGGCGTTCAAGTCGGCCCCGAACTCCATTCCGATGCTCTCGAAGTAGGGGATCAGCTCCCCGGGCTTGAAGTTCTCCGTCCCGTTGAAGGCCATATGCTCCAGGAAATGGGCCAGCCCGCGCTGCTCGTCGGTCTCGTTGAGCGAGCCGGTGGCCACGTGAATCAGCAGGGCCATTTTTTGAGGCGGGTTGGCATGCTCGCGAAAGATCCACTTCACGCCGTTCGCGAGCGTGCCGGTCCGGTAGCGCTCGTCGGAGGGCAGTTTCTCGGCTGCCCAACTGAGGGTCGGCAAGACGACAGCAAGAAGGAAGCCGAAAGCTCTGGGGGGTGTACGCGTCATGGGGAGTTTCCTGTATTGAGGGCAGCCCTGAGGCACGATAACGCTCGGAAAGTACGGCAGTATATCGCGGCGGCGCCGGTTGGCGAGCCGGCGAAGCGATCATGAGACGAGCGCGCACCCCAGGTGCCGGCGAGCTGAAGGCGCGGCGCTATGGGTCGCGGTGTTTGTTCTGACCTCGTCCCGTCCGGTCTCGTGACACGTTTGCCGTCCGGAGGGGACTCAACCATTCGGTCTGGGCACTCGCGGGGGGGTGCGAAGGGCCGCCCGCGCTAGACGCTTTGGCGAGGACAGCTCTCGGCGCGTTATAGGACGTATGGCGTCTACCGCGACGAGAGGGCCCTCGCCGCCCGCCTATCGCCAAGTCAATAAGTGCTTTTCTGCCATAGGCTAATAATGCGGCCGGGCGCCGAGCTTGTAAGTTCGGCCCGAGAAATAATCATCGTGGGATGGACTTTTCGGCGCGACGGGCCGTAACGTTTGTATGAGGTCCGAGCTTCACGGCGTCCTCTTCAGGGAGCCAGGGGACGCGCGAGGTGAGGGACACACAGGATAGTTGGGCCGACGACGGTCGGCCCTTCTTTTTTTCTGCGCCCGACGCGATGGCTGCCCGCGGTCGAAATCTTGAAAAAACTGCATTTTTTCGAGGACGGAGGTAGAAATCCGAGCTTGACGCGGCCTAGGAATTAGTACCTGCTCCTCCTGTCGAGGGTCGAGAAAAGATCCTCGAAAAACAAAACTCCTCCTCCTGTAGAGGGCCCGCTGATCACGGGCTCTCTTTTTTTGCCTCACAGATGCGGACCCTGTGCCCTGCTTGCCGCACGCTCGCCAGCCACGGCTCTACCGGTGGCGAGCGGCGAGTCAGTGCGGCCGGACCGCAAAAAGAAGGCTGCGAAGGTAGAAAACGCGGGCTTGGCGGTCCTAAGGTTTGACAGGGAGCCGGTTCGTTGTCCGTGGGACGCCGCGGTACGGCGAACGAAGCAGACAGGCCCGGGAGGCGTTTCGGCCGGCCGAGCTCTTAGAAACTGACACACCACCTGGCTCCCCAAGCGGTGGTGTTACAAGCGGCGGATGGGCGCTCGCGGTACGCTTGATGCGCCCTCCGCCGCCCTTTTTTTGCGCAGGGCCGCGGCGTCTGGCATTCCGGCGCGGCGGAGTTCGAAGAACCAGGGGCTACGGTACGGGCACGTGATCGAGGATGTGCCGGACTACGTCATCGCTGGTTTTCTCCTCGGCTTCGGCCTCGTAACTGACGATGATGCGGTGGCGAAGCACGTCGGGGGCGATGTCTTTGACATCCTGGGGCGTGACGTAGCCGCGACCGGCCAGGAACGCCATGGCGCGGGCCCCGCGTGTGAGGTAGATCGTCGCGCGCGGCGAGGCCCCGTATTCGATCCAGTCGCCAATCTTGAGGTCGAAATCCTGCGGCCGGCGGGTGGCGTGGACGAGGGCAACCACGTAGTCCTTCACCTTGTCGTCCATGTAGATTTCATCAAGGATCTGGCGGATCGCCAGTACCTGCTGCGGATCAAGCACTTCGGAGACGCGCGGGAGGTTGTGCTGGGGCGACATGCGGTCCAGAATGGTCCGCTCCTCCTCCCGCGAAGGATAGTCCACCAGCAACTTGAGCATGAAGCGGTCTACCTGGGCCTCTGGCAGCGGATACGTGCCCTCCTGCTCGATCGGGTTCTGCGTGGCCAGCACAAGGAACGGTTCGTCCAGCCGAAAGGTCTGGTCGCCGATCGTTACTTGCCGTTCCTGCATGGCCTCCAGCAGGGCACTTTGGACCTTGGCCGGGGCGCGGTTGATCTCGTCGGCCAGCACCAGGTTCGCGAAGATCGGCCCCTTCTTGACCCGAAACGACCCGTCCTGGGGCTGGAAGACGAGCGTGCCGATGATGTCGGCTGGCAGCAGGTCGGGCGTGAACTGGATGCGCTGAAAGCGGACCCGGATAGCCCGTGCCAGGCAAGCCGCGGTCATCGTCTTGGCCAGCCCGGGCACGCCCTCCAGCAGAATGTGCCCGTCTGCCAGCAGTCCCACCAGCATCTTCTTGAGCAAATTTTCCTGCCCCACGATGACCCGCCGAATCTCGGTCAGCAGACGGTCCACATGTTCGTGATGACTGCGAACGAGCTGTCCGATCTGCTGCACTTCGCTATGCGTGATGCTCATCGCGTACCACCTCGCTTCCCGCGGCCGGTGCCGAGTCTTTTGAAGGTACCGCCCGGCGGCCCGAAATCAACGTGGAAACGCCAGCCGATGGGGCTCCAGAAACCCGGTGTCGCGGCCACGCACTGACGTTGCGCGCACGACGTCGAACGAAAAGTGCGTTGTATCGACCATTCGCGCCCACCGCGGCAGGGGCCACACGTCGCCCGGCCGGGGCACGGCACAGCCGGCGGTCGCTCGCGGCGCCGCCCGTGGGTATCATGCGGCGCCGTGGGGAGCCGACGGTGCGACGGACGCCATGGGCAGCACAACTTCGGTGAGTGAGCAAGCTCTTTCCAGGTTGGCGACGAGCATTCAGGGCGAGGTGCGGGCCGACACGCTGGCCCGCGTGCTGTACGCGACAGACGCGAGCATCTACGAAATCGTGCCCGATGCCGTGGTCTTGCCGCGCTCTGTGGCGGACGTGGTGGCGACGGTGCGCTGGTGCCGCGAGCATGGTCTGCCGCTGACGCCACGCGGGGCGGGCACCGGGTTGTCAGGCGGGGCGGTGAACCGCGGAGTACAGCTCGACTGCTCCCGCCATTTGAACCGCATTTTGGAGATTGACCCGCAGCGACGGATCGCGCGGGTCGAACCGGGAGTGGTGCTCGACGAGCTGAACGCCGTGTTGCTGCCGCACGGCCTGCACTTTTCGCCCGACGTGGCGACGGCGAACCGGGCCACGGTTGGCGGGATGATTGGGAACAACTCGGCCGGGGCGCACTCGCTGCTGGTGGGCCGGACCTGCGACCATGTGCTGGGGCTGGAGGTGGTGCTGTCGGACGGTTCGCTGGCGTCCTGGGGAACGCCGGCGCATCGGGGCTCGCATTCGGTGGACGCAGCGAGCGACCTGGCGCGGCACTGCGAGGATGTGCTTTCCGGGGTGATCCGCGACTACGCCGATGAGATCGCGGCCCGCTTTCCGAAGGTCTTCCGTTGCAATGGCGGCTACGCGCTGGACCGGCTGCGCCGCGAGAACGGCCGTCTCAACGTGGAGCAGGTACTGGTGGGCAGCGAAGGCACGCTGGCCGTTGTCGTCGGCGCGACGCTCAACCTGCTCCCGCTGCCACGTTGCAAGGGCCTGGTGGTAGTTCACTATGAGGACCTGCTGGCCTCCCTGCGGTCGGTGCCCGTCATCCTTGAGCATCGCCCCGCCGCGGTTGAGCTGGTCGACAAGCTGATCCTGGACGGCACCCGCGACAACCCGGCCATGCAGCGCCGCCGGTGGTTCCTGTCCGGCGATCCTGCCGCCCTGCTCATTGTCGAGTTTTACGAAGACGAGGCGGCGGCACTGGAGCGTCGTCTGAACGATCTGGTGGCGGACCTGCGCAGCCGCTCGATCGGGTATGCCTGGCCGATCCTGCGCGATCCGCAACAGCAGGCTGACGTGTGGGAAGTGCGCAAGGCGGGCACGGGGCTGCTGATGTCCCGGCCCGGCGACACGCAGCCGTACGACTTCATCGACGACTGCGCGGTCGATCCGGCGCGGTTGCATGATTACATCGTACAGCTGCACGAGATTCTGGCGGCCGAGGAGATTCCGCGCACCGGTTATTACGCCCACGCCAGCGTCGGACTGCTGCACGTGCGGCCGGCGCTGAACCTGAAGACGCAGGCGGGAGTGGAAAAGTTGCGGCGGATTGCCGACCGCGTGAGCCTGCTGGTGCGTGAGTTTGAAGGGGCGATGACGGGCGAGCACGGGGAAGGCCTGGTCCGCTCGGAGTGGATTCCACGGCTGTTCGGGCCGCTGCTAGTCGAGGCCTTTCGCAAGGTGAAGACCGCGTTCGACCCGCACAATCTCTTCAACCCCGGCAAAATCGTCGACCCGCTGCCGATGGACGCCAACCTCCGCTACGGCGAGGGCTTTGAGTCGCAGCAGCCGAGCACGATCCTCGATTTTTCCAGCTACGGCGGGATGGCTGGCTTGGTCGAGATGTGCAGCGGCCTGGGAGAGTGCCGTAAGCGACTGATAGGGACGATGTGTCCGTCCTACATGGCGACCGGGGACGAGACGCACACCACCCGGGCGCGGGCCAACGCGCTGCGGGCCGCTCTCTCGAACCGTGGGTTGTTGCAGGGGCTCTCCGACCCGGCTCTTGACGCGGTCATGGATCTGTGTCTGGCCTGCAAGGCCTGCAAGACCGAGTGCCCCACGGGCACCGACATGACCAGGCTCAAGACGGAATGGTTGCACCATCGCAATGAGCGGCAGGGCGTGCCGCGGCGGAGTCGATTGATTGCCGCGTCGATCGAAATGGCCCGCTGGGGCTGCCACTTCGCGCCGCTGAGCAACTGGGTGATGCAGTCCCGAGTCGTGCGCGCCATCCTCGAACACGTGTACGGCCTGGACCGCCGCGTTCCGCCGCCGCGGTTTGCCCGCCGGACGTTCCGCCAGTGGTTCGCGCGCCGGCGGGAGGAAGACGGGGCGTCCGCGAACGTTGCAACGGCCGCGGGCCGCGAGGTGGTGTACTTCGTGGACACGTGGACGAACTTCTACGAGCCGCAAGTGGGCCGGGCGACGGTCCGCGTGCTCGAAGCGCTGGGATATCGCGTGCGGGTGCTGCCGACCAAGTGCTGCGGGCGACCGTTGATCAGCAAGGGGTTGCTGCGCGAAGCGCGCGAGCTGGCCGAGGTCAACGTCGCTATTCTGGGGCCGTACGCGGAGCGGGGCATTCCCATCGTGGGCACGGAGCCGAGCTGCGTGTCGGTGTTTCTCGACGAGCTGGCGCAGCTCGTGCGCACACCGGCCGCGCGGCAGATTGCAGCGCGGGCCGTGACGATCGAGCAGTTCGTGGCAGCGCACCTGCGCGAGAAACCCGACGCGCTCCGGTTCCGCGCCGATATGCCGCGCGTGCTGTACCACGGGCACTGTCACCAGAAGGCCCTGCTGGGGACGGCGGACGCGCTGGCCGTGCTGACCGCTTGCACACATGGCCGGGCGCAGGAGATCAACAGCGGCTGCTGCGGCATGGCCGGGTCGTTCGGGCACGAGGTGGAGCACTACGACGTCGCCCGGGCGATCGGCGAGCAGCGGCTGTTCCCAGCCATCCGCAACCGCGGTGATGCGCAGATCGCGGTTTCGGGTTTCAGTTGCCGACACCACATTCTGCATCACACCGCCGTGCGGGCACGGCACGTGATTGAGTACCTCGCAGATGCCCTGGCATGAGCGCGCCAGACCGATTGCCGAGCCGGTCCCAGCCGGTACAATGGCCAGGCGCGTATGCGGGCGTAGCTCAATTGGTAGAGCATCAGCCTTCCAAGCTGAATGTTGCCGGTTCGAGCCCGGTCGCCCGCTGTCCGACGGGCTGCCTGAGCTTACCTGAAGCTGCCCGGCGCGGCATACTCTGGGTGGTGGCGGTCGGAGAGAGCGCAGCGGAGAAGGCGTGTCCGCCGGGTGCAGGCTGTCAGGCCGGCCCACGGCAGCCCGCGCGGCTAGCGCCACAAGGATTTTTCCTTCAAAACACACAAGGTTCGTGTTATGCTGGGGCTACAGTTTCGGTGTTCCGGCGAGCCGGAGAGTAGGTGGAGAAAGGAGGTTAAGGGTGTCGTACGGTTTGGCCTTGTATGGTGTTGATCGCGTTGTGGGTCGCGCGGTTCGCACCGCGGCGGCGGCGCTGATGACGGTGGCGCTGGTCACGCCGGCCGTCCGGGCGTCGTGGACGGTCGTCAATCTGCATCCCAGCTGGTGGGACCACTCGTACGGCTACGGCGTGGCGGGCGGTCAGCAGGTAGGGGTTGTCGCAGAATATCCGTTCACAGGAACCCACGCCGCCCTGTGGAGCGGCTCAGCCGGTTCGTTCGTCGACCTGCATCCCAGCGAGTGGTACCTGTCGTCGGCCGCCTACGGAGTGGGGGACGGTCAGCAGGTGGGGTCTGCTTTATTAGATATTTACTACCGCGCGCGCCGCGCTGTGGAGCGGGTCTGCCAGCTCGTTCGTCGACCTGCATCCCAGCGGGTGGTACCAGTCGTGGGCCTACGGCGTGGCGGGCGGTCAGCAGGTGGGGTACGCGTCTCCTAGTTATTACAGCCAGCCCCACGCCGCGCTGTGGAGCGGGTCAGCCAGCTCGTTCGTCGACCTGCATCCCACCGGGTGGGACCAGTCGTACGCCTACGGCGTGGCGGGCGGTCAGCAGGTACGGTACGCTGTGCCTTATGGTGGGAACGACCGCGCCGCGCTGTGGAGCGGGTCAGCCAGCTCGTTCGTCGACCTGCATCCCTTCGCGTGGTACCAGTCGCGCGCCTACGGGGTGGCGGGCGGTCAGCAGGTAGGGTACGCTGTGCCTTATGGTGGGAACGACCGCGCCGCGCTGTGGAGCGGGTCAGCCAGCTCGTTCGTCGACCTGCATCCCACCGGGTGGTACCGGTCGCGCGCCTGGGGCGTGGCGAGCGGTCTGCAAGTAGGCACTGTCTACGACTATTCGGACAACCCCCGGGCCGCGCTGTGGAGCGGCTCGGCCAGCTCGTTCGTCAACCTGCACGCCTTCCTTGGACCGGAATTTACCTCCTCCGAGGCACGCAGCATCACGCAAGAGCACGGCTTCACGTACGTCGTTGGCTTCGGCTTCAACAGCTACATGTATCGCTGGGAAGCGCTGATGTGGGTCATCCCCGAGCCGGTCAGCCTGCTCGGCCTGGGCCTGGCGCTGGCCCTCTTCCCCCGTCGGCGCTAGCAGCCGGCACGCGCAGCGCCAGCAGCCGCCGGCCGGTCTGCGGTCGGCGGTAGCGGCGCAGGGCTCGCGGCCGCGGGGCAGTCTCCCGCAATCGGCGGCCGCAGGGACAAGTGAGTAGCGTACCGCGGGCGGGTTGCCACGGCAGCCCGCCCGCCGGCCTGCGCGGCCGGGGGCTGGTCTGCGACCGGCGTTGTGGATGCGCTTAAACGCCCCCCGACTGGCGTCGGGGGTTCGGATCGTGCCGACGACCTTTCGTTTCCATGAACGCCGCGAGCGCGCCGTAGTTGAGCCGCAACCGATGCCCGCCTGGTTCGGGTCGCCAGCGTCGCGTCGCCCACGTGGGGCGCAGGCCGTAACTCGAATGTCAGCGCGTTGCCGCGGGTCTCAGACCGGCGGGATCGTCTCCAGGCGAATGCGGACGTCGGCCACGTGGCAGCCTTGGCCGGCCGGATGGACGATCAGCGGGTTGATGTCCAGCTCAGCGATGCGCGGGAAGTCGTGCGCGAACTGCGACAGACGCCGCAGAGCGTCTTCGATCGCCGGAATGTCGCTGGGCGGCTCGCCGCGCAGCCCCTGCAAGACGGCCGCGAACCGCAGTTCACGGACCATCTTGCCGGCCGCACTCTCGCGGATGGGGACGACACGGAAGGTGACGTCCTTGAACGCCTCCACATAGATACCGCCGAGGCCGAACATCAGCAGATGCCCGAAAACGCGGTCGCGGTTGACGCCGAGGATGACCTCCTTGCCGGCGGGGATCATGCGGCGGACCAGGATGCCGGTGATGTCTTCGGGGCTGACGTGCTGAAGGAGATGCGCGCGCATGTCCTGGAACGCCTGCCGGACGGCGCGCGCGTCCTTCAGGTCCAGGATGACGCCCTTCATTTCGAATTTGTGAACGATCTTTGGAGAGACCACCCGGAGCACGACGGGGTACCCGATGCGGTCGGCCGCCGCCACGGCTTCGTCGGCGGTGCGGACCAGGGCGAACTCGGGTACCGGGAAACCGTACGCGCGGAGCACTTCGAGGGCTTCGTGTTCGGGCAGATAGCCGTCTGGGGCGGCGTTGATGATGGCGGCGGCGTGCGCGTGGTCCACCGGGTACGTGCGGATCTCGGTGATTTCGCGACTAAGCCACTGCCGGTACCAGACGGCGTGCCACATGGCCTCGATCGCCCACTCGGGCAGGATGTAATGCGGAATGTTGTGTTCCTGGAGGATGGCGATACCGGGCGCGACGTCCCGCGCGCCCATGAACGAGCAGGCGAGCGTCTTGCCGCTGGACAGGAATCGGTCTTTCAGCTTGCAGACCGTGCTCGCAATGGCGTTGATGTCGGTCATCGATTGCGGCGTGAGGATCACGAGCACCTGATCGACGCCCTCATCGGCGCACACCGCTTCGAGGGCGGCGGCGTAGCGGTCCGCGCGCGCATCGCCGATAACGTCGATCGGGTTTTTCGTGTTCGCGGCCGGCGGCAGGGCTTCCTTCAGTCGCGCCGTCGTTTCCGGGGCAAAGCGGGCCAGTTCGAGTCCCCGGTCGACCGCGGCGTCTGTTGCCATGACGCCGGGGCCACCGGCGTTGGTGACGATGGCGATGCGCCGGCCGCGCGGCAAAGGCTGGTGCGCCAGCAACTGCGCGGTGTTGAACATCTCCTCGATCGAGGTGCAGTGGATGATGCCGGACTGCTCGAACGCGCCGCGGCACACGACATCGCTGGTGGCCAAGGCGCCGGTGTGGGACTGGGCCGCCGCCGCTCCCGCCGGGGTGCGGCCGCCTTTGATTGCGAGGATCGGTTTGGGGTTATCCCGGTTGCCGGCCACCTCGCGGGCCACCGCCATCAGCTCGCGCCCGCGGGTGATTTCCTCCAGATACATCAGGATGACGGCGGTCTGCGGGTCGTCGGCCAGATAACGCAACAGGTCGATTTCGCTGACGTCGGCCTTGTTTCCGAGGCTGACGAACTTGGAGAAGCCGATGTTGCGGCCGGCAGCGTAATCGAGGACGGCGGTACAGAGGGCGCCGCTCTGCGACAAGAAGGCGATGCTCCCGCAGGCCGGCATCGCCCGGGCGAAGCTGGCATTCAGCCGCACGTCAGGCTCGGTGTTGATGACGCCCAGGCAGTTCGGGCCGATCAGGCGCATGCCGCCGGCGTGCGCGATGGCCTTGATGCGTTCCTCACGGGCCGCGCCGGCCGGGCCGACCTCGCGAAACCCGGCGGAAATGATGATCGCGGCGCGAATGCCTTTGGCGACGCACTGTTCCAACGCCTTCTCGCACACGGCGCCCGGGAAGACCAGCACGGCGAGGTCGACGGGATCCGGGATGTCCAGGACGTAGTCATACGCCCGGACGCCCGCGATGTGTTTCTTCCGCGGGGCGACGGGGTATACGACGCCCTGGAAACGGCTGTCCAGGAGATTGACGAAGATGTCGTGCGGGACCGTGCCCGGCGTGTTGGTCACGCCCAGAACGGCGATCGACCGCGGACGGAAGATGGCGTCCAATCCCGCCGGCTCCGTGCGGGCCCGATGGTCCGCAGTTTCAACACAGTTCGATTCCGTGCGGTTCATAGCGGCATTCATCCTTGTGCTGCGCCGGCGACGCGCGGCCCGCGCCGGGCCGACCTGTAAACGGGCCGAGAAGCCGGCCGCGGCCGGCCGCGTCGGGCGTCCACCCGATCATGACAGATGCTTCGCGATGAAGTCGGCCGCGGCTCCGACCGTCTGGACGGCCAGTGCGGCATCCTGATCCATTTCGATGCCGAATTCCTGTTCGAACGCCGCCACGAGCTCGACGCTCTGGGTAGACTCGGCGCCCAGATCGAAGACGAAGTTATCGGTCGGCTTGATCGTGCTCGGGTCGAGCGCGAGCACGCGAGCGGTCACTTGGATCACACGCTGAAGAACGTCCTGGTTTGCCATCCGAAGGATCTCCTCTCGGCCGCACGGCCGGGTTCACAGAACTAACGGTGGGCGGCCAGTTGGCGGCGGCCCTTCTCGATGTACTCCGCCCGTTCCTTTTGGGTCAGCTCGAACACGTGGCGGAGCAACGTCTCGTCTTCCGCGGTCATCGGCACTTTGCGTCGGCTCATGGCTGTCCGGGCGGTGGCCAGCAGTTGCGTGAGCCCGAAGCCCTTGGTCACGACGCCGTTGAGGAACCACGCGAACGGCGGGATGTACTTGGGCAGCGGGGCGCCGGTGGCGACGAGGACGGCCATCGTGCCGACGATCGTGCCGGTGTTCAGCAGCGTGCCGATGCTGGTCTTGACGTGGTCGCCGATGAAGCTGCCGACCTTGGTGGAGCCGGTATCGACCGGCCGGCCGTTGAGCAGCACGCTGACGGTGGTGTAATCGTTCTTGAGATCGCTGTTGGTGGTGAGGGCTCCGAGGTTGACCCATTCGCCGACATAGGCGTGACCGAGGAATCCGTCGTGATACTTGTTGGAGTAGCCGTGAATGATGCTCTCCTCGACCTCGCCGCCGACGCGGCACATCGGGCCGATCGAGCAGCCTTCACGCACCTTGGCGCCCAGCAGGATGGATCCGCGGCCGACGTAACAGGGGCCTTCGATGCGGGTGAATGGATGGACCTCGCAGTCTTCGGCGATGGTAACCGGACCGTGCCGGGTGTCGATGCAGACGAACGGGTGGATCTCCGCGCCGGGGGCCACGAACAGCCGCTCGCGCGGCCCGAAGACGACGGCGCTCTCATGCATTCGTCCGTGGATGCCCGTGTGACCCGCCGCCTGGAAATCGCGGGCGATCTCCTCCGGGCTGGTCAGCATGACGTCCCAGATATACTCGAACCACGGACCGCCAAAGTCGGCACGCGGGGCCTGGCGGGCGGCGGCGACCAGGCCGGCATAATCGCGGATCGCGCGAACGTCGCCCGTGGTTCGCCAGGCGGCCAAGCGTTCGCCCTGCCAGTACGCGACGCGTTCGGTCGGCGGGTTCCAGCCGGTCGCGTGGACGCGGGCGTTGACGAAGAGCACTTCGTGACCCGCCAGATGACTGAGGTCGTTGACGGGCGTCGGCCGCCAGCGGGCCGCGACAACTGGCGCGAGATAATTGCGGACCAGCAGGGCATCCGGAGGCGCGCCCACGGCACGGGCGATCTTGTCGGCCAGCGTCGTGGCCCCACACCGCAGTTCGCCGACCGGGCGGAGCCACGTCAGCGGCAAGAAACGGTCGAACTGATCATCCTCGAACACCACGAGTTTCATGAGGTTCTCCGCATGGGTACAGCGTCGGCCGGCTATCCGGGCGTCAGCATCGCCCGGGGGTTGGCCCAGAAGCGTTGGCAGATTTCCGCTGCGCCCCCGACGGCGCGGTCCTGTGTCACGACCTGCGCGGGCACGACGTCCAGATTCCGGTTGTCCCAGTCCAGCACCATGCGCCGCAGCGCGCGTTGCAGGTCCTTGCGCAGCGCCGGATTGTCCTCGAACAGGTACCCCCCCAGAACGAGGACCTGCGGATCGTACGCGGCGACGGCCATCGCGGCTCCCATGGCCAGGTAGTTCGTCACCTCATCCAAAAGACGCGCCAACGGGTCGCCCCCCCGCCGGCGACGGTGTTTGAACGCCGCCTGCACCACACTGGGGGTGTGGTTCCCGTCGGCGCTGCGCAACAGGCGGCGGATGGCTTCGGGCAGCGCGCGGCGCGGGAGGCGCCGGACCGCGGCGGCAATGGCCGGCCCGGAAGCGACGGCCTCGAGACAGCCGTTGTTCCCGCACGGGCAGCGGGCGCGACCGGCCGCCACCACCACGTGCCCGATCTCGCCCGCGCGCTGCGTCGCTCCGGCCAGCGGCTGCCCGCGCTGCACGAAACGGGCGCTGATGCCGCGCCCCGCGTGGTAGTAGACGAGGCTCTCGGCGTCCCGCCCGGCCCCCATGAGGGCTTCGGCGGCGGCGTTGATGGTGGCCGACGCACCCTGCACCAGCACCTCGCAGCCGAAGCGGGCGCGCAGCAGGTCGCGGAACGGCTCGTTGTGCCACCCCAGCGAGGCGCACGTGACGACGACGCCGCGATTGTCGACGGCGCCATTCACGCCCGCCCAAAGCCCCAGGAGCTGATCGATGCGAAAGCCGGCCCGCGAAAGCACCCCGCGCAGGTGGAGGTCGATGTAGTCGATGAGCGCCGCGGGACTGCGGTTGTCGCTGAGGCGGGCGGAGGCATGGCCGAGCAGCGCGCCGTCGGCGCCCACCACGGCGCAATGCAGTTCACGGGCGGCGATGTCGACGCCCGCGAAGCAGCCCGCCGCGCGGTTCACGGCCAGGAGGATGGCGGGGCGACCGCGACCGCTGCCGGTTTGGCCGGCGCGTTGGAGCCACCCGGCGGACACGAGGCGCTGCACGGCGCCATTGATCGTGGAGCGCTGGCGACCGATCTGTTCGGCCAGCCGATGTTGGGGCGTCGGACCGAGCCGGTGAATCACCTGCAAGACCGACCAGTCCATGGCCCGCACCTGGCCCGCGGGTATTCTGCTCTGATTCGAATCTATTCGCATGGCGTAAAAACTCGAATGTAGCGGAAAAAAACGGGCCTTTCAACGCTCCGCGGCTTGTTTTCTACAGAATCCGTATTAAATTGCCGGGACGCGGCGGACCGGGCGGGTAGACGCAGGTATGGCCGATGAGTTCCCCGGCCGTGGCGCTGCGGAGGATCAAGCGGTGGAAATCATCATTACGGACACGTATGAGGAGATGAGCCGCCTGGCGGCCGACATGATCGAGCGGCAACTGATGCGCAAGCCGAGCAGCGTGCTCGGGCTGGCGACCGGGTCCACGCCCGTCGGGCTGTACCGGGAGTTGGTGCGGCGGCATAAGGAACAGGGGCTGGACTTTTCGAAGGTGATCACGTTCAACCTGGACGAATACCTGGACCTGCCGCCCTCGCATCCCCAGAGTTATCGGTATTTTATGAACGTGAACCTGTTCAACCACATCAACATTGATCCGAAGAACATTCACGTTCCCTACGGGCACGCCGGCGAAGTGGAGGAGTTTTGCGAGTGGTACGAAGCGGAGATCAAGCGCTGCGGCGGGATCGACATTCAGGTATTGGGGATCGGCGCGGACGGGCACATCGCGTTCAATGAGCCGGGGTCGTCATTGGGATCGCGGACGCGGCTCAAGACGTTGACGCGGGAAACGATCGAGGACAATGCGCGGTTCTTCTCGAATCCGGAGGAGGTGCCGCGCTTCGCGATCACGATGGGCGTCGGGACGATTCTGGAGGCGCGGGAGATTCTGCTTCTGGCCAACGGAAAAAAGAAGGCCGACATCGTCGCGGAGGCTCTGGAGGGGCCGATCACGGCGCAGGTCTCCGCGAGCGCCCTTCAGATGCATCGGCACGTGACCGTGATCGTGGACGCCGAGGCCGGTTCAAAGCTCAAGCGGGCCGACTACTACAAGTGGGTTTTCCAGGAGAAAAAGCGGCTGATCCCGCGGCTGGTCGGCAAGGTGACGTGACGGCGAATGCAGGGTGCGTGTGACGCGGCCCGCGCGCACCGGGTGCGGGCAGGTTGGGCTGCGAAAGCGCGGGTTCGGGCGGCGTCGTTCGCCGCGGGAGGGTTGTCGTTGCGCGCGGCGGCGGCAAGGGGGAGTTGACAGGAGCCTGCCTTGGGGAAACCATACATGTTTTGTGGCCATGGGTCCACGGGCTTGCGGCCCCGAGCGGTCGGGCTGCGCCAAGGCGAGGATCATGAGAGCACTGCACCGCGTATACATTCGCGGAACCGGCGCGTTCCTGCCGAACCAGCCGGTCCCCAATGACCGTATTGACGAGGTTCTTGGACAGCTCCGCGACGCGCCGGAGCGGGTGCAGGGGTTTCTGAAAACGGTCGGTCCCCGCATGCTGGAGGGCAGCGGGATCGAGTGTCGGCATTTCGCACTGGACCCGCGCACGGGTTGCCTGACACACAGTGTGGCGTCGCTGGGTGAGGTCGCCGCTCGACGGGCGCTGGAAGCGGCGGGGCGGCGTCCGGAGGAGGTCGAGCTGCTGATTCTGGCCTCGCCCAATTACGATCAGAGCACGCCGCCCACTTCCGCCAGCCTCCAAGCCCGACTGGGCATTGAGCGGTGCGCGGAGATGGAGATCCACTCCAACTGCTCGGGCGTCGGCAAGGCCTTGCAGATCGTGTACGACGCGCTGCGGCTGGGGCGTTACAAGAACGGGCTGGTGGTCATCTGCCAGCTTTCCAGCGTCTACCTGCGGAGCTGCTATTTCAATCAGCCTCTGATGACCAAGACCCAGGCCGCCCTGCGCTACATTCTGGCCGACGGCAGCGGGGCCGTCTTCCTGGAGGCGGCCGAGGCGGGCCACGCCGGTCCTTTGCCGTTGGAAGTCATCGGGACGTACGTCGAATCCATCGGCGGCAAACTCGAGCCGGCCATGACGGCGGGCGGCGGCGTCTGCGATCTCATCGAACCCGGCAGCCCGGCTCAGGCGGTGTACGATCGCGGGCGGCATCATCTGGACCAGGACTTTGCCGCCGTCAACCGCAACGCCGGCCCGTTCCTGCTGGAGGGCGCGCTGCGGATGCTCAATCAGCTCGAGATCGACCCGGCCCGCGTGGACCACTACGTCTGGTCCATTCCGACGATGCAGCTCTACAACGGCAACATCGAGCAGTTTCAGAGCCGGCTGCACGCCACGCTGGACAAGATGAAGTTCCGGGCGCGGAACACGGGCTACTGCGGCGGCGCGTCCTTGCTTCTGCATTTCGACGAAATGGTGCGCGGCGGCGAGATCAAGCCGGGGCAACTGGTGGTGCTGCACTCGGTCGAGTCGAGCAAGTGGATGACGGCCGGCTTTGTTGTCCGGGGGTAATGTCGCCGTCGATCCCGACGCGAGTCCATCGTGTCGCAGCGGAACGCAGGTAGCGCCGCGCGCTCCGGGGTCGTCAGCGAGCTCACAACAAGGTTGGCAGACCGCCGGGAGGTCGAGGTCGTGTCGGTCAGCGCTCAGACGCATGGACAGGTCGCCGGGGTGCGTTGGAACATGCCCGACCAGCGCGCTGGCCTGCGCTGGTTCCTGATGCTGGATGCGGCGACGCGTCTTGTCCTGTGGGGCAGTGCTCTGTCGCTCACGCTGGCGGTATTTTCCTCTGTATCTGCGTGGCCGGTCGGCAGCCCGGCGACCGGCGGACCGCGCGCGGCGTGGCTATGGGGTGTAGCCGCTGTGCGCTTCGTCGTACTCTTCAACGTTTTCTACGTCCTGGGGCTTCTGCTGTTGCGCCTGCCAGTGCCGACGCCACGCGAGGGGCGCTACGAGCTGCGCGGCCGGTGGCCGGGGCGGCAGGTTTTCTGGTCGTGCCTGGTTGCCGTCTTGACGAAGGCGCGCTACCAGCCCCCCTTTCCCGCATTCCTCGTCTTTCACCTGGCGAATCTGCCGCCGCTGGTGTGGCTGATGGAGCGGGTGTTTGGGCCGCGCTCGCAGTCGGCCTACGTGACAGAGCCGCAGGTGCTGGACCCGCATCTGGTGACGCTGGGGCGTAACGTGGTGATCGGGTTTCAGGCTACCATCGCCGGTCACTACCAGGAGCGGGATGCGGTGGTCTTCCGGCGGACGATTATTGAGGACAACGTGGTGATCGGCGGCCACGCGGTCATTTTCGGCGGCGTACACATCCGCTCTGGAGCGATGGTGGGCGCCGGCGCGGTTGTTCTGCCCGGGACCGTCGTCGGGCCGGATGAATTCTGGGCCGGCGTGCCAGCGCGCAAGGTGCGGGATTTGCCGCCCCTGAACGCGCCGAACTGAGCACAAGGTCGCGCATGAACGCCGCGCCGCGGATCCGGCAAAAGTGGTGGCTTGTGGCGGTGCTGGTCGGCGCGGGACTGGCGCTGCGTTTGCCAGCCCTTGGGTGGGGATTTATCTGGGACGATTTTTATCACCAGCTCGTGCTCCGCCGTTTGATCCCCGCGGCGCACTTGCCGCGTTGGAATCTGTACGACTTCCGCGTCGAGGTCCGGCCCGGCCATCCGCTGTTCGAGGCCGGCTTGGCTCCATGGTGGACCGACCCCGAGTTCAAGGCGCGGTTCTTTCGTCCAGTCACCAGCCTGTCCATCTGGCTCGACTACACCCTGTTCGGCGACTGGGCCCCAGGGTACCACCTCACGAGCCTCCTTCTTTTCGGCGTCTTCTTGCTCCTGGCGTGGCGACTCTATATCGCGCTGGGAGCGCCGCCGCGTGCCGCCCTGTGGGCGCTGGCGATCCTCGCACTGGACGACATTCACTGCCTGCCGGTCGGGTGGATCGCGAACCGCAACACCTTGCTGGCCGCCGCGTTCCTCGTTGCCACCGTGTTGAGTCTGTTGGCGTGGTGGGGTTCGGGCCGGTGGCGCTGGCTGATCGGCGCCATGCTGTTCCAGTCACTGGCACTCGGTTCAAAGGAGTCCGGCATCGCGGGTGTGCCGATCGCGATCGCGTGCTTGTTATGGCTGCGTCGCAAAGCGGCCCGCGGAGGGGCCGCCGGGCCTGCGGCACGCGCGCAGGCCGCGGCGCTGGCCTGCCTTCTGGCGATCGCCGTCTGTTATGCCGGCGTGTACATGCTGGGTCACTACGGACCGCGTTCGCTGGCCTACCCGGTACCGTGGCACGAGCCGCATCACTACGCGGCACGGCTGGGGCTCGTCCTCCCCATCGGGCTTATGAGCCTCACGTTCGGAACGGTTACGGATTTGGCGGCCGTCAACCCGAACTGGCTGCCACGCGTCCTGGTCGCGGCCGCGTTGTTGCTGCCGCCCGTCGTGGTCGTCACGGGTTGGACGCTGCGGCGGTCGTCGCCGGCGGGTTTTGCAGCCATCTGGCTTCTGCTCGCTTTGTTGGCCGAGGGGGGTGGCGACCTTTCGGATCGCCTGTGGATGAGCGCCGGGGTGGGGTCGGCTCTGCTGTTCGGGCTGTTTCTGGACCGGCTGCCGCCGTTGCGGGCGCGCTGCACGGTGCGCGGCGTGCCGGCGCTGGTGGTGGGCGGCGTGCTCGTGCTGTCCGGCGTGGCGGCTGCGATGCCAATGGGAATCATTCGCAACCGCGCCTTCGCGGAGCTGGGGCGTTTTGACCGCAGCAGCATCCTGAACGCCGACATCGATGGGGCCGCGGACCATGCCCGCGACGTGCTACTGCTCAACAGCCCCTCCAGCATGGGGGCACTGAGCTTCGGTGTGACGTGGCGCGTCCTGCGCAACGATCCGCAGACGCGGGTTTTCCCGTTGCAATATGGGCGACGGGCGCTGTCGTGGGAACGCGAGGACGCTCGCACGGTTACACTCACGAGCCGCGGCGCGCCGCTGCGGGCCAACCCGTTCGAACGCGTTTTCTGTGCGCAGCGTGCCACGCCCGCGGCGGGGACGGTGTTCCGCACGCCTATTTTCACGGCGACAGTGCTCGCGAGCGAACCCGATGGCTTTCGCAGGGTGCGGTTCACGTTCGAACACGAGTTGGACGACGAGCGCTACCGGTTCCTGGTTTGGCAGGGCGGTCGCTGGAGCCGCATTCCGCCACCCGCGGTCGGGCAAACTGTCGAGCTGCCGGCCACGGAACCGCCGGGACCGCTTGTGCCCTGATGCCCGCGCCTTGTCAACGCGGAGCCGTCGTGCCAAATTGTTCGCGCCGCCCGGCTCGCCGATGCGCGAACCGGCTGCCGACCTCGGGAGTGCACCCGCTCTTGGCGCGGTATCAGGAACCGAACTCGCTGGACCTGTTGTTCTTCGCGAGCGACGCCGCCGCTCGCCGGGCGGGGCTGCCACAGGGCAACGCGCAGATCGCCACCGAGGTGGCCGGGGAAATCGACGTGCGCCGCCTGCGACAGGCCATCGCCGCGCTGCATCGCGTGTATCCGGTGACCGCGGCGCGTCTTGAGATCTCTCGTCGGACGGGTCGGCCGCGCTGGCGACTCGATGTCCCGCCCCCGGATCCGGATGCGGTGTTGGACATGCGCGTGCTGCGAGGTGGGATGCACGACGCCTGGCGGGCAGAGTTCGAGCGCCTGTTCATGCAGCCGATCGACGCCACGCGTGGCGCGCCGGTGCGATTCCACCTCATTCGGGGGCTACCGACGGGGGATGCCTTGGTGTTGCGTTGGCCACACGCGCTGATGGATGCGCGCGGCGGCGGCTGGGTATCGGAAGAGCTGAGCCGGCTGTATGAATCCGACGAGGCCCTGCCCAAGCTGGTCAGCGCGGGCGATGAACTGCGGCCGGACTACGGCCCCCTGCTGGAACGCATGTCCGTCGGGCAGCGGCTGCGACGGGCCGCGTGGTCGCTTCGCTTTCGCACCTGGCACGGCAAGCGGTATGCATACCTGGTCGACGGACCGATCCCGACCGACCTCGGCCGTCTGCGCTGCATCCTGCGACACCTTTCCCCCGAACAAACGCGCCAGGCTTTTGACAACGCGCTGCGGGTCTGCGGCGTCGGGCGTTTTCCGGACTACCTGCGGGCCTGCGCACTGTTGGCGCTGCATGAGGGGGTAACGGTGCCGGTGCCCCCGGACGCACTCTATACGACCATCAACTTGCTGGATCGACGGAATCGCCGGCAGCCGCTCCGCTGGTGCTGCAACCTGACGACTTCCATTCCGGTCGCGGTGCCGGCGGGAGTGGTCAGGGATCGGCGGCAAGTGGCCGAGCTGATCCGCGAGCAGACCGGGCAGTTTCTGGCGGCCGACGGCGCTGTGGCGCAGGCGGTCGTGCTGTGGATGCTGACGCGGCTGCCCACGGCGTGGTTGGGAGCGTTCGTCTGGCGGCGTTTGCGGGCGGGAGCGAAGATCCGCCCGCGGCTCGGGCTGGCTCCGGCCCCCAGTCTGCCGCTGGGGTTGATGGGACCGGCGACGCGTCCGCTGCCGACGTACTGCGGCCGCCCGCTGGTCAACTACTACGGCTGTCGGCCGCCCGTGCCGGATACGGGGTATGCGCTTCAGGTGAACCTCACGGCCGACCGGATGAATATTCTGGGTGTGTGCTACGAAGGTCGTGTGCCGGTCGCGACGGTGGCGGCGCTCATCGAGCGGCTGGTCGCGCGGCTGCTGGAGTAATCCGGTGGCCCGTTATCAGCAGCCCAATCCGTACGACCTGCTGTTCTTCGCCGCGGACGCCGCCCAACGACGGCTCGGTCTTCCGGGAACGACGGCGCATCTTCACCTCGAACTGGACGGGCATGTTGACCTTGACGGCCTGCGCCGTGCGTTTGACGCCCTGCGGCGCCGATACCCCGTTCTCGGTGCGCGGTGCGAGGTATCCGCCTGGACCGGCCGACCCCGCTGGCGGCTGGACGGGAGCCCGCGACCGGCGGACGTGCGCGTGCACACGCTGGCGAACGACGAGTGCGTGCAGGCCACCGATCGGCTTCTGAACCGCCCGATTGATGGCCGCCGGCATGATCCGGTGGAGCTCCACGTGCTCCGTTGTCGCACGCATGACATCGTGGCTCTGCGTTGGACGCATGCCCTCATGGATGGCCGCGGAGGTCTCACCGTCCTGGAGGAATTGCATCGGCTTTGGCATGACCCCGTGGTTGAGGTCGAATCCAGCGCAGGCGACGAGGAACGGGACAGCTACGGGCGCATCCTGAGCACCGTCTCGCGCACGCAGCGCTGGCGTGCCGCGCTGCGACTGCTGACCGGCCGGACGGCGCGCGGCCCCGTCGGAGTACCGGCGGCCGCGCAAGCGGGCCCGGTTCGACGCGGCCCGGTTCGTCACATTCTGCGTGTGCTCACGCCGGCCGACCGGCAGCGCGTAGAGGCGAATGCCGCTCGAACGTGTCCGGATGCGCGGCTGAGCGACTATCTGCGGGCCACGGGTGTCCGAGCGCTGCACGAGAGCATGCCGGCGGCAGTGTCGCGCGCGGCGGTTTACACGCTGCTCGCGTACATTGACAACCGCCGGCACTTTCCCGGCGCGGTCTGCTGGAACCTGACCAGCGCGTTGCCACTGGTTGCCCCGGTTGAGCTGGCCATGGACCGGGCGCGGCTTGCACGACTGCTACGGGAGCAGATGGAGAACCACCACGCGACCGGTACGGCTGCGCAAGATGCCCTGAACCTGTGGCTGATCACACGACTGCCGACGGCCTGGCTGGCTGCTCTGGCACGCGGCGCCTTTGCCCGGGGCGACGCTTTGGCGGGCCGGCTGGCGATGCGCGCCCCGCTGTCGCTGCCGCTGGGGATCCTCGGTCCGTTCGCGCAACCCCTGCCGGTGTTTTGTGGTCGGCCGCTGCGCAATTACTATGCTTTCCGCGCTCCATTGCCGCGGCCCGGCTTCGCGATCGACGTGCAGCTCACCGCCGACGGACTGAACGTGGTGGGGGTGTGTCTGGAGGCGTGTCTGGCGGTCGAGCGACTGAGCGCCCTCATCGACCGCTTTGTTACGCTCCTGTTGTTTCCGGAGACCGGGTTGCCCCCGGGCGCCGAGGCCAGGCGTGGTTCGCTATCAGCATCCCAATCCGCTTGACCTGCTGTTCTTCGCCGGGGAGTTGGCTACCCGCCGGGCCGGCCTGCCGGGTGTGCACGTCCACCTGAACCTGGTCTTGCGCGGGCCGGTCGACCTCGACGGCTTGCGACGAGCGGTGCAGGCGCTGTGCCGCATGTATCCCACGCTGGCGGCCCGCCGAACGGTGAATCTGCTGACGGGACGGCCACGCTGGTGTCTGGACCGCTCGGCCGCGGATGGCGAGCGTATCGTGCAACTGCACCGCCTGGAGGCGGGGGCGACGGAGGGTGTACAGGCCGCGGTCGAGGCACTGTTCAACCGGCCGACGGACACCCAGGCTCCGCCGCTGCGGATTCACGTGTTCCGTGGGCAACCGGAAGGCGACCTGGTCGTACTGCGCTGGCCGCACGCGCTGATGGACGGGCGCGGCGGGTTTCTGGTTGTAGAAGAACTCGCTCGACTGTACGAGACGCGTCCGGACCTTGCGGGATTGACAAGCGTCGGCGACGAGCGGCGCGATGACTTTCAGCGACTGATCGCCGACCGCCCACTGTTTGCGCGCGTGCGAATGCTCCTGGATCTGCCGAAGACCGTCCGGGCACAGTGCGTGCTGCGATGGGTGCCGGCCGCGAGTTCGGGACCGCCCGGGAAACTGTATTTCGTGCCGCGAAGTCTGTCGGCCGAAGAGACGGCACAGGTGCTGGCGAACATGCAGCGCGTGGCGGGGGCATCGCCGTCGGCAGATTACCTGCGGGCCTGCGGATTGCATGCCCTCCATGGTCTGAGATCGGGACCGCGTCCCGCCTCCGCCGTATACACCACGATGGCGCTGGTGGACAACCGGCGACACAACGGGCCGGCGTTGTGCTGGAATCTGAACACCGTACTGCCGATCGTCGTGCCTGCCGCGGTCGCCGGCGATGTCCCGGCGCTGACGCGGCTCATCCGGCAACAGATGATCGCGCACATTCGGCATCGCTTCATACAGCGGTACTGGGCCATGCTGGCGCTGGCAACCCGTGCACCGAGCGCCTGGTTGGCTGCCTTTTTGCGCACCCAGATGCTCAGCCCGCGGGCCACGCGCGCGGGATTCTTGCTGACGCGGCCGCCGTCATTACGCATGGACTTCATCGGGCCGCTGACGCGCCCCGTGTCGAACTTTTGCGGGGCCGGCCTGGAAAATTACTACGGCTATGCCACGCTGCTGCCGACGCCGGGATTTGCCCTGCACGTCAACCTGACACACCAGCGACTGAACGTGACGGGGGTCGGTTTCGAGAAACGCGTGCCCCGCGCCATGTTGACCGCGCTCGTCGAACGCTTCCTGACGACCCTGCTTCAACCCGCCCCGCCGTAGCTTGCCGCGGCCCTTTGGTTGACAGTGCTCCCGACGTTCGGAATGATGCGGGGCGAGCTGCATTGCGAACCGGCGCATACGAGTGCGTTCGGTGGCGGCGAGCCGTTTTCGTTGGCCGTCCACGTGTTGAATGGTGTGTCGTGCGACGATGAGCGAGCAGACGTGATGCCGGTCGAACCGGGTACTGGGCGGAAGCGGACGTGGACGGCGGTTCCGCTTTGGCTGCGGATGGGGGTGTACAGTGCCACCTTCCTGTCGGTCGTGCTGGGACTGCTGCCGTGGCTGGCATATCGCCTGGATCGGCACTGGCCGCGGTGGCACGTCGAAATCGGTCCCGCACGCTGGCTCGGAGTCGTGCTGTGCGCGGTCGCGGCCGCGGCGTACGCCGGCTCCTCCGTCCTGCTGAGCCGGCGCGGCCGGGGTGCCTACGTCGAGTTTGATCCGCCGCAGGAGTTTGTCGCCGAAGGTCCGTTTCGCTGGTGTCGAAATCCGATCGCCGCCAGTTTGGTGGCGCTGCTGCTGGGCGAGGCGCTTTTGTTCTCTTCCACGGGGATCTTCCTGCTGTTTCTGGTGGCGCTGCCGCTGGCGCACTGGCAGGTGGTATATATCGAGGAGCCACGGCTCCGGCGTCGCTTCGGGGCGGCGTATGCCGAGTACGTGCGCCGGGTGCCGCGCTGGATCCCCCGGGTGCCGCGCGAGCTGACGTCATGAGCGTGGCGCTGACGGGCGCGACCGGTTTCTTCGGGCGGGCGCTGCTGGACGTGATGCAAAGCGCCGGGCGGCCCGTGCGGGCCCTCGTACGCCGCAGCGAGGACGAGGCGTGGCTGCGCGCGCGCGGCGTGATCCCAGTCCGGGGAGATCTGACTGTGCCCGGCACGTACGCTGAGCTGGTGACGCCGGGCGATACGGTAATTCATGCCGCGGCGCGGGTGGATGTGGTGGGGCGTTGGTCGGATTTTCACCGGGGGACGGTCGTAACGACGCGCAACCTGCTGAAGGCGGTCCTGCCGCGGGGCCCGGCCCGCTTTGTCTACGTAAGTTCTGCGGCGGTGTACGGCGCCCCGGCCCGCGGGGAGGTTCTGTGCGCGGCGCACTGCCCCGCGCGACCGACGCCGGACAATTTATACGGCCGCGCCAAGCGGGCCGCCGAGCGGCTGGTGCAGCGGATGTGCGCGCAGGCCGGCTGCCCGTGGACGATCATTCGACTGGCGTTTCTCTACGGCCCTGGGAACCGCGCATTGCTGGATCGGTTGCGGCTGGTGCACCAGCGCGGCCGGCTTTTCCTGGTCGGCAATGGGACAAATCGCATCGCGACCGTGTATCGGGATGACGCCGCGGAGGCCGTCTGGCTGGCGGCCACGAATCCGGCCTGCGCGGGCCAGGTCTATGACGCGGCCAGCGATGAACCGGTCACGCAAGCCGAGTTCATCAACGCGCACGCCGCACTGTTGGGCATCGAGCCGGTGTATCGACGGATCGACCCGCGGCTGGCGTATGTGGGAGGCTGGCTGGCCGAGTTCGGAGGGACCCTCACCGGGCGGCAAGTCGCCTTGAGTCGCGCTCTCGTTCGCCTGATGAGCACGGATCAGATCGTGGACGCCGGCCGTCTGCGGGCTGACACCGGCTGGCAGCCGCGCGTTCACTTCGAGGAAGGGATGCGGCGGACGCGGGCCTGGTACACCGGCCGGACCGGTGCCGCGGAGCAAACCTCGCGCGTCGTTGCAACCAGCCCAGCGCGGGTGCCGCATAGCGCCGTGCGTCGGCCGAACATTCTGCTGATCGTGGTCGATTGCGGGCGGGCGGATTGCTGGCTGGGGCCGGGTCGCACGACGCGCACACCGACCGTGGACGCCTTGTGCGCCGCGGGCATCAGCTTGCCGGTGACGATCGTGGAGAAGGCCTGCACGACGCCGAGCTTCGCAACGCTGCTGACCGGTCTGTACAGCCCGCGACACGGGGTACACATGGTGTGGGGCGACCGGCTACCCGGGCACGTGAAGCTGCTGACGGAGGTTCTGGCGGCCGAGGGGTATCACACCTATGCCGAGGTGACGGGGCCGTTACTGCCGGAGATGGGGCTCGCCCGCGGCTTCGAACAGTACGAGTACCGCGCGCCATCGGACTACCTGCACACGCGCTGGGGAGATGAGCTGGTCGCGCGCCTGCGCGGGGAGCATTACCGGACGCCGTGGTTCCTGCTTCTGCATCTGTGGGAGCTGCACCCGCCACGTCAGGTATCCGACGCTTTCGACCGCCCCGAGTATGGACGCAACGCGTACGAGCGGGCCGTGTCGAGTCTGGACGCGCAGCTCGCCCGCGTTCTGGAGGCGGTCAGCCCCGACAGCGTAGTGATCTTTACGGCGGATCATGGGGAGAAATTGCCGAGCGAGTCCTACCGGCCCGGGACGGCGGTCGCGTACGTACATGAGGCACTGCGGCTGGACGAGCTGGACGGACCGGTGCCATATCACGTGGCGAACTGGGCGGGGCCGAGCGTGCTCCAGCAGCTCTACGGCGCCGGAGCCGCGTTGCTGCGTGACCTGCGTCTGACGGACATTCGTGCGCGAGCGCGGGCGGACACATGGGGCCGGCTGCGTGACCGCCTGGAGTTGCTCTTGCTGACGCCGTACCTGACGGCCCGCGATCTGTTGAGGCTGGTCGTTCCAGGCCAACTGACGGCGCTGCTCAAGCGCAGTGGTCTGCTGGATCCGGAACGCTCGCAGCGAAAAGTCGAGCGGTTTCGGCGCTGGCTGGGAGATGATCGGCTGCTGGACCTGCATCTGCGGATGTGGGCCAATTCGTACAAGCGCAACCTGGAAGAAGGACACGTGCTGCACGTGTACGACTTTCTCGTGCGCGTGCCGCTGGTGATCCGCTGGACCGGGCGATTGCCGGCTGGGGCGAACTGTCGGCGGATGGTGCGGCAGGTCGACATCTTGCCGACCCTGCTTGATCTGCTGGGCATCCGGATTCCTGGGGACGGTCTCGATGGCACGTCCTTTCGTTCGCTGTTGGATGGCGGCCCGTGGGAGCCTCGGCCCGCGTTTCTCTCCGTTTCGGGCTTGCCGCGCGACCTGGAACTGCGTGGCGTCCGGACGGAGGCGTACAAGTACACGTATGGGCCGCACAATTCGGACCTGCCGGCAGAGCTGTATGACCTGCGCCGGGATCCGGCCGAGACGCAGAACCTGGCGGCGACGGAGCCGGATGTGTGTGCGTCGCTGCGGGAGCTGGCGGAGCAGTTCGTGCCCGTCGACCCGCGCGTCGCGGCCCGGCCGGTGCCGTTGACCGCCGAAGACCAGGCGCGCGTGGAACAGCACCTGCGGGATTTAGGCTACTTGTAGAGTCAACGTGGGTTAGCACACGGATGACGGAACCAGGCTTGTGCTCACCGAACGTGGGCAGTTCCGCGTCGCGCTGGCCACCGATCGGCCGGCGGGCGGCGCTCGCGCTGGGACTGCTGGTGGTGGCCACCCATGGTCCCTCGTTGTGGGACGGGCTCTTCTTCGACGACCACTGGCACCGCACGACGCTGCGCGAGTACGGGTGGGGTTTCTCTGACCTGGTGGAATCTGCCACCTTCGACCTGCCGGGCCGTTTGACCCACCTGTGGTGGCAGGAGCGACCCCTGCAATGGCGCTACGCGCGTCCGGTCGCCATGCTGATGATGAAAGTGGAATATCTGATCAGCGGGGGCGGACCGGTCGCCATTCACGCGCTGGCGCTGTTGTGGCACTGGGCGACCGCGGTGCTCGTCTGGCGACTGGCGTATTGGGCGCTGGGGCGACCGGGCTGGGCGTTGCTGGCCGGCGCGATCTTCGCGATCCACCCGCATGCAGTATACGCGGTGAGCTGGATCGCGGCCCGCAACGCCCTGGTTGGGGGTTTCTTCTTTGCCGCCGCCGTGCTGGCCTACACGCGCGCGACAGCCGCCGCCGAGAGCGAGTCGCACGAGCGTTGGTCATGGTGGCTGCCCGTGGCGCTGGTGCTATGGGTGCTCGCGCTGTTCAGCCGCGAAACCGCCATCGTGTTCCCTGTCGTCGCGGTCGGACTGGACGGGGCGACCGGCGGCTGGCGTCTGATCCGCCGCCGCATCCCGCTCTACGCCTTCCTGGCAACGCTGACGGCCGGCTATCTGTACTGGCGTCTGTTCCTGTTTCCGGTGCGCAGCGTGCCGGAGATCTATTTCACGCCCCCCCGCGGCTGGGCGTACGTTGCTTTCGCCCTTGGCAGACTCGTCCACCTCGTCTTCGCGCAGGTCTTCTACACGCCGATGTTCCTGGGCTTGCCGACGGGTGGGGGGGCCGCGGGGCGGATCGGATGGACGTATGCCGTGCTGCTGGGGCTGCTGGGGTTAATAGCACTCTGGTATGCGTGGGCATCGCGCGGCGTACGCGGGCGGTGGCTGTGGCCGCTGTGGATCGTGCTGGGCTTCGTGCCCGTGATCCCGGTCTTCGTGATGCCGCACTTCAGTTATCTGCCGGCGATACCCTACGCCGTGCTGGTGACCATTCTGCTCATGCGATTGCGGGGCCGCTGGCGGGCGATCGTGACAGGGCTGGTACTTCTGGCCACATTGTGGTCGCACTTCGTGTACCGGACCATTTGGCGCGGCATACTGCGTTCGGAGCAATTGATCTACGCGGACATTCTGGCGCACGAGCCGGCGCCCCCGGCGGGTACAAAGCTGTTTTTCATTAACCTGCCCGTGGCGGGGATCTACGCGCCGGTGGCCCTACGTGAAGCGTGGGGTGTGCAGGAGCTGGCGGGGTATGTGCTGACGTTCGCCCCGCATCCTCTGATGATGCGTCGGCCGGTCCACATCGAGCGCCTCAACGAACGCGAGCTGCGGCTGTCGACGCCGGAGCCAGGTTACTTCAGCGGACTGGCGGGCCGGATGCTGCTGGACGGCATGCGGTGTGATGGTCGCCTGCGCAGCGGTATGGTCATTCCGGGAGAAGAATTCGACACGACAGTCGTCGCTGCGGACGAGGGCGGCGTGACAGAGTTGCGGTTCACGTTTCGCCGGCCGCTGGACAGCCCGGAGTACCGCTTTTTCGTTTCGACGCCACACCGGCCGGCGGCCCCGGTGCGGTTCGATGCCCGCGGACCGGTGACGGTGCCGCCCGCGGCGCCCACGTGGCACCATCAATACGCCGACTGGCTGGCGGCACGCGATTGGTACTTTCGCATCGTGGACATCGCCGGGCGGATCGTACGGTCTGAGGTGCTGCTGACAGACGGAAGTGAATAGGTTGGACGCCGGCGTGCCCGGCCCTACATGGAGCGGTTCATGCCGAACATCGTTTTTCTCGGTGCTGGCAGCGGTTTTTCCACGCCGCTGGCCTGCGACATCATGCAGGTGCCGGAAATCGGCGGCGGCGAATTTCGCCTCGTCGACACGGATGCAGAGCGATTGAAGCTCTCCGCGGACGTGATTCGCCGGGTGGCCGAGCTGGTCGGCGGTGGCCGCTGGACCCTCTGCGCGACGACCGAGCGACGCACGGCGCTGCCCGGCGCCCACTACGTGATCAACTGCATCGAGGTTTCCGGCGTCGACACCGTGCGCCTGGATAACGACATCCCGCTGAAGTACGGCGTTTCGCAGTGCATCGGCGACACGATCGGCCCCGGCGGGTTGATGAAGGCTCTGCGAACGGTGCCGGTCTGGCTGGACGTGCTGCGGGACTGCGAGGAGCTGTGCCCCGACGCCTGGGTGCTTAACTACACCAACCCGATGAACATCATGTGTCTGGCGGCCCAGCGGACGAGCCGCATGACCGTCGTCGGCCTGTGCCACTCCGTGCAGGGCAGCAGTCGGCAGTTGGCCGAGTACACCGGTGTGCCGTACGCGGAGCTGGAATGGCGTTGCGGGGGGATCAACCACATGTCGTGGTTCACCACGCTGCGCCACCACGGGCGGGACCTGTATCCCGACCTGTGCCGGCGCGTGCAGGAATCTCCGGAGCTGTGGGAGAAGGACCCCGTCCGGTTCGACGTCCTGCTGCACTTCGGGGCGTTCGTAACCGAGTCCAGCGGACACTTCTCCGAGTACGTTCCTTACTACCGCAAACGCCCGGATCTGCGGAGCCGCTACTGTCGGGCCGGCTACCTGGGGGGCGACAGCTTCTACGCCGACAACTGGCCGCGCTGGCGGCAGCAGTGCGATGACTGGCGCCGGCGGGTCTTGGCTGGAAACGAGCAGATCCCGACGGCACGCACCGCCGAGTATGCTTCGTACATCATCGCGGCCCGCGAAACGAACGTGCCCTTCGTGTTTCACGGCAACGTTGCCAACCGTGGGCTGATCGACAATCTGCCGCCGGATGGCTGCGTCGAGGTGGCGTGCGTCGCGGACCGCCTCGGCATTCACCCGCTTCGGTTCGGTCCGCTGCCGCCGCAACTGGCCGCCCTCTGCCGCAGCAACATGGCCTTCTTCGACCTGGCGGCGACCGCGGCGATCGAGCGGTCTCGCGAAGCCGCGATTCACGCGCTGCTGCTGGACCCGCTGACGGCCGCGGTGTGCTGTCCGGCGGAGATTCGGCAGATGGCGGAAGAGCTGCTGGCCGCCGAGGCGCCTTGGCTGCCGGCATGGCGTTAGCGGCCACATCGGGCGAACAAAAGGCAACCGGGCGCAGCTTTCGCCGGGCGGGGGCACCCGGCCGGAAACTGCGCCCGGTCATTGCTAACAAACCGTGCTGCCGCTGCGTCGGCCCACGACCGACGGCGCGGCGGGGCAGACCGACTTACGGGCAGCTCGTTCCAATCAGGGCGACAAAGGCGTCGATGTCCGCAAACGTCACGTCACCGTCGCCGGTGCAGTCGCCATTCAGCCATGGACACGGGTCGTGCGTCCAGTTTTCCTGGCCCGCGAGGGCCTCGACAAACCAGTCGATGTCAGCGAACGTGATGGCTCCGTCGCAGTTCATATCGCCGGGACATAGCGTCGGGCCGACCTCGCACTCATCAGGGATGCCGTTGCCGTTCTGGTCGCCGCTGTCGGAGGCCCGGTTGTACGTAATCCAGACCTGAATATACGTCGCACTGGTGCACTGCGTCGGGTTGACGCCGGACTGCGGGGTCATCGTGATGGTGACGTTCCCGCCGCCCGCCGCTTTGGCCGCGTTGTACGTCGCCATGGGGACGATGACGGTGTCGGCCTGGCCGGGCATGCACTGATAGATCGGGGGCGTATGCGGCGACCCATAGATCGTGCCTACGGACACCCCATTGATAGTCACGTACACGTGCTCATCGGCGCCGTTGATGTCCCCGTAGGCGTCGAACGTCAGCGTGACATCCCCGATGGCATCCGGTGGATTGGGGATGAAGAAGGATTGCGGCGCGCCGCCCAACGGCGACAGGCGCTGCGACTGGTCGGAAAACGCCGCGAGCAGATCGCACATGTCGATCACGCCGTTGTTGTTGCAGTCGTCGCACCAGGCCTGCCCGGTGCAGTTCGCCAGGTCGCACTCGTCCGGAATGTCATTGCCGTTGCAATCCAGCGAGGTATGGCTGGCGATGTCGCACTCGTCCGGGACGCCGTTGGCGTTGCAATCCGCGGAGGTCTGCGCGGCGATGTCGCATTCGTCCGGGATGCCGTTGCCATTGCAGTCCGGGCTGGTGTGATTGGCGATGTCGCAGGCATCCGGTACGCCGTTGCCGTTGCAGTCTGGGTCGCACTCGTCCGGGATGCCGTTGCTGTTGCAGTCCTGGCTCGTGTGGCTGGCGATGTCGCACTCGTCGGGGATGCCGTTGTTGTTGCAATCCTGACTGGTGCCGCCGGCCAGATCGCATTCGTCGGGGACGTGGTTGCCGTTGCAATCCTGGCTGGTGCCGTTGTAGATGTCGCACAGGTCCATCACGCTGTTGCCGTTGCAGTCCGTCGTGCCACCGGGCTCGCACTCATCGGGCATCCCGTTATTGTTGCAGTCCTGCGAATACCCGGAGGCGATGTCGTTGGGGTCGGGCACGCCGTTGCCGTTGCAGTCGGGGAACAGCGGCCAGCGGCGCTGGCAAGCCTGGTACACATAGGCGCGGTCCGAGGGTGGACTGCTGTTCTGCGGTTCCTGCGCCCAGGCGATGATCGCGATATTGGATTGGTTGTTCCAACTGTCGTTGTCAAAGGTGAACCGGCGGGTAATGTTCACGCAGTCGCCGGGGTTGAGGGTGACATCCTGCGTTGTGCCCGCCTGCTTGAACCCGTTGCGCGAGTAGGAAACTACGGTGGGCCAGCGATCGAGCACCTGCACGATGTAAATGCGCATCGTCTTGGCCGTCCCGCCGGGCTCGAGGCACACGCGAGCGGTGATATCCCAGACCTGCGGCGGCTGTCCGGCGACCTGGCTGCCACCCACGTTGATGGTCACATCGGTCGGAATGTTGTGCCGCTGGCTCCAGTAGGTTTCGTAGGTGCTGTACGGCACGGCGCCCTCGGCCTTCAGGGCTCCGTCGAAATACACGGTCGGGTATCCGCTGAAGTCCGTGTAGAAGGTCGCGCGAGCATTCCCCCACGCCGTGGCATAGTCATCCCCGTGGTGGATCTGCACGAAGGCGAACGTGGTCGGATGGGCATCCATCAACTGACTTAACCGCGGACCCGCGGTCGCGCAGTACGTTCACCACGTCGCCGTGAACTCTTCACCCAGAACAACCCGCTCGGCGGCGACCACCGCCGGCGGCGCCCAGGTCAGTGCGCCCAACGTCAGAAGGGCCCAGACTGGCCGGAACCCGATCACACACGAACTCCTGCTCATTCGGCTCTCTTCCTTCCATAGCAGGACGCAGGGAAAGGGTCATCTCCAGCGCACGGCCGGCGCGTCCGGTCCGCCGTCGCACGTCGCCACATTTTTACACCCTAATGCCCGATTTCGGCCGGGTCAAGGAAATCAAGGGCGCCGGGGGTTATCGGACGCCCGATATCGCTGGCGCGCTGGGTTTGAGCTGACTCAGAAATGAGGCGCGGGACAAGTGGACCGCAGACTTGCGGATGGCCGCCTGGGCACAGCCTGTCCGGTGCGCTTTCGCCGCAACAGCATCGCGGTTGCTCCCGCACACGCGCTATCCCAGCGCTTCGACGACTTCCTCACTGGGGGCAAACCCGCGGCGAAGCGTGTTCTCGGTCACTGTACGCGGCTCGCAGTACTGGATCAGATAGTCCGGACCGCCGGCCTTCGAGCCGACGCCCGACATCTTGAAACCCCCGTAGGGCTGCAAGTCCACCCGTGAGCCCGTGATCGCCCGGTTGATGTACAGGTTGCCGCACTCGCACTCCGCGCGGGCCCGCTCCAGATTCGCGGGGCTGCGGGAATACACCCCGCCGGTCAGCGCGTAGGGCGTGCCGTTGAAGATACGGATCGCGTCTTCAAAGGTCGCCGCACGGAGGATGCTCAGGACGGGGCCGAAGATCTCCTCCTGGGCGATCCGCGCGTCGGGCGGAACATCGACGAAAACGTGCGGGCCGATGTAGTAGCCGCCGGTCTCTTCCACGAGGCGCGTCGTGTCGACGGCCAGGACGCATTGCGCTTCACGCCGACCGATCTCGATGTAAGCGCGGATGGAATCGTACGCCGCCTGATTGATGACCGGGCCGATCGCCGTGGTCGGTTCGTCGGCCGGACCGACGGTCTTCGAGCGCGCTGCCTCCACCAGCCGCTGCACCAGCCGGTCGTGCACTGCGTCCAGGACGATCACGCGCGAAGCCGCGGAGCACTTCTGGCCGGCATAGCTCAGCGCACTGGCGATAATGCCCTTGATCGCTTCATCCAGATCGGCATCGGAGTCGACGATGATCGCGTTTTTCCCGCCCATCTCGGCGATCACCCGCTTCAACCCCGGGCGCGCCGTTGGATGTTCGGCCGCCACACGATTGACGCGGCAGCCCACGTCGCGCGAGCCGGTGAAGGCAACGACCGCCACCTGCGGATGTCGAACCAGTGCCTCACCGACCGTGGCCCCCGGTCCGGGCAGATAGTTGACCACCCCGGCCGGCAACTCCGCGGCGGCGCACAGCTCCATGAACTTCGCCCCCGTGGCCGCCGCTGCACTGGCTGGCTTGATGACCACCGTGTTCCCGGTGACGACCGCGGCGGTCGTCATGTTGGCCAGCAGGCAGAGCGGGAAATTCCAGGGGCTGAGGACCGCCACGACGCCCCGCGGCATATAGAAGTACTCGTTGGTTTCGCCGGGGATATCGCGGCGGCGCCGGTGGTCACTGATGCGGACCATTTCGCGGGCGTAGTAGTGGCAGTAGTCGATGGCTTCCGAGACGTCCGCGTCCGCCTCGCGCCAGGTCTTTCCGCATTCGACCGCCAGGAGCGCGGACAGCTCGAAACGCCGCTCGTTCAGCAGATCGCCCAGGCGTGCGACGCGCCGGGCCCGTTCCCGCGCGGGCACCTGGCGCCAGGTGTAAAACGCCTGCTCGGCCGCAAGGACCGCGCGATGCACTGTGGCTGCATCGGCCTGTGCTACGCGCGCCACCACTTCCCGCGGCCGCGAGGGATTCCGCGTTTCGAACCATTGACCGGTCGTGACCGGTGATCCGCCAATGATCAGCGGGATCTCGCGTCCGAGCTCGGCACGCACCTGGGCAAGCCCGGCCTGCATTTGCCGGCGGGCGGATTCCTGCGAGAAATCCGCGTTGGCAACGTTCTCGAACGGCTCCATGATCGGTTCCTCGAACTCGTAGTGGACGATCGCCGGTCTGACGGGCGGCGGCGTGCGCCGGCCGATCGCCTCCGGGTTGGCCAGGAGCGTTTCCTCGTCCGCTTCGTCGCTCGCGGACTGCCGCAGAAACGATTCATTGGCGGTGTTCTCCAGCAGGCGACGGATGAGGTACGCCATTCCGGCCAGCAGGTTTCCATACGGGGTATAAATCCGGCAGCGCTGCCCCATCTGGACGGCCGCATATTTGATGGGGTCGCCCATGCCGTACAGCATTTGCAGCTCGAACGCCCAACCGGGCACACCGAGAAGCTGGCGGACGGCCATCGCGTGCGCCAGGCTGCGGACGTTATGACTGGCAAAGGCGCAGCGGACATGCTGGTAATTGGCCAGCAGTTGGCGCGTTACGCGCTCGTAGCACGCGTCGGACTGCCACTTCTGTTCCCAGACGGGCACAGGCCAGTGGCGCTGCGCCGCCCACACCGTTTCCGAATCCCAGTAGGCCCCCTTCACGAGCCGGACCCACAGGGGCGTGCCGCGGCGGCGAGCGTATTCGATGATCCGTGCCCCGTCACGGTCACCGTCCTTGAGGTAGGTCTGAAGCACGATGCCGAAGTGCGGGTAGTCGCGGAACTCGGGTTCGAGCAGGAGCTCCTCGAACACATCCAGGGTCAGGTCCTTGACCGCGTAGTGCTCCATGTCGATGTGGATGTGTTCGCCATGCTGCATACCTGCCCGCAGGATGGGACGCAGCAACTCCTTGGCCCGGGCCTTGGTCGCTTCGTACGCGATCGCGTCGAACCCCGGGTACAGAGATGTGATCTTGACGGAAACGTTGATTCTCGGAATCGGTTGGCCATCCGCCTCATCGATCAACGGCACCGGCTTCCAGCGCGCCGCGTGGGCCGGCAGCTCATTTACCAAATCCAGATAGGTTCGCTGGTACGCCTCGGCCTCGCTGGCCGACAGCGCCGCCTCACCCAGCACGTCGATCGTGAACGCCAATCCACGAGCGCGCAGCCGCTGAATGTTCCGCTCCGCCTCGACGATGTTCGAACCGGCGATGAAACTGCCGGCCATCAACAGGGCGCTGCGGCGGGCCAGGCGGGCTAGCAGACGCGCGTGCCAAGCGTCCAGTCGGCGGAAATTCATGATCCGGGACACCATCTCCACCATCCGCCAACTGGCGGGCAAACGGTCGAGTTCGCGCAGGGCCTCCTCCCGCTCCTCGTTCTCCGCGGGCGGCCCCGGGGCATCGGAATTCAGCTCGTCCGTCGGCTGCGGGCGTCGCCCGTTGCGGACGCGGGCCGGCAGCACGAAGTACTCGCGCAGGTGACGGGCGACCTCCCGATCGTCATGCATCATTGGCAGGATGTCGATGAACCGGAATGCCTGCACCTTGAACCACTCGTCGAGCATGCAGAGGCGCAGCATTCGTTCCTGCCACCAGGCATACTGCCAGAAACGCGGCTGGCAGGCGCGCATGCGGTCGAACATCTCGTGCCCGAGCTTGCGGGTGAGTTCCTCCACCTGCCGATCGTCCAGCGTTGCGGACATCGGTGATCCTGCTACTCTGTCTACCCCCGCCGTGCTCCGCGCATCTTCCCGCCCGGCGGAGGCGGAATCCTAGCATCGGATTGGGACGCCGGCAATTGCGGCGTGGCGGCTAGCGGCCGTCAGCCTCCTTCGGGTGCCGTGGTAACGGGCAGGGTACCTTTCAGATAGCGCGACACGTCCAGCCCCCCGGCTGCTGCCGAGTAGCGCCGGGCGAAGTCGAGCAGGTTCGTGGGCGTCACCACCTCGCAGGGTATCCAGCACTCGCGGCTGACGGACTGACTGCCCGAGACTGCACGCACCGCGAGCTCGACGGCGGCATACCCCAGCTCGCCGTCCAGGGGGCCGACGAGTGCGGCCGCGGAGCCAGGGGCCGCGGGCGTGCCCAGGCGACCCCACAGAGGCGGGGCCGCCGAAAGGGTTGCGAAACGGAACCCCGGATTCGCCCGGCGCAGTCGGTATTCCCAGTCCGGTCGCGGCTCCAGCCAGACCGATGGGTCGAGCGTTACTACGAGCGCGGCATGGGGGTACAGCGTCAGCAGCTCTTCGATGGCGGCTGCTTGATCGCCCCCGCCAACATCTGCCTCCTGGAGAATAACGACCCCCGGCTGACGGCGGACCGCGCTTCGGAACCGGTTATAGAGGTTTGCGGTGGAGGGGCCGGCGCTGGCACGATGGACGACAACGCATGTTCGCCGGGGTGTCAGCAGGCGGGGCAGGTTGTCGGCGAGCAGTTCTGCGGACTCCGGCAGGTTTGCCCCGACGTGCGCGAAGATCCGCGGGTCGTTGAACTGGACGCCCACGGTGATGAGCAGCGTGGCCGCCCGGGCGATACGGTCCAGATTGGCTCGCAATGCCGTGGGCTCCGCCACGTCTTGGGCAGTGACATGAAGGCAAACCGCGACCGGCTGCCGCTGGAGCACGCGGACCAACTCGTCGCGCAAGGCTTGAGGGGTGTCGCGGGGCGGCGTCACACACTCGACCCGGACCGTCGGGACCGCTTGGGCGTACCGCAGAGCGCCGCCGCGGATCGCCGGCCAATGTGGGTCATCCGGGTGCGAGCCCACGACGATAATGGGCACCCCGGCCTTGAGCTTAGCCGATCCCGGATGGTCGCCGGGCGGCGGTTCGCAGCCGATAACCAGCGCCAGGCCAAGAAGATAGAGGCTCAGCGGCGCAGAACGCACCGCCGAAGGCGACCGGCCTGAGCGACGGACCGTCATGACGCATTCCGCCTGGTGGCCGAAGATGTATCGCAACTTGCGATTGCCGATTAAACTATAATAAGACGCACGGTAGGGTCCGGCCATGCGGTCGACTATGTGAGAGGCTGACCATGATGCGCGGTCTTGTTGCACTGAGCGTGGCGTTTGCGGTGGCAGTCTGCGCCCAGGCGCAGACTGCAACTTCTACCTCTTCCGATACGGGGTTTGCCCTTTCGGGCGGTACGCCGGGGAGCTGGGTCCGCGCGGCGCTGGCGCGCCACAAGACGTACATCAACGAGCGTGTCAACGCGCGGCGGAGCGGAACGAGCAACACGGGTCAGTCGCAGTCCGCCAGCGGAAGCTCCTCGTCGGGCAGTTCCAGCTCGAGCCTGAATCTGACCAATCTGCTGAACCAGTTTGCGGGGTCGTACGCCTCGCTGGGATCGATCAGCGGATTGTCCAGTTTGCTGGGTGGGCAAGGCACATCCACGTCCGGAAGCACGCAAGGGACGGACCTGGCTTCCTACATCTATGCGTTGGCCGCGAGCCGAAACTCCGGCACGACCGGGACCAAGACCGGAACTCAGGCCACCATCAATGGCACCACGCCGAGCAACGACACGACGACGCCTTCCGGCGGCGCTTTGGCGCGCCTGCCGAAGGCCGAACAGCTTTACCAGTCGCAGAGCACCACGACGACCACGGACGACCGGAAGTTCACGGTGCGGCTGCTGGACAGTTGGGCTCAGACTTTCTTTGCGGCGCTGACGCTGGGTTTCCAGCAGTCCGATTTCATCAACTTGCTGAAGGACGCCCTGCGGCCGCTGATTGTGCCGACGAGCAATAGCGGGCAGAACTCCAGCGGCTCAGGGGGCAGTTCCGGGACCGGCGGAAGCTCGGGCAGCGGCGGCTCCCAGACCGGCGGCGGCATTGAGAACCTCTCGCCACCGAGCGGAAACAGCGGTAGCGGTGGCAGTTCGATCATCTGACCTTGGGGGCGGCAGTCCGGGCACCACGTCGTCCCGGCGCCGGTCGCCTGAGCGAGACGTCAGCCGGCGTGTGGTGCGGTCGCGGGCCGGCAAGTGTGCAGCGCGAGCGTGAAGGTGCAAGATGACGGGCATCCCCGAGCGGCATGAGACGTTGCGGACCGTCGCCACGGTCGCCCTGACGATCGACGTGGCCGGCTCGCTCGCTGCGTGCGTGTATGGTTTCATCCGGCTGCCAGGTGACCCGGGCACGGGGCTGGCGTTCCTGATCGGCGGAGCGGCCGGTCTCCTCTTCGGGGTGTTGCTCTACTGCCAAGTCCTGCTGATCCACAAGTTCGTAAACTACGCCTATCGGGCGTATGACGCGCTGCTGGATGCGACGGGCATTCTTCGCCGCCAGGAGGAGCACGCGCGCACGATCGCGGAAAACAGCAACCTTTCGGAATGGGCCAAGCGTATCGTGCACCGCGAGAAGGATTTCGAGTATCTGCGCGACAGCATCCAAGGCGCCATTGTCCGACAGGATTGGGAGGCCGCCGAGCATCTGATCCGCGACGTCGAGACGGTGTTCGGGTATCACGATGCGGCCGCCCGCTTCCGCGAGCAGTTGGACAAGGCGCGCCGCGCGACGAACGAAGAGCGGATCAGCGCGTTTCTGACGCGCTTCGACAAACTGTGTGATGAGCAGAAATGGGAGCAGGCCCGTCGGGAGTGCGAACGTCTCAAAGTCCTGTTCCCGGATGACCCGCGCATCGCGGCCTTGGTCGGGGAAGTCGAGGTCCGGCGGCAGGAATACAAACACAAGCTGTTGGCGGACTACGACGAGGCGGTTGCCCACGAGGATGTGGATCGGGCGCATCGGCTGCTGTACGAACTGGACAAGTATCTCACGCCTAAAGAAGCGGAGGCCATCAAACAGTCTGCCCGCGGGGTGTTCCGCGCACGCCTGGAGCAGCTCCGCACGCAGTTCAGTCTGGCCGTGACCGACAAGGAATTCGCGAAGGCGATCGCGGTGGGCGAAGAACTGATCCGGGAGTTTCCCAACAGCGGATACGCTGCGGAAATCTCCAAGCTCATGCCGGTGCTGCGGGCGCGGGCGCAGAAAAAAGGGCCGGCCACGGTGGCCGCAGCCCGCTCTTCGCCGGCGTGAGCCTCGGGTCGCCATCGGCCGCTTCCTTGGCGGTCGCGGACGCTTCCTTTCCACGGCATAGCCGATCGGCATGGACCCCTGTGCGCTGCTGAAAAGACTGATCGCGGGGCACGACCTCGCGCCCGACGAAGCGGAAGAGCTCTTTGAGGCCTTCGTTGGCGACCGCCTGTCGCCGCCGCTGGCCGGGGCCTTGCTCGCCGCCTTGGCGAGCAAGGGGGAGAGCGCAACGGAAATCTTGGCAGCCGCACGCGTCCTGCGTCGGCATGCCTGCCCGGTGCGCGTGCCGGACGGCGTCCACGCGATCGACACGTGCGGGACCGGGGGAGACGGGCAACCGATCTTCAACGTGTCCTCCACCGTGGCAATCGTGGCGGCCGCCGCCGGAGCAACGGTCGCCAAACATGGCAACCGCAGCACGGCGCGGCCGAGCGGCTCCGCGGAAGCGTTGGCAGCGCTCGGCGTCAATATCGAGGCCGACGTACCCACGCTCGAAGCCTGCCTGCGCCGGTGTCGGATCGCCTTTCTCTATGCCGTCCGGCTCCACCCGGCGATGCGACACGTAGCGCCGGTGCGACAGGCGCTGGGCATTCGCACGATCTTCAATCTGGTCGGACCGCTGGTGAACCCCGCGGGCGTGCGGCGGCAACTGCTGGGTGTGAACCGCCCGGAACTCGTTCCGCTTATGCTGGAGGCGCTGCGCGGACTGGGTGCGGAGCGCGCGCTCGTCGTGCACGGCCAAGGGGGGCTGTGCGATCTCAGCCTGGCCGGTCCGAGTCTGGTCGGACGGTGGGACGGAGGGCAGGCCCGTCTGGAAGAAGTGGAACCGGCCGCGGCCGGCGTGCCATCGGGCGACCTCGCTGCGCTGCGCGTGCGAAATCCTCAGGAAAGCGCGGCGGTCATTCGGAGCGTGCTCGCCGGACAAGCCGGTCCTGCACGGGACATCGTGGTCTTCAACACCGCCGCGGCGCTGTGGGTCGCGGAACTGGCGGAGGACTGGCGCGGCGGCGTGCGGCGCGCGGAAGAGGCGATCGACAGCGGTGCTGCGGCCGCGCTGTTGGACGAGTGGGTGCGGGTGTCGCACGGCGCGTAGCGGCGCGTCGGGTGAGTTGGGCGGTTGCCCGCGCGCCGGCCCCGTGGCCGGTAAGGGCTATTCTTCCTCTTCTTCCTTGGCCTTGTACTGCGCGACGATCTGCTGCTGGATGTTGGGCGGGACCACGTCGTAGTGGCTGAGTTCCATCATGTAGCTGCCCTGCCCGCCCGTGACGCTCTTGAGCTGCGACGCATAGCTGGCGACTTCGGCCAGGGGGACCTGCGCGCGAATACAGACCTGGTTGCCGGGGAGCATGTCCTGGCCGAGGATCTGTCCGCGCTTGCCGGCGATGTCCCGCGTGATGTCGCCCATGTACTCGGTGGGGACGGTGACTTCGAGGTTGACGATCGGCTCCAGGAGGATCGGCTTGGCCTTCATGAAGGCTTCCTTGAACGCCTGCCGACCGGCTATTTGAAAGGCGATGTCTTTGCTGTCCACGGGGTGCGTCTTACCGTCCACCAGGTAGACTTTGACATCGACCACCGGGTATCCGGCGATCACGCCCTTCTTCATCTGGGCCTGAATGCCCTTGTCGACGCTCGGACGGAACGCCAGGTCGATGGCGCCACCGAAAATCTGGTCGATGAACTCGTACCCCTTGCCGCGCTCATTCGGCTCCAGGTTGATCACCACCTCGGCGAACTGGCCGGCGCCGCCGGTCTGTTTCTTATGACGATATTTGACCTCGCGTGCCACGCCGGCGATGGTTTCGCGGTACGGGATCTTCGGCAGCTTGGTGTCCACTTCCAGCTTGAAGTAGCGCTTCATCTTGCTGCGGATCACCGTGAGGTGCTGGTCGCCCAGACCGCGCATCACCAGTTCGCCGGTATCCGTATCGCGCTGGAACTCGAAGCACGGGTCTTCCTCCGCGAACCGTTGCACGGCGCCGCTGATCTTCTCGACGTCGCCCCGGGCCTTCGGTTCGATGGCCAGCGCGAACATCGGCGTCGGGAAGCGCGGGCGGGCAATCTGTCCTTCGCCCGGCTTGGCGAACAGGACGTCGCCGAGCTTGAAGTCGAGTTTGGCGAAGGCGACGATGTCGCCGGCAGACGCACTGGGCACCTCGGCATGGTCCGCCCCGCGGAGCTTGAGGACGTGTCCCGGACGCTGGCCCTTCCGGTCGCCAGAAACAAACACCTGTCCCTCGCTGTTGAGCGTGCCGCTGAACACGCGGGCCACCGAATATTTGATATTGCTGCGCGGGTCGGTCGTGATCTTGAAGACCTGGGCCACGAAGTCCGCCTCGGCCCGCGGCTCCAGCGGTACCTCCTGGGCGGATTCGCCCGCGCCGACCATCAGCCGCCGCTGCTTGCCAACCGCCGGGGACGGAGCATAGAGAACCAGGGTGTCCAGCAGTTCTTTGATGCCGACATCCTGGCGGGCGCTGACGAACACCACGGGAACCAGGTGCCCCGAGGCGACGGCCCTGCCGATCGCGGGTCGCAGTTGCTCGGGCGGCACCGTCCCCGTTTCCATGAACTGCTCCATCAGCGTGTCGTCGGTTTCGACGATGGCGTCAAGCAACGCCGTGTGACACTCGCCCACGTCCAGCAGATCGGCCGCGCCGGATTCGTTGGTCAGGCAGTCGATGACCCCGCGCCCGCCGCCGGTAGGCAGGTTGACTGCGCGGCACTCGTTGCCGAAGGTCTCGCGGACGCTGCGATAGACGTCTGACAATTGCACGTTTTCGGCGTCGATGCGGGCGATGACGACCATGCGGGCCAGCCCGAAATCCTTGGCCAACTGGGCCATGCGCCGGGTGTTGACGCCGATGCCGGCCGCCGCCGATACGACGATGACCGCCGTTTCGACACCGGACAGGGCGGAGATCGCGGTCCCGCAGTAGTCGGGCATGCCGGGGGTGACAACGCCGTTGATCAGGTGACCGTCGTGTTCGACAAAGAAGAGGCTCGACTCGACGCTGTGCTTGCGTTCCTTGGACTCGTCGTCGTAGTCCAAGTGGCTGGTGCCGTCGTCCACGTTCCCGAGGCGTGAGGTCAGCCCGCTCTTGTGCAGAATCGCTTCCGCGAGCGTGGTCTTGCCCGCGGCAGCGTGTCCGACGAAAGCCACATTGCGAATCTTGTCAACTTGGTACGTGCCCATGCACGAGCCTCCGCGCCGGCAGTCGGGCTGAAGCCGTTCGCCGGGGTCAAAGACCCGCAGTATATCGCCCGCGACAGGGTTTCCAAGTGGGCCTGGCCGTAACCGCGCCCGGGCCGAAAAACTGCGTGCCGCTTGCCAGGTCCCTGTGGTACACTCCAGGAGCACGGGTGGGCCGAGAGCGGTCGAGGCGCGCGCAGGCGTGTCCGCGGCGGGCCGCAGGCGTGCGCCCGACCCGGCGGAGACAGAATGCATGAAGGACATCCGCTACATGATCATGTGCCTTGTCGCGGCCGCGGGTGCTGCGCTGGCCGCGGCACAGGACCAGACCGCCCCGCCGACCGCGGAAGCTCGGTCGGCGGCTCTTCAGGAACTGCGCGCCAAGCAGAACGCGCTGGACAAGCTCTTCAAGCCCTGCCCGGTCTGCAAAGGCAAGGGCAAAGTGTCGGACGTGGTGTGCTCCGAATGCGGCGGCGAGCGTCGGGTCTTTACCGGCCAGCTCGACGCCGACTTCCAGACCCACATCGACAATTATGTGGCTTTCTGCGAGCTGCTCGAGAAACACGCGGCGATTCTGGAAGCCGACCCCGCTGTCCGCGACCGGTTTTACAGCTATCGCAGCTTGTATCTGGGGGCGATCAGGGCGCGCATGGGCAAGCGGCAGTTGCAGGACCGTGCCATCAGCGCTCAGGGACATGCGGAGTACCGTCCGTCGAAGGAGAAAGTTCCCCCGTACACGCGTCTGGCCTGCGATCTGCTCGTCGCGAGCCCGAACAAGGCCCGGGGGCACGGTTTGGCCTTCGATGGGGTCGTGACGCGCCTGTACAGCGCAGAGTCGGAGTCGCTGGCGGAGATCCGGCTGGAATCGACCGGCGGCGAAGTCCGATACTGCTACGTGCCCGTGCCGCGCGGCGCGAGCTGGGCGGAGAAGAGCAAGGTGCGGGTGGTCGGCAGGATCGTGGACGGCACCGCGCAACGAACAACGTTCGGCGTCGAAGGGGCGCACGCGGTGGTCCAACCCTGTTACGGCACGGAGTGATTGCCGGGGGAATCGGACGAACAGCTCCGATGTTCAAGCTCGCCGGCGGCATTTGCGCGCCGCGTGTGCCGGCGGAGGGGGGTTCTTTCCTTCCCAGACCGGTGCGGGCATATTATGGTCACCCGGGCGCGGTCGAGCTTTTCCTTAGAGGAGAAATGCGGTGAAGATGGCCAAAGTGGTTCGAGCGGTCCGGCTTAGCAACGTTGCGACCTGCCTGTCGCTGTGGACACTGGCGGGTTGTGCCACGCCGTTGCCGGCAACGAGCGAATGGTGCGTGCGCGAGGCGGTTGAGGTTTATGCAGCCACACAGGCGGAACGGCTGACCGCCGCAAACTCATACGGGTTCGATGCCGCTTCCGGGGCGCGGGCCACGTGCCGCCGTGAGTGCGACGCGGAACAGCGTGCCCGCGTCGGGGGTACCGGGAAACACGAGGGCCATGATCGCTTTGACGGCACAATTCTGACGCTCGGCACCTTTGAGGCGGACGCCCCGCCGACAAGCGGGCCAACGACTGCCCGCGTAGACGACTCGGCGCCCACCAGCCCACCGGTCGCGCCGGACGGCTACTGGCGTAAAGACCTGTGGCACCAGATGGGACACGAAGCGGTGCAGCTCGGCACGCGCGACTTCTGGCGCGGCTACAAGTCCACCTTCTGGAATCTGCCCAACGTGCTGGTGCTCAGTGCCACCATGGGCGCCAGCATCACCATTCGCGAAACCGGCGTGGACGACACGATCCGGAACCGCACACACGGCAGCCGGGCCCTGGGGGACATGGATGAGACGATCCAGATTCTTGGTCATCCCGGCACTCATTTTGCAGCGGCGGGAGTGCTGTGGGTCGGCAGTACGCTGACGCAGGATATGAAGACGCACGAAGTGGCCAAAGCCCTGACACAAGCCTTGGCCGTGAACGGCGCGACGACGCTAGTGTTGAAGGCCGCTACAAACACGCGGGCGCCGGACGGAGAACGGTACGCCTGGCCCAGTGGACACACGTCGAGTGCGTTCGCGGCGGCGGCCGTGCTGAACGAGTATTATGGGCCGTGGGTGGGCGTGCCATCGCTGGCACTGGCGGGCCTGGTCGGATTTCAGCGGCTCGACTCGCGCGTGCACGATTTTTCCGACGTCGTGTTCGGCGCGATGCTGGGCTACGTGATCGGCACGTCGATCGCCCGCGATGACAAGGCCCAGTTCCCCGAGCTGTTCGGCATGCAGGTCGTCCCGTACGTCGACCCGGAGACGAGCACGACGGGGCTGGCGCTCATGCGCCAGTGGTAGCGGCCAGCGCCTCAGGGCTCCGACAGCTCGTCCGCGATGGCGGTCGCGGTCGAAACCCAGCGCGTCGAGCCGGGATAGACGAGCAGGTCCGGACGCGGGCGGACCTGTTCCATCACTTCGCGAATCCGGTACGTGGGCCAATAGCAGTAACCGTTGAAGCAGCCGACGTAGGCCAGCGTCAGCGGCGTCTGATTCGCGAACGACTCCAACGCGGCGCGCGCTTGAATGGCGGGTGGATAAACCGGCCACGCGGGGTCATCATAGCTGAGGTCGACAAAGCGTACGCGGCGGCCCTCGGTGCTGAGGGCAGGTTGGACGGCCTGCGCCAGGGCCAATGATCGGGGCAGGAGATCCGGATTCGTGTGGGAGTACACCAGTCCCGGATACCAGCCGTACTCGACGTCTGGAGGCAGAAACGCGAGCCCGCGCGCCAGGTCATCGAAGTTCATCTCGTACGTGCCCGCCCAGTAGGGCGCCAGAGCCGTTTCGTGTTCGAAGACGATGCGTGACTCGCCGGCTGCATCCAGAAAAGCCTGCACGTGTCCCGCGAGCGCCTCCCACGCGACGGGCGAGTCAAACCGCGTCACGAGCCAATAGGACGTCTTGATGCTGGGGATGACATGCATATCGGGGACGCGGGCACGCAGCGTACGATAGAGATCGGCGTTTCGGTAACCGGTCGTGACCAGCACGGTATCGGTAACGCGCCGCCAGATCTGCATGCCTTCTACGACTCGTTCGATTTCCGCCTCATCTGCTAGGTTCGCTTCGACCCACGGAATCAGCAGTGGGTCGGTCAATGGCTTCGTCGCCAGCACGGGGATCGCGGCGTCTACGCCGGTACTGCTCACGATTCGTAGGTAACCCGTGTGCGGTCCGACAACCAGCGAGCCGCGGTGGACCGTGACCTCGATCGTGTCGGACTCCGTAGTCAGGTCCCCGCTGTCCGGCTCGACCGTGATCCAGTCTTCTTGGGGCAGCACCGTGTAAGTCAGCGTTCCGTTGCCGGCGTTGCGCAGCGAAAAGGCCAGGGTGCGCGCTTCCGGTCCGAAGTCCAGCTCGCTCGGTTCGTAGTGAAGGACCGGGACCGCGAGAACCTGCAAGCGGACCTCGACCCGGCGACTTTGACCGTTGGTGGTGTCGATCACCAGCGCCCCGACATACGACCCGGGTTCCAGCTCCGCCCGTTTCACCGCGACCACGATGGTGATTGGCTCTGACCCGAGCACTCCCGCCGCGGGACTGACGCTGGCCCAAGGCGCCTCGGAACGTATCGAGTAGGACAGCGTTCCCGTACCAAGGCAGCGCAGTTCCAATGAGAGCAACGCGGTCGATGAGCCGAAATCAAGACTGCTTGGGCTGACCTCCAGCACGGGAACCGTCGGGCTGGATTCCTCGCCGTGACTCGGGCTGTCGCTACCGCTGCCCGAGGAGACTTCCGATGACGCTTCGCCGCCGCTGGGCGACGCCGGAACGTCCGGAACGTTCGGCTCCGCGTACATCTCTACAGCGCCTGCGACTACTGGTGGTAGCGGGGTGTTGGGTTCCGGTTCGGCGGCAGACGGTGCAGCGGGCGGGTCGTTGTTGACGGTCGGCGCAGGACACCCTCCGACGTTCAGTAGCAGAAAGCCCCCCAGGCATGCACATGCACCGACGGCACGAAATCTCCGTTCGGTCATGCTTCCTTACCTTCCGTGTCCCCCGCTTGCGTTTAAACTCCCAGCGCTTACCTCGTTTCACCGCCGTACGTGAAGAATGTGAAACGCAGTGACCATGGTCAAATGAGCAACGTTGGTTATGTCAAACAGGGCAAGCGGGATCTGCATTTCGGCACAACGGGCCCGGGCTGCGGGTCAAAGAAAGTCCGCGTCGCGACGCCAGGAAAGACCGTCCGAGAATTGTGCGAGCCGAAGGGACCTGAGACGACCTACTGTGGTAATTGCGGGGGCAGTTTTACCGTGCAGGTGCTCTGGGCGGACACGACACGCCGCGTGAGATAGTCCACGAAGATGGCGCGAACGGTGATCTCGGGATTGCGCGGCGGACGGTGCAGCCACGGGCAGCGAATTGTAAAGTGGTTGGTCCACAGCTTGCCGTGCCACAGCTTGGCCACTTCGTCCACCGACAGCCGATATTCGCCGACCAGGTTTTCCGCGGCGGGCGCGGCCAGGTCATAAAGCTGGATCGTGATGTCGCCGGGCACCTTGAGCACGTCGCCTTCGCGATCGACCGGCTTGAGATAGACCACGACGCCGTCGTCGCCGGGGGCCCCGTCGCTGTCGTAGCCGCCGGTGAGCCGGTCGATGATAAGGCGTTCGGGATAGAAGAGCCGTCCGATGTCCTCGTCCGAAATGCCGCGTGCGACCGCGAGCTGACGATGCAGCTCGTCGATGGTCGCCTGGCGAGCGGCGAGCAGGTCTTCCTGCTGCTTCACCCGGCCGCGCAGCTCCGCGACCTCACGGCGAAGCTCCACTTCCGCGGGCGACTGGCAACCGGCCCAAGAGAAGACCGACAGACACGCCACAAGAGTGCGCACCAGCGCGCCACCCGGCCTGCGCCGTTCCGGCGCGGAACAGCGCTGGGTAGGGGCGGGGGTTGCGCGCCTGGGACCTGCGGTGAGCACGTTCGGCTCCGGATTACTCGGCGGGTCGCAGTGCCGGTTGCGGCGGTTCCGGCATGCGCTCCAGGATGCGGTCCGCCAGACCGTAGGCGACGGATTCCTGGGCATCCATCCAGTTGTTGCGGTCGCAATCCTCGGTGATCTTCTCGACGGGCTTGCCCGTATGACGGGCGAGGATTTCGTAGAGCTGGCGCTGCGTGCGCAGCATTTCGTCGAGCTCGATCTTGATGTCGGTGGCCGGCCCGCGCGCGGCGCCGATCGGCTGGTGGATCATGACGCGCGAATGCGGGAGCACGAACCGCTTGCCGGGCGTCCCGGCGGCCAGCAGGACGGCGGCCATGCTCGCGGCCGCGCCCAGGCAATAGGTCGCGACCGGACACGGGACGAAGCGCATGGTGTCATAGATGCCCATGCCGGCGTAGACGGACCCGCCGGGGGAATTGATGTACATATGGATGTCGGCCTTGCGGTCTTCGTTGGCCAGAAACAGGAGTTGGGCGATCACGACGTTGGCCAGGCCGGCCTCGATTTCGTCGCCCACGAAGACGATGCGGTCTTTCAGCAGGCGTGAGTAGATGTCGTAGGCCCGCTCGGCGCGGCCTTCCCGTTCGACGACGATTGGAATCAGGGTTTCCGCGCGGGTCATACCCGTTGCCCCTTTCATTTCTTCTTCCGTTCCCACCGGCCTTCTTCCAGGATCTCATCGACCAGGCCGTATTCCTTGGCTTCCTGGGCAGTCATGTATCGGTCACGTTCGATGTCCTTGCTGATCTGCTCGACGGACTTGCCGGTGTGAAAGGCGAGGATCTCGGTCAACGTACGTTTGACGCGCAGGATCTCATCCGCCTGGATGCGCATGTCCACCGCCTGCCCGCCGACGTAGCCCCAGGGCTGGTGAATCATGATCTTGGCATGCGGCAAGGCATAGCGTTTGCCTTTGCTGCCGGCAGCCAGAATGATCGCGGCCCCGCTGCTGGCCGCCCCGACGCAGTACGTGGCCACGTCGCAGCTCAGAAAGCGCATCGTGTCGTAGATGGCCAGCGTGTCGTCGATATCGCCGCCCGGGCAATTGATGTACAGGTGGATGTCCTGGTCGCGCTTAACCGATTGCAGGTACAGCATGCTCTTGATGATGTGCGAGCACACCGTGCTGCTGTTGATCGTGATGCGCGGGTCCAGCGGCAGGTCGAGGAAGATGATGCGGTTGTCCAGCAGCATTTCGTTCAGGCCCATCTGCCGCCAGGCCTGATAGCTGCCGCCACCCTGCGCCCACGGTCCTTCCCGGTACGGAACGATCGTCATGCCCTCTCCTTCACGGCTAGGTCGATTCCGTCTGGTTGCCGGTCGACGCGGCAATCCGCGCGTCCGCCAGCAGCCGGTCGATGCACTTCTGGTGCCGGATGTTCTCCACCAGGGAATCCAGCAGGCCGCGGCTCTGGAGCTCGTCCCGCACGCGGTCGAAACGTCGGTTGTACCGCCGGGCGATCGCCGCAATGGCCGTGTTCACTTCCTCGTCGGTCACTTCCACCGCGAGCTGCTGCGCGACCTTCTCCAGAATGAACGACAGTTTCAACTCGTTGGCGACCTGGGCCCCCGCGCGGGCCCGCAAAGCGTCGACCTGCGACTCGATCTCCGCCGCCGGCACACCCGAAAGCTGCAACTCGATGATGCGCCGCGCCAGGGCCCGGTCCGTCTGCCGGCGGGAAAAGGACGGCGGCAAGTCGAGCTGCGTGTTCTCCAGCAGATAGTTCTCCACCTGCGCCCGCTTGGCTTGCTCCGCCAGCCGGTCGCGTTCCAGCTCGAAATCCGCACGAATGTCGGCCCGCAGCTCGTCCTCGCTCCCGAAGCCCATGACCTTGAGGTATTCGTCGAGCGGCATGGGCACCAGACGCTTGACTTCGTGCACCCGGAACTCGAACCGGCCGCTCTTGCCCCGCAGGTCTGCCTGCTCGTAATCGTCCGGCACGGTGCACTCGACCGTGCAACTCTGGCCGGCGGTCGTGCCCCGCAGCGCCTCGTCGAGGCGGGGCAGCGGGATGCCGTCCACCCGCGTCGGACGCACGCCGATCGTGACGTTTTCTTCCCGTTTGACCTCGCGCCCGTCGACCGTCAACACGACGTCGGCCACGATCAGATCGTCCTTCTCCGCCGGACCGTCCACGACCTCCACGCGGCCGCGGAGCTTGCGGCGACGCAGCAGCTCCTCGGCGATCATGTCCTCCGTGATCTCGACCTGGGGCGCGCGGATCTCGATGCCCTTCAGCTCCGGGAGTTCGAAGGTGGGCTTGACCTCCACCTCGCATACGTAGGTCAGGTCGCCTTCGGCCGGAAGCTTGATGTGCTGAAGGGCCTCGCTGAACTCCATCAGTTGGGCTCCGCCCCCCGTCTCGATGCGGAAGAGCGGGTCGCCCAGTGTTTCCAGCTTCTCTTTTTCCTCGGCGGCGTAGTAGGACTGGCCCACGATGGCCGTGGTCAGCGACTCGCGCACTTCGCTGCCGTAACGTTTTTCGATCAGTCGCCGCGGGGCGCGCCCGCGCCGGAACCCGGGCACGAAGGCATCGTGCATGAGGTCGCGGTAGTTGTGCTCGAGGTGGTCGGCGATGATCCGGCCCGGAACGGTGATGCGTAGCTCCTTGCGCAGCACCCCGATGTCGCGCGTTTCCACCTGGACGGCTTCCTTGAGCTCGTTGAGGAGTCGCTCCGATTCCTGCTGCGCCCGCTCCCACATTTCCGGCGTTTCCAGCGCGCCGGGAATCCCGGGGATGTCCATGGTCGTCTCCGTCTCTGTCTGGGGCCCGACGGTCCGGCAATCGGCCGGAGCGCCGCCGCGTTACGTTCTCCTGTCGCCGGCGGGCGGCCGGAAACCCCACATGCTAGAGGGAATTGAGCAGGCTGGAAAGCCCGCTCAGCGCGGTGCTCAGGCTGGTGGACGTTTCTCCGCCGAGCAGAAAGGCCACCAGCGCCGTGAGCCACTGCGTCAGCAGTTGCGTGAAAAGCTGGGCCCAGTTCACCATCGCCAGCCCCTGGAGAATCCCCAAGGTGATCCCGCCACACGACAGCAGGACACACCGCTTGTGCCAACGAATGCGGAACGGCGACATGTTCGTGGCTCCTGATGGGCCAGCCGCGTGTCGCACGGCCGGCATGGTTTTGCGTGTTTCGCACCCGGCGAGCCTGGTGGCGCGCACGTCTTGGCGCGATCGTCAGCTCCGGGAGCGGTACCGCCTGCACCTTTCACACGTCACGTTATTCTTCGCGGTCAGGCTGTCAAGGCGACCGGGCGCCGCGGTCGGCAACCGGCGCGCCTGCTTGCGTCGCGGGCGGAGTCCACCGCTAGACCGAAGCCTTGAGTTTCTCTGCCTTCTCGGCGGCCATTTCGATCGGGCCCACGTACATGAAGGCGGCTTCCGGCAGGTGATCCCACTTGCCCTCACACAGCTCCTTGAAGCTCCGCAGCGTGTCCTCCTTCTTCGTGTAGTTGCCGGGGAAGCCGGTAAACTGCTCCGCCACGAAGAAGGGCTGCGAGAAGAACCGCTCGATTTTGCGGGCCCGGGCGACGATCAGCTTGTCCTCCTCGCTCAGCTCCTCGACGCCCAGGATCGCAATGATGTCCTGGAGGCTGCGGTAACGCTGGAGGATTTCCTGCACGCGGCGTGCGATCGCATAGTGCTCTGCGCCAACCACGCCCGGATCCAGCGCGCGGCTGCTGGAGGCCAGTGGGTCGATCGCGGGATAAATGCCCTTTTCGGCGATGGAGCGCTCCAGGACGATGAACGCGTCCAAGTGGGTGAACGTGGTTGCGGGCGCCGGGTCGGTCAGATCGTCGGCCGGCACGTAAACCGCCTGTACGGAGGTCACCGCCCCCTGCCGTGTCGACGTGATCCGCTCCTGGAGCTCGCCCATCTCGGTGGACAGCGTCGGCTGATACCCGACGGCCGACGGCATGCGGCCCAACAGCGCCGAAACCTCCGACCCCGCTTGCGAGAAGCGGAAAATATTGTCAATGAACAGCAGTGTGTCAGCACCCGACTGATCCCGGAAGTGCTCGGCCATCGTCAGGGCGCTGAGCCCGGCCCGCAGGCGGGCCCCCGGCGGCTCATTCATCTGACCGAAGACCATCGCGGTCTGCTCGATGACCGCTTTGCCCGTCTGCCCGATCTTCGCTTCCTGCATTTCCAGCCACAGGTCGTTACCCTCGCGGGTCCGTTCGCCCACGCCCGCGAAAACGGAGTAACCGCCGTGCTGAGTCGCAATCCGGGCGATCAGTTCCTGGATCACCACCGTCTTTCCAAGCCCCGCGCCGCCGAACAAACCGATCTTCCCACCGCGCACGAAGGGCACCAGCAGGTCGATGATCTTGATGCCGGTTTCAAATTGCTCCGTCTTGGGGGTCAGGTCGGCGAACTCGGGCGGCTCGCGGTGGATCGGGCGGTATTCCTCCGCCTCTACGGGGCCGCGACCGTCGATCGGCTCTCCGACCAGGTTGAACACCCGTCCCAGCGTGCACGGCCCCACCGGCACGCGGATCGGCCCGCCCGTGTCCAGGATCGGCATACCACGCTTCAGACCGTCGGTCGAGCCCAGCGCGACCGCACGGACGCGCCCACCTCCCAGGTGCTGCGCGACCTCACACCACAGGACTTCCTCCACCGTCTCGTCCCCGACCGGACGCCGCACGTTCACCTTCAGCGCGTTGTAAATCCTGGGCATCCGCCGGATGTCGAACTCCGCATCCAGCGTGGAGCCGATGACCTGCACGATCTTCCCGTAGTTCTCGTCTTGCGTCGGCATCCGCGCCTCCTTCAACCAGCGGTGCGAATGCGGCGGTTACTGCACTGCATTCGCGCCGCCCACGATGTCCGCCAGTTCGGTTGTAATCTGTGACTGTCGCGCCCGGTTGTACTGGCGGGTCAGATACTTCAGCATGTCGCCCGCCGCGTCGGTGGCCGCTTTCATGGCGACCATCCGTGCGACCTGCTCGCTCACGATGGCGTCGTTGAAGCACTGAAACAGTTGCGTCTTGACCGCCTGGGGAACCAGGCGGGCCAGCAGCTCCGCCGGCGGCGGGGAAAACTCGAATGGGGCCACGGCGCGCCGCGCCGGCTCCGCCGCCGCCGGTGGCGGGATCGGCAGCAGTTGCAGGCTGTGTGGCCGCTGAAGCCCGAGCGAGTGAAACCGCATATACACTACCTCGACGCGCGCCAGCTCCTGGTGCGTGTACCGCAGCATGTAGTGTTCGGCCATCTCGCTGACGCGCTCGAAGGCGATGCGGTCCTCGATGTCGGTGATGCGGGCGGCGATTTCCACCCCCAAAAAGCGCAGGTACTGAATGCCCTTCTTGCCGACCACATCCATGATCGGCGTGAAGCCGGCCGCGACGAGTTCGTCCCGCCGCTCCACGACCCGGCGGAGTACGGCCGCGTTGTAGGCCCCGCACAGCCCGCGGTTGGAGGTGATCGCCAGCACGACGCACCGTCCGTGGCTCGGCCCCGCCTCCAGCAGCGGGTGGGTCGCCCCCGGCTGGCCCGCCAACGATTGCAGCATGCCCGTCAGCTTCTGTGTGTACGGCTGCGAGGCCACCGCCCGCTGCAAACACTTCTGAAACCGTGCCGTGGCGATGAGCTGCATCGTTTGCGTGATCTTGCGGATGTTCCGCACGGCCTTGCGGCGTTTCACGATGACGCGGGCTTTCGCCATAGGTCCGTTCTCGCAGGTCCGCCGTTGGCCCGCCGCCGGTTGGGGCGGGGTTGGTGGCGGGGATTCCGCTGGTTACGCGGAGCGTTCGGTTTTCAGACCGGCCACAAAGGACTGTTTGAAGCGCGCGACGGCCTCCTTGAGCTTGGCGTCCAGTTCGTCGGACAGTTGGCGCTCGCGGGCGAGCTGTTCGCGGAGTTCCGGCACCTGATTGTGGTAGTACTTCAGCAGGCCCTCCTCGAACGCCCGCACCTGGTCGATCGGAATGTCGTCCAGAAAGCCGCGCACCCCCGCGTGGATCGAGAGAATCTGATCCCATACATCCATCGGCTGATACTGCGGCTGCTTGAGCAGTTCCACCATGCGGCGGCCGCGGTCGAGCTGACGTTGGGTCGCGGGGTCCAGTTCCGTCCCGAGCTGGGCAAAGGCCTCCAATTCCCGATATGCGGCCAGATCGAGGCGCAGCGAACCGGCGATTTTCTTCATCGCCGGCACCTGCGCGTTGCCACCTACGCGGCTGACCGAGATACCGACGTTGATGGCGGGGCGCACGCCGGCGAAGAACAGGTCCGGCTCCAGATAGATCTGACCGTCCGTGATCGAGATGACGTTGGTGGGGATGTAGGCGGAGACCTCCCCTTCCAGCGTTTCGATGACCGGCAGTGCTGTAAGGCTGCCGCCCGACTTTTTGAGCTTGCGAACTTCGTACTGGTCGCGGTCCGGAAGGGCGGCCAGATCATGCTGGAGGGCATGCTCGTCCTGTCGGCCGACATAGACCTTGCCGTTGATGCCCTCCTGGACGTCTGCGGGTGCGTCCTTGCGGACGATGATGCGCTGCTCGGCGAGCTTGCAGGCCCGCTCCAGCAGGCGGCTGTGCAGGTAGAAGACATCGCCCGGGTACGCTTCACGTCCGGGCGGCCGGCGGAGCAGCAGCGAAAGCTGCCGATACGCCTGCGCCTGCTTGGACAGATCATCGTAGACGCACAGCGTGTGCCGGCCGTGCTCGTACATGAAGTATTCGGCCATGGCACAGCCCGCGTACGGGGCGATGTACTGGAGCGGAGCCGGGTCGGACGCGCTGGCGACCACCACGATCGTGTAGTCCATCGCGTCGTACTTGCGCAGCGTCTCGACGATGCCGGCCACCGTAGACTCCTTCTGCCCGATGGCCACGTATACGCAGATGACGTCGCCGCCCTTCTGATTGAGGATCGTGTCGATCGCGATGGCCGTCTTGCCGGTCTTGCGGTCGCCGATGATCAGCTCGCGTTGTCCGCGGCCGATGGGAATCATGCTGTCGATGGCCTTCAGCCCAGTCTGAAGCGGCTCCTTGACCGGCTGACGGGCCGCGATCCCGGGCGCGATGATCTCCAGCGGGCGCCGGTGCGGCGACTGGACGGGCCCCTTGCCATCCAGCGGTCGGGCCAGGGGGTCCACCACCCGCCCGATCAGCGCGTCCCCGACCGGTACGCTCAGCAGCCGCCCGGTGGTCCGAACCTCTTCGGCCTCCTTGACGTCCAGGTAGTCGCCCAGCACGACGGCGCCGACGCAGTTCTCCTCGAGGTTGAACACCACGCCGATCGCGCCGGAGGCAAACTCCAGCATCTCGCCCGCCATCGCCTGCGACAGGCCGTAGATGCGGGCCACGCCGTCCCCGACCTCCAGAACGCGACCGATCTCGGCCGCGTCCAGGCCGGCGCGGTAGCGACTGATCTCCTGCTTGATGACGTTGGCGATCTCGTCTGCTTTGAATTTCATGACTCAGTCCGTGTCGTTCTCACTCGCGGTATCGCCGTTCGCCGCGGATCGGTCGGCAACCGGCGGACCGGCGGGCGGCGTCAGCCCGCCACGTTTTCCCCGGCGTCCAGCGGAGCCATCTCGACCGGAATGTCCAGCCCGCGGCTGCTGCGTTCCAGCAGACCCGCACGGGCGATCTGCAACTGTCGGCGGAGCGAACAGTCGAAGCGAAACTCCTCAATCTGCATGACCAGGCCGCCAATGACGTCTGGATCCACGTTCCAGGTAACGAGGGGGTGCTTGCCGGACAGCTCGGCCGCCAGTCGAGTGATTTCTGCCTGTTGGGCTGGCGCTAGCGGCACCGCAGTGTGCACCGTGACTTCCACTTCGTCTGCGGCCCGCTCCTGGCGCAGCACGAAGTCCCGGTGCAGGGCGGCCAGCAGGTGCGCCCGGCCGTGGTCATTCATCACCTGCAACGTATCCAGCAGCAGGTCGCTGACCCGGCCCCGAAACATCCGCTCCAGGCTCAGACGCCGACTGAGCGTGTCCACCGCGCCGGAGCGCAGAAACGCGGCGAAGGCCGGATCGGACTGTGCCAGACGCACCAGTTCTTCCAGCTCTGCGCGCACCGTTTCCACCGCCCTGGCCTCCCGGGCCAGTTCGAACAGAGCCGCGGCGTAGACGTCGGCGACCTCGAGTTGTTCAACCAGCGTTTCCGGCATCGGGAGCCTGCGTCAGTTGAGCTTCGCTTTTCCGGTCGCCCGGATCTCGGCCACGGATTCTTCAATCAGCCGCGCGTGGTCGGCCGGCGTCAGTTGTTTTCGCAGCACACGGCCGGCCACTTCGACGGCGAGGTCCGCCACATGGTCGTAGATTGCCTTGATCGCCTCGTCCGCCGCCAGACGGATTTCCCGCCGCGCGCGGGCGGTCATGTCGCGCGTCTCCTGCTGGGCCTGCGCCAGGATGCGCTGGCGCGTAGCCTCAGCGTCCCGGCGACCTTCCTCGACGAGGGCGGCGGCTTCGGCGTGCGCCCGTTCCAGGCGGGCCTGGTATTCGGCCAGCAGACGGGCCGCGGCCTCCCGCTCCCGGCGGGCGGAATCCAGCGACTCGCGGATCGTCTTCTCCCGCTCGTTCAGGACGTTCAGCAGCGGCTTCCAGAGCGTGCGGCTCAGAATCCACACTACCAGGCCGAAGATGACGAGCGTGAAGATGAAGTTGCCGATGTCGGCGTTGAAGATGTTGGTCTCGCTCCCGTGCGCCTCGTCGGCCGCCCACGCCGCCGAAGCGCACAGTAACGCGCACCACGGCAACAACCGCGGGCACGGCCGCGCCAGAGGGGACGCGGCCGGCGCGCCCCGTGGTCCGGTGCGCCTCAGGAAGCTCGCTGCGTACCGCACCGAAGTGGACGCGGCAACCGGTCCGGTCACGACGATTCTCCTTTCCGCACGCAGGGCTGGCGCAGCACCCCCGTCCGCCACCGCCCCTGGGACGTTCAGAAGAACAGCGCCAGCAGGCACACCACCACGGCAAACAAGGTGGCCCCTTCAATCATTGCGGCGGTCAACAGCATCGCGAAGTTGATGGTTCCCGCCACCTCCGGCTGGCGGGCCATGGACTCCACGGCGCTGCCGCCGATGCGGCTGATGCCCGCGGCGCCGCCCATCACGACGAGGCCGGCGCCGATGCCGATGCCGACGACCTTCAGGCCCTGGTCGCCGATGAGCGTTGCCCGGGCGGGTTCGTCGGCGGCCGCCTTCTGCGCGGCCTGGGCGGATTCCACGCCCAGCACACTCAGCGCCAGCGCGATCATGGTCAGAGCTGTCCAGGAACAGACCTTCGTGGTCATATGCCGAACCCTTTCTCGTGTCGCGGCACCCGGTGGGGTCGAGTGCACCGGTGTACGCCATCGCGTCTCGCAGCCTCACGGCCCGTTACCCCACGTACCGGGCATGGCGTGAATGAGCGATTACGGGGCGCGGACCCGCGAGCGATCCGCGACACCCGGCTAATGCTCCTCTGTTGCGTGCGCGTGCTTCTCCTCATGATCGTGGTGGATGTTCACGGCCTGGCCGATGAAGGTCGCGCTGAGAAACGTGAACACGAACGCCTGGAGCAGGGCGACCAGCAGCTCCAGGAAGTTGATGGCCACGCTGCCCAGTATGACCGGTATGGAGATCGCCAATCCGCCGGCGGCCCCCAGGGCGTTCCACGCCATTCCAATGAAGCTGAGAAGGACGGCCAGCAGAATGTGGCCCGCCAGCATGTTGGCGAAAAGACGCATGGCCAGCGCGAAGGTCTTCGCCAGTAGTCCGATGAGTTCGAGGATCGCAATAAAGACGTTCAGCCCCGGCGGCCCCATGAAGAAATGCTTCACGTAGGCCAGGCCGTGCAGGCGCAGGCCGTTGATGACGATCATTCCCAGCGTGCACACCGCCAGGGCCGCGGTCACCATGATGTTGCCGGTCGACGTGCCGCCGATCGCGTGCCCCGGGACGATCCGGAACCAGTCCGCCAGCGGGATGAGCCCCAGCAGGTTGCACGTGAACACGAAGAAGAACGCCGACCAGATGTAGGGCAGGAAAGCATCCGCGTAGGGCCCCAAGGCCGGCTTGGCCACGCGCTCCCGAAGCTGTTCACACGCCGCCTCGATCGCGTTGCCGAAGCCTGTCGGGACCAGCCGCCCCCACCCGGAGTGCTCCCGAACCCCGCGGATGGCCCGCGGCAGCACGAGGATCAGCAGCGCCGCCGCCACGATCTGCATGATAATGTGATTGCTCAGTACTGTGATCTGGTCGAACGGCCACGGCGCCGACAGCGGCACCGAGATGAGTCGGTGCTGAACCACGTGCGTCAACGGGTTGAGCTCGGCCAGCACGGGTCCCATCAGGAGCTGGTCCTCATTTGTCGACGGCTGAGCCAAGCTACGCCGCCGGTGTCCACGGCCAGAAGCAGGATGTATCCGGCGACGGTCGAAACCGCCAGCGTTACCCGATCCGCGGGACGAAGCGCCAACAGTGTCAGCAGCAGGGCGATCGTAACCAGGAAACGCAGCACCATGCCGCCCAGCAGTCCCTGCACGCGGCCGCGCGGGCCGTGTCGAAGGCTCAGCACCATCGGCACCAGGCCGAGCAGAGCGGCGACCAGCGCAATCCCTGCGCCCAGGGCCAATGCGACCAGAGCTCCGCTGCCAGCCAGGGTTCGCACCGGGTAGAAGGCGATCGCCCCGGCCGTCAGGACGGCCGCGCACGAGAGGCCTGCCAGCCGTCCGAAAAGGCTCCATGGCCGCAGGTCAGCCTGGCGTTGATCCGTCATCGTTGCGACGTTCTCCTTGGCCTTTGCTCGGTTCGGTCGGCGGCCGGCTCATACGCCACGCGTCGCGGAGGAAGTTGTACAGTCCGCCGATGACGCCCAGCGAAGCCCCGACCACCACTCCGACTGGCCGGGTGTGGAAATGATAGTCGACCCACAGCCCGGTCAACGTCAGACCGACGATCGCGGCGGCGAGCTCCGCGCCCAGCCCGGCGTACCGCAGCAGGTTCTGGCGCGCGGGCGGGACGCCGGGTCGCTTTTCTTCCTTCGGCCTTTTCACGCAAGCGCCCGAACATCCGCCCCCGGCTCGACGACCCCGGGCCCACCCGGGCCGGGTACCGACTGAGCCGTGCCCGGCCGGCGCGGGCGGCGTCAGACCGCGTCCCGATCGCTTCGGGAATGTAGCGCCCCGCTCGGCGGGCGTCAAGCAGCGCATGACGGCGGCGCGGCCCCGCTGCACTGGCGCTTGGAAAACCGCCCCGTTTCCGGTATGTAGAGGGCTGGCAGCGACGCCGCGAGGCAGGTGACCGGCGGCGATCACGCCCGCGGCAGAGCCGGCGGCAACACGCGACAGAATGCGAATACTCGTTCTTCGGGATGCTGGGAACGCGGCGGAGCGGTTGCTCCCGCAACTGGCCGCGCAGGGAGAGGTGCGCGTCGTCAGTTCGGTGGCGGAAGCGGTTGCGGCCTTGCGGGACAGTCAGTTCGACCTCGTTCTCACGGGCAGCTCGGAGTTGCTACCACTCACCGTGACGGCTGCGCACGAACGGGCCAGCCGGGTGCTGGAGGGAATCGCGCAGGGCGTGTGCATCGTCGCGCGCGACGGGAGCCTGATTTGGGCCAACACGACACTCCGGTCCTATCCGGCGCACGTCCTGGATGCGGTTCGGGCGGCGTGTGCCGCGGTTGCGGCCGAGTGGGGAGCTGAGCCGGCGGCTTGCGAGAGTGTTCCCGGGGCGGATCTGCGCCGCCCGCGCTGTCGACAGCAGGCCCTGCGCGTCGGGCAGGAGTATTGCTTCGACCTGTCCGTGTCGGCGTTACCCGGCGGGGGGAACGGGGTAGAGGAAGTACTTGGGCTGTGCACTGACACGACGGCCGTCACGCGCTTGCGGGAGAAGCTGGACGCCATCGATGCGGCCGGTCAGGAGCTCGTCGCGCTGAACGTTGACGAAACGTCGCTGCTGGATGTGGGGGAACGCTTGCGTTTGCTTGAGGACAAGCTGATTCGCTATTGTCAGGATCTGCTGCACTTCACGCACTTCAACGTGCTGGTGCTGGATCCTCAAACCCGAAGACTTCAGACGGTGCTGGCCGGGGGGTTCTCCGAAGAAGCGAAGGCGATCGAGATTTACGCGGCGGAGACGGGCAACGGTATCAGTGGTTATGTAGCCGCCACCGGCAAGTCGTACATCTGCCCCGACATATCGAAGGACCCGCTATATCTGCCCGGCTTCGAATGTGCCGCCTCTTCGCTGACGGTGCCGTTGCGTCTGATCGACCGGGTCGTGGGGGTGTTCAATGTCGAGTCGGATCAGCCTGCCGCCTTTACCGACGAGGATCGCCAGGTCGCGGAGATCTTCGGACGGTACATCGCGGTGGCGCTGCATACGCTCAAGCTGCTGGCGGTCGAGCGGATCGATGCGGCGGGGCAGGCGGCGGCGGGCGTGACGTCCGAGGTGGCGGAGCCGCTGGACGGAATCGTCAGCGAAGCCAGCCGGCTGCTGACTGGCCCGGTAGACACGGAGGAGGCCCGTCAGCGTCTGCGCGGGATCATTGACCGTGTCGATCGGGTCAAGCGGGCGCTTCAGGCCGCACGCCGGCCGCCTGCGATCCGCGGTCTGGTGCCCGAGGCTTCGGCCGTCGACCCGTTGTTGTGCGACAAGCGCGTGCTGGTGGCGGAAGATGAGGACATCATTCGTGACACGTTGGCGGACTTACTGACCCGGGCCGGGGCGTTGGTGGTGACGGCGCGCGACGGGAGCGAGGCGGTCGCGATGCTGCATTCGCAGACCTTCGACCTCGTGCTCTCGGATATCAAAATGCCCCACAAGAACGGGTACGAGGTCTTCGCCGCCGCCCGCGCCATCAACAAGGCCTGCCCGGTGATTCTCATCACCGGGTTCGGGTACGATCCCGAGCATTCGATCGTGCGGGCGAGCCGCGAGGGGCTGGCCGCGGTCCTGTTCAAGCCGTTTACGGTTGACCAACTGATGGAAAACATCCACAAGGCGCTGTCCAGCGCGGCACCCGCTGCCTGAGCCGTGCCCAGGCCCGAGACGAACGATGGTCGTCGCGGCAGCCCGGGCGGCGAGTGAACGCGCGCCGGCGGTCGCGCGGCGTTCCCAACCATGAGGCCCCAACCCATGCCGGAAGCCCACGAACTGGACGTAAACATCCATCTGCCGACCCCGCTGTGCCGTGACGTCGAAACCGCTTTGCAGCGCGAGTGGCTCGTGACCAACGGCCTGGGCGGGTTTGCCGCGGGAACGGTCGCGGGGGCGCTGACGCGGCGGTATCACGGACTGCTGCTGGCGGCGCTGAAGCCGCCCGTGGGCCGCCGACTTCTGGTGACCAAACTCGATGACACGGTCGTCTGCGATACGGAGAGGTACGCGCTCTACACGAACGTATGGCAGAGCGGCATCGAGCAGCCGGCCGGGTGTCGCTTTCTGGAGCGTTTCGACCTGAATGCGAATGTTCCCACCTGGACGTATGCGCTGCCCGCGGGGCGGCTCACGAAACAGATCTGGATGGAGGCGGGCCGCAACGTCACGTTCGTGCGGTACGCTTTGGCACCCGGCGCGGCTCCGGTGGTGCTGCAATGCCGACTGCTGGTCACGGACCGCGACTATCACCACCTGCTGCCCGGGGCGCATCGCACATTTCAGGTTCAGGCGACCGGCGCGCGGATCGACGTCCGGGCCGACCCGGACGGGACGCCGACCTGCGTCCGGTGCGCCGGCGCGCCCGCCGCGCGGGCCGAGTGGCAGGTGGATTACACGTGGTGCCACGGTTTCCATCTCCGGGTGGAGGCGGCACGGGGGTATGACCACCTCGACAGCCACCTGGTCGTCGGGCTGTGCTGTGTGCCGCTGCAACCAGGTGATGAAGTGACCTTTGTGGCCGCGACCGTCGAGCACAGCGAGGTTGACGTCGATGACGCGCTCGCGCGTCATCGCGGGCGGATGCGCGGTTTGCTGGACACTTGGGCGCAGCGCACAACGCGCTCGCCGAGACAGGCCCCGCTGCCCGTGCGCCAGCTCGTGCTGGCCGCCGACCAGTTTCTCGTCGCGCGCCCGGCACCCGAGGAGCCGGACGGGCACACCGTGATCGCCGGCTATCCGTGGTTCACCGACTGGGGACGAGACACGATGATCTCGCTTCCCGGGTTGACACTGGTCACCGGGCGTTTCGAACTGGCCCGCCGGATTCTCCGCACCTGGGCGCGGTATGTGGACCACGGCCTGATCCCGAACCGGTTCCCCGATGTCGGCGACCGGCCGGAGTACAACACCGCGGATGCCACGCTCTGGTACCTGTGGGCGATCGACCAGTACGTCCGGGCGACCGCGGACGTGAAGACGCTGGCCGAGCTGTTCCCGGTGATGGAAGAAGTGGTTGCGTGGTACCGGCGCGGCACATGGCACAACATCCGCGTTGACCGAGACGGGCTGGTGGCCGCGGGAGAGCCGGGCCTGAATCTCACGTGGATGGACGCCAAGTACGGCGACCAGGTTTTCACGCCCCGCCTGGGCAAGCCGATCGAACTCAGCGCTCTGTGGTACGACGCACTGTGCAACCTGGCGCGGCTGGCGGATCTGCTCGAGAAATCCGACGCGGAGTACATGCGGCTGGCCGGCGCGACACGCAAGTCGTTCGCCCGTTTCTGGAACCGTCGGCGGAATTGCTGCTTCGACGTACTGGACGGGCCGGACGGGAACGATCCGCGGATTCGCCCCAATCAGATTTTCGCGGTGTCGCTGACGCACAGTCCGTTACCCCGGCAGCGGCAGCTTGCTGTTGTCAAGGTGTGCCAGGAGAAGTTGCTGACCTGGTTCGGGCTGCGGACTCTGGCGCCGGAGGAGCCGGGATACCGCGGTCGCTACGTCGGGAATCTCTTTGAGCGTGATTCGGCGTATCATCAGGGCACGTCGTGGGGCTGGCTGCTGGGGCCGTTCGTGCTGGCGCACTACCGCGTACACCGAGACCGGGAGCGCGCCCGCGAGTTTCTGGCACCCTTGCTGGGCCAGCTTTGGAGCCGCGCCGTTGGAAGTCTCAGCGAAATCTTCGACGGCGACGAACCGCACACGCCGCGCGGGTGTGTGGCCCAGGCGTGGTCGGTGGCGGAGACGCTGCGGGCGTGGTGGATGACGCAGCGGTAGCGTGGGCGTTTGCGCTGCCGGGGGCGGGGTCGTCGAAGCCGGTGGACCGAAAGACGACGTGGAAGCCGTCAGACGCCGCGTACTGCGTGCGGCCAGAGAATCTTGTGCAATTGCAGGCCGACGCGGACGTCGAGTCGATCAGCCAGTACCCAGCCGGCCAGGTCCGCCGGATTCAGGGTTTGGTGGACGGGCGCGAAGATGACGGGACAGCGGGCCGGCAGGTTGTAGCGCTGCACGACCTCGCGGGCCCAGTCGTAGTCGGTGCGATCGGCCAGAACGAACTTCACTTCGTCGCGCGGGGTAAGCAGGTCGATGTTGGGCCAGTGGTTCCGTGCACTTTCGCCGCTGCCGGGGCACTTGATGTCCACGATGCGGACGACGCGGGGGTCGACGGTGGCGATCGACAAGGCACCGCTGGTTTCGAGTAGCACAGTCGGGAACTCGTCGGCCAGCCGGTTCAACAAAGGATGAACGGCTGGCTGGAGCAGCGGTTCGCCGCCGGTGACCTCCACCAGCGGGCATCCGAAGCCGCGCACCTGCGTGAGGATTTCGTCCAGCTCCATCCACCGGCCTTCGGTGAAGGCATATGCCGTATCGCACCAGGTGCAACGCAGGTGGCAACCGGTCAACCGGACGAAAACGCACGGCAGCCCGACGCGCGTACCCTCGCCCTGAAGCGAGTGAAAGATTTCGTTGATCCGCAGTCGCAGCGCCGCCATCGCGCCGCGATTATAGGCCGGGCGTGCCGCTGTCGGGCCTGCCGGTCCCCCCAGTAGCCGCGGCGTGGCGCCTGCCGCCGCGAGCGCCACCTGCCAGTGCGGGCGGGCAAGCGCCCGAACCCCGCACGGGAGTGCGGGGCAGTCCGCTATGCGTGGATCGGCCGGCCATCTACTGCGAGGGCCGCTTCCTTGAGAGTCTCGGCCAGCGTCGGATGCGCGTGGCAGCAGCGCGCCAGGTCTTCGCTGCTGGCCCCGAATTCGATGGCGACCGCGGCTTCCGCGATCAGATCCCCGGCCCGCGGGCCGATGATGTGGACGCCCAGCAGGCGGTCGGTCTTCGCGTCGGCCAGAACCTTGACGCGCCCGTCGATCTGCCCCAGCGCCCGCGCCCGGCCGTTGCCGCGAAAGTGAAAGACCCCCACGCGATACGCGCGATCTTCTGCTTTCAACTGTTCCTCGGTCCGCCCCACGGCTGCGATTTCCGGTTCCGTGTAGCAGACTGCGGGGATGGCGTCGTAGTTGACGTGTCCGTAGCCGGTAACGATCCGTTCGACGCACGCCACGCCCTCTTCCTGGGCCTTGTGAGCCAGCATCGGCCCGCGGATCGCGTCGCCGATCGCGTACACGCCGGGTGTGCCCGTCGCGAAATCCTGGTCCACCGGAATGCGGCCTTTTTCATCCAGGCGGAGACCAACCGTTTCCAGCCCCAGGTCAGCGGTGTTCGGCGTGCGGCCGACGGCCAACAGGACGCGATCGCACCGGATCGGCGGCAGACCCTCGCACTCGACTACGCACGGAAGATCTTCGTCGCTTTTGCCGTCCCGCCAGGCCTTGGTTACACGCGCCCCGAGGTGGAACTCGAGCCCCTGGCGTTTGAACAGCTTGAGCGCCTCGGCGGCGATCTCGGCGTCCGTTCCCGGCAGGATGCGGTCGAGGTACTCGAGCACGGTGACACGTGCGTCCAGTCGGCGCCAGACCGAACCCAGCTCCAGACCGATGTAGCCGGCGCCGATGACGACCAGGTGCCGGGGAACCGCCGTCCACGACAGGGCCTCGGTACTCGTGCCGATGCGGTCGTAATCCAGCTCCACACCCGGCAACGGTGCAGAGACGCTGCCGGGGGCGAGGATGATGTGGCGGGCCTCCAGTTCCAGTGTGGCGGCGCTGCCTGCTGGCGGCCGTGGCGTGGGCCCGCCCGGCGTCACGACCACGCGACCCGGACCCGCCAGGCGCGCGTGGCCGGTGTAGCGTGCGACCCGGTGCTTGCGAAAGAGCGCTTCGATCCCTTTGACGTTGGTGGCGACGATCTGATCCTTGCGGCGGAGCATAGCGGGCAGGTCGAGCTCGACCTGCCCGACGCGGATCCCGTGCTCGGGCAGCGCGCCGCGGATCTCGGAAAACCGGGCGCTGGATTCAAGCAGCGCTTTGCTGGGAATGCAGCCGACACGCAGGCAGGTGCCGCCGAGGGCGGCCTCCCGCTCCACGCAGGCAACGTTGAGGCCGAGCTGGGCGGCGCGGATGGCAGCGACGTAGCCGCCGGGGCCACCGCCGATGACGATCAGATCGTGCTGGGGCATGGTCGACTGGTCCTAAGCTACCTTGAAGGTGATGGCGTACGGTTGATCAGAAAAATGTCCGTTGGGGGTGGTGCGGATTCCGGGTCGGCGCGCTGGCCACCTGTTCTTCCGCTGCGTTAGACCTCCACGAGCATCCGGGCCGGCTCCTCGATGCACTCCTTGATCCGCTTCAAGAACGAGACCGATTCCCGCCCGTCGATGATCCGGTGGTCGTAGGTCAGAGCCACGTACATCATCGGTCGGATCACCACCTCTCCGCCCCGCGCTACCGGCCGATCCTGGATTACGTGCAGGCCCAGAATGGCACTCTGCGGCGGGTTGATGATCGGGGTGGCGAGCAGCGAGCCGAACACGCCGCCGTTCGTGATCGTGAACGTGCCGCCCTGTAGCTCTTCGACCGTGATGCGGCGTTCGCGGGCGCGCGTCGCGAGGTCGGCGATGGCCAGCTCGATCTCCGCGAAGCTGAGTCGTTCCGCGTTGCGAATCACGGGCACTACCAGGCCCGCATCCGTGCTGACCGCCACGCCGATGTCGTAGTAATTCTTGTACATGATATCCGTGCCGCGAATCTCGGCGTTGACGGCGGGCCAGCGCTTGAGCGCGTCGATCGCCGCCTTGACGAAGAAGGACATGAGCCCGAGTTTGACATTGTAGCGTTTCTGAAAGGCCTCGCCGTGCTGCTCGCGCAAGCGCAGCACCGCGCTCATGTCGATCTCGTTGAAGGTCGTCAGCATCGCCATCGTCTGCTTCGCCTCGACCAGACGCTGGGCGATGCGCCGGCGGAGCATCGTCATCGGAACGATTTCTTCCTGCCGGTCCGACGCTACCTCGGCCGACGACGCAACCGCAGGCGGCGCGGCGGGGAGCTCGGCCGGCGCTGCGGCGGTCGGCTCGGCCGGCGCTGCGGCGAGGTGACGCTCCACGTCTTCCTTCAATAATCGTCGTCCCGGCCCCGTCGGCGTCACGTCGGACGCCTCCAGACCGGCCTGGGCCAAGGCCCGGCGCGCGGCCGGCATGACCCGCACATCGTCCGTCCGGCTTGCCGACCCCTGGGTGGCTGCCTTGGCAACTCCCGGCGGGGGCGCGACGTGCGCCGGCAGTGGCGTCGTCGGTCGCTCGGCTTCCTCGATGAGCGCGATCACTGTCCCGACGGGAACGACTTCGCCGGCCTGTCGCACGTGCTTCGTCAGAAAGCCGCTGACCGGCGCGGGCAGTTCCATCGACGCTTTGTCCGTCTCGATTTCGACCACGGCTTCGTCGCGTTCGACGTAGGCACCTTCCGGTTTCAACCAGGCGCCGATCTGCACCTCGGTGATGGACTCGCCGGCCGAAGGGACTCGCAGCTCAACCGCCATAGGTTCGCATCTCCCGCATCAGACCCCGCGTGTGCGGAACACCCGCGCCGCCGCGCCGGTGCGGCTAGGACTCGGCCAAGGCCTGCTCCAGCAATCGTTCCTGCTCAAGTCGATACGCGCCCGTTGAGCCACTGGCGGGACTGGCCGCCGCCGGCCGACTGATGACGGAAAACGGTCGTCCCAACAGGCTCGCACCCCATCGTAAGCGGAAGTAGGGGGCGGCGCCCATGTTCGCGGGCTCTTCCTGCACCCAGGCGACAGGCGCCGCGGCGGGATACGGGCGCAGGGCAGCGGCCAGCAACTCGTCCGCAAGGGGATAGAACTGCTCGACCCGCACGAGCGCGAGATCCGACCGGCCACGACGTCGTCGCTCCTCCGCCAGCTCGTAATACACCTTGCCGCTGCACAACAGGATGCGCCGCACATCCGTCGGCGTCACCTCGGGATCGGGCAACACGCGCTGAAAACGCCCCTGCGCCAGCTCGTCCAGACCGGATACGACGGCCGGGTGCCGTAACAGACTCTTCGGCGTCAGCACGACGAGCGGCTTGCGCCAAGGGCGCACGACCTGACGCCGCAGAACGTGAAAGTATTGTGCGGGCGTGCTCGGCTGCACTACCTGGAGGTTGTCGTCCGCCGCCAGCATCAAGAACCGCTCGAGCCGAGCGCTGGAGTGCTCTGGCCCCTGGCCTTCCTGCCCGTGCGGCAGGAGGAGCACCAGGCCGCTGAGACTGAACCACTTTTCCTCGGCACTGGCGATGAATTGATCGACGTACACCTGGGCGGCGTTCACGAAGTCTCCGAACTGCGCCTCCCACAGTACCAGCCCGTCGGGGCACGCGATGCTGTAGCCATACTCGAACCCCAGAACGCCGGCCTCCGACAGCGGACTGTTATAGACGTCGAAGGATGCCTGGTCAGGGCTTAGGTGGGCGAGCGGCACGTAGATGTGATCATTCTCGTAGTCGTGCAGCACAGCGTGCCGCTGGCTGAACGTGCCGCGGGCGCTGTCTTGCCCGCTCAGACGCACGCGCGTCCCGTCCACCAGCAGCGTCGCGAAGGCCAGCGCCTCGGCTGCCGCCCAGTCCACCGGGCGCTCGCCGCGTGCCATCTGGCGACGCTGCTCGATGAATCGCCGCAACTTGGGATGCAGGTGAAAGTCGGCCGGCAGGCGGGTCTGAGCTTCGAGCAGCGCGGCCAGGCGCTCGCGCGGTACCCCCGTGTCCACCTCGGGCACATCCGCGTCGTGTCCGCCCGCGTAGCGGCTCCAGAGTTGACCGAGAACACTGGCACGGGCAGGGACCGCCGCACCCTCGCTGCGCGCTCCGGCCAATTCCCGCTCCAGATCCGCGCGTCGCCGGGCGGCCAGTTCGTCTGCCTCCCGCTGCGTTACCCCCCCGAGCTGCCGCAGGTGAGACAGGTATCCGTCGCGCACCGACGGCCTTTCCGCGATCCGATGATACAGCACCGGCTGCGTGAAGGACGGCTCGTCGCCTTCGTTGTGCCCGTGGCGACGATAGCAGTACATGTCGATGACGACGTCGCGCTGGAAGGTGCGGCGGAAGTCCAGCGCCAGGCGCACGACCTGGGCGACGGCCTCGGGATCCTCTCCGTTGACGTGGAAGATCGGGCTCTGGAGCAATTTGGCCACGTCCGTGGCGTAAAGCGAGGAGCGGCCTTCTTCCGGGTTGGTCGTGAAGCCGAGCTGGTTGTTCACGATCACGTGGAGCGTGCCGCCGACCGTGTAGCCCGGTAGCGCGCTGAGATTCAAGGTTTCCTGCACGATCCCCTGGCCGGCAAAGGCGGCGTCGCCGTGGATCAGCAAAGCCATGCTGCGTTGGCGCGACTGATCCCCCAAGCGGTCCTGTTTGGCGCGTGTCCGACCCAGCACTACCGGGTTTACGAATTCCAGGTGGCTGGGGTTGAAGCACAGTGCCAGATGCACCCGGCGGCCGCTTTGGGTCACCCAATCGCCGTGATAGCCCTGGTGATACTTGACGTCCCCGCGGCCGACGTACAGTTCGGCGTCGAGGTCTTCGAACAGTCGGAAGATCTGGCGGGGGCTCATGCCCAGGATGTTGGCGAGCACATTCAGCCGCCCGCGGTGGGCCATGCCGATCACGATTTCCTCGACCCCCTGCTCGCCGGCGTGCTCAATGGCCAGGTCCAGCAGCGGGATCAGACTCTCCGCGCCTTCCAGCGAGAACCGTTTGGCCCCGACGAACTTCCGCTGGATGAACTCCTCGAAGATGACGGCGTCGGTCAGGCGCGTCAGGATGCGGAGTTGCTCAGCGCGCGACAAGGCCAGCCGGTTCTGCGTGCCCTCCATCCGCTCCTGAAGCCAGTGCCGCACGTCCAGTGAGTCGATGTGCATGAACTGCACGCCGATGGAGCGGCAATAGGTGTTGCGCAGCAGGAACAGGATCTCGCGCAGCGTGCGGACCGGGGCGCCGCTGATCGTTCGGCTGGAGAAAGGCCGGTCCAGGTCGTCGCGCGTGAAGCCATAGTAGCTGGGTTTGAGCTCCGGGCAGACCGGCCGCGGGCGATGCAGGGGATCGACCTGCGCGACGATGTGGCCGCGGACGCGGTAAGCGCGGATGAGCTGGTCCACGCGGTCCTGGTTGATGTCTACGGTCAGTCGGCGGCCCGAGTGCCCGTCGCGTGGCGGCGGCGGATTGAAGATGCTGGAGGGGCGGAACGACGGCCCGAGCCGGGACAGACTACCGAACCGGTCACCGGCGGCGCTGTGCTCGAAATACGCGCGCCAATTCGCCGGAACGGCGGCCGGATTTCTCAAGTACTCCGCATACAGTGCTTCGACGAACGCCAGGTTGTGTGGGTTGGGAGTGGGCGGGGACTCGGTCATGGTCTGCCATCCGCGTTGCGGGCTCCGCTCAGTACCCGGTGCGGGCGATTGGCCCGAGCAGGAATCGGAACCGCCGAATTATAGTCGGCGTGCGCCGAACGCGTGGCGGGCCCCGCTTTGTGCTTACCTGAGTTGTTGGGCTCAGTACGACAACCCGCCACGCAGCTCCCGCTTGCGCTTCTTGGCCGGCCGACTGGGGGCGGGTTGTTCCGCCGCGGCGGTGTCCGCCGTCTCCTCCTGGGCGGCCTTAAGCGACAGTGCGATGCGCCGTTGCTGCGGATCCACGGAAAGGACGCGGACTTGAATGACCTGGCCGGGCTTAAGGACGTCGCCGACGGCGCGGACCCGCTGGTTCGCGAGCTGCGAGATGTGGATCAGTCCTTCGACACCCTCTTCCAACTGCACGAACGCGCCAAAGTTAGTTATCCGTGTGACGGCGCCGCTGACCAGCGCGTTCGGCTGATAGCGCTCTGTTACCGTTTGCCACGGGTCCTGCGCCAGGGCCTTTAGACTCAGACTCAGCTTCCGCTTGGCGGCGTCGATTGCGAGGACGGCGACACGCACGGGGTCCCCCACCTTGAGAATGTCCTTGGGGTGTGCCACGCGCTGGGTCCAGCTCATCTCGCTGACCGGAATCAGCCCCTCGATGCCCGGCTCCAGCTCGACAAACGCACCGAAGTCCATCAGCCGGGTCACACGCCCTTCGACGGTATCGCCCACCTTGTACTTGGCCTGAGCGAAGGTCCACGGATCGGGTTGGAGCTGCTTCAGCCCCAGCGAGATGCGATCCTTCACGAGATCGACCTTGAGAACCTTGACCTCGATTTCCTGCCCTTCGTGCAGCAATTCGCGCGGATGGTTCACCCGCGAGTAGCTCAGGTCGCTCACGTGCAGCAGGCCGTCGATGCCGCCCAAGTCCACGAAGGCGCCGAAATCTGTCAGTCGGCGGACGATGCCCTTGCGCACCTGCCCCTCGGCCAACTGAAAGCGCAATTGTTGCCGTTCTTCCTCACGTTCGCGTTCCAGAACCCGCCGTCGGCTGAGCACGAGGTTCTTGCCGCGACGGTCGATCTCGGTGACTTCGCACTCCAGCCAACGGCCGATGAACGAGGCGAAGTCGTCATGGCGTACCAAGTCGACCTGACTCATGGGCATGAACCCACGCAGCCCATGGACGCGCAGTTCCAGGCCGCCGATGTTGCTGCCGGTCACACGCGCCTTGACGACGTCGCCGACGCGGAGCGATTCCAGATTGGCCTCGACCTTGGCCTCGCGGAGCGACAATCGCATCAGGCCCGACTCCCGATCAAACCCGTGCGGGATGAGGCTGAGGACCTGGCCGACCACCGGGGGTTCGTCCGGCTCGAATTCGTCCAGCGGAATGACTCCCTCCGCCTTTCCTCCGACGTCCACGAAGACGTCGGCTCCCTGGATGCTCACAATCCGGCCCTGGATGCGGCCGTGTTCATCGGGGGTGGATTCCCGCGGCTGCGCTGCGGACAGCCGGGTCAGGTCCTCCGCGCTCAAGTTCGCGACCTGGTCGGCGACTTCGCGCTCAAGCTGCACGTCGTCCGGTTCGTGGGGCACAAGGGACACGACTACACCATCTCCGCAGGTTCGTTGCTTACACCCGAATTACCTATCGTATTGATTGGCCCGCCAAAATACAACCGCCCGCCTCCGACGGTGGTTTCGCAGTTACGGCTGCGGCGTCAGATAACGCCTAGGCACCAAATGTCTTACAAGGCTTGCCGCGGCCCCGCGCGCCTCCGCACCGCCGGTTACCTGCCCCCGGGCGCGGCCGACCGAGTTCCCGGCTCCGCCACGCGTGCGCACGTTCGGACCCGACCGCCCCTGTCCCACCGGAGACGGTTTCCGTGTGAGGACCTGCCGGCGCGTGTCGTCCTCACTGCCCCGTATGACCGAACCCGCCACTGCCCCGGGTCGTTTCCGCCAGTTCCTGGACCTCGACAACCCTGACCCGTGCCACCGGCGCGATCACAAGTTGGGCGAACCGCATGCCGCGCGTGATCGTGTATGGGGTCCGCGAGCAGTTTCCCAGAACGACCTGCAACTCGCCGCGATAATCCGAGTCGATTGTCCCGGGCGCGTTGGGCAGCATCAGCCCGTGGCGCAGGGCCAGGCCGCTGCGCGCGCGGACCTGGCCTTCGTAACCGGGCGGGATCTCGAGGAACAGCCCCGTCGGAATGAGCTTGATCTCGCCGGGCGCGATTGTGATCGGCTCTTCATTCGCCGCTACCAGATCGAGCCCTGCCGCGTGCGCGCTCATGTACTGCGGCAGCGGCAGGTCGTCCAGCCCTGGCCGCCGACGGATTCGCAACACCGGATGTTGAGCGTTGTCCATGTCTCTAATCCGACACGGCCCACTTGACCGATGATGCAATATACCCGGCGAGGCGTGCTCGCTGAACCGGGCTGTGTGAGGTGGCGAAGGTGACTGCGATGTCCCGCCCGGAGGATACGCCTTCCACAACGCTGCCCGACCTGACGCCCCTCGCCCTGCGTCGCGCGGGCGACCGCCTGGTGTTTACCCTCTGCCAGCAGACTGACATCCTGGCTCAGTTGCCCGCCAATTATGAGGAAATGCTGAAAGAGCGGCTGGCGGATGTGCTCTCCGACGAGGCCCCGTTGAACGTGCGCATCGACCTGGAGAACGTCGCCGCCATCAGTAGCCGCCAGCTCGGTTCCCTCATTGCCCTGGGCAAAGTCCTGCGCCCCCGCTTCGGCAAGGCGCTCATGGTCGGCGTCAGCCCCAGTGTTCGACACTTGCTTCAGATGACCCGCCTGGACGAACTTTTCACGATCGGCTGCTAAGTCGGAATTCGCAAACTGGCGGCGTGCTCGCCCCGGACCCGCCACGCGCGCGGCTGGGCGGCCCGGCGCCCGCGTGCGGGGTTGCGGGGTTCAGACAGCGCGCCCTCGAATCGTGAATGGTCAAATAGCCCTCAATCCCGCCGCGCCTATCCCGGTTCGCGTTCAGACTTGCCCGCCGGCTCACAGCACGAGCTTATATCCGACCGCGTGGGCTGTCAGGATGTGCCGCGGGCGCTTCGGGTCGGGTTCGAGCTTTCGGCGCAGGCTGACGATGTGATTGTCAACCGTGCGGTCCGCGGGTCCGATCCCGACGCCCCAGATGCGTTCGAGGAGTTCGCTGCGTGGAACCGCCTCGCCCACATGCTCGTAGAGGATCCGGAGCACTTCCGATTCGTAGTACCCGAGCGGAAGTTCGCCCTTCGGACCGAGAATCCGCTGGCGCGTCAGATCAACCAGTCGCTCGCCCACTTTGAAGGGTTGTCCAAACGTGGGGCGGGCAGCCGACCGGCGCAAAGCGGCGTGCACGCGGGCCAGGAGTTCCCGCAAGCTGAAAGGCTTGGTGATGTAGTCGTCCGCCCCCAGCTCCAATCCCCGGACTTTGTCGATCTCCTGGCCGCGCGCGCTGAGGATCAGGATGGGCATGGTGTAACCCGCCGCCCGCAGCCGGCGACACACCTCGAAACCGTCCAGATCGGGCAGACCGATGTCGAGCAACACCAGGTCGGCCGGCATCTGGATCGCGTGTTGCAGTCCCTCTGCACCGGTGCCGGCGACCGCAACCGTGTGATGCTCGAACTCCAGGTTATCCCGTAGCCCTGCGGCCAGCTCCGGCTCATCCTCGATGATCACGATGCGACCCATGGTTCCCGCTTCCTGCCTGGTGCGGGCGATTGCCACCCTCGTCCTGCGCCCGCCTTGTGTACAGTGTATCGGATTCGGCGGATCCGAGCCGCCCCCCACTTCGGGGTTGCCGTCGCGGGGCGTCAGGACATCTGCTGGCCACCGCCGTCTTCTGATCTGGGGGTGGTGCCGCGTGCGGCCAGACGTAGCAGGAGCAGGATTCCCGCTGTCATCGGGACCAAAGCCACTGCGGACGCGGCTGCGACGCCGGCCGCCGCCCAGATCCAGCCGAACAGCAGGCTGCTGACCAGGTCGCCCAGCCCGGTGACCAGGGCCAGCGCGCCAAATCCGCTACCCCGGATCTCGCGCGGAAGCAGCTCGGCGGCGATCGTATCTTCCACCGCTTCGTAGATGCCGACGCCCGCGCCGCCGAGCGCGAACATCAGCCCGAGGCCGACGTAGCCGTTTACGCCCACCAACATGCAAACGGCCGCCAGCGCCGCCGACGCATAGCCGCAGGCCAGAAGTACCCGCCGGTTCACGTAGTCCGCGATCCAGCCGCCGCCATACGACCACGCCGCATAAAGCACGTTGTGCAGCGCGTAGAAGGCCACGGACAGACTCGCGGCTTGCGCGGAGCCGACCTGCGGCGAGAGGACGGCCACCGCGTAGAGGATGTAGAACGTGTCGGCGAAGTCGCCGATGCCGAAAAGACCGACCGCACCGAGGAAACGCCGGAATGGTTGGTTGAAGCCGCCGAAGCTGCGCAGCAGGGGTGTGGAGATCGGCGTTCGATCGGAACGCTCGCGGACGAGGAAGACGATGGCCAGCACCGCCAGCAGCGCGGGGACGGCCGACCAGAGAATCAGCGTGCGGTGACGGAAGCCCAGGCCGAGCAGCGCGTAACATGCGGCTGGGGCGAGGATCGCGCCGCACGTGTCCATGGCCCGTTCGAGTCCGAACGCCCGCCCGTACGCTTCGGGCGACACCGCGTCGGCCAGCAGCGCCTTGCGAGCGGGCGTGCGCAACCCCCGCGACACCCACGCCAACACGCGGCCGCCGAGTACGACGAGCCAGTTTCCCGCGGCAGCCATCACCACTGGCGATAAAGCCATAAACGCGTAGCCGCCGGCCGCGATGACCTTACGGCGGCGCAGGCGGTCAGCCAGCCAGCCGCCGTAGAGTTTGGCGACACTGGAGAGCCCGTCCGCCAGGCCTTCGATGGTTCCGAGTGCGCCGGCGGCTGCTCCCATGGAGGCCAGGAACGCGGGCAGCAAGACGGTCACGGTCTCATGGCTGGTGTCAGAGAAGAGCGAGGCCAGGCCGATGCCCAACACCGTGCGATTCAGCCAGGCCTTTCGCCGCGTCGCCGGTGCGGCTGAGACTGGCCGCGCGGCTTCTGTGTCGGGTCCATTGGTCATACGGTGCGCACCTTTCCGTTGCCGCAGTTTACGGCCAGATTCGCGCGACGGCACGTCGGGCGCGGCTGCGCGGAATTGCAGCGCCATGTCTGCCTGGTGGATGGCTATTCTGCGACAGACGGGGCGTGGCACGGCAAGGTCCGTGGCCGGAGTCGCCTCCACAGGGGGGCAGCCGTATAATCCTCCGCGTTCGAGCGAGCCGGGCATGGCGAGTTTCAGGGGCGGCAGCGCTGGCAATGGGCGGCCACTGCCAGTCTGGACAGTCGGCTTTGTGCGGTGGCCCGCGTCCAGGCCAGCGATTCAGGGCATCTATCCGTTGCGTGGCTCCTCGCGATTCCGGTACGTCAGGCTGATCGCTCGCCGTTCTTCGGTCCTCAAGGAATAACACCATGAAGACCCAAATCCGGTCGGAAGTCCCACAGGCTCAGCCGTGGCACGCGCTGCCGCACGCGGACGTGCTCGCCCACCTCCAAGCGACCGAGGCCGGTCTGACCCAGGCCGAGGCCCGGGCCCGACTGGAGCGTTTCGGCCGCAATGAGCTGCCCCACGAGCCGCCGCCGACCTGGTGGGCAATTGCACTGCGGCAGTTCAAAAGCCCGCTCATTTACATACTGGGCGTGGCCGCGGTGGTTTGCCTGTTCGCGGGCGAGTTCACCGACGCCGGGTTCATCGCCGCCGTGCTCATGCTGAACGCGGCGATCGGGGGATATCAGGAATGGCGTGCCGAGCAGAACAGCCGGGCGTTGCAGAAACTGCTTCGCATCCGGACGGCCGTCCTGCGCGATGGGCAGACCGTGGAAATCGACGCCGAAGAACTGGTCCCGGGCGACATTGTCTACTTGGAATCGGGCAACCGCGTGCCGGCCGACGTCCGTCTGCTGGCTTCGCAGGGGCTGGAGATCGACGAATCGCTGCTCACGGGGGAGTCGGTCCCGGTCGACAAGGACGCCCATTGGCAGGGTGACCCCAAGACGCCCATGGGAGACCGGGCCAACATGGCCTACGCCGGGGCGACCGTGATACGCGGACGCGGACGCGGAATCGTCCTCGCGACCGGGTCTGAAACTGCAGTCGGCCAGCTCGCTCTCGACGTGATTCACGCCGCCGGCGGCAAGGCCCCCCTGCTGGAGCGCATGGAAGGCTTCACGCGGGTCATTGCGGTCGGCATCCTTGTGGCCGTGACCCTCGTGGGTGCCCTGGGCGTCGCTGTGAGGGGTTACGGACTCGTGGACATGTTCCGCTTTTCCGTGGCCTTGGCCGTGGCTGCGATTCCTGAGGGCCTGCCCGTGGCCCTGACCGTCGCGCTGGCCGTGGCTACGACGCGTATGGCCCGCCGAGGGGTGGTGGTGCGTCGCCTGGCGGCTGTCGAAGGGCTCGGCAGTTGCACCATGATCGCCAGCGACAAGACCGGCACGCTGACGTGCAATGAACTCACCGTGCGGGAAGTTCGACTGGCTGACGGGCAAGTGTTCCACGTCACGGGCGAGGGCTTCACGCCGATGGGAGAAGTGCTGCGTGACGGACAACCGGTTGCCATCGGCGCCGACCACCCGCTCAGCCACCTGGCCCTCGCCGCCGTGTTGTGCAATGAGGCGGACCTGCATCGACGCAATGGCCAGTGGGCGTGGCGTGGCGACCCGACCGACATCGCCCTGTTGTCGCTGGCCCACAAGATCGGTTGTAATCCAAGGGAGGCTTAGCAGGCCCTGCCGCGTGTGGCGGAGATTCCGTTCGAGTCGGAGCGCCAATTCGCCGGGTCCTTCCACCGCGATGACCAGCGCATTCGCGTGTTCGTGAAGGGTGCGCCGGAACGCATTTTCGGCATGTGCGATTGGAACGACAAATCGCAAGCGCGCGCCGCCCTGACTGCGGCGGCCGAGGACATGGCCGCGCGCGGATATCGGGTGCTGGCACTGGCCGAGGGGACTATGGACGCTGCCTTCGACCCGCAGCGACCGCCCCACGAACTGCACCGCCTGCGGTGCCTGGGCCTGGTCGGCATGATCGACCCCCTGCGGCCCGGCGTGCGCGAGGCGGTCGCTGCCTGCCGCGACGCCGGAATCGAGGTTCGCATGATCACCGGCGATCACCCGGTCACCGCGCTGGCCATTGCCCGCGATTTGGGCATGGCGACCAGCCCGGAACAAGTCATGTCCGGGGCCGAACTTGCGGACAGACCGCGCCAGGAACTCGTTCAGCTCGTCCAAACAGTCCGCATCTTCGCCCGCGTAGCGCCGCGCCAGAAACTCGAGCTCGTCGAGGCGGCCCAGGCCGCCGGTCATTACGTTGCGGTCACCGGCGACGGCGTCAACGATGCGCCCGCGTTGCGTAAGGCCAACATCGGCGTGGCCATGGGCAAGGCCGGCACGGACGTGGCGCGCGAAGCCGCCGAACTCGTCATCACCGATGACAACTTCGCCACGATCGTCGCCGGTGTTGAAGAGGGCCGCATCGCTTACGACAACGTCCGCAAGGTCATCTATCTGCTGATTTCCACCGGCGTAGCCACGGTTCTCACTCTCGGAACCGCAGTCCTTCTGGATCTTCCGCTGCCGCTGCTCCCGGTACAGATCATCTGGCTCAACCTGGTGACCAACGGCATTCAGGATGTCGCGTTGGCGTTCGAACCCGGCGAGGGCGATGCCCTGCGCCGCAGGCCGCGGCCGCCGCGCGAGCGAATCTTCAACCGACTCATGATCGAGCGGACGGTGGTTGGGGCGCTGGTGATGGCCGTGCTGAGTTTTGGGCTTTTCTATTATCTGGTGCGGGTCGCCCAGATGAATGAGTATTCGGCCCGCAACCTGCTCTTCATGCTGATGGTATTGTTACAGAACGTGCATGTGGCCAACAGCCGGTCGGAGACGAAGTCGGCGTTTCGCATTTCGCCCTTCAGCAATCCGTTGCTCCTGGCGGGCGTCGTGGGCGCGCAATTGCTTCACATCAGCATGTTGTATCTGCCGGTCGGGCAGAAGCTGTTGTCCACCGAGCCGATCACGCTGCCTGCGTGGCTGATCCTGCTCGGCCTGGCGGTCACCCTGCTGGTGGCGATGGAATTGCATAAGGTTTCGTGGGCCTTGCGCAGCCGCCCCCAGAGCGCTTGACGGCGTCGCCGCCTGCGCGCGGTGCGCGCTTGCCGGTCGCCGATCGGCCGCGATCGTCTCCAAAGATGGTTGCCTGCTCGCCGCCGCGGACAGGCCGAAGAACCGTATCGCTGGCATTCGGGGCGACAGGACTCGAACCTGCGACCTTCTGCACCCCATGCAGACGCGCTAGCCAGACTGCGCCACGCCCCGCCACCCCCGATCGCTACGTTAGGACCCCGGCCGCCGGGCGTCAAGCTTTACTCTGCACCGCCATCCGAATCCCCGACGCCACAACTTTTCAAGCCGGGAGCGCGCACGGGCGTTGACAAACAGAAATGGCGGCTACGCTTACGCTCCAAAGTCCATTTACAAAGAAAGGAGCGTCAACGTGAGCAGCCAAGGATGGAGAAGATTCTAGCCGCGTCGCGGGAGTACACCCTCCGTCGGGCCCAAGTGGACCGGGTCTTCGGCTGGCCATCCCGTTTCGGCGGGGGGCTCAGCCCCTTGCCGGCCTGGGTGCGGACGCCCGCGCGGGTGCACCGCTGGGTAGCTGCCAAGCTCACCCTTTACCCCGTGCGCCGTCATGAAAAACGTTCCTACGCATGAGCGCAAATGCAAAAAGTTGTTGTGTCGGAGGTTCGGACGCCCGTCGCGGGCGCGGCGGGATCGGTTCCGGCTTTCAGAAAACGTACCAAGCCACGAACGTCAGCACGACGAGCACGACCA